>JGI2924J29684_1078710_pt1 | contig 122129 bp, 128 predicted proteins | sample BenlonsequencITS_FD_29684 | JGI IMG/M metagenome (IMG submission 29684)
ATCGGCGGGCCGAGCCGCTGGGCCTCGATGGCGATGATGTCGAGGTCCTCGACGAGCGAAGCTGCGGTTCGAACGGCCGGGTTGAACCGTTCGACGTGTCCGACCTGGAGGATCAACCCCCGTTCGTCGGCCAACTGGGCCAGTTCGCGACCTCGATCGATTCTGGCAGTGAGGGGTTTCTCGACGAGTACGTGGACGTCTTCGTCGAGGCAGCGACGCACGGTCTCGTAATGCGCCGCGGTGGGCACGGCGATCGAGACGAGGTCACACGTTTCGAGGAGTGTCGACAGTGATCGGGCCGTCGTCCCGTATTCGTCTGCGACGCAGGTGGCCAGTTCGTCGTCGAGGTCGGTGATACCGGCGAGTTCGACACCTCTCGATTCGCTGTAGACGCGCACGTGGTTCTCGCCCATCGCGCCGACGCCGATGACGCCGGCTCGTGGCGGTTCCGTAACGGGCGTCGTCGGTTCAGTGGTTGTCATTGGGAGTTGAATGGTCTGGGTGCTCGTCGCCGGTCGTATCGTCGTGTCCGTCACGTGCCGTGCCGTCGCCGATCGGCCCGCGGGCGCGAGCGCGAGTGAATTGATTGGTCATCTCTCTTCGAAGTGCGTCGCGATGGCAGAGACGACGGCCCGTCGTGCGTCGTCGTCGAGTGACGGGTGGACCGGTATCGACAGGACTTCGTCGGCAGCCAGTTCCGTCTGCGGGAAGGTCCCAGCGGCCGTGTGAACGTCGTCGTAGGCCGGTTGTTCGTGAATGGGTGTGTCGTAGTAGACCCCGGTATCGATGCCCTCGGCTGCGAGGGACTCGGCGAGTGCGTCTCGATCCGGTGTCCGAATCGTGTACTGGTGGTAGACGTGGCGAGCCCCGGCAGGTTCGATCGGACGTTCGATCGGACCGCGTGGCAGGTGTTCGTCGTAGTACGCAGCGTGTGACCGACGGGCGTCGTTGAGCGCCGGCAAGCGGTCCAGTTGTCGCCGGCCGATCGCCGCCGCGATCGACGTCATTCGGAAGTTGTGTCCGAGTTCGACGTGACCGTACGCACGGTCGCCGGTTGCTCGACCGTGATTACAGTAGCGCGCGATCCGGTCGGCCACGGCGGTCGAATCCGTCGTCACCATGCCCCCTTCACCGGTCGTCATGTTCTTCGTCGGGTAGAACGAGAAGCACGCGGCGTCGCCGAGCGAGCCGACGGGCTCCCCGTTCAGTGAGGCGCCGTGAGCCTGACAGGCGTCTTCGACGACGAACAGGTCGTACTCGTCCGCGATCGTGGTCAACTCGTCCATCGGGGCGGGACAGCCGTAGAGGTGAACCGGGAGGATGCCGACTACGTCGTCGCGTTCGTCACAGCATCGGCGGACGGCGTCAGGGTCCAGCGTGTAAGTCTCGGGGTCGATGTCGGCGAACACTGGTTGGCCCCCTGCGAGCCGGACTGCGTTCGCGCTGGCGACGAACGAGAACGGGCTCGTGACGACCGCATCACCGCGTTCGACCCCGAACGCTCTGAGCGTCGCACACAACGCCGTCGTTCCGTTCGACGTCGCCACACCGTGTGAGACGTCACAGAAGTCGGCGAACTCGTCTTCGAACTGTCGGACTTCGGGACCGTCAGCTAGCTCTCCGCGTGAGAGCAGTGTCTCGACGCGATCGAACGCGGCCGGTCCGATATCGGGATCTGCGAGTGGGATGTCGGCCATGTGGATCAGGCGAGCTGGTTTGGCCGATCGAGCTGCTCAGGAAGCGGTTCCGTCCGCGCTGGCGTGCCGATGGCGAGTGTCTCGGGAGGGACGTCTTCGGTCACGACCGAACCCGCGGCGACGAACGCACCCTCGCCGATCGTCACACCGGGGAGGATCGTCGCGTTCGCCCCGATCGACGCGCCGTCACCGATCGTCGGGCCGACGAGGTCGGTGTCCTGCCGGATGGGGTACTCGTCGTTGGTCATCACGGCCCCGGGACCGACGAAGACGTTCGAGCCGATCGTCGTCTCCGTGGGCACGTAGACCGCCGATTGAATGCTCACGTCGGAGCCGATCTCCGTCCGGCCGTCGATCGTCGTGTGCGTCCCAACGAGAACGTCGTCACCGATCGACGTCTCCTCCCGGATCAGGACGTGGTGTCCGGTCGCGAACCGATCACCGATCGAGACGTCGTCGTAGACGATCGCTCCGGCTCTGATCGTGGCCTCGTCGCCGATCGTCGGTGGCTCGCCGTCGCCGGTGCCGATCGATGCGTCGTCGTGTATGCGACAGTTTTCGCCGTGGATACGCTGCGTCACGTCTGGTCACCTCGAGTCTGGTATGGTCGTGCTTCCATGGGTATCTCGACTGCTCGACTCGGTTGCAATCGACCGAACGAACCCGGTATCGAGGCTTTGTTAACTCCAACCTGCACACGACGTAGCCCAGATCTACAGAAAGATCATCGGTCGAATTCCCCTGCCTCGCCGACTCGCTGTCGACTCCACGCAGGAGCGGTGAATCCGTCGTCTTTGGCGTAATCTCCACTCACATGCGCTGTACCGTTCGGATTCGCGGTCCGTCACGGGTCCCGAACGGTACAATCGGCTTTCGACGGGGTAGCCGGGAGATAGTAAAGCCCGTTTCTGCCCCATTACTGGCCGTGAGCTATCCGATACCCGCTGTCAGGGCTGCTGCCGGGACGGACGAGGGAGGTCACGGATGAGTACGAACGAACTCACGCAAGCGGAACTCTTCGACGTGTTCAGCAACGCTCGCCGACGGATGGCTGTCAGGTACCTCACGGAGTGTAACGGTTCGTGTGACCTCACACCGCTCGTCGAGCAGGTCGCCGCCTGGGAGAACGGGCTCTCCCGGACAGAGGTCGACCGAGCTCAGCGTCGGCGGGTGTACATCTCCCTGTATCAAACGCACTTGCCGATGCTCGAGGACCACGGCATCGTCGACTGGGACCCCGACGCGCATCGTATCACGCTCCGTCACGACGGGCGCGTGTTTACACCGTACCTGGGACGCCGACCGGACGGGTCGTCGTGGCAACGGCCCTACGCGCTCGTGGCCGTCGGTGCTGCAGCCGCACTTTCCCTGGCCGTGTTGTCTGTCGGGCCCGTGACGACCGGGATCGCCCCACTCGTCGCGATGGTCACCTGCGTCCTGTTCCTCGCCGTCGCACTCGTTCGTCGTCGCTCCCCGATTGCTGTCTCGTCGACTGGCCGGTAACTCCAGACGACTCGATCGACGGTCCCTCGCCGGCGCCCCTTCCTCACACGTCGTCCGACTGGTGTTCACTCAGCATCTACTCCACTGACGAGTGCTGAAAAAATACGGGACAGCCGCCCCCTTTCGGGAACGAGTCGGCCCGAATGAGGCACGGCTCCCGGCTCGACAGAACTTTTCTGAAAGCGTCGCTGGCGGCTGTTCGTGTCCTATGAACGCGGCGGTGGATCTTTTGAAGGCCCCTGTTCACGCTCGATCAGCAGTGGGTGGACGGCGTCTGCGCTCGTGCTGAGCCTGCGACTCGTCGACCTGCTTCCGAACTGTCGGATTGTGTTCTCAGGCCCGTCCTGTCTGCGCGCTGTTGGATAGACCGCTCCATCCGCGTATCGCCTGGAACGAGCCCGAGAATCATCGTAGCGGCCGTTCTGTCCGTCGCTATGGCTCCACAGGTTTGATCCAACCTTCCCTACCGGACCATCGCTCGACGGCGGGTATGCGGCCTCGTCCGGTTGTGGACGGTGTGCAGATGCGACAGGACGTATGCCGTCGAGTGGCCCGTCGTTACTGAGCCACTGTCTTCTCGAGATTCGTCTTGGTGAGTGAGCTGTGCTGCCGATCGAGGGCCGGGTTCGACAGGTTAGGTAGACTCATCGAATCAGTTCGACTGACCCACTCACCGGTCCAGTCTGCGTGGCCCACCCAGTGGATAGCCCCCGACGAATCGTCTCTCGTCTCGGCCCAACCGCGCTACTGGGACGAGTCGTCTCAGCCGACGACGATGGTGTCGTCGCCGTCCGGATCGTCGGTGACGTGCGTGTGGAAGTACACGTAGTCGTCGGCGTTCTCCATCGTCGGGGTCGCCGGAACGGTCCCGTCCTCCGTCTCGTACAGGAGCGCGACAACGCGGACAGTCTCGTCGAGACCGACGCCTGGTACGAGTGTCGTGGTGCGTCGTTCGCGTTCCCCTGCTCCGACGTCGTACTGCAATCGCGAGATCTCGGTTCGATTCGTCGGCTCCCCAGTCGTGACCGTCTGTTCCTGGACGACGACGGTGTACTCCTGTGCTTGGCGGTGTTCGTTGGATAGTTCGATGGTGATCGGGATCGAACTATCTGGTTCGACCGCCTCGGGAACCGCCCCGATCTCCGTCGAGCCGTTCTCGTCTTCGCCGTAGAGCGCGATTTCGGTGTACGAGCCACCAGCGACCGGTGTGACGATGGCGTACGTCAGTGCGCCGCCCGCGAGCGCGACCGCCGCGACGAGCACGAGGGCGGAGGCGGTTACGTACCTGCTGTCCCCACTATCGAGCAGCTGTCCCATCCAGTAGTGTGGTCTAAGTGCGAATCGTTGCGATACTGGAATCCTGAACCGGCGCCACATGCCGACGATCGCACTCACACCGGTGATCGTGGCGATGGCGGTGGCCGTCGGCACGGTGGTGAAGGGACCCGGGCGAATCCCGAGACCGAGCATCGTGAGCGCGACCACGACGATTGACAGCCCGAGTGCGAGGCCGAGTCGTTCGGCGGTGGTGATCCCACGGGCCCGACCGCGACCAGTGCCCGTCTCACCGACCGGCCTCGCAGTGGCCGGAAACAGTACGGCCCCGAGCGCGTACCCGGGCAGGACGGTGAGCAATGGAAGTGAGACGATCATCCTGAGCCGACTCCCGGCCGGGAGGGTCGTCACGACGTACCAGCAGCAGATCACGAGTCCCGTACAGACGAGCAGATCGATCGGATACCGGCGAGCGAAGCTTACTCCGCTCCCGGGCGTTTCGGTGTGCGAGCTCACTGGACCCACTCACGGCGGCCGTGATGATCCGTTTTCCTCGCCACCGACTGCCGGCGTGTACGAACCCTTCGGTCCATTGTCTGTCCGATCCAACGCTTCGTCCGTGGTTTGTTATGCCTGGGATACCCCCTGCAGGAATCAGCACTTGTACGTCGCCCTTCGAACGGCCTGGAAGTAGCATTTGTAACCGTCCCTATCGACCGTATCTGTCCCGGGACGTGAACGCTGAGGGTGCAAAAGGCCACGTCACGTCCGCACACGGGGAGCCCGTCACTCCGACTCGACGCGTTCGAGCCGAATGTCGTCGGGGCCGAAACGAATATCGAGTCCTTCGACCAGTGCACGGTAGGCCGTCGTGTGTGAGCCGCCGCGTTCGAAACGAATACACTCCTCGACCAGATCGTTCTCTAGCAGGTCATTGATCCGTCGGTAGACGGTCGCTGAGGAACAATCGGTTCGGTCTGTCAACTCCTTTGCCGTCTTCGGTCCCTCCTGGACGGCCAGGAGGATCGTTCGTGAGCACTGATTACCGAGCACTTCGAGCTGTGTTTCGGCATCGTGCGTGACGTGGTCGGTCTCGGTCTGTTGGCTGTGGCGAGTCGTTTCGCTCGACATGGTTAGCGGACACTTCGTGTGGAACGGGGACGTTTCGACGCCGATAGGGGCGTGACCGAACGGTTACCGAACGGGTCGCGTCGGTGACGGACCATCTACGAGACACTGTCGGGATCGATGTATTTGATAACTGACGACGTTACACCAATAAATATCAACGTTCGTTCCGGTAATCTCACGTTACGACGACGTATCACCGGGTATCAGCGAGAGCGGAGCGAGCAACAATTGGTTACGCGAGGGATGGGTGAAACTTTCTGTGCGAAACCCCGATAAAGTCGGTCAAACTGTCTCACTATGTGGACTGTCGCGATCATCGCTCACGCTCGAAGCGACTCGATTTCGACCGGCCTGGGGGGTAAATGACTGGTTTACCCCTCAAGTGACCGAATTATCGGGTGAACGGACTGGCGACTTTAATCAGGTCCCGTCTCCTGAGTGAGGATACCGTCGGAGCGAGCGTCCATCGGGTCACGCTCGTTTCGAAAGGGCCAGACGGGGCTTCGCCGCCGTCTCACGGTGATCATCATGGACTCAATGGAACAAGACTGGACGCCGATGGAATCGTCGGGAACGGGAACGCGCTGCCGAAAGTGCGGAACGCACGTCACCCAACAGTTCGCCCGGGTGTTCGGCGACAACGGTGACGTCGTTCACGGGTGCCCGGCCTGTACTACCTACCGCGAGATGCAATCCGGTCACCACCTCCCGGGAAGTGAGCGTCGCTGACTTCGCTCGAAGCTGGTCAATCACTGCATTCCGACACCGATGACGGCTGTTTCTGCGACCCGAGCAGGCTAGGTCTCGTAGCCCGGCGGACTGGTTCGAGTAGCAGCTCGGACTGATCCGAGTAGCAGATCGGACTGATCCGAGTAGCAGATCGGGCTGATCGAGTTGGCTCCCGATCTCGATACCGGGAGCAGGTGGCCGTCTGTCGCCCGTCCAAGCGCGATTATCGCCGCAGCAAACCCCGTTTCATCGAATTATATAATGGGGTAAACACATTTCACTACGTTAAAGGGACCGTTTCCCGTAGGTATCAGTATCAATGACCGCCGCTAAAGGGACGGTGACGACAGACGGTGTCGGGAGGGTCGAACGTGTCGACGCACGCTGACCCGGACGGTGGCCTCGCCGAGAGTGATATCTTTCACATCCTGGGGAACGATCGTCGACGCGAGATCCTCTCCGTACTCGCCGCGGAGGAGGGGCGGCTAGCCGTCTCCGATATCGCGCAAACAGTCGCGGCCCGCGAGGCGGCAACCGACGACTCCGTTCCGAACAATCTCTACAAGAGTGTCTACGTCTCGTTACAGCAGACCCACCTCCCACAACTCGAAGCGGACGGTATCGTCGTCTACGACACGGACGCGAAGACGATCCAGCCGGGCCCGCACTTCGATCGCGTTCGGATGCACATCGACGAATCGAACGCGCTCGCAACGACGGCGTTGCACGCGACGATCGCGCTCTCGCTGGGTGGTCTCGCGCTGGTCACGTTGAGCGTACTCGGCGCACCACTCGTTACGCGCGTTCCCCCGATCTCTCTGGCATCGCTTGCGCTGGCGCTCGTCGCCGTAGGTGGTGGCGTCGCCGTCGCGGCGGACGGCTCGCTCCCAGCTCTCCCGTTCCGTGAGCGGTGAGGCGACGATCACTCGTCCTTCGAGCGCGAGGCGGCAGGTTCTGACCCCGGTCGGCAGATCAGGTTCTCGCGACCAAGTCGGAGCTTGGTTATCTCACGTTCCGCTTCGAGGTCTGCCACGACGCGGCTGACTTTTGCCTTCGACCAGTCGACCGATTCGACAATCTCGGCCTGCTTGATCCGACCGCCGTTTTCGGCGAGGAGTTTGAGGACGTACTCGTGGTCAGTCAGCGGCGGCTCTGGTTCTGGTGGTGACTGCTGATCGCTGCCGGATGCTGTGAGGCGTGTCCGGACGACGGAACCGAGCAGGGCGAGACCGACCACGCCCAGCGCGAGGCCGATGAGTACGACGACACGATCGCCGGTGAGCGGGCCCACGGCGAGTTCGTCGACGATCGGTGCGTTCGCCCGGACCCAGGTGACCTCGGTGGGAGTGAGTAGTCTATCGGGGCCGGCGGTGAACGCCCACGTACGCGGGGGTGCGGTTCCAGCGAGCATGGCTAGCGACGTGTCGAGGGGACGACGGTATAGTCAGTCGCCAGCAGGTCACTAAGCCTTTGTTCAGCGAGTCGTGTGTTATCCGATCGCTTTCGTTTCGAACCGGATAGACGATCGATGGCCACGGTACCGCTGGTGTCCCCGGTCCTATCGACGAGTACGACCCTGTGCATCGCCTCGGATCGTGGGAGAGCCCGCGTTCGGAGTGCGGCGTCGTCCATCTTCGCTACACGCCTGGGACGCCCACGGCGTCGAAACCGGTCACGCCGATGACGGCGAGGACGTAGAGCACGACGAGCACGGAGACCCAGGCCAGCAGCGTGATCGCCGCCGCCTGTATCCAGCCACCGGGATACCGCCAGTTGACCACGGCCAGGTACGACAGGAGGACTAGGGCTGGTCCGAGGAGGGGAATCCAACCGAGGAACAGTCCAACGACGCCCCAGATGATCGCGCCGATCAATGCGGTGACGATCGCGTAGGTGTAGTCCTCGACGTCGACGACGACTTTCGCACCCAGGTAGATCCCGAGCGCACCGATCAACAGGCTGACGGCAAAGACGATGAGTGAATCGATGGCGACGAGTGATTCTGTCATGGGACCGACGACGCGACCACCGTCGTTAGTTATCGATCACGTACACGATACTGGTTTCGACGCCTCACGCCGTAACGAAATTTCACGATACGTCGGTGGCTAACACCGTTCAGGCAAGAACGAGATACTTCACCCAACGGGACACTGGGCCGAACAGAATGAGCACAGTGCTGGTTTGTGACAGAATCCCACCGAAACGGACAGCTTGACGCTCGCGCAGTCGGCTGGCGGAGTCCCTGCTTCAGAAGGTACTTTGTGGATCGGCGGGAAGCGATACCCATGTCTGTCGATCTCGTCGTCAGGAACGGACGACTGCTCACGCCCGACGGTCTCGTCGCCGATGCGGGTGTCGCCATCGACGACGGGACGATCGTCGCCACCGGTCGAACGGCCCAGCTCCCGACGGGGGATCGCACGTTCGACGTCGATGGAGACGTGATCGCTCCCGGCGTCGTCGACTGTCACATTCACAACCGAGAGCCGGGGCTCGAGTACAAGGAGGACTGGGAATCGGCGACCCGGGCAGCAGCAGCCGGTGGCGTTACCACGGTCGTTGGGATGCCGAACACGGAACCGATCATCGACCGGCCCGCCCACCTCGAACGGAAGTTCGAGACGGGTGAGCGGGGTGCCCACGTCGACTTTCAGAGTTACGCCGTCGTCACGTCCGAGAACCTCGACCAAATTTCGGGGCTCGACGAGGCGGGTGCGATCGGGTTCAAGATCTTTCTCGGGTCGACGGTCGGTGACGTCCCCGCCCCGACGGACGGTGAGATTCTGGCCGCGATGGAGCGGATCCGATCGACTGGTAAACGACTCGGCTTCCACGAGGAAAACGGGGAGATAATCGACCACTACGAGGCGGCCTATCGAGAGGCGGGCAAGAACGACCCGATCCATCACGCTCACTCTCGCCCCGTCATCGCCGAGCAGGAAGCGATCGAACGGATGATCACGTTCGCCGATGAGACTGGCGCGTCTATTCACATGTTCCACGTCTCCTCCGGGTCGGGTGCCGAAGCCGTCGCTCGCGGCCGTGAACGAGGGGTCGACGTCACTGCCGAGACGACGCCACATTATCTCTGGTTCACCGAGGACGTTCTTCGAGAACAGGGCAACGTCGCCAGGATTCAGCCGCCGATTCGCGACGCCGAGCAACGAGACCGACTGTGGCGGGCGTTCGACGCCGGTGTGATCGACTGTGTCGCGACCGATCACGCACCCCATACTGACGAGGAGAAGCTCGTCGACGATCCGTTCGCCAACACGTGGGACGCCATCTCCGGGTTCGTCGGGCTGGAGACCGAGGTCCCAGTGATGCTCTCGTTCGTCGACGACGGGCGCCTCTCACTGACCGAGTGGGCCTACCGGCACTCGACCCGTCCGGCACAGGTCTGGGGAATGTACCCACAGAAGGGATCGCTCCGAGTCGGGACGGACGCCGACCTCACGATCGTCGATCCCGACCGCGAGTGGACCCTCACCGATCGAGAGACACTCCACTCGAAGAACACCGTCACCCCATTCGAAGGGGAATCGTTCGTCGGCCGAGCGACGGCGACGATCGTTCGGGGCGAGGTCGTCTACCAGGACGGAACGGTGACCGGTGAGCCGGGCTACGGGACGCGCGTCGACGTCGACGAGATCGAGTGAGCGGGTTCGACGAGATTTTTGGCCGGGCTCGTTCGGTTGCGGGCTATTCGAACTCGTCCGACTGGATTGCTCAATCGATATCGGCACCCACTGCTTCTTCGATGGAATCGTAGCCGTCTTCGTGGAGCAATTCGACGAGTCCCCGGTTGATCTCCCGGGCTGTCGAGGGGCCGTTGTAGACGAAACCGGTGTAGAGCTGAACGAGCGACGCCCCGGCGCGGATCTTCGCGTAGGCACTCTCAGCTGAGTCGACGCCACCGACGCCGACGATTGGGAGCTCAGTGTAGCCGGCGAGCGTTTCGATGACCGCCGTGGAGCGTGTTTCGAGTGGCTTGCCACTCAACCCGCCGCGTTCGTCGGGTGGGTCGGTGACACCGTCCCGACTCGTCGTCGTGTTCGTCGCGACGATCCCGTCTAGCTCGTAGGCTTCGACGATGTCGACGAGTTCGTATAACGACTCTCGCGGTGACTCCGGGCCGATTTTGACGAGGAGCGGAACGTCGTCCTCGTTCGCCGCCTGCAACGTCTCGAAGATTCGTCGCAGGTGGTCGGGGTCGGCTTCGTCGAACTCGTCGGGCGTGTTGGGACAGGAGACGTTGACCACGAAGTAGTCGCCGAAGGGGTACAGGCGCTCGAAGACCCGACGGTAGTCGTCGATCGCCGTCTCAGCGTCGGAATCGTTCATCTTTCCGACGTTGATGCCAAGTGGACCGGCGGCGTCTGTGTTCGCTGCGAGACGGGAGTGAACGGCGTCGGCGCCGTCTCCGTTGAACCCCATCCGGTTGATGAGCGCCCTGTCGCCGGGGAGTCTGAAGAGTCGTGGCCGCGGGTTGCCAGCCTGGGAGTTCGGTGTGACAGTGCCGATCTCGACGAATCCAAAGCCGAGATCGGAGAGGGCGGGAAACACCCGCGCGTTCTTGTCGAACCCGGCCGCGACACCGATCGGGTTCGCGAACGTCGTATCGAAACACTCCACCGCCAGCGCGGGGTGTTCGTACGTGTACCGCGACCGGAGTGCGCGTCGAGCGGGCCCGATCGACTGGATCGCTCGTAATCCACCAGTCACGTACTCGTGAGCCGTCTCCGCAGGAAGCTTGAAAAACAGCGGCCGGAGTAGCGAGTACGGATCCATCGTCCTCGTGTGGCCCGGGGACCTACGTAAGTGACTCGGGTCCCGACCAGCGGGTGCCACCACACATCACCCACTCCCTCTCGGCCGCCAGCCGTCTGTCGCTGGGTTCGAAAACCGAACGATAGGACCAAGTCCGCCGCCGATCGAAGTCGAGTCACTGGCGAATCCCAACCTGGCACAACGTTCGTAGTGTTTTTCCACCCATTGTGGGCAGATAGTAGGAAATATGGGTCGCATATGGTTGATCATTGGAAGTATCTCCCCCGCGTCGTGCCAAACGAGAACATTGAAGGCCGTACGATAGCAATCTCCGGAAAATGACCGACGAAGCCGGCGGTGAGACGACTGCGGGTTCCGTCCTCGTACTCGTCACCGACTCGTCAACAGTCGAGGAGACTGTGGAGTACGCCGCGCGAAAGGTCCGCGAACTGGCGGCCGAGACCGACAGTCGGCTCACGCTCACCATCGGAACGCCGGTCGTCGAGGACGTCCCCCAGACCGAGACACCGGATTTCGATGCACTCCTCGAGACGGCGACCGAGGTCGCCGAACGAGCGACGACGTTGACCGATCCCGAAGGGGCAGTCGACGTGGAAACCGAGCGAATCTATCGCTATCGGTATCCGTTCGATCCCTACGAGTACGCCGACGTGGTCCAGTCCTACGCGACCGAGCACGACATCGATTCTGTCATCGTCGACCCATCCCACGCGACGCCGGGAACGCGGCCGATGACCGGGTCTCTCGCCGACCGACTCGCCGACCAGACGACCCTCGACGTCGACGTCGCGCCTGTCGACCGCCAGACTCGACCGTCATCCATCGTCATTCGAGGTGGTCTCGCCCAGTTTCTGTCGGTATTCGGCATGTCTCTCGGCTTTTACGTACTCGTCGGTGGCTTCGCCGACGTCACGTTCGATCTGGTGACCGGGACGATCTCCGCGCTTCTCGTCGCCGGGGTACTGTCGCGGGTTACGTTCGAACGCACGCCACGGCCGACACGAATGGTCTCGAGCGTGTTCAGGTGGCTGGTCTACGTGCCGTATCTCGGCTACAAGATTCTGGTTGCGAACTTCCAGATCGCGTACGTGGTCTTGCATCCGTCGTTGCCGATCGACCCCTCGATGGAGCGGTTCGAACCCGGCGTCTGGGGCGGCCTCCCGATGGCGACGCTGGCAAACAGCATCACGCTCACACCGGGGACGCTGACGGTCGACGTCGAGGATCGGGCGTTCGTCGTCCACTCGCTGACAGCAGGTGCGCGAGAGGATCTGTTGGACGGGGTCCTGGAACGAGCGGTTCGGTTCGTCTTCTACGGGCGGAGTGCACTCCCGTATCCGTCGCCCCGTGACCGCGCCGAATCGGAGGGTGAGTCCTCGTGATCGAGGGCCCCGTCTCGACGATCCTGTTCGCCGGTGCGCTCGGGTTCGTCACGATTTCGGTCGTCCTTCTCGGACGGATACTCGTCGGGCCAACGATGCAAGATCGTGTCATCGCGCTCAACGTCGTCGGCTCGAACGTCGTGGTCGTCATCGCCTTACTGGCCGCAGCGATGGAGCTCCCGGCGTTTCTCGACGTCGCACTCGTCTACGCACTGTTGAACTTCCTCATGAGCATCGCCATCTCGAAGTTTACGGTCGAACAGGGAGGTGTCCTCTGATGGTGATTCAGGGACTCATCGCGGTCCTGGTCGTCGGTGGCCTCTTCTTCGCGTTCGTCTCGGCTGTTGGGCTCTACCGACTTCCGGACCTCTACACGCGAGCGCACGCCGCTTCGAAGAGCGATACCCTGGGTTCGATCCTGTCGCTTTCGGCGGTCGCACTCGCGTTCGGTGCCGACGTAGCCACGATCAAGGTAGCCATGCTGGTCGCGCTCATGCTGATCACGTCGCCCACCGCCGCTCACGCTATCGCCCGTGCGGCCCACGAGCAAGGAATCGAACCCTGGACGCGAGGTGACGATCGATGATGACGCTCCTCGAGGCTGGCCTGCTCGTCTTCATCGTCCTCTCGGCGCTGATGACGGCCATCCTTCGAGACGTGCTCGCGGCGATCATCGTCTTCGGTGCGTACAGCCTCGGAATGGCCGTTCTGTGGATCGTCCTTCGTGCTCCCGACGTCGGCCTGACGGAGGCCGCGGTCGGTGCCGGCATCATGACGGTCCTCCTGCTCGTCTCGATCGCACGGACGACCCGGTTGACCGGGATCGAACTCAGACCGGTCGAGATCAACTGGGGAGTCGCCGCCCTCTGTGGCCTCTTCGTCCTCGCGATCCTCGCGACGGTTCCCGCACTCCCCGAAATCGGTGAAACGGCGGGTAATCCGGTCTTCGGTGAGATCTACGACCACTACGTCACCATGGCGTACGAACAGACCCACGTCGAGAACGTCGTGACGGCGATCCTCGTCGCCTATCGTGGGTTCGACACGCTCGGCGAGGCAACGGTCGTCTTTACGGCCGGCGTCGCCGTCCTCACCGTCCTCAGACGGGAGGTGGACGCATGAGCGACGGACGTACCTACGTCGAGAGTCCGATCATCATGGCGACAGTCAGACTCGTCGCCCCGTTCGTCCTGACCTACGGGCTGTTCATCACGCTTCACGGCGCCAGTTCTCCTGGCGGTGGCTTCCAGGGCGGCGTCATCGTCGCCTCCGTGATCGTCATGCTCTCGTTCGCCTACGGGATCGACCCGACGTGGGAGTGGCTCGACAAGCGCGTGCTCGTCGGGATTACGAGCGGCGGGATCCTCGTCTTCGCGGCGATCGCGCTAGGGGCGGTACTTTTCGGAACCCGTAGCGACTTCCTCGAACTCGGAGTGTACCCGGCGATTCCACACCCCTGGAAGTACGGCATCGAACTCGTCGAGGTCGGGATCGCGATGACCGTCGCCGGTGTCGTCATCGTGCTGTTCTTCCAGCTGGCCCGCGGCGCGATGCCACCGGGTGGCTCTCCGTACGCGAAACCGTCAGCACAGCGTGTTCCCAATCGGCGGCGTGACGAAGCGGCACAGACCGGCACTGCATCAGCGGATCAATCCGGTGAGGAAACAGCGGACCAGACCGGACACGAGTCGACCGACGAACCTGCGAACGGGACCGGATACGAAGCGACCAACGATCCCGCGGATCGAACCGATACGCCGACCGACGCCGATTCGGTAGAGACGGACTCGGATCCATCGACATCAGTCGACGACGGATCGGATCGGTCGTCACCAGCTGACGAAGGAGGTGATCGACGATGATGGAGCTACTCACGACCCACTACAACTACGTCGTCTTCGCGGTACTGCTCGGGATCGGCCTGTACATGATCATCGACGACGAGAATCTGGTGAAGAAAGTGATCGGTCTCAACGTCTTCCAGACAGGTATCTTCCTGTTCTTCATCACGCTCTCCGTCCGCGATGGGGGCCTCCCAGCGGTCGGAAAAGGGTCGGAATCGGCGTACGTCAACCCGCTTCCACACGTGCTCATCCTCACCGCCATCGTGGTGGGGGTGAGCCTGACAGCGCTCGCACTCGCGCTCGTCGTCCGCATTCACGAGGAATACGGCTCGATTCGTGAAGACGTCGTCGTGGAGGTGTTAGAAGATGAGTGACCTCACACTCTTCCCGATCTTGCTCGTCGTCGTCCCGCTCGTCACCGCGGCTTTCCTGCTCGCAGTCGGGCGTTTCGTCGGTGGTGCTGGACGGGTACTCGCACTGGTCGCCACGCTCGCGAACACGGCGATCGCGTTCGTCCTCGCCGGGGAAGCGCTCGGCCAGGACGGCCGCCCGATCCGGACCGAAATCGCCGGCTTCCCGGCCGCAGAAGGGGGGATCGAACTCTTCGTCGACGGCATCTCGGCCGTCGTCCTCGGCCTGATCGCCCTCGTCAGTCTCGGCGTGCTCGTCGCCAGCTTCGACCGACGCCGGCAGGACAGCTTCTACGCCCTGTACGTGCTGTTGATGGCCGGGCTGTCCGGCATGGTGGTGACCAACGACCTGTTCAACCTCTACGTCTTCCTCGAGATCAGCGGGCTGGCCACCTATGCGCTGATCGCGAGTGACGGGACCGGTCGATCCGCGCTGGCTTCGCTCAAGTACCTCCTCGTCGGGACGGTCGGGGCTTCGCTGTACTTGCTCGGAGTCGGCTACGCCTTCGTTGCGACGGGCTACCTCAATATGGTCCAGCTCGAGGGGGCGTTCGCGGAGATCGGGCATCAGGACCCACTGGTGCAGACGGCCTTCGCGCTGATCGCGGCCGGTCTCGTGATCAAGATCGCGCTGTTTCCGGTGCACACCTGGCAGCCCGACGCCTACACGGAGGCGCCCGACCGGGTCACAGCGCTCGTCGCCGCACTCGTCTCGACGACGGCTGCCTACGCGCTCGTCCGAGTCTCGCTCGGCGTGTTCACGCCGGCGTTCTTCGAGGCGAACGCGTTGATCCACACCCTCCTGCTCGCCCTCGCCGGGGCGAGTGTCGTCGCCGGGAGTGTCCTCGCCGTGATGCAACGGGAGGTCAAACGGATGCTCGCGTACTCCTCCGTCGCCCAGTTCGGTCTCGTCGTCCTCGGGATCTACCTGCTGAACGGGACGGCGCTCACCGGAACCGTGATCCACCTGCTCGGGCACGCACTCATCAAGGCGGGACTCTTCCTCGGTGTCGCCGCGTTCGCTACTGCCTACGGCGTTCGGACCGTTTCGGAGTACGATGGCCTCGCCGAGCGAGCGCCGTACGCCAGCGCGGCCGTCGCCGTCCTCGCACTGGCGCTCGTCGGGATGCCGCCCACGGTCGGATTCGTCGGCAAGTTCTACATCGCCATCGGCGCGTTCGAGGCCGAGGCGTGGACGCTGCTGGCGGTCATCGTCGCCAGTACTGTACTCACGCTGGGATACGTGATGCGCCTGCTCGAACGGATGTACTTCGCCGATCCGCCCGACAGCTCACCAGCTTCGCCGCCTGCAGCCGACCTATCGACCGACGGCGGGGACCCAATCGATGAATCAGCGACCGACGGGGACCACACTGTCGACGAGCCTTCGAACGATGGGCCTTCGAATGACGTGTCGCGGACGGATACCGCGGCGGCCGGGCGAATCTCCCGACCACTGCTTGCGGTCGTGATCGTCGCAGCGCTCGCGACGCTCGTCCTTGGCGTGCTCGGTGGCGCCATCGAGGGGGCGCTCGCCGCCACCGTGGAGGTGCTCGTCTAATGCCGGTCGACTCGATTCTGCCGCTGCTCGCGGTGGCGATTCCGGCGATCGCGATTCCGTTGATCCTCGCGCTCGGTCGACGACCGAACGTCCGCGAGGGCGTCACGCTGACCGCTGCCTTCGCTACCTTCGCGACGGTGGCCAGTATGGTCCCCGACGTGCTCGATGGTGCGGCCTACGAGACCGATCTCGGGACTTTCCTCTCGACGGGGCTCGGTGACCCGATCGGGTTCACGCTCCAGGCAGACCGCCTGGGCGTGCTGTTCGCCTTGCTCGCGTCCTTCCTCTGGATCGCGACGAGCTTCTACTCGATCGGCTACATGCGGGGGCTCGACGAGCACGATCAGACGCGGTTCTTCGCAGCGTTCGCGGCGAGTATCGCGTCGGCGATGGGCGTCGCGTTCGGGGCGAACCTCGTCACACTGTTCGTCTTCTACGAAGTGCTCTCGATCGCGACGTATCCGCTCGTGGCCCACGACGAGTCCGAGGAGGCGATCTGGGCCGGCCGGAAGTACCTGCTCTACACGCTTGGTGGCGGTGTCGCCGTGCTGGCCGGCACGGTGATGGTGTACGCGTTGACGGGCACGACGACGTTCCAGGCCGGCGGCATCGCTGCCCTCACCGAAGATCCGATGATGGCACGTGTCGCGTTCGCCCTGCTCGTGGGCGGGTTCGGCGTCAAGGCCGCGCTGATGCCGTTTCACTCGTGGCTGCCGGACGCGATGGTCGCGCCGACGCCCGTCTCGGCGCTGTTGCACGCGGTCGCGGTCGTCAAGAGCGGGGTGTTCGGGATCGCCCGGGTCGTCCTGGAAGTCTACGGCCCCGGCGCCATCCAGGATCTCGGCGTCGGAATCGCGCTCGCCACGGTCGCTGCCATCACACTCGTCACGGCCAGTATCATCGCGTTGAAACAGGACAACCTGAAGCGCCGGCTCGCCTACTCGACCGTGTCACAGCTGTCGTACATCGTCCTCGGACTCGGGCTCGCGAGTCCGGCCGCGCTCGTCGGGGCGTTGTTGCACATCCCTGCCCACGCGTTCATGAAGATCACCCTGTTCTTCTGTGCCGGGGCGATCCACGTCGAGACGCACACCGACGACATCAGCGACATGGCCGGCATCGGCAAGCGGATGCCGTTGACGATGTCCGCGTTCGCGGTCGCGGCGGCTGGAATGGCGGGGATGCCCTTGCTCGCCGGGTTCGTGAGTAAGTGGTACCTGCTCGTCGGTGCAGTCGAGCTCGACCTGGCGATCTTCGCCGTCGTCCTGCTCGTCTCGGGCGTGCTCAACGTCGCCTACTACTGGCCGATCGTCTACCAGGCGTTCTTCGAAGACGAACACCACCCGGACCCGAAACCGCTGCTCGAGTTCCCGCCCGGTGGACTCACGAGTTCCGAGACGGGCGTGGAGGCGAGCGCGGCGCGGACCAACGGCGGTCGACACCTGGCCGCCACGGTAGAACCCACCGGGGCCGCTGTCGACACTGACGCTGACGAGTCTGCCTCGGTTCAGTCCGACGGCGCCGGTCACGATCACGAGGAATCGGTCGCCGACACCGACGTGGCCGACGATCACGCGTCGTCGCACGGTGGGGGCCACACGGCGGATTCGGGCTGGGAGCGCCGGAGCTGGCGCACCGAGAGCACCTGGTTCATGCTCGGACCGATCGTGCTCGCGGCCGTCGGTGCGGTCGTCCTCGGGCTCGTTCCGGGCCACGTGGTCTTTCTGGAACTCATCGAACACATCGTCGATGTTGCGACGGAGGTGACGCACTGATGGCACTCGAACCGTACGTCGTTCCGCCAGTATTGCTCGTCCTGTTCGCACTGCTCGCCTACGTGGTGCGACCGAGACTGATCCACCCCGCCGGGCTGGTCGTGACCGCCGGCGCGCTCGCGTACGCCGCACTCGTCCCCGCCGACTACGAGCTTTCGGGCACCCTCTTCGGCAGTGGGACGTTCGGATTCGCCGGATTCGACGTCGTGTTCGTCTCCGTCGATCCGTTCAGCCGATTGATGGGCCTGATCTTTGCCTTCATCGGCTTCGTCGCCGTGCTCTACTCCTGGTCGACCGACGCCCCGCCGACCCAGACGGCGTACGCGTTGACGTACGTCGCCTCTAGTCTGGGGGCGGTCTTCGCCGGCGACTGGCTCCTCCTGTTGTTCTTCTGGGAGGTGATGGCGATTACGTCGACGCTGCTCGTCTGGCACCACGGCGGCGCCGCTGTCAGGGCTGGCTTCAGGTACGCCGTCTGGCACGGCATCGGCGGCAGCCTGTTGATGGCCGCCGTCATCTGGCACTATCAGAGCCCCGGCGTTGGAACGTTCGTCATGACCGGTGACGGTATCGCGACCGGCATCCCACAGGTGCTGGCCGCACTCGGCATCGGGATCAACGTCGCGTTCGTCGGATTCCACGCGTGGCTTCCCGACACCTACCCGCGCCCGCACATCGCCGCGAGCGTCTTCCTCTGTGTCTACACGACCAAGACCGGCGTCTACGCGCTCTTTCGGGCGTTCCCCGAGGGCAACCTCGCCATCGCCTACATGGGCGGGGCGATGGCCGTCTTCGGCGCCACGTTCGCACTCCTGCAGAGCGATATGCGCCGACTCCTCTCCTATCACATCCAGTCGCAGGTCGGCTACATGGTCGCCGGTGTCGGTATCGGATCCGCGCTCGCGACCGCCGGCGCGTTCGGGCACGTCTTCAACCACATCCTCTACAAGGCGCTGCTGTTCATGACCGTCGGCGTGGTGATCTATCGGACCGGTGCGGAGAGTCTCGACAGGATTCACGGCATGCGTCGAGCGATGCCGATCACGTTCCTCGCCTTTACGATCGCCGCGCTCTCGATCGCCGGCTTCCCCGGCTTCAACGGCTTCGTGAGCAAGGGGATGGTGCTCTACGAGGCCCACCACTATCCCGAGTACGAGGCGCTGTGGTACCTCCTCCTGCTCGGCGGCGTCGGGACGTTCATGTCGTTCATCAAGCTCGGCTACTACGTGTTCTTCTACGGCGAACAGACCCACGACGTGGAGCGCGCTTCCGTCGGGCAGTCGGTCGCGATGCTCTCCGTCGCAGCGCTGTGTGTCTTCTACGGCGTCTATCCGGACGCCCTCGTCTCCATCCTGCCACGTGCGAGCGCGGCGGCCCACTATCACGTCTTCGATAGCTTCCAGGTCCTGGAATCCTTCGTCTTGGCGGCGACGGGCCTATTCGGGTTCGTGCTGGTGAAGGGACCGCTCAGCCGTGTCGGTCGCATCCCGGACATCGACCTCGCGTACAACCCGCTCTCGGTCGGGCTCGGTCGTGGCTCGCTCCGGGCGGTCAACCGAGCTATCGGGACGCTCGATCGAGCGTCGACGAGTGCTGCGCTAGGGACGATTTCACTGGGAGCAGTCGCCACGAGTCGGTCGTCACCCGAAGCCGATCGAACGCACCGGGATGGGCTCACCCTCGTCGAACGTGGCCTCACTCTGGCGTTCACCCGACGGGCTGGAATTGGGGCCGCCGTGATTCTCGTCCTGTTGGCGACGACCCTGCTCCTCGCGCTCGGGTTCGTGTAAGAATCGCCGCTCCGAATTTCTCGACCGACTAGGGGAGTATCGACGTCGAACAGTTCGTAACGTCGCCCGTACACTGCGGGGTCCGTTTCTGGACACTGCATCTGGTGACCCGAACGGCGATACGCTCGTTCGAAGTGCTGATTTCACGGCGACCAGCCCACCGTATCGACGGTATCCTGCGAGCTGGAAGTATTTCTCTGTTCCAGTGTGGTGTTACTGAGCGGCTACGGGGATACGTCGCCCATAGCGGCGCAAATGCGACGAATAACAATTGGCGCCAGGACGAAAGCGATGACTGGATGATAGAGACCGGACGTTGGGCGGCCGAACCTGAACGACCGACCGGTGTGGACGCGAGGGTCTGAGATGTATCGCGACCACAGTGTCGCCGTCGTGGTTCCGGCGTACAACGAGGCAGGGTTCGTCGGCGACGTACTGACGTCGATGCCGGAATACGTCGATCGGGTCTACGCGGTCGACGACTGTTCGACCGACGGGACGTGGGCGGAAATCTGCCGATTCGCAACGTGTGACCCGATCGACGACGCAGCCGAGCTCGTGTCAGACCGGATCGATACGAACGAAACCGATCACGCGACGTCACCGACACCATCGGCCCGGTCAGATGGCGGGGATCGAACTGGCGTTGCACCCTCCGCCAATTCTGGTTCGAGGAACGCCACCAGAGACGGAACGGACCCGTCACGCGGGCCAGGAGCTGACGTATCGAACCAGCGATCGCCTGCAGGGCCGACGATCGTGCCGATCCGCCTCGAGGAAAATCGCGGCGTCGGGGCGGCGATCACGACTGGATATCGGTGTGCACGGAGGGAGGGCATCGACGTCACCGCCGTGATGGCCGGCGATGGGCAGATGGATCCCGATCAGCTCCCACGACTCATAGATCCCATCGTCGAGGGACGGGCGGCGTATGCGAAGGGGAATCGACTGCGTGGGCGGGCCCAGAGGAATTCGATGTCGACGTTTCGATTCGGCGGAAACGTCTTGCTCTCGCTGTTGACCAAAATCGCGAGCGGGTACTGGGGAATGGTCGATCCGCAGAACGGCTATACCGCGATCTCCGGGGAGGCACTGGAGGCGATCGACCTGGACTCGCTGTACACGGAGTACGGCTTCGCGAACGATTTGCTCGTCGTGCTGAACGCCGAGGGATTCGCCATCGCCGACGTGGCGATGCCGGCCGTCTACGGCGACGAACGCAGCCACATCAGTTACCGGACGTTCGTCCCGCGACTGTCGTGGTTGCTCTGGCGTCGGTTCCTCCACCGGCTCGGGATCCGGTTCGTCGTGCAAGATTTCCACCCGCTCGTCGCCCTCTACGCGCTGGGGATCGGTGGGCTCGCCGTGGGAATCTGGTCACTCGTTTCGAGTCGCGTGGACAGGCGGCCGACCCGTCCGTCGTCTCCAGGGCCCGATGCAGGCACACCGACGAGAGACGGTGACGACGGACACACGGCTGCGGATCCCGAAACCGGTCACGAGACGCGTTCGATCCGGTGGTGGCTCGCAGGGGTGTGGACGCTGTGTTCGGCCATCGCCCTCTGTCTCGCGATGGCGTTCGATCACGACGCGAACGAAGGCTCGGTGGTGGTCGAAGAATGAAGATCGTCGTGACGATCCAGCATCCGGCGCACGTCCACTTCTACCGACACGCGATCGATGAACTAGACGAGCAGGGTCACGACGTCTTCGTGTACGCCCGCGAGAACGATCTCGCCGTCCCGCTGCTGGAGGCCTACGGTATCGACCACGAGGTCCTCGCAGGGCCCCAGCGCTCTCTCGCGTCGCTCGCACGGGTACAGGCGACCTACGAGTGGCGGCTGTTCACCCGGGCGCGTCGGATCGACCCGGACGTGATGACCGCGATCGGTGGCGTGGCCGTCTCCCACGTGGCGCCCCTGGTCGACGCTCGTAGTGTAGTGTTCGTCGATAACGAGGGCGTCTGGTCTCATCGACTGATGGCACCGTTTGCGGACGTGATCGCCACGCCGGCGTCGTTCGAGGACGACTTCGGGGACGGTCACGTTCGCTACCAAGGGTTTCAGGAACTCGCGTACCTCCATCCGAACCGGTTCGAACCCGATCCGGACCGACTCCGTGCGGCGGGTGTCGACCCGTCGGATCGGTACTTCTTCTGCCGGTTCCGAACGTGGGACGCGTTTCACGACGTCGGCGAAGGGGGGCTCTCACCGGCCGGAAAGCGCGACCTCGTCTCACGCTTCGACGACCGCGGCACCGTCTACATCTCCAGTTCGGATCCGCTTCCCCCGGATCTCGAACCGTATCGACAGCCGATCCCGCCGACGGCCGTCCACGATCTGCTCTACTACGCCGACTGTTACGCCGGCGATTCGGCGACGATGGCGACCGAAGCCGCCCTCCTCGGGACGCCAGCGGTGCGAATCCAATCGTTCGCGACCGACTTCGACGCGGACATGAGTAACTTCGTCGTCCTCGAGACCGAGTACGATCTCCTCCGCTCGACGGCCGACGAATCGGTCGCGCTCGCGCTCGCCGACGAGCTGAGTGCGGATCCGGAAACACCGGCCCGGTGGAAACGACGACGCGACGCGGTGGTTGGCGACTTGCAGGATGGAACGACCCTGATCGTCGACTTGCTCACCCGACAAGCCCGAACTCGACCGACACAAACTGCCGACGTCGCTTACTCCTCGTCGTCGCGGTGAGCCTCCGGATCGGCGTCGTGGGATGTGCTGGGATCGTCGGGACGCTGATCCGCCGACTCGTCGACGGCGACGAGTGATTCTTCGAGCGCCCGGGTTCGAATCCCACCCTGGGGCCCCGTCGCCGCCGTTCGTTCGCCGCGATCGTCGTGGGCCCGCCTCGCATCGCCCGGCGTGAGGTAGTCGCCGTCGACGGCGATCTCGACGCGCTGACTCAGGCGCTTGAGGATGGTCCGTGCCCCTTCGGTGGTGATCGCCGGGGGACTGATTCCATACTCGCGAGCCAGGTCGCTCGCGGTCGCCGATTCGAACGCGGCGTCGATCTCGTCGGGGTCGAATCCGCGATCGGCGAGTCCCTCTCTGACAGTCGCGGCGATGGAGGGTGCGTGGCGGGTTGGAAAGAGCGGCCAGTCGGTCGTCGGCGGTTCGAGTGCGACGCGATATCGCCGAAGCGGGGTCCTGGCGCCGGCCGGCAGTGAGACGTCTTCCAGTTCCTGTGACGTCCCGAGGACTCTGATGGTTCCTGCGTAGAAGTCAACGTCGTCCCACGTCGCACCGTCGCGTCGGTCGTCTTCCGGGACTCGAAAGAGTTCTCCACCACGCAGCCCGGCGTGAGCCAACAACGCGATCATCGCGTACTCACGTAACCGATTCAGTCGTTCGGTCGAGCCATCGGGTGCCTCGTTAGCCAGCCGTCGTACCTCGGCCTCGAGTTCGTACGTCGCGCGTTCGACCGATCGGCCACCTGCTTCGGACTCGACTGGTGTGGGGAGCGCTGCAGTGGCCCGACTCGCTTCCGCGGGATTCGCCGACAGGATCGATTCCTCGACACACCAGGAGAGGAAGGCCCTGACGACGGCGAAGTAGGTTCGTGCCGTCGATGCAGCGTACTCGTCCCGTGTCGTCCGCCGCGAGAGGTATCTGGCGTATGCTTCGAGGTGAGCGCGCTCCAGGTCAGCGAACGTCTCTACGTCGTATTCCGCCTCGAGCCACTCCGTCCACCGGGTGAGGATCGACGACGCGTTCGCCGCGTACGTTCCAGCCCCCTCGCCGACGGACTTGCGATCGAGGTAGCGGTCGACACCGGCCGCGATCGGGATCATCGCATGGGCACTCCACTGACCGTTTCGATCCGCTCGTGGCTCCGTCGTCGCCGGTTGCTCACGTCCGATGCATCCATTGTTCGAAACTCCGTGTCCGCATCCGTAAATCTGACTCCTGGATCGGCGATTCCTCGGTCAGTCACTGGGTCCGGACTAATCGTCACTGGTTGTGCCGCCGGGACGGTAGCTCCGGCTGATGGCGCGCCACCGACCGGTACCGAACCGGTAGTAGTTGACGACAGCCGGGACGGCCGTCTCGGCGACGAACGCGAGGTAGAGCCCCCAGATACCGAGCGACGTCGTCGCGCCGAGGTATGCGAGGGGAATCGCCCCGCCGAACATACCGAGCAACTGGGCGTAGAACGGCCAGCGGGTGTCGCCCGCAGCGTTCAACGCGCCCTCGGCGGAGCCGACGATGCCGCGGAAGAGGATCGCGACACAGGCTGCGTACACGAGAGAGATGGCGATCGGGACGACCTGCGAGCCGGGTTCGTCGACGAACCCCTGGACGATCGGCTCGGCGAAGACGAACACGATCGTCGCCGACACGGCGTAGACGGCAACGGAGTATCGGATGATCTCGTTCCCGTACTCGGCGGCGGTGTCCTCTGCACCGGTCCCGAGTTCCTGCCCGACGAGACTGGAGGCTGCGAGGCTGAATCCCCAGCCTGGCGTGTTCATCAGGCCCCAGATCCGTCGCGTGATGACGAACGCCGACGCGGTGTCAGTGCCGAAGATGTCGACGATCCCGAGTAGCGGGAGTTCGGCGACGGTCCAGACCATGTTCCGCAGGAAGACCGGGGTCCCGATCTCGACGAGCGATCGGATGATCTCTCGATTGACGTACGACCCGAACGGATCGATCGTGACGACCATGTCGGGGACGCCGGGGAACGACCCGCGGATCAGGAGCGTCGCGAAGCCGGCCGAGACGACGACGTTGGCCAGCACGGTCCCGAGGGCCGCCCCGGCCACCCCGAGGTCGGCCACGAAGATGAAGAACGCGCTGAAACCGATGTTGGCGATGGCACCGCCCGCTCTGATGATCATCGGTGTCCAGGCGTCGTCCATGCCGACGAACGTGCGACTCCCGATCAGGTTGAGTCCGGCGAACGGGACGCCGAACGCCACGACCGCGAGGTAGGACGCCCCCAGCGACAGGGGCTCGGGTTTCGTCGTGATGATCGAGACGAGCTCGGTCGAAAACACCGCGAAGAAGGCGGTGACCGGAAGGCTGATGAGCAGGACGAGCAGGACGGACGAGCGAATCGCCTGTCCGAGTTCGTCGAACTGTTCGGCACCGTAGCGCTGGGAGACGAGCGCGATCGTCCCGCCGGCGACCCCGCCGCCGATGGTGAACGCGAGTCCCCAGAACGGCGTCGCGAACCCGACGCCGGCGATCGCCGCCTCACCGACCGCGATGCCGACCATCGCGACGTCGACCGCGCTCTTCGACATCCGCGCAAGGCCGGTCACGATGCGTGGCCAGGCGAGATCGGCCGTCCGAACCGCACGCTCACGGTCGATCAGTCCCAACCGAGCGAGGCCGAGACCGATCCACAGGATCGTGAGCCGCATCGGGTTCGGAAGCCACGACAACACTGGAATCTCCCGGCACTAGCCCGTGGGGGGTAAAAGTAGTTCCCGACCCGGCAGCGCCGACCGGTTATCGATTCGAAACACACGGTGGTAGTTCACAGGGAGGTCGGACGGAGGCACATACCGGATTCGAATTTTGTTACTCGTTTGTTCTGCCCGGCTTTTCGAACCTCGATCAACGCGGATGCGTGAGTGGGGTATCGAGAAGCCCCAATCGATCGCCCCGAATCGTCTCTGGGTTCGAGACCGCTCACCTGTGCTCGCGCTGTGCGACCCTGTTCAGGTCGTTTGAACCTGTTGAAAGGCTTCCCGGAGAGTAAACGTGGGTAATAGTGGGTAGCATTTATCAATCGGCGGACCGTAGCAGGAGGTATGACGAAAGTGGATGCCCAGGATCTACAAACCAACGAAACCGACGATCGAGGGCGGATCTATCTCGGGACGGAGTACGCGAACAAGCGTGTAACCGTCGCAGTCGTCGAGGTAGAAAACGATCAGCCGGATACCGACGAGCTGGCCGCCGCGTACCGTGAGGCGTCTGGGAGTGCTGAAGAATTGGCAGAAGGGTGGACCGACGTGTCGGACGAGGCGTGGGACGGATTAGATACATGAGCGAGGGGTCAACGGTTCGTCGCGGTGACGTCGTTATCGTTCGACTCGATCCTGCGGAAGGCCACGAGATGAAAAAGACTCGTCCCGCAGTCGTCGTCCAGAACGACGTGGGGAACGAAAACGCCAGTACGACTATCGTTGCGCCTACGACGGGGACGCATCGAGGCTATCCGTTCGAGGTTTTCGTCGACGCAGCGGAGTCACCGTTCGAGAAAGATTCCTCGATCCGCCTCGATCAGATTCGAGTCGTCTCCATCGAAAAGCGGATTCACTCTGTTGTTGGAGCTCTCGACACCAAGACGATGGAAGCGGTAGACGACACGTTGAGACTGAGTCTTGGGCTGGACTGAGTTGTGCAGTCGGTTCCGAAAGCGGATTACAACGATCGCCTCAGTCGATGTGAATCGACATCGACGCAATTGTCTGCTGGCTCGAATCGCGTCGGTTCGAGACCGCTTACCTGCGCTCGCGCTGTTCGACCTTGTTCAACTCGATGAGCAAGCGGAAGATGGCCTTGACGAGGTTCGAATCGACGTCGAACCGGTCTGCGTTCTCGCCGGCGCGGTCCATCACGCGCTGTTCTTGCGTTTCGTCGACGGTCGGCAACCCCTCGGCGTCTTTGACGCGGGCGATGGAGTCGGCGACGTAGGTCCGTCGCGCGATGAGTCGGACGAGTTCGGAGTCGATCTCTCGAATCTCCGATCTGAGTTCGTCGAGAGTCATCTCGTCCGGTGTCGGTTCGTCCCCGGTGTCGTGGTCTGGATCGGTGTCGGTCATACGATAGTGGCTCCCTTCGTTCTGGTCGTCGTTCGAATCGTCGTCCCCGGCCGCTCGGTCCAGTCGCGTTCGACGGCGTCGAGTGCTTCGGCGTCCCCGACCGCGACGAAACTCGGGCCCGTACCGGACAGCGACGCGCCGGCTGCGTCCGGGAGGGCCGCGAGTAACGGGTCGGGATCGTACCCCAGCGTCGCACTGAAGACGAAGCCGTTGACGGTCATCGCCTCGACGAATCGGCCCTCACTCGCGAGTTCGATCGCGAGTTCGGCCATCGGCGCGACGCGTTCGCAGGCCGTGACATCGACGGCCGCGCTGAACGCCCGGTCCGGTGGCGTGTAGACGAGGACGTCCCAGTCGACCGTCTCCTGTTTCCCCAGTTCGTCGGTCGTGTTGTTCGTCACGGTGACGCCGCCGAGCATGCTCGCCGACGCGTCGTCGAACGCACCGGTGATCGTGACCCCGGCCGCTCGCGCTGCCTCGACGCCGAGTCGGCAGGCGTCGATCGGGTCCATCGCGTCGGCACAGTCGAGTGCGTCGAGCGTCGCCAGTACCGTCGCGTTTGCGGCGGCGCTCGAACTTTTCAGACCGGCGGCCATCGGCACGGCACTCTCCGTTCGGATCCGGGCACCGGCGATTGATCGATCGAGTCCGGCTTCGTCTCCGACTGCGTCGAAGACGTGTCGAACGCACTGCTCGACGAGTTCCGTATCGGCGTCCGGGGCGTCGGCGACCGTACCTCGGATGTCGCCGTCGCTCGTGAGCTCGACCGTTGCGGTGGTCTCAAGATCGATCGCGAACGCGGCGCCGTGACCGGTCGCGATGGCGTTGACCACGGTGCCTGCAGCGGGGGCGACGGCCCGTCCGTCCATATCGCCACTGAGCCGAGGGGCTACTTACCGCTGACGGTGACGGGAGTGATTGCCAGGGGGCGGTCGACGGGGAGAAACACAGTCTTTAGGCGCGCCCAGCCGTACGAACGGCTATGAGCACGCGTTCGGAAGTCGCCCCCAGTACGCTCGAAGTGGATCTCGTCGACGGCGGGATCGTCGTCAGGTACCTGGACGGGCGAGAGGTGTTTTACCACGGGCCGCCGGAGCCGATCGAGTCGTCGCTCACGACACCACCAGGCAAGACGGTGCACGTACTCGTCACCGACGAGGACGGCGTCGAGGGTGTGATGACGTACGTGAACGACCTGAAGACGGACGCAGAGATCCTCGAATCGACCGGCGTCGGTCGGGTGCTGATCGAGCAAGGAGAACGATCCGTGCTCTTCCCCGGCGTCTCGGCAGCGGCCGAGGGCCACTCCGTCACGGTCAGCGTCGAACCGGCGGTCGTCGATGGCCGAGTTTTCGTCTTCGCCGAAGACGAGTTCAGCGAGCGTGCGTACGAACTCGTCACCGAGACGTAGTCGATCGAACTCCTCCCGGAACGTCGATCGGCCTCTCCCGACACCGGAGACGAACGAGTACGGTCGTGAGTCGCCACCATAGCGTCCCGACGAGTCTCGTCTCTCGGTAACTCTGTCTGCTACCGAATCAGGCTCTCACTGGATGTATGTCGGATCTTCCTCGTCGCAATTGGCTTCGTGCGTCTTCGCATCGTCCCGGTCGTCGAACAGCATGCCGCAACTGTCGCACTCGTACCACGTCTCACCGTCCCGCTCGGTTTCGGCGACCATGTCGGCGACAACGGGCCGTGATCGGAAAGGCATTGTGTCGTGTCACCATACATCTTGGGGGTACATGGGGGACAGCCAGTCACTGATTCCTGGCCCCTGACCACACGGCCGACGAGGATAATTCTCAAGGTGACAGCCACGTAAGACCTCACATGAGCGAGTCGGACACTGACGGAGTACGCCTCTCGGTGCGTGCAGCCGAGAAGCGAGATGCCGGGCGAGGCGTGGCCAGAATACCGGAACCAGCCCGCCGCGCACTCGGTGTGCTGAGCGGGGATTCGGTGGTTATCGAGGGGACGGACTCGACCGTCGCGAAGATGTGGCCGGCCGATCCGACGGTGGACGACACCGTGGTTCAGATCGATGCCGACGCGCGCGCCAATGCAGGGGTGCACGTCGGAGATAGCGTCACGGTGCGTCCGCTCGATGGCTCGTCGATTTCGCCGGCAGACGAAGTCGTTCTGGCCGCACCCACCGTCGCCAACGAAGCCGAGACCAACCTTACCGAACGGGTCGCGAACCAGAAACTCAGAAACCGACCCGTTCGGGCCGGCGAGCAGATCAGAATCGAGGGGGTCGCCGGGGAACCGTTCCGGGTCGTCGCGACCGTTCCCGACGGTGACGTTCGCATCACGACCGACACGGACATCGTCGTGAGCAATGGACAGGACGCGACGGACGTTCGCGACCGGGGAGACGCGAGCGCCGAGCAACCCGCCCAACCGGCCGCGACAGGTGCCCGATCACGGCCCGCTTCGGGAGCCACGTACGAGGACATCGGCGGGCTCGACGAGGAACTCGAACTCGTCCGCGAGATGATCGAGCTTCCGCTATCGGAGCCGGCACTCTTCCAGCGTCTTGGCGTGGAGCCCCCATCCGGCGTCCTCCTGTACGGACCACCCGGCACGGGCAAGACCCTGATCGCACGGGCCGTCGCGAACGAGGTGGACGCCCACTTCATCTCCATCTCCGGCCCAGAGATTATGTCGAAGTACAAGGGCGAGTCCGAGGAGAAACTGCGGGAGGCGTTCGAACACGCTCGCGAGGAGTCGCCGACGATCATCTTCTTCGACGAGATCGACTCCATTGCGAGCGCGCGCGACGGCGACGCCGACGCCGAGAGCCGCATCGTCGGTCAACTTCTCTCGTTGATGGACGGTCTCGACGGCCGTGGTGACGTCATCGTGATCGGCGCGACCAATCGGGTGGACGCCCTGGATCAGGCACTCCGTCGGGGCGGGCGCTTCGATCGTGAGATACAGATCGGCGTGCCGGACGAGGCCGGTCGTCACGAAATCCTCGAAGTTCACACGCGCGGTATGCCGCTCTCGGACGACGTCTCGATCGAGACGCTCGCCTCACGCACGCACGGGTTCGTCGGGGCAGATCTCGATTCGGTCGCCAGCGAAGCGGCGATGGCAGCGATTCGTCGCCGACCCGCAGACGAAGCTGCGCGCACCGAGTGGAACGCTGACCCGGTCGTCACGCGGGCCGACTTCGACACTGCACTCGCCTCGGTCGAACCGTCGGCGATGCGCGAGTACGTCGCCGAGTCGCCGGACACGGACTTCGACGACGTCGGCGGACTCGACTCGGCGAAACGCACGCTCACCGAATCGGTCGAGTGGCCCCTCACGTACGACAAGCTCTTCGAACAGACGAACACCGATCCGCCAGCCGGCGTTCTCCTCTACGGGCCGCCCGGGACCGGGAAGACGCTCCTCGCCCGGGCGCTCGCCGGCGAGACGGACGTCAACTTCGTTCAGGTCGACGGTCCGGAGGTGCTCGACCGGTACGTCGGCGAGAGCGAGAAGGCGATTCGAAAGCTCTTCGAGCGCGCCCGGCAGTCGGCACCCTCGATCATCTTCATCGACGAGATCGACGCCCTCGTCGGCCGACGTGGCGAGAGCCACGAGGTCACCGAGCGCGTGGTCTCGCAACTGCTCACGGAACTCGACGGCATGCGCGAGAACCCCAATCTCGTCGTCCTGGCCGCGACGAACCGGATGGACGATCTGGATCCAGCCCTACTCCGCCCCGGGCGCCTCGACACACACGTCCTGGTCCCGGAGCCGGACCGCAAGGCGCGCGAGAAGATTCTCGCGGTCCACGCGAACGACAAACCGCTGGCCGAGGACGTAGACCTTGGCGAACTCGCGGCGGAACTCGAGGGCACGACTGGCGCCGACATCGAGGCCATCGTCCGCGATGCGTCGATGCATGCGATCCGCGACGTCGCCGATCGCTACGACGATCCCGACGAGGCGAACGAGCGGGCCGACCAGGTCGTCATCCAACGCGAACACATCGAGCGCGCCCGCGAGACGGTCGAGTAACACGAGTTGGGGGCCTTTCTCCCTGAGCATCGTCGAGTGGACCTGAATGGGTCCCAGACATCCACACACGGCCACTCCTACACGTCGTGGCTGTCGGGTTTTGCTTCGTCGAGGATAATCGTCTCTCCGGCTGTGGTTTTGTCTCCGGGCGACACCTGCACCTCGTCGAGCGATACCGACGGGGCGAACATGACGTCCACCCGACTGCCGAAGGCGATGTGGCCGATACGTTCGCCCCGAGAGACCGTGTCGCTTGCCTCGGTGTACGGCGTGATTCGCCTGGCGAAGGCACCGGCGATCAAGGTCACCTCCTGGATGGGCGGAGCGCGGTCGTCGACATCGGCGGTGACCCGCACGTGCACACGCTCGTTGCGGTCCGAGTCCTTCGAGAACGCCGGGCGGTGGGCACCAGGTGTGTGCTCTACGTCCGTCACCTGTCCGTCGACGGGTGAGCGGATGACGTGGACGTCCCAGACGTTCATGAAGATACCGAGCCGGACGGTCTCGCCTTCCTCTCTGAGCACAGAGACCTTCCCGTGCGCCGGCGCGACGACACCTGACGGCGGCGGTGAGCGCTCCGGATCGCGGAAGAACCAGAGCACGAACCCGCCCAGGGCGAGCAGGCCGAGTCCGGCGAGGGGGTGGACGAAGAAGCCGAACGGGGCGGCGAGTAGCGGTCCGGCCGCGTAGCGCCACGCCCCCGGTGCGACGTTCATACGGGTCGTAGGCCACGGGCTCGTTTGATCGTTTCGTCACTCGGCGGTGGTGGATGGGGAGGGTGACTGCATCGGTCGTAGCGGCTGACTCGACCTTCGAACGCTAATCCCAGAACGACTGGGTACGTGCGTACTGCCGTTCCTGTCTGAGAATGTCGCGGTAGAACTCGTCTTCGTCCTCGCGAAGCTTGTTGATGATTCGGGCGGCGTTGTGCGGCCCGACGCCGCGGGCGGCCATGGCGATCACGGCCTGTTTGCCGTGGCTCTGCACGAGACTCGCCGCGTGGAACGCGCGTTCGGTCTGCTCGCGCTGTTCGTCGGATTTCTCTTCGGCCCGAACCGCGTCGACCACCTCGTCGGCCCACGGGTTGAGCGAGGCGATGCGAGTGGATCCACACTCCGGACACTCCGGTTGCTCGGGGACGCGGCGAACCTTCGTTCGCGAGAGCCACTCGGTGCAGTGGGTACACAATAGAATCACGCGGTCGTCACGGATCCGATCTCTCACGGTTTGAATAATACTCGCGTCTGCGTTGTCGGGGGCGAGCAACTCCTTGCCGGAGGAGTGGCCGCCGGTACCGATCGACGTCCGCCCACGGACGGTCTCGACAGTAATCACGTCCGATTGAATCGATTCGAGGACGCCTGCGGCCGCGTCCGGATCGAGATCCTCGTGGAACACTTCGCGGACTGCCTCCGCGTACATGGGCGTGTCTTCGAGTGCGGCCAACAACCGATCGTTGGACAGTCTGGCCGAGCCGTCCCAGCGCTTGAGCGCGCCGAACTTGCCGGAGACCTGCGCGAGGCGGAAGGCGAGCGCGTCGGAGTTTTTGAGCCCGAGTTCGACGATCGTCTCGACGTGGCCGGGATCGGTCTCCTCGAGAATCGCCACGACGTCACTGGTCGCGATGCTCGTCGGCACTTCGAGTTCGATCCGGTACGGGTCGGTCTCGAGCCCGATCGACGACCCGGACTTCTGACCGAGGAGGGCAGAGAGGACGCGCCCGAGCGTCTCGTTGGTCTTGTGCCCGAGACAGGCGTTGACGACGACGTCTCGGCCCTGTCGTTCGAGCACGATCCGATCCGTCGTCGGCATCGCATGTTCGGCGTCGATCTGTCGTTCGAGCTGTGAAAGGGCCGACGAAAGCGTCTCCCGATCGCTCGGGTATCGCGTCTCGAGTTCGCGAGCGACCGCGTCCTCGTCCGCACCGCCTGCGAATTGCGGTTCGGCGACGGTCCGAATCTCACCGACCTCCTGGGCAACGTCGTAGGGGACTGGGATCTCCTGACCGATCCAGGAGGGTACCTCACCCGCGGGGTCCTCGATGGGGCTCACCTTCACGACACCCTCGTCGTCGTCCACCTCGGCGATGCGCCACATCTCGCCGCGCTGGATGAAGATTTCGCCCGGCGATGCGAAGTTGACGACGAACCGTTCGTCGAGCGTCCCGATCTGGCCGCCGGAGGCGATGTCGTGAACTTCGTAGGTCTCCTCGTCCGGGATCATCGAGAGGTTGGCGTAGACGTACTGCCAGGTACTGCCGCTGGTCTCGATTCGATCCTCGGCTTCGTCGAACCAGACGATCCGATTCCGGTGAAGCTCCGAGAGTACATCGCGGAACGTCTCCTCGGTCAGGTCACGGAAGGGGTACGCTCGGGAGACGATCTCGTAGGCGTCGTCGACGAACGTATCGCCGGCGCTGTGGACGATCGCGGGGACCTGGTTCGCGACGACGTCCAGACTCCCCTCGTGGATGCCGGCGTCCTCGACTTGCCCCTGACGGGCTCGCCGGGCGATGGCGATCGCCTCGAACGTATCGTCGGCCCGCGTCGTGACGATCGTCCCCGAGGAGACCTCGTCCATGCGGTGGCCCGCCCGGCCGATGCGCTGGAGGAGTCGGGCGACCTGCCGTGGACTCTGGTACTGAACGACGTGATCGACGCGACCCACGTCGATGCCGAGTTCCATCGAGGAGGTACACAAAAGCGCGTCCAGTTCGCCCGCCTTGAAGTCGTCTTCCACCTCGATTCGGGCGGACTTCGACAGCGAACCGTGGTGAACGCCGATGGGGAGGTCGAGTTCGCGAAACCGCGAGCCGAGGGCCTCCGCAGTCTGGCGCGTGTTGACGAAGACGAGCGTCGATTCGTTCTCGGCGACGATGTCGCGGATGAGCCGGACGTGACTCGCCGTGGTTACCTCCGTCATCAGTTTCCCCGCGAGGTCGCGATCCTCGTCGGTGACGGTCGGTTCGCGAACGGTGACGTCGACATTACTTCCGACGTCGATCTCCCGAATCTCGCAGGGTCGTCCGCCGGTGAGGAACTGCCCAACCGCCGCCGGATCTCCCACCGTCGCGGAGAGACCGATTCGCTGGACGGGGCCAGCTAGTTCGACCAGCCGCTCCATCGCGATCGAGAGCTGCGCGCCTCGTTTCGACGCCGCGAGTTCGTGCACTTCGTCGACCACGATGTGCGAGAGATCGGCCAGCGCGTCGCGCAGCCGCTCGCCGGTGAGCATCGCCTGGATGGTCTCGGGCGTCGTTATCAAGACGTCCGGGGGATTCTCGGCCTGCTTGCTCCGCTGGTACTGTGTGGTATCGCCGTGGCGGACGTCGACGGACACGTCGAGTTCGTCGCCCCACCACTCCAGTCGGTCGAGCATGTCCCGGTTGAGTGCCCGAAGGGGCGTCACGTATAGCGCGCGAAAGCCGTCGGTCTCCTCGTCGCTCGACGTTCCGGAATCGCCGTCGTCACCCCCCAGTTCCCCAGTTCGTCGGGCTTCGCGTCGCGCCGAGACGATGTCGTCGAAGACGGGTAACATCGCCGTCTCGGTCTTTCCGCTCCCGGTCGGGGCGATCACCAGCGTGTTTTCCCCGTCGGCGAGCGGTGGAATCGCCAGTCGCTGTGGCGCGGTGGGCGTCGAGAAGCCGCGATCGGAGAGGGCCTCGCGGACGGTCGGACCCAGGTGGGTAAACGCCGCCGCGTCCCCGTCAGTCATCGCCGTCCGTAGGGACGAACGCTCCATAAGCCCGTTGTTCTCGGCCCGCGCCCCACGGTCACCGCGTCCGAACGGGTCTCTCAGATGGACTCGTAGGGACCGAGTCGCGTTCCGTCGAGCAGGTACGCTTCACCCGTCCGGAGCCCATCCGGAAGCATCGGTGAGAGAAACGATTGCCCCTCGACGTTGATCCACGTGCCACCGGCGAGCTCGTTGAACGCCGGGAACACGACGAACTCGAGTCCGTCGTTGGGAGTGACTGATTCCGTGTCGGTATCGACGTGGTCGGCCCCGTCGGTCGCATCGTCGCCGTCCTGAGCCGCCGGTCCCCCAGGACCCAGTTTCGCCCGCTCGAGTTCGCCGCGGAACCAGACGGACTCGACACGACTACCGCCGACTTCGTCTTCGAGGCGGACACACGGGTGTTCGTGGCCGAAACAGAGGACGTCGGCCTCGATGGCGGCTGGTGCGGGCCAGCTATGACCGTGACAGACGCCGATAGCGCCGAGCCGGCCCCCATCGCCATCGAGCACCGTCAACTCGGTCGCGCCGGTGGCCGACCCAGGTCGCCCGCGACCCGCGTCGTCGATCGCCTCCTGCAGCCACGTTTCGATCGCGCCGTCGTGATTGCCCTTGACGAGCGTGACGGGGATCGGCGGCAACGACTCGAACAGCACCTCGATCTCCCCACGTTCGGCCCCACCGGGATCGCCGATCGAGTGCATCAGATCGCCGAGAACGACCAATCGGTCGGCATCGATACGATCGAGGAGAGCACAGAGCCGCTCGCGACGGTCCTCGGCCTGGCTCGGTACCTGTACGCCACGTTCGTACCGGAGCGCGGCCTCGATACCGGCGTGGTAATCGGCGACGAACAGCGCCCGGTCGCCGTCGATCGAACCGACCGCAGCGGGTTCCCCGGGGATCGGTTCGACGTGACTCATGCTCAGATGGCCTGCAGTCGATCCTCGGCGGGTTCGAAGCACTCACCGCCCATCAACGCGTCCTGTATCGCGTCGTCGATGGCGGCTTCGTCGGCGTCCGTCTCGTCGGCGACCAGTTCCACGACCGCCGATCGTTCGGCACCCTCACCGTCGTCGAGTTCGCCCATGGCTTCGACGACGCGCGTCTGCAAGTCGAGGTCCTCACCGGTCGCGTCCTCGTCGGTCGCGTCGGACGCGGCGGAGTCGGTCTCCGGACCCGACGTGGAAGTCTCGGCGTCCTCAGCCGGTCCGTCCCCCTCCGGTGCGACGTCGGCTGCGTCGGGAACGTCGATGTCGGCTTCCCCGGGTTCGCCGACGTCGGTCCCGGTGGTGAAGTCCGTCCCGTACTCTTCCTCGACGGCCGCCCGTTCGTCCTCGTCGAGCTCGTACATCCCGTCTTCGAAGTCGTCGGGATCGAGATCGTCCGCATCCGTGTCGAGTTCCACGACCGGTTCGTCGTCGGTCGGCCCGACGTCTTCGTCCGTCGGAGAGTCCTCGTCTCCATCGCTCGCTTGCTCCGCAGCTTCGTCAGCCGCTAATTCTTCGTCTTCACCGTCCGTCGAATCGTCCGCACTAGCTTCGTCGACAGACTCGTCGATGGGGTCGTCTGCATCGGTCGACGGTTCCGTCTCGAAGTCACCGAGTTCGTCTCCGGTACTGTCCGTCGTTTCTTCGTCGTCTTCGGTACTGTCAGACGCTTCTCCCTCGTCTTCGGAGCGGGTGTTGGCTGATTCACCCTCGGACTCGTCGGCTTCCGGTTCGGTCTCGGTTGGCTCGGCGGCGGCTGCCGTCTCGGACGAATCCGAAACGTCGTCCGTGACTGCGTCCGAAGCGGTCGTGTCGTCTGTCGAGTCGGTGGGGCTCGCCGACGCCGTGCCGACTGCCGAACCGGCCGACGCGTCGGTCGACGTCGCGACGTCGTCGACAGCTGTGTCGTCGCCGATTTCGTCCGTAGTCAGGTCGTCCGGAATCGAAAGCGATCGGCCGTCGGCCAGTGTCGCGTACGATGGGGCATCCGACGCCGTCTCCGTCGGCGAGCCGGCTGTCGCCTCGACCTGTGATTTGTCTTCGGCGACGACGCGAACGGCGTCGATGGCGACCTCCCGTAGGTCGTCGAGGTACGCAGGCGTCGTCCCGTAGTGGTGCGTCGCGAGGGGGATGCCCTCGGCGGGGCCATCCGGGAGTCCGTTGGCGCGGAGGACCTCGGACAGTGTCGAGTCGTCGACGTCGAGGTCGGCAGCGGCCGCGTACGTCTCGATTCGATCGATCGTGTGCTCGGCCGTGTCGACGACCCAGCGGTCGCGGGTCGGGGCGTCGACGATCGCCAGGCTCTCGGGTCTGATCGAGGTGTAGACCTGGTCGCCGTCGTCGGGTTCGAACGTTCGTGCCTTGCCCGAGACGGCGACGAACGCCGGTGGCTCGGCCCGTTCGAGAAACGCCAGGGCGTCGGGCTGGTACTGTCCGGCGTAGACGACGAACGCTCCGGTCGGGTCCACCACTCGTGCCCGGACCATCTCGTCGTTGACGTCGGTCACTTCGGTGAGCGTGCCGACGACGAAGATTCGATTGAGTCGAGCGCCGGTCGGTGAAATGACGTAGTTGGGCGCCCGTTCTTCGTCGCTCTCGGCGTAGGAGACGACGGAGTCGTCGAACTCCGTCGCGAAGAGTCGGTACGCGACTTCGCGTCCTGGCCGGTTCTCGTCGTCGGATCCGTTTGTGCTCATGCGTCCACCTCCTCGAGGAACGCGGACGCACGGTCTGTGGGATCCTCGCTCACCTCTTCGAACGTGGTGGCGTCCAGATTGGCGCCGTACTCGTCGACGGACAGGTGGCCGCGAACGCGGTAGGTCCGTCCGACGATGCGCTCCCGGATCGTATCGGCGACGACGGACTGGTCCATCGCCTCCCGGGCAGCGTCTCGCGCGTCGTCCAGATCGCCGCCGTAGACCGCTTCGGTGAGTTCGTCGTCGAGGACGGCGGTGACGGTACCCGTACCGTCGTCGAGGATGGCCTTCACGCGGAGGTCGTCCTCACCGTCGACCTCGCCGTGCGTGCGACACTGTCCTTTCTGAATCACGCGGCGACACTCGGGACAGCGCTGGATGAGTCCGGACCCATCGCGTACCTCGATGACGGTGCCGGTCAGTTCGACGTCGTAGATGCCGCCGCTGTCGACCGCCTCGCCGATGCCGAGCGAGGGCGCGTCGGTCCCGACGTCGATCTCTCGGTCGAGCGTCTCGACGCTCGAGTACTCGGAGACGTTGACCTCCGGGACGCCGCGGAACTCGCGGACGTAGACGTTCTCCAGCCGAACGGAGGCGTCGGTTTCGATCTCGGATCTGGGATCCCAGCAGGTGAAAGGCAATCGACCGCTCTCGTCGCCGAACACGCCACTCAGGATCTCGGTCTCGCCGTCGCGGCCGTCGATCGTTCGGGTCTCGCACTCGAGGACGGTCACCTCCACCGACCTGGCTCGATCGCCCGTTTCGAGGGCCGCGAGCGTCGACTCGCCGCCGACCTCGTATGGAACGTCGAGCGAGTCGTCCGTGACCGAGATCGCGGAGTGCTCGCCGAGGTTGAGTTCCGGTTGCCCGTCCCACTCACGGACGCCAGCGTTGCCGATGGTGAGCGTCTCACCCGGTTCGAGCCCGAAGTCCTCCCAAGCGGTGTAGTCGATTCGCCCGGTCTCGTCGGCGAGTTCGCCTTCCACGATGACGTGATCGTCGCCCTGGTACCTGATCGACCGTTCGCCTGCCGAGAGGACGACTGCGGTGACGCTGACGTTACTCCCCTCCGGCGTGATCTCCCCGATCGATTTGGTGGTCGGTCCCGACGAACCGGTCGAACCGTCGCCGTATTTGCGGCGCAGGCTCTGTTTGGCCTCGTCGATGGGGACGCTGTACTCCACCAGGTTCTGCAGGTCCGCTTTGACCTCCTCGTTGTCGACACCGAGGTCGGAGGCGAGCTCCTCGGCGTGGCTGTCGAGTTCCATCACGGGTGCGTAAGCGCGCGCCCGACAAAAGGGTTCGTAGCGCGGAGTGAAAGTGAACCCGTCCCCGGATTCCGCCGATCGTGACTCGTCCCCGGATTCGAAGGATCACGACCCGTTCCCCATCGGCCGATCGTGACTGCTCGATGCAGCGGCCAGACGGTCCGGTACTCCCCGGCGGTCGAGGTCGACAACGATTAACCCAGGTCCCCCGAATATCCGCATCGACAATGCACGTCGTCGTCAATGCAGCGATGAGTGCGGACGGCAAACTTTCGACGCGTGAGCGAACGCAACTGGCGATCAGTGGCGAACCGGATTTCGAGCGGGTCGACCGGCTGCGAGCGGAGAGTGACGCAGTCGCCGTCGGCGTCGGGACGGTCCTTGCCGACGACCCCAGCCTCACCGTCAAGTCCTCGTCGCTGCGCGCCAACCGCGTCGATGCCGGACGAGCGGTGAACCCGGCCCGTATCGTCGCCGACTCCCGGGCGCGCACGCCGGCCGACGCCATAGTCCTCGACGACGCGGCGGAGACGTACGTACTCGTGAGCGAGGCGGCTCCCGTCGAACGCCGATCGGCGCTCGCCGAACGCGGGGCGACCCTCGTCACGGCCGGCGAGGAACGCGTCGATCTCCTGCGTGCGTTCGCCACCCTTCAGGACGAAGGTCTCGAAGCAGTCATGGTCGAAGGTGGCGGCGAACTCATCTTCTCGCTGTTCGACACCGGCCTCGTCGACGAACTCTCGGTGTTCGTCGGTCCCCAGATCGTCGGCGGTCGGGAGGCACCGACGCTGGCCGACGGCGAAGGATTCGTCGAGGCGTTTCCCACCCTCTCTCTGTCGGACGTCGAGCAAGTGGGCGACGGCGTCGTGTTGACCTGGACTGTCGATCGGTGACCTGTATTCAGTACGGAGCAATTTCATCACGGAGGGCAGTCACCGGAGCCGATCGACCTGTCGAAGGCACCCCGGGTCGTTCACCCATCCGTTCCGATGTGGTGACCGATTTCCGAACGACTGAATACGCCGACCCGACACGTTCGGCTCGATGGAAGCGGACCTTCGTGCCATAGCCCGTTCGTACTTCGAGGACGCAGCCCCGGCACACGACTGGCAACATGTGCGACGGGTCCATCAGCTCGCCACCCGTCTCTCACAGGACCGAGCAGATGTAGACGAGACAGTCCTCCGGTATGCCGTCTGGTTCCACGACATCGGTCGCCAGCGCGAAGACGACGGTGTGATCGACGATCACGCCGAGTGGGGTGCGTCGGAGGCCGCGACGATCCTCGAATCGGTTGGCGTCGATCCGGAGACGATCGACGCGGTCGGTCACTGTATTCGCGCCCATCGGTACTCGAACGACGTCGAGCCGGAATCTCCGGAAGCGACGGTGCTCTGCGATGCGGACAATCTCGACGCGCTCGGCGCGGTGGGTATCGCCCGGGTGTTCTCTCACGGTGGGACGAACGACTTTCCCATGCACGACCCCGACCACCCACTCGCGGCCGACGAGACGTCCGGCGGAGCGACGTCGGTAAACCATATCTCGAAGAAGATCCTCACGCTTCGTGAGCGGATGTACACCGACGCTGGTCGGGCTATCGCCGCCGAGCGCCACGAGTTCGTCGAGACCTTCCTCGAACGCCTCGAACAGGAACGCTCGGGTGACGCGTAGGAGCGATTGTAACAGTCGTCGTGGCTCTCGACCGCTTGGTCTCCTCGGCACGCTTCACCGCGACCGAGAGCGCTTTGGCGACAGGAGCCCGATCCACTGCAAACCGCTGTACGCTGAGAGGGGCTGATGTGGGAGACTCGAAAGAATGACACGCGAGCACACCGAAGCGGACGTCGATTCGTCGGACCCAGCCAGTAGCCACGCTACGGGATCAAACGAAGCGAAGCCGACGTGGTCGGACGAAGCCGGTACGGGTGCGGAGGCCGATTCAGCAGGGGTCGATACGACCCCGCCATCGGAACCGACGCCGGCAGAATCGGTCGGCCCTGTCTCGTTCGGCTGGGCTGGCTTCCGTCGGGGATTCACGACAGGACTCCCCGTCGCGATCGGTGTCGCAGGGTACGGCGTCGCCTTCGGGATGCTCGCCGATCGCGCGGGATTGAGCGTCGGTGAGGCGGCGCTGATGAGTGCGACGGTGCTCGCCGGGGCCTCCCAGATGGTGGCCGTCGAACTGTGGGCGGAGCCGATCCCCGTCGCGACAATCATGCTCGCAACGGTCGCGATCAATCTCCGGTATTCGATCATGGGTGCCGCGCTGGAACCGTGGTTCCGGTCGCTCTCGCCAGGCCAGGCCTACGGGAGCCTGTTCTTCATGGCGGACGAGAACTGGGCGCTGACGATGGGCGACCTGACGTCTGGCAGCGGGCGGGGTGCGTTCCTGATCGGCAGCGGGGTCGTCCTGTGGCTCTGGTGGGTCGCTGCGACGATTCTGGGGGTGGTCGCCGGGGGAGCCATCGGGGCTCCCGAGCGCTATGGACTCGATTTCGTCCTCGCGGCCGTGTTCGTCGCGCTCGCCGTCGACCTCTGGGACGGACGGTCGAGTCTCCTGCCGTGGGCCGTCGCGCTGGGCGTCGCTGTCGTCGCCGCCGAAACCCTGTCCGGCCAGTGGTACATTATCGCCGGCGGGGGAGCCGCCGCGATCGTGGAGGTGCTCCGTCACGATGGCTGATCTCGGGCTGGATCCGTTCGTCGCCGCAGTCATCCTCGCGATGGCCGTCGCCACGTTCGCGACCAAAGTCGGCGGGCTCTGGGTACTCAGTCGAGTCGAGGTGAGCGACCGCGTCGAGGCCGGCCTCTCGGTCCTCCCGGGGGCGATCGTCGTCTCGATCCTCGGCCCGGAGCTGGTCGACGGCGGCCCGGCCGAGTGGGCGGCCGCCGGCGTCGTCGCGTTCGTGGCCTGGCGCACGAATCGGTTACTCGTCGCCCTCCTCGCGGGTCTCGTCGCCGTCGTCGGATTCAGAGCGCTGCTGTGAACAGTGCATACCCCGTCTCGGCGACGAGCGTTCAGGGAGCGAACGCAATGGCCTTTGGTCCGTCTCGCCTCCACTCGACTATCTACCGATGCCCACGTACGACCTCTCCCACCGAATTCACGACTCCATGCCGGTGTACCCCGGCGATCCAGCCGTCGAGTGCCACCCGCTGGCGACGGTCGCCGCGGACGGCTACCGGACGACCGAACTGACGCTGTCGACGCACGCCGGAACGCACGTCGACGCGCCAGCACACTTGCTAGAGGACGGTCGATCGATCGACGACTACGACCTCGAAACGTTCCGATTCACCGCGGCCGTTATCGACTGTACGGGGATCGATCCACGAACACCGATAGAGACGACACAGGTGCAGAAAGCATCCGAAACGTGGACACTCGACGCAATCGACCTCGCCTTACTTCGGACGGGGTGGGACAGCCACTGGGGAACCGAGACGTACCACGACCATCCCTACCTGACCGACGAGGCGGCGAGGATACTTGCGGACGAGGGCGTTCACCTCGGTCTCGATACGCCAAACATCGACCCGACGCCACCCCAACGAGGCGGCAATGACGAACCTGACGGCTACCCGGCTCACCACGTATTGTTCGAACAGGATCGAGTGATCCTCGAGAACCTGCGCGGACTCGACCGACTGCCGACCGACGACACGTTCGAGGTGTATGCCTATCCGCTGTCGGTCGATGCTCCCGATGGCGCACCGGTGCGGGCCGTGGCGATCGTCTGACCGAACGTGGGATCACGCTTTCGCGGCCTGGCCCGGCTAGGCTGGGGCGCTTCTGTCCGTCTTTCTTGGGACCAGCTCTCTCGTCCTTCCGGTCCCGTCATCCCTATACACGTTCGGCGACTAGCGTGAGTATGGAACGCGCAACCTTCGGCGGCGGGTGTTTCTGGTGTATCGAGGGCGCCTTCGAGCAACTCGCGGGTGTGGACTCGGTTACCTCCGGCTACGCCGGCGGTCACACGGAGGAGCCGACGTACCAGGAAGTCTGCTCCGGCGAGACTGGCCACGCCGAAGTGATCCAGGTCGCCTACGACCCGGACGTCGTCGGCTACGAGGACCTGCTGGAAGTCTTCTTCACGGTGCACGACCCCACACAACTGAACCGACAGGGTCCCGACGTGGGCACGCAGTACCGATCGATCGTCCTGACTCACGACGACCGACAGGACTCGTTCGTGCGGGCGTTCGTCGCAGAACTCGAGGAGCAAGAGCTCTACGACGACGAGATCGTCACCGAAATCGAGCAACTGGATACCTTCTACGAGGCCGAGGCGCACCACCAGAACTACTTCGAGAAGAACCCGAACGACGCGTACTGCCAGATGCACGCGGCGCCGAAACTCGAGAAAGTCCGCGAGCAGTTCGCCGATCGCGTCGAACCCGAACTACGTCCGTAGACCCACGTTCGTCGCCTGGACTGGTTGTGTCCGTAGCCACTCCATTCGTCTCTCGGGACAGCTGCGGCCGTCTGCTCAGCGTTCGTCTCTCGAATTCCCCCATTCCGGCTCTCACTGCCTTCCGTGCCGGATCCAACAAGGATACGTACGACTGTTCCGTCTCTTTACCCGTGAACCTGGAGTCTATCTCGCTCGGAAACCACGAATTCGAGGGCAAGAACAACGCCTACCTCCTCGAATCGGCCGGAGAGACGGTGTTGATCGACACCGGCATTCACCGGCCGGACATCCGCGATCAGCTCGAGTCGGGCCTCGCCGAGCACGGGCGGTCGGTGGCGGATATCGATGCGGTGTTGCTCACACACCATCACATCGATCACGCGGCCCTGGCCGGCCCCATCGCGGACGAGAGCGGCGCGACGATCTACGTCCACGCCGACGCCGCACCGATGGTCGCCCGCGACCCGGACGCCCACGCAGCGTACGACGAGTTACAGGAGCGACGATTCGAGGAGTGGGGAATGCCCGTGTCGAAACGCGAGGAACTACGATCCTTCTTCGACGCCGTGCCTCCGATCGACGGCCCCGACGAGATGACCACGATCGCGGATGGCGACGAGATACAGGTTGGCGACGTCTCGCTCACCGTCACCCACGCCCCGGGCCACTCGGCCGGCCACTGTACGTTCGCGTTCGAGCACAATGGCGACCGTGAGGCCTTCGTCGGCGACGTTCTTCTCCCTGTGTATACCCCGAACGTCGGCGGTGCGGACCTTCGCCTCGAAAACCCGCTCGCCCACTACGTCGAGTCCATCACGGCCATCATCGACGCCGACTACGATCGCGTCTGGCCCGGTCATCGTGACGTCATCGAGGACCCCGCAGACCGGGCTCGGACGATCCTCGAACACCACCACGAGCGAACGGACAACGTCCTGGAAGCGCTTCGATCCGAGGGGCCGGCGACTGCCTGGGAAGTGAGTGCAACCCTGTTCGGGTCGCTCGAGGCGATTCACATCCTCCACGGGCCAGGTGAAGCGTTCGCCCACCTCGATCATCTGGAACGAGCTGGTGTGGTCGATCGGTCGGACGGGGAGTATCGATTGCTCGACGAGGACGTTGCCGCGGCGGACGTACTTCCTGCGTACTGACCCCTTTCCGACATCGGCTGGCATCCCTATCGGTTACACTGTCCATCCGCCACGCTGGCCAGCATCCCCACCGTTTAACCTCTCTGTGGCCGACCGGTCGAGCATGGAACGCGTGGCGATCATCGGTACGTCCATGACGCAGTTCGGAAACCGGTCGGCCTGGATCAGGGAGTTACTGGCCGAGGCGGGACACTCGTGCCTGGCGTCGGCCGGCGTCGATCCGAACGCCCTCGACCACCTCTACGTGTCGAACATGGCTGCTGGCGAGTTCGAGGGCCAGACCGGGGTATCGAACGCCCTCGCTCACGATCTGGGTGCCCTTCCGGCCTATACGGAACGCGTCGATCAGACGAGTGCGAGCGGTGGTGCTGGCATCTACGCCGCCTGGCGGTCGATCGCGAGCGGGGCGAGCGACATGACGCTGCTCGTCGGCGGCGAGAAGATGACCCATCGATCGACGTCAGAGGCGACCGACGTCATCGCCTCGCTCACGCATCCCGTCGAGTACAAGCACGGATTGACGCTTCCGTCGTTCGCAGGGCTCACCGCCAGACGCTACCTGGACCGGTACGAGGCGCCGCGGGAATCACTGGCGTCGGTCGCCGCCAAGAACCATCGAAACGGCGTCGACAATCCGAAGGCCCAGTTTCAGAAGGCGGTGTCGAAAGAGACGATTCTCGAGTCACCGATCGTCGCCGATCCCCTCCGCCTGTACGATTTCTGTCCGATCACCGACGGCTCTGCAGCGCTGCTTTTCTGTCCGGAATCAGTCGCTCGGGAGTACACGGACGAGTACGTCGTGGTGGCCGGCGTCGACGGCGCGACGGACACGCACGTCGTTCACGAACGGCCGGACCCGACGTGGATGGGGGCGGTCGCCGAGAGTGCACGCGGCGCGTTCGACATGAGCGGCTACGGACCCGACGACGTCGACGTCGCCGAACTACACGACATGTTCACGATTCTCGAACTCCTCCAGCTGGAAGCGCTCGGCTTCGCTGACCGCGGGACGGCGTGGCAACTCGCCGAGGAGGGTTACACGGCTCGTGACGGCGGTGAACTTCCGGTCAACACCTCCGGCGGGCTCAAGTCGAAAGGGCATCCACTGGGTGCCAGCGGCGTCGCACAGGCGGTCGAAGTGTACGAACAGCTCCTCGGAGACGCGGGGCCACGACAGGTCTCGGCGGACGTCGGCCTGTGCTGTAACGTCGGCGGGTTCGGTAACTGCGTCACGACGTCGATTCTGGAGGTGGGCGCATGACCGAATCCGACCCCGCGGACGACACGCCATCGATGGAAGCGGTTCGCTACGACGATGGGACGATCACGTATCCAGGCCATCCCGTCGGGCCGGACGGCGGCGATCCGATCGAATCGATCGATCTGAGCGAGTATACAGCCGAAGTCCTCACCTGGACCACGAGTACGGCTCCACCGCCGGGTGTCCGCGAACCGAACACACTCGCTATCGTCGAGTTTACCGTCGACGGCGAATCGGTGAGAGCGATCGGGCAGGTGGACGGAGACGTCTCGATCGGTCAGACGGTACAACCAGTGTACGTCGACGAACTGCGCGATCCCGAACCCAGCATACGAGCGCGGGACAGTCAGGACTGGGACGGCTATCGATTCGAGCCCGTTTCGGAGTGAGACGCACGTCCCGACGCGTCACATCGACCTGGACCGAGGACTTACTGATCGACGTCGTCGGGCTCGTCCTCGGCGGTTTCGGTGGTTGATTTCTCGGAATGCTGTTCTGCTGAATCTTGCTCACCGGCGTAGGAGCCATCGGAATCGGTCGGATCATCGTCGTCGGCCGGGTCAAAATCCCCGCGCCCGGGCGCCGGTTGCTCGCGCGAGTTCGAACCGTCGTCGCTCGAATCGCCTTCGTCGTCCGAGTCGCTTCCAGTGCCCGACTCGTCATCGACAGCCGGTTTGTCATTCGTTCCCGTTTCGCTATCGCCAGGTGGGCCGTCCGTTTGGCCCGGCTGACCGGTCTGTTCACGATCGTGTGCCTCGTCCGTGCTCTCTCGAGGTTCGGGATCGGTCCCTGTGCCGTACTGGTCCTTGAGGGTGCGGAGTTCTGCATCCACGTCGACGTGATCGCCAGCAGATTTCGTCGATCCCGTATTCGATTGTCCTCCAACTTCTTCGGAGCTATCGGTCGTGTCGCCGTCTCCCTCGTCTATCTCGATCCGGAACCCGTCGTCTTGACTGGTGGTGTCGTCAGTCTGTGGCGCAATCGTTCGATCGATCTCCTCGTAGATCGATCGGGTCCGGTCGAGCAGGGCCTGTGTCTCCTCGTCGGTGTCCCCGAGCCGGCGCTGAATCGCGTCGATGGTCGTTCCAAGTTGGTCGACCATGCCGTCGGCGTCTGGACGCCGAGTGCGCCCCTCACCGATCGACGAGCGTATTCGATCCTCCGCCCGGTTCCCGCGACGAACGAGTCGTGAACCACGTTGCATCGCCTTGAGAGCCCGAATCTGGGCTTCGAGGAGCGTTATCAGCGTCGGAATCGCCTGTTCGCCAGCCACTCGGAGCACGTCGCGCATGGACGGCGCTGATATGGATCGATCACGAGAACGCTCGTCGATAGCGTCGCTCAGGTCGCGGATCGCGTCCGCAAGGTCCTCGAGTGCTGCCGCGCGGTCGTCTCGACTCATGGCTATCGACTCGGACGCTACGTGAATAAAGGTGATCCGTGCGGTCCACATCCATCCTCCTGGTTTCGGCATGCTGGTTCACTGGCACCACGCTTGAAGTGAAAGAGGAAGTTCGTTGGGGGAAAATTGCCATTGGCTAATTCTATCGGATGATTTTATGGCCACAATACTTATTTGTAGTAGTGGCAATACACTGATTGAATGGGAAGCGAGCTTGGGGTCGGCGTTCCGGAACGTTCCTCTTTCGTCCAGGAACTCGGAACGTTGAAGCGAAACGGGAGTAACGTCCTGTTGGTTGGCGAACCGGCTGCGGCGAGCCACGGGCACGTTTGTTCTCGGTTTCTGGGGGCCGGTGAATCGACCACGCACCGGCTCGTCGTTTCCACCGACCGCTCACGGATTCCTGCAGATCGACCCTCGCAGACACAGTATTTCCTTCTCGACCCGGATAGGACGGCGGCCGAACCGACGGAGGAGGACCACATCAGAGTTCTCCCGACACTCGGAACGGTCGGCCTGGAGTTCGGCGACCGAATCGACCGACTCGAATCCAGGACCGATCTCGGACCGGCGTCACTCCGTGTCTGCGTCGATTCGGTCGCCGATCTGTTGGCTGCGTACGATTCGGAAGTCGTCTTTCGATTGTTGCACGTACTATCGACCCGGACGCGCCGAAGCCGAGGGATGGGCCACTACCACCTCCCGATCGAACGCGAGTCCGAGGCCGTTCGACTCTTCGAACCGCTCTTCGATGCCGTCGTAACACTCCGATCTACCGACGATACCGTCGAACATCGCTGGCATCTTCGCGATAGCGAGACGCCGACGGAGTGGTTGCCGCTGTGAACGTCCAGTCCTGGTGAGATTCCACCGACTACAGCGAGAACAGAGCGACAGTGTGACGATTGCGGTCACCCATTTTCTCCCGTTATACTAAACTGACAGGTAAAGCGGTGCAGACGGATATCAGCGAGAACCCTGTCGAACGGCTCGAATACGGACGCCTCGAGCGTCGATTTAGGGCTCGATACGGCAACAAACACTATACGTCGAACGGCCGATTCAAGTATCGAATACAGATGGTCGCAGTCGACGCACAAATTCTCGGCGGCGTTGCGGTAACGGTGTTGCTCGCGCTCTTGTTCTTCGGTGTGGTCGTCCTCTGGGATGTCGCGCTCGCCATCCGTGGTGTGGCGGACAAGCTCGACAAACTGGAAGATACGGTCGACGACGACCTCACCGACATGGAACGAGCCGTCTCCGGTGCGCCCGGAGGCGGCGGACCGCAGGTCCACCTGAGCGGCGGCGGAACGATCACGTCCGGTGGCTCGCCACGGACACAGGCGGGACCGCACCCGTCTCCCCGATCGGACAGTCCGACTGGCGACCCAGCAACCGATCGTCGTTCTCCACACGCTGAGGGAGCCCGCACAGAACCACCAGACGCGGCTCGAACCGATCCGTCTGCGACTGCGAGGGATCAACCGGAACCGAGCGAGACGACTGGCCCCGAGGCGCAGGACAATACCGCCGATCCCGAGCCACGACGATCGAGACAATCGGTCGGTGCCGATCCGACGCCCGTTCGAAATGCTTCCGAGGTCGCTGAGTGGCCGGCGTCGGATGCGGAAGAGGTTGCGAACGCGGAGACGGATTCTGCCGACGAAGGATCGACTGGGTCTGCCGAGGCCACTCCTACTGGAAGCGATTCCACTCCGAACTGGGGCCGATTCATCACGTCGCCGGATCGAACGCCCTGGTATCGGACTCGCATCGACTGGGACGCCGTCGCCGACGGTCGATCGCCCATCGCCGGTGAACTCGAGGCCGGTGACGTCGAACCGACACCGACGGATGGTGACGGAGACGAAACGGGTCCATCCGACGAACCGATCGTCGTCGATCCCGATGGAGCAGCCACGACGGAGACGACAGCTCCTGACTCGCAGGAAGCGAACGAACGAGACGATACTGAATCCGAGGAGGCCGACGGTACAGACGCGATCGGAGGGGGAGGCGATAGAACAGACGATTCATCGGCACCCGAAGACGACGCTGAAGCGTCACCCGGGGACGATACCGACCCCAGAACCGACGATACAGGTGAACGTGTCGATTCACCGTCGTCGACGGCCGAATCACCCAGTCCCGACGAAGCGGAATCGATGGAAACGAGCGACTCGGGGACGGAGACGGTTGATTCGATCACGATGGGGACAGCCGAAACCGAGACTGACGGTGAGGGGGACGTGATCGGTGCTGGAGGAGACGATGCCAGCGAGGACGACTTCGGCGCGACTGGAACCGATGAGTCGCGTGCAGCGACTGACGAGGTCGAACCGTCGGAGGACGAATCCGCGGCCGAGGAGTCACCGACCGCCGTGGAACCGGTTCCTTCCGAAAGTGATGCTGTCGATTCAGTTGCGGACGAGGTGGACGACCGTCCGGTCGTGGATGAGGATACCAGCCCAGATGGGGAAGCGGATACACCCCCAGACGAGGATGTGGATACGGCCCAAGACGGAGATGACGATGCCCGAGACGGGAACGGTGATGTCCAATCGGAGGAGATCGATGAGACGCCAGATATGGAGTTTACGTTCGAGGAGTTTTCCCCGGACGACACGTCGGAACCGTCCCTCACGGTCGACGACGCCGTCGAAGCGGTCAACGAGTCGGAGCCCTCGCTCGCTCGGTCCGCTCACGGGGTGACGTCCAGTGCGGAGAAGGACGACGACGGTGTCGTCCTCGTGTACGATCTCGAGACGGCCGACGCGGGCCAATCCACGAAGCGTCTGCTCACGTATCAACTCCAGAGTTTCGCCAACGAGAGCGACGTTGACGTCGACGTGTCCGTTGCTGGCAACCGGATCGTCGTCGATATCCCCGATGCCGAGGGAACTGACGTCTCCCAGTGGGAGGCGGCGATCGTCGAAGTGATCGATCGGACGTTGTATCTCTCCGACAACAGCTAAGTCCGGCTCCGTCCAGAACATTTCGAATCGAAGCGAGTCCCTTTTTGCCGCTGCCGATCCAGAACGGCTGTGCGTATCGAAAACAGTTTCAATCCAGTTCGTGGCGTCGGCGAGAAGACGGAACGGAAACTGTGGGAGGCCGGCGTCAGACACTGGGAGGAGTTCGACGGGTCGGTCGTCGGGCAGACACTGGCAGATCGGATCGAGTCGTTCATCGACACTGCCCAGGATCGACTCGACCGTGGTGCCTACGACTTCTTTGCCGAGTGCGTGCCGGCGAACTCCCACTGGCGACTGTTCGAAAACGCCGGGTCCGAGGCGTGCTATCTCGACATCGAGACGACCGGGTTGAGTCGGGAACGCAACGTGGTCACGACCGTCTCGCTCTATCAGAACGGCACCGCCGAAACACTCGTTCGCGGCGACGACCTGACAGCCGACCGGCTCGCTGCCCGACTCGACTCCGTTCCGTTGCTAGTGACCTTCAACGGGCGCCGGTTCGACGTTCCATTTCTCGAGTACAATTTCGATCTCGATCTCACACTGCCGCACATGGACCTCTACTCTGCGTGTCGGACCGTCGGACTCACCGGTGGGCTCTCCGACGTCGAACACACCCTCGGTATCGAGCGGGATCGGCCGGACATCTCCGGCCGCGACGCCGTTCGCCTCTGGCACGAGTACGAACGAGGGAGTGAGTCCGCCCTCGAGACGCTCGTCGAGTACAATCAGGCCGACACGATCAATCTCGAACCCATCGCGACCGAAGTGACGACTCGACTCGACGAAACGATCTTCCGCGACGCTCACTCGACGACGGACTAGTCGTCAGTCGAGAGCTGATCGTGTCGAACTCGATTACTCTGACCCCGGGTCAGAGACGGACACCGATCCATCACTGGTGACGGTGACGTCGTACCCACAGAACTCGAATTGAACCGATCCTGGCGTTGCATCGTCGTCGTACGAGAACAGTGACTCCAGTGCATCGGGATTACACACGTGATAGAGCGCTTCGTACTCCGGCGGACGGATGGCCGTCGGGTCCACGCCTTCCGCGTTCGCAATCGCACTGACGATCGAGACGCTCAGTGACTCCTCCACCCCCGCTGATCGATCCGCTGAAACCAGCATTGCATCGATCCAACCCGCCACGACTGATAAAGCTACCGAGATTGTCCAATTATATCCCATAATACGTTAAATAGTCCATATCTGGACTATCTTGGGAGCTGATTAAAGTAGGAGCTGCTCTTCATCCGTATCGGCTGATGAACCGTCTCGATTCGACAGTCGATTCAAGGGCCGCTCCGTTCAACTGGCTGACTACAGGGAGACTAGCTTTGAACGTAAAGTCCGAAGCCAGGGGTGGGATTTGAACCCACGAAGTCTCGATTACAAGTCGAGTGCATGAACCGCCCATGCTCCCCTGGCGCGTTTTCGGTCGTCACTCCGGCCTTAGCCGTCACCCTTTGAGTGTGTATCGTTTTTCTCTCGCGCTCGAAGTGACCGTTCCATGATCCGGCGGCGCGATTCGTAGTCGTGGTCGCGATAGAATCGGCGAGCTGATTCGTTGTCCTCCAGTACTTCGAGTCGGCAGACGTCGGCCCCCCGGTCGGCGAGTTCCGTTTCGGCTGCATCGAGTAACGCTGTGCCGATCCCTTCGTTGCGGTGGGCCGGGTCGACCCAGATATTCGTGAGGAGGCCACGCGTTGGGTCGACGGCGACCGTCTCGGTCTCGACGGTGAAGGTCACGAAGCCAACGATCTCGTCGCCCACCCTCGCGACGAGGAGGCCGTTCGCGACCTGTTGTGCCGACAGAATCTGTCGCATCGGTTCTCGGTTGTCGTCGACGTGGACCGCAGAGCCGTGTGCGCGTTGTTCGTCGGCCAGTCGGAGCCAGCACTCGAGGACCTGATCGACGTCAGTTCCAGACGCAAATTCGACGACTGGCTCAGGATACTGGGGCATTGTCGAGGGCGCAGACGGCGGGCAGGGTGTCGCCGGTGAGTAGCGCGAGTGCCGCCCCGCCACCGGTACTCACGTGTGTGAACCCGTCGATTCCGAGGGCGTTCATCGCCGAGGCCGTGTCACCGCCTCCGACGATGCTCGTCTCGACAGTGGCAGCGGCCCGGTACAGTGACTGGGTTCCCTCGGCGAACGTCTCGTTCTCGTAGACGCCAGCGGGCCCGTTGAGGATGACCGTCTCCGATTCTTCGAGGATCTCCTCGTACGCTGCGAGGGTCTCCGTGCCGACGTCCATCGCTGGCTCGTCGTCAGCCGGCGGCATCTCGCCGACGGGAAGTTCGACTCGGTCGCCGTTGCGTTCGACGGCCACGTCGCGTGGGTACTCGATCCGATCGCCGTACTCCTCGAGGAGAGCGGCCGCGCGGTCGATCTCGTCCCAGTAGCCCTGGTCGTAGATGAAGTCGGTACTCGCCTTCCCGACGTCGTGATCGTCGGCGACGAGAAAGACGTTGCCGACCACGCCGGCGGTGAGGACCGTATCGGCGAGATCACGTTCGAGTACGTCACGGGCAGCGTCGATCGACCCCGACACTTTCGCGCCGCCGAGGACGTAGGTTCGCGGGCATGTCGTCGATTCGATGTCGTCTAAGACAGCGAGTTCCCGTTCCATGACCTGACCGGCGTAGCTCGGAAGAACGTGCGGGAATCCAACGATCGAGGGCTGGGATCGGTGGGCTGCGGCGAACGCGTCGTTGACGTAGACGTCGAGGACCGGCGCGAGTCGCTCGACGAGATGCGTCGTTGCCGCGTCGGCGGAGTCGAACTCCATGTACTCCTCGCTGTAGAACCGAGTGTTCTCGAGGACGACACACGTACCGTCCGTGAGATCGGCGATGGCAGCCCTGGCTGACGTGCCGTGGGTCTCGTCGACGTACTCGACGGGTGCGTCGAGGAGTTCGTTCAGTCGATCAGCGTGCGGTTCGAGTGTCGTGAACGAGTCACCGCCCGGGCGGCCCTGGTGTGCGAGGAGCGCGACGCGGGCGTTACGTTCGAGCAGAGACGAGATCGTACCGACGTGGGCTCTGATGCGAGAATCGTCGAGCAGACGGCCGTCCGCGTCGACCGGACTGTTGATGTCGACACGGAGCCCGACGACGGTCCCAGCCGCGTCGAGATCGTCGAGGGTGGCAATCATTACACGGAGATCCACTGACCGTCCCAAAAGGTCTTTCTATCGGACGCATTCGCGGCGGCTCAGACCGACCGGCAATCGGTACAGACGAGTTGTCCGTTTCGTTCCCAGAGTGAATCGGCAAGCGATCCACAGACTTCACAGATACTCTGGGTGGTGTACTCGGTTCCGCCGTTCGCTGCTGCCTGGACCGCGCCCGACTCGGGCGTCGCCATCGTTCGGAGTTCGGCCTCGTCGATGGCCGTCGCACCGGTAAACGAGCCCGCCGCGGTGATGACGTCTCGCTGGGTCAACACGCCGACGATCCCGTCGCCGTCCTCGACGACCAGATTTCTGATCTCGTCACGCGCCATGACGTCCGCGGCGTCGGTGAGCGAGTGATCCGGCGGGATCGAGATCACCGGTGACGACATTACGGATCCGACGGTCACGGTCGACGGATCGGTTCCGTCTTCGACGACGCCCAGGACGTCCCACTCTGTCATGATTCCGATCGCACTCGATCCGCGGACCACCAGCACCGAACCCGCTCGCTCGGTTCGCATGAGTTCGACAGCACCGCGAACGCTATCGGACTCACTGACGCCCACGTAGGACGTCGTCAGAACGTCTTTGACCGACACCTCCGGTTCCATGTGAGGGGTTAACACGCAGTCCCCCTAAAACCTAGCCCCGATACGCTTATTCCGCCGTGCCATCTACTTTTCTGAGCCACTATCTGGGCGTTCTGTGCGAGAAAAAACCGCTGCTTCGTGACGGAAACCAGTGTGGCAGTCTCTCGATGATTGCAGTGTGTTCGAGCGCGTGTTTTGCGTCCATTCCGGCCCGGATACAGTACTCGAATCAGTGCTGTCGACGTCTCAGCTCATCGACCTGAACTGGTCCAGCACCTATTCCCACGCGAGATCGAGGATCGATCCAGTTGCTCGACAGTGTTCGAGCGCGTGTTTTGCGTCCATTCCGGCGACGTGTGCGGTGTTCCCCCGCCCGACACCGACGCGTAACTCGACGCCGACTGCCGACTCGACGTGGTCGATGGCGTCCTCGTAGGCTGCTCGATCGAGCGTTGGACAGACAGCGATGATGTTGTCGCCGCCGACGAAGAACGAGAGGCTGTCGTGGGCCGAGCGCATGTATCGCATCAGTTCGGCGTACCCCTGCTCGATCTCGATGAAGCTGTCGAAGGCGTTGAGTTCGTCCGTGTACTCGCCGGTGGCGTCGACGACGTCGAAGTGGGCGATCTGGACGTCCGATTCGGTTCGATGAGCGTCGTCGACGATCCGCCCATCGAGCACGTTCCGACGGTCAGCGTCTTGGGCACTGCCGGCGTCCTGAATGAGCGCTGTCGCGTCGGAGAGCGCCTGGATCGGCGTCTGACCGGTTGCGATACCGAGGCTGACGGTCACCGGGTACCGGTTGTTTATCGACTCCTGAAGCAACCGGTGGTCGTCGATGTCGAGCCCGTTCGTCACGCCGACCATGTTGTCGAAGCGGGTGAAGAACACGTAGCCGTCCCGGGCGCCGACGAACTGCGAGACGTCGGCGTAGAGGCGGGACTGTAAGGTCTGGAGATCCGCTTCGCGGCGCGGTTCGGGCGTGACCGTCCACGGCCCGTAGTTGTCGATCTGAAGGAGTGTCACCTGCGTGTTCGTCACGATACCTGAACGAAACCACCACCATCGGATAAGTGATACGCAATCCAGATCTGAGATGGGGTGCGGTCCGAGCTGAGATGGGCGACGATAGTGTAAGTGCCGCGGGAAAATGGGGTCGTTGCGATTTACGGGGAAGCGGGGTCGTCGCGGGTTTACGCGGGAAAGTGAGATCGCCCCGAGTTTACGCAGGATTGTGTTCCGGGTTCGCTCCTTTCGGGTGGTACTCCCAGAAGTCACCGGAACGCATCGCGTCGCCGACGGCTTTGTGCATATCGACGATCGTCTCGAACTCGTCGGGTTCGACGTGCTCGAAGATGTCGGCGAGTGCGACGACACGACGGTGGTTGATTCGGATCGGTTCGTCACCGTGTTCGGCAACGAACTCGTCTCGGTCGAGCGGGAAGTCTTCGTCTTCGTCGACTTTCTTGGCGATGACGGCCATATCGTACTTGCGACCGCCCTCGCTTCCGTCCTCGCCGTCGGGGTCGTGCGGCCAGTCCATACCGGTGCTCTCGTCGGTGGGTGCAAAAACGTTACTCACGCCACATCTATCAGATGGGATACACTCTGGTGCAGTGCTAGCGGTCGCACAGTCGAATTCTTCGTCAGGGAGTCACTCGTCGATAGCCTGTTCCTGTGCGGCGAGTTCGGCCAGGATCTCCTCACGGTGTTCGTCGAGAATCGGGGCGCGTCCCCGGGGTTCGGGATTCGTCTCGCTCATCTTGATCGCGCTGCCGGCGATGCGAACGGACTCGTCTGCACCGGGTTGTTCGACCTCGTAGAGCATGTCTCGATCGTGGACGTGGTCGTCGGCGAAGATGGCTTCGGTGTCCTGGACGGGAGCGACTGGAACGTCACCCTCGAGCCGGTCGATGACGTCGGCCGTCTCGTGCTCGCGCATCCAGGCGGCGATCTCGTCGTAGAGAGACTCACGGTGTTTCAGGCGAGCGGCTGGGGTCGCATACTCCTCGGCGAGGCCAGGCCTGTCGATGGCCGCACAGAACGCCCGCCAGTGGTTGGTGCCGAACGCGGAGACCACGACGTAGCCGTCCGCGACCTCGTAGGCATTGTACGGGAAGAGTGTCGGATGGGCGTTGCCACAGCGAGTCGGCGCCTCGCCCTCGTAGGACTGGAGGTAGATCGCGCGCTCGGTCATACTGAGCATCGAGTCGTACATCGCCGTGTCGACGTATTGGCCCTCACCGGTCCGGTCGCGGTGGTGGAGCGCGCCGAGGATGCCGATGCAGTTGAGCGTCGCCGTGAACAGGTCCCCGATGCCGGGACCGACCTTCATCGGTGGCCCGTCGGCCTCGCCCGTGATCTCCATCACGCCGCCGAGTGCCTGCGCGATGATGTCGAACGCTGGCTGCCCTTGGCGATCTGTCTTGCCCGTTCGCGGATCGCCGAAGCCACGGATCGACGCGTAGATCAGTTCGGGATTGTGTTCGGCGAGTCGTTCGTACGACAGATCGAACGACTCCATCGTGCCCGCGCGGTAGTTCTCGACGACGACGTCGGCCGATTCGACGAGGTCCAGGAACGTGTCGCGGTCGTCCCCGGCGAGGTCGAGTTCGATACTTCGTTTGCCGCGATTGACGCTCTGGAAGTAGCCACCGTAGGGTTCGGCGTCCGGATCGTCGACGTACGGCGGATTGGATCGGATGAGATCGCCGCCCGGCCGTTCGATCTTGACGACATCGGCACCCATGTCGGCGAGTAACATCGTACAGTACGGCCCTGCAAGCACCTGCGTCAGGTCCAGCACGCGCACGTCCGAGAGTGCTCCCATGCTCCGGCGTAACTCGAAGACGGGGTTAACGTTTTCTACCGGATCCCGTCGGAGCTACTCTCAGCCATGCCGTGTCAACGTGACTCATACAAAGGCGTATAAGGACTATTATCATGATAAATCATTACCTTTAAGCCCCGATCTATCATGGTTCTGCATCCATGCCGACAACAGTCGTCCTCGGGGTGATCGGCTCCGACGCGCACGTGGTTGGCGTCACGATACTCGAACGAGCGCTCGACGCAGCTGGGTTCGAGGTGGTCAACCTCGGCGTCCAGACCGAGCAGGCGGAGTTCGTGGCGGCCGCGACAGACCACGACGCGGACGCGATCCTCGTCTCGTCGCTGTACGGGCACGCCGAACAGGACTGCACCGGGTTCCACGACCACCTCGAGAACGCTGGCGTCGACGCGGTCACCTACATCGGTGGCAACCTCGCCGTCGGCCAGGACGACTTCGCTCAGACGCGTGCGACATTCGAGTCGCTCGGGTTCGATCGCGTCTTCGATCCGGAGACGGATCCGACGGAGGCGATCAACGCCCTTCGGCGCGACCTGAACCTCACGACGGAACCCGATCGCCTCCGGGTGACCTCCTGACCAGATGGTTCGCGACGAGCAACTTTCGTCGGACGGACTCGCCACGATAGACGAGGCGGTTCGTGCCGAGTGGCCAACGGGCGAGGCGGCCACCGTCGACGATGCCATCGCATTCCACGAGGGGCTTCCCCCTTCGAAGGAGTTCGCGACCGTTCTCGAGTCCGCCACCGAGCCGCTGTTGCAACCACGGGCCGGGGTGGCCAGGCTCGACGAGCAGATCGAACTTCTCACGTACTTAGAAGAGACCGGTGAGGCCGATCTCTTGCCGACGACGATCGACTCCTACACGCGCGATAACGAGTACGGGAAGGCACGGACGGGACTGGAGAAGACACGCGAATCCGACGCCGACGCGTTGAACGGCTTTCCGGCCGTCAATCACGGCGTCGACGGGTGTCGCACGCTGGTCGAGTCCGTCGACGGGCCGATCGAAGTCCGCCACGGGACACCGGATGCGCGCTTGCTCGCGGCGGTCACACTCGCTGGCGGCTTCCAGAGCTTCGAGGGGGGCCCGATTTCGTACAACATTCCGTACACCAAGCGCGGCGACCTGGCGACGACGATCGAACACTGGCAGTACGTCGATCGGCTCGCTGGCGTGTACACCGAACGCGGGGTCCGAATCAATCGCGAGCCCTTCGGACCGTTGACCGGGACGCTCGTCCCCCCGTCCATCGCGATCGCGATCATGATCGTCGAGGGGTTGCTCGCAGCGACGCAGGGCGTCCGCTCGCTGACGCTGGGATACGGACAGGTCGGAAACGTCGTCCAGGACGTCGCCGCATTGCGGGCCCTGCGCGCGCTGGGCGAGGAGTACCTCCCGAACGAAGTGTGCGTGACGACTGTCTTCCACGAGTGGATGGGTGGATTCCCACCCGACGAGGCCCGGGCGAACGGCGTCATCGGGCTGGGAGCGCTCACGGCGGCGATCGCACGTCCGGACAAGGTGATCACCAAGTCGCCCCAGGAGTTCCAGGGCGTGCCGACGAAGGAGGCAAACGCCGCGGGACTGCGGACGACGCGACAACTACTCGATATGGCGATGGAACAACGACTCGACATCGATGGCGTCGAGTCCGAACAGGACCTGATCGAACGGGAGACACGATCGCTCCTCGAGGCGGTCTTCGAACACGGCGAGGGCGACGTAGCCCGCGGTGCCGTGCGCGCGTTCGAAACAGGTGCGCTCGACGTTCCCTTTGCGCCGAGCGAGAGCGCGAAAGGGGCCTGCCTCCCGGCGCGCGACGACGACGGTCGCGTTCGACTGTTCGACTTCGGCGACCTGGCCTTCGACGACGAGATCAAGGAGATCCACGCCGCACGGCTCGAACGACGCGCCGAGACCGAGGATCGATCGACCTCGTTCCACATGGTCGCCGACGACGTCGACGCGATCAGTAACGGTCGCCTCATCGGGCGTCCGTCAGAGTCCAGCCGGTCTGGTGGGGTGTCGGATGCAGATTGAATCAGTCGTCGCCACGCCCGGCGTCTCCGGATTCTACTTCGACGACCAGGCAGCGATCGCCCAGGGCGCCAGTCGTGACGGATTCGTCTACGAGGGCGACCCCGTCACGGCAGGCTTCGATCGGGTTCGCCAGCCGGGTGAATCCCTCGTCGTGACGCTCGCCCTCTCGGACGGCTCGACCGTCCGTGGCGATTGCGCTGCCGTACAGTACAGCGGCGCCGGCGGACGCGATCCGTTGTTCCAGGCTGCGGAGTACGTCGACCTCGTCGAGGGACCGATCGCCGACGAACTTCGCGGTAGGGACGCCGCAGCCTTCGCCGCGAACACGGCGACAATCGAATCACTGTCGCCCGACGGTGACCGACTCCATACGGCAGTGAGATATGGCCTCTCACAGGCACTGCTCGCCGCTGCAGCCCGCGCTGAGCGCACGACGATGACGGACGTCGTCGCGGACGCGGTCGACACGACACCGGCGACCCAGCCGATTCCAGTGTTCGGACAATCCGGCGACGACCGGTACGCGAACGCGGAGAAGATGCTCCTCTCCGGCGTTCCGGTTCTCCCGCACGGACTCTTCAACACCCGCGAAAAAGTCGGCCCGTCCGGTGACGGACTTCTCGAGTACGTCGAGTGGCTCCGTGCCCGAACTGACGAGCTCGGTCCGTCGGGGTACGAACCAACGTACCACCTCGACGTCTACGGGACGATCGGCGACCTGTTCGGACCACCGTTCGATCGTGATCGGGTGATCGAGTACTTCGGTGATCTCGAGGACGCAGCTGCGCCCTCCGATATTCAGATCGAAGGGCCGATGGACGCCGGCAGTCGCGAGGCACAACTCTCGGCGATGGCCGAACTCCGGGAGGGGCTCGCCGACGCCGGTGTCGATGTCGACATCGTCGCCGACGAGTGGTGTAACACTCTGGCGGACGTGAAGGCGTTCGTCGACGCCGGTGCCGCCGACGTGGTGCAGGTCAAGACGCCAGATCTCGGTGGGCTCCAGCGGAGTGCAGCAGCCGTGACGTACTGCGACGGGACGGACACGCGCGCCTATCTCGGCGGTACGTGCAACGAGACTGCGACCTCGGCTCGCGCGACAGCTCACGTCGCGCTCGCCACCGACGCCGCCCAGGTCCTCGCCAAACCCGGGATGGGGTTCGACGAGGGCTACATGCTCGTCGAGAACGAGATGCGTCGAACCGTCGCGGTTCGCCGTCACGCGAAATCGGGGGTGCCGGCCGATGACTGACTGGACGGATCCGGAAACGTTCGGTCACGTCCTCGACCACAGTGAGACGCTGGAAACCGGCCACTACGCGGAGTTCTTCGACGAAGGTGACGTCATCGAACACGACCCTGGGCTCGTCCTCTCACAGTGGGGCACCGAACTGTGGACGAGTCAAACGCTGAATCACGATCCAACGTACTGGCGGACAGACCGAGCCGCAGACGCGGATTTTGACGAGCGCCCGATCCATCCGGATTACCTGCTCGCCGCGACGCTGGGGATCACCGTCGAAGATCTGAGTGAGAAGGGCGGGTACTTCCTCGGGCGGACGAACGGGCGATTCCATCGCGACGTCTACCCAGGTACCGAACTCCGGGTCGAGAGCGAGGTACTGTCGGTCGAGGAGTCGGGATCCCGTCCGTCGTATGCGATCGTCACCTGGCGAACGACGGGGCTCGATGCGGAGACGGGCGAACCACTCTGTTCGTACGACCGGACCAACATGATTCCGCGGCGAGAACCCGCCCGCGTCACCGATGGCGGCCCAGCGTCGGCCGACGAGGCTAGCGGAGCGGAGGAAGCGGAAGGAGGAGCGGAGGCGGAAGAGGGAGAAGCGAAAAAAGAGGGCGAAAGGGAAGAGGAGGGTGCGGATATCCCGAGTGGCCCGTTCGTCGCTCCCGAGGGACCTCACTTCGAAGATTTCGTCGCCACACTCGAAACGGCCACCGATCACGACGGCGTCGCGGCCTACCGACACGAACGCGGGCGAACGATCGACGACGTGACCGTCGCGACGTTGCCACTCTCGACCCTCAACACCGCCAAGCAGCACCACAACGTGGACGCGATGGCCGACGCCCCGTCGGGCGATATCGTCGCCTACGGCGACGTGTCCAGATCGATCGCCCTCGGACACGCCCGGTCGGACGAGGCGACCTACCGCGACCTCGGGTTCGACGACGAACGGTTCCACACCTTCGTCACGCCGGGAGACACGATCTACGGGTTCACCCGGGTGCTCGAGACGGTCGAACTGTCCTCGACGGACGGATCGACTCCGAGCCCTCTCTCCGCGTTCGACGGCGAGATACCCGCAGATAGGGCTGGCCTCGTCAGATTCCAGCACATCGCGTTCAATCAGCGAGACGAACCGGTCTACTCGGGTCGACGACTCGCGGCAATCCAGACCAGACCGTAGCCCACTATCGCACCACTCGAACGACAACGCGCCGAGAAGCGTTCAATCCAACCACCAATCCACCATGACGACCACCGACACGACACGACTCTGTCGAAGTTTCCAGACCGCCCCGGCCGCCGTCCCGAAGGCCGATACGGCGAAGTACCTGCGTTCGGGACTCACCGCCGAGGGGTTCGAGGCACCCGACTGGCTCGTCCCCGACCTCGAGGACGGCACGGCACCCTCGATGAAAGACGAGGCGCTCGAGAACACGGTCGACCTGCTGGGAACCCACGATTTCGCCGGTGAGTGCTGGCCACGAATCGAGTGGAGCGACACGAGCGCCGAACTGCGAGAACGCGGTCGCGATCAGATCGAGACCCTGGTACGCGAGGTCGACGAGCACGTCGACGGTGTCGTCGTCCCGAAAGTCGGCGGGATCGAGGATTTCGACCGCGTGTGTCGGACCCTCGCGGACGTGCGCGAGACGTACGACGTTCCCCAGGACGAGATCGGACTCGCGATTATTCTCGAAACCGCACAGGCACGATCAGCACTTCGAGAGATCGCCCATCGCGCGGCTGACACACCACTTTCGGCCATCGTCTTCGGTCCCGTCGACTACACCGCCCAGCTCGGCGGGCGGGACGTCGGATCCGGTCGCCCTCGATGGGATGGGACGCTCGAAGCACTCTCGATAGAGACGAGCGCGAATGATCTCCTCGCGATCGGCGGCCCCTTCGACGAACTGTTCACGACGCGCGCGGGCGTCACTGCCTATCGCGCCGAGGCGTACGCCGAACAGGTCGAACTCGAGGCCCACCTCGGTCTCGACGGCTCCTGGTCCTTGCACCCGAAGCAGACGGTCCAGGCCAACCACGTCCACATGCCGCTCCCCGACGAACTCGAACGCGCCCTCGATCGAATCGAGCGCGCGACGGCCGCTCTGGATGATGGAACGGGGGCCGTATCGATCGACGGCCAGATGATCGACGAGGCGACGATCAAGAACTTCCGCAACACGGTCTCGCTCGTCAGAGCGATAGACGACCGAGCGCCCCAGCAGACGGCCAGCAGGTACGACGAGGAACTCCTCGCCCACGCTCGAGACATCGATCTCGCCAGTCCGTAGATTTTCCCCGCCCACCGGCTCCCAGCCGTCGTATCCCGACGTCGAGCTATGCCGACAACTGCTGAAATTTGCCCCACAGATTCGGGTTCCGATCGGCGACTCGTTTCCACGACGCGGTCGATAGTTTTACGATGGTGAGTTGAGTACCATGGCGCCGAGTTGACTCCCACGAATGCCGACGGAATCTCGCAGCCGATGTGTCCGCTGTCGACGTGAACCGGGCTACAACAGGGCCGTCATCGATCTCGTCTCGGACGACGCGGTCGGTGCACTCTGTCGCAACTGCGAACTCGATGTCCTCCCAGCGACGGATGTCTTCGAACGCGGCTCGATCGACGGGGACTGCGGCTGTCCCGGCTGTGAACGAGACGCGACCGTCTCCTTCCCGCGATGGCTGCCCACGACCACGGTCTCTGACGGGGTCGTCGAATCACGCGTCGAATACACTGCCGACGAAAACCCCTTCGCCCTCTGTGACGAACACTACGACGACCTCGTTTCCGGCGCCTCGCTCCTCTCGTCGCCGCAGTCTGCCGCCGCCGAACACCGGTAACGTTTCGATTTCGTATCCATAGGAGTCCCCGCTACGCGTCGAAATTGTGCGTGAGAACGCGGTGGGGTTGGGATTTGAACTACCCCCGAGAACCTGATCGCTCCGCTCACAGAACCTCGGTATAATTCAAATCCCACCGTATCCGCTTCGCTCCTCACCTTCGTTCGGAGCAGAAGACGGTGGGGATGGGATTTGAACAACGCCCAGACGTGCTCACTTCGTTGCGCGCGACTGGTCTCCTTCAAATCCCATGTCTACGCTTTGCTCGTCACGTCCGTTCCTCGCAAAAGACGGTGGGGATGGGATTTGAACCCATGAGGCTGACGCCACCTGCTTTCAAGGCAGGCGCAATAGGCCGCTCTGCCACCCCACCGCAGGTGGTCGTTTTCTGCCCGGTCAAAAAGCGTTGTCGGTCCGACCTACGCGTCGGGCTCGTCTCGGTCCCGATTTGCGAACCCCAGGTCCTCGAGGGCGGCGGCCGTCGCGTCTGGAACTGGTTCGTTCGCAGCGCGACGGGCGTCGATCGCGGCCGCCGTGGCGGTAATTCCAGTGTCAGTGGTGACACGCGGAACCGTGGGCGTGAATCCGATGGATCGATCGGCCTCGCGAGCCCGTTCGGCGAGCGTCGAGAGGACTGGCGGTTCGCACGCATCGGTGAAGTCGATCGGGTCCGTAAACGCCGCGAGGTAAACGTCGCCCGTTCCGTCGGGGCCGAGGATGACCGAGTCGCGACGGACCTTCATCGGGACCCCGTCGACGTCCGCTCGGCGGACCAGTGGCGCGAGTGGATCGAGAACGCAGACGGACGCGGCCGCTTCCTGTTCGAGCAAGTGCGTGACCGTATTTCCCAGTCGGGCTGCAGGCGTCGAGCCGACCTGGCGTTCGAATCGGACGTCGTCACTGACCACGTCGTCGACCAGCGCACGACATACCTCGGCGGGATCGTCCGATCGGTCCGTCTCGGGAAGCGTCTCCTCGTCGCGGTAGTTGACCAGAACTTGGCCGCTGCTCGCCTCGGCGATCGCCGCGACGTCGGCGACGGCCGCCTCGTACAGAGTTTCGAAGGCGTTCGAGGCGTCCGGCGCCGCGATCGAGAAACGTCGCGAAATACACTCACTCCACGGCGGTGAGACCGGCAGGACGACGATCATACGTGCGCCGACGGCGTCCACCCCCAAGAGCGCGCCGTTTTCTGCCCACCTGTTCGCTCGATGAACCACCACGATTAACTCGCGACGCGGTCACTATCGCCCATGCAAACCCAGACGACAGCCAGACGAATCGGAGGCGCACTCGGCGTGCTCACCGTGTTAGGCACCATCGCACTCGGGGTCTACGGGGTACTCAGTGGATCCGTTCTCGATCCATCGACGATTCGTCCACTCACGACGGCTCTGAGCGGCGTGGTCGTCTTCGTGGCCGTCGCACTCGCCGCGACCGTCGGCGCCCGTGGTGGCGGCTGGCTCGAAACGCCGTACTGGTAAGAGAGCGAGAATCGATTTTCACGTTTCCGCTGGTGTCCGAGCCTGATTCACGAATCCCCGGTCGTCCCTGTTGGGGGTATCCCGGGTGGAAAGCCGCTATCTGCTGCGTCGGCCCTTCGTCTGTCGGTAATCGGCCGCCATGAGCTCGGCGAAGCGACGCACCCAGTCATCGATTTCGTCCTCAGTCGCCGTCGTCGGGTTTATCAGTGGAACGAGTTCGAACCCACGTCCGCGAATCGACTCACCGTGGTGGTCCTCGATGCGAAGTTCCTCCGGGTTTCGCGTGGTGTACTCGGCGCCCAGGCTGGTGAGCGCTCGCTGCCCGATCGGAACAAGCAGGTGCGGATTGATCATTCGAACCTCCGCGTCGAGGTACGGTTCACAGTTCGTGATCTCGTCGTCGGTCGGGCCACGTTCGGGGTGGCGACACCGTGTCAGTGACGTGAGGTAGGCGTTTTCCAGCCGCGGTTCGGCCGGATCGCTCGTCAGGTCACATAAGCCCAGTCGGCCGAGGATTCGTTGGAGGGGAGTGAACTCGTCGTCGCCGGCGAAGGGGACCCCCGTCGAGTCTGCCCGAATGGTCGGCCTTTCACTCACGAAACAGAAGTCCGCGGTGACGTCACCGTAGCCGTGGACGACCGTCTCGCGCGTCTCACAGAGCGCCGGACAGTTCCGGCAGTCCGCGTCCATCCCGAAGGGATTCGACCGGGTCTCCTGTGCCATCGTCTGTTGCTGGGGTGGCCGGACAAAAAAGCACCGCGGTGGCGTATCTCTGGGGGGATATTCCAGCGCGTACTACCGATCGAGACCGCCCTGTTCGACGACTTCGAGGATGAATTTGACGTTTCGAACGACGTCCTCCGGATCTGTCTGTTCGTCGGGATCGTAGATGTCGCTCGTGCGATAGAGGATGTTCGCCAACTGTTTGCGTTCGCTCGAATCGCCGCGGATGTCGTCGGCGACCGTCCGGAGGAGTTCGACGCGTTCCGGGTCGGGGTCGAATTCGTCGTCACTCATGCGTTGTCCCGTCGTCAGTGCTCCGTCGGTGGCGTCGAGCGGTGCGTTTCGGTGGCGATCGCCTGCCGGTGGACGATGCCGACGTTGTCCGCGATCTCGGCCGTCGCGTCGGCGAACGCGTCGGCCGTCTCGCCGTCTCCGAGGACAGTCGGTTCACCTGCGTCTCCGCCTTCTCGAACGGTTGGGTCGAGTGGGATCGATCCCAGGAACGGGAGATCGTGCACCTCGGCGAACGCCTCGCCGCCACCGGAGCCGAAGATGTCGTGCTGGCTGCCGCAATCGGGGCAGGCGAACGTGGCCATATTCTCGAGGATACCGAGGACGACCGTCTCGTGCTCGGCGAACATCTCGAGGCCCTTGCGCGCGTCGTCCAGTGCAACGTCTTGCGGGGTGGTGACGATGACGGCCCCCGTGACTGGCATCGTCTGGAGCATCGTCAGTTGTGTGTCGCCGGTCCCCGGCGGCAGGTCGACGACGAGGTAGTCGAGGTGGCCCCACTCGACGTCCTCGGTCAGTTGCGTGATCACCTTGTGGACCATCGGGCCGCGCCAGATGACCGGATCGTCCTCGCCGACCAAGAATGCCATGCTCATCAATTTCACGCCGTACTTTTCCGGCGGAACGAGCGTCTCGTCCTCGGTGGCCATAGGGGGTTCGTCGGCGTCGATCATCCGGGGGACGTTCGGCCCGTAGACGTCCGCGTCGAAGAGCCCGACCCGGGCGCCGCGATCGGCGAGTCCGGCGGCGAGGTTGACCGCGACGGTCGACTTTCCGACACCACCTTTCCCGGAGGCGACGGCGATGACGTTCTTGACGTTCGGCAAGACGGCGTCTTCGGCGCCGGAGTCGTCTCGACCGGGGACGCTCGCCGAGATGTCGACCTCGTAGCCCTCCCCCGACAGGTGGTCGCGAATAGTACCCGCAAGCGCTGTCTCGTCGGGTGAGTACGGGGCGCCGAGTGCGAGATCGACCTGAATCGTCTCGTCGGTCACCGTCACGTCGTTGATCAGCCCGAGCGAGCCGAGATCGCCGTCGAGGGCCGGGTCCTCGATGTCGGCGAGTCGGTCGCGTACGGCTTCCTCGTCCATACCGACACGCGGGCACCTGGCTCGAAAAGCGTTGTGTTACCCACACGCACCGAACACCATCCTCCCACCGACACGCGGGGTCCATCGGTGAGAGTACCCGAAACGGCTATTGCCCGGACGGCCGACCCCTGAACCATGATCGATCAAACGGCCGAGGAGATCCGCCAGATGCAAACACACAGTTCCTCGGCGGTTGCTATCCGAGCGACGCGGGCCCTCGAATCGATCCTCGACCGCGAGTTCGCCTCGATCGACGCGTTCGAGACGGCACTCGAACAGAACGCGTCGATCCTCCGGCAGGCGAATCCCTCCCACGCCTCGTTGCAAAACGCCCTGAGGAAAGTCGTCGCAGAAAGCGTCGATTCCGAGGCCGAAACGGTCGCCGAGGCGAAGTCCATCACGCGGGCGATCATCGAAGACGTTGCAACACGGATCGAGTCCGGGAAGCGTCGGGCCGCCGAGAACGCAGCCTCGGTCCTGTCGGGCGGGGCGACGCTCATGACGCACGATTACTCCTCGACGGTCCTCGAAGCGCTCGAGATCGCGACGGATGCGGGAGCCACGTTCGACCTGTACGTGACAGAGGCCCGGCCACGGTACATCGGTCGAAAAGCGGCCAGGGAGTTCGCGACGATCGACGGCGTGGACGTGACGCTCATCACCGACGCTGCGGGTGGCTATCACCTGCGGGAGTGCGATCGCCTCGTCGTCGGGATGGACTGTGTCGTCGACGACGTCCTCTACAACCGCGTCGGGACCTTCCCACTCGCAGCGACGGCGTCACAACTCGACGTTCCGGTCACCGTCCTCGGCGCCGCCTCGAAGCTCATCACGCAGGGGTTCGTCTTCGAGAACGAGTTCCGCGCCGACAGCGAAGTCATGCTCGAACCCGCGAGTGGCTTTTCGGTCTCGAACCCCGCGTACGACGAAACGCCGGTCGAGCTCGTCGACCAGATCATCACGGACGAAGGGACCCGAACGCCCTGAGAACGGTCCTCGGTCCTGAAGAAGACACTCCGCCGTGGCAACATTTCGACCAGCCAAAGACAACATCCGACGGCATTGGTGGGAACCGTAACACGTCTCCCCTCCCTTCCCCCTCGTTCTAACCGCTCACCCGTGGTATCGGACGTATGCGACTCGTGCAGGTGTACATTCCACGCGGTGAACGTGAGTCGTTACTCGCGTTGCTCGACGCCGAGGCGGTCGAATACGGGGTGATGGAGGAGACGAGCGAGGGCGCCTACGAGGCGATCGCCTCGATACCGGTGGCGGTCGGGGCGGTCGATTCGGTGCTTTCGTCGCTTCGAGCGGCCGGTCTGCACGACGACGTCAGAATCGTCGTTCTCGGCGTCGAGGCCGCCGTATCGGGGGGTGAGACGGCAGATGAACTCGACGACGGACACCTGTCTCGAGACGAACTCCGCGCGCGAGCCGCCGACCTCGCGCCGAGATTTTCGACCTTTGCGGTCCTGCTCGTCCTCAGCAGTCTCATTGCGACGGCTGGACTGTTGACCGATTCGGCAGCGACGATCATCGGCGCGATGGTCGTTGCACCGCTCATGGGACCGGCATTGACAGCGAGCGTCGGTGTCGTGGTCGGCGACGACGACCTCGCCTCTCGGGGCGTGACGCTACAGGGAATCGGCCTGCTACTGACGGTCGCGACGGCAGCACTCCTCGGGGTGGCGCTCCGTGGAACGGTCTTGCTCCCGCCAGGGCTCGATATTGCGACGATTCCCCAGGTGCACGAGCGCGTGACCCCGACACTGCTGTCCCTGATTCTCGCACTCGGCTCCGGTGGCGCTGCTGTCGTCAGTCTCACGCGCGACGTCGGCTCCGTGCTCGTGGGTGTCGCAATCGCCGTTGCCCTCGTTCCGCCGGCTGCCGTCGCTGGGCTGGGCATCGCCTGGGGTGAGCCCATGGTCGTCCTCACCTCGGGGACGCTGGTGTTGGTCAACGTTCTGGCAATCAACCTCACCGCGCTGGTCCTCCTGTGGCTGCTCGGCTATCGACCACAACGAATCGAGAGCCTGGACCGGACTGCCCGACGGGTGCTCACTCGATCCGTCATCGTTATCGGGGCCATCGCCCTGCTCACCGTCGTCCTGGTTGGCGTGACACTCGGCACGTATCAGACCGCGAGTGTCACTCACGACGTCGACGAAGAACTCGAACGGATGAGCGACGATCCCGCGTTCGCCTCCAGCGTGTTTCACGAAGTGGACGTCTCGTACGACCTTCACGACGTGTACACCGGCCAGACTCCGACGGTGACGGTCGTGGCAGAACATCCACCCGATGACTCGGTGGACCCGGACCTTGTAGACCGTGTCCGTGAGCGACTGGAGGCGGCGACTGGAACGGATGTGCGTGTCACACTCGAACTCGTCGAGACGCAGCGAAGTGGGTGAGACAGACTGGTGAGAAAGCGGTTCGCCCGCATGCGAACCGTAATCGAACAGGCTGTTTTTGCGTTTCAACGCGCACTTGTCGATACAATCATCACCTGTGTGGGGAAATACACGAAAAATGGCCAATTAATGGGTCACAAAAGTTATTTCGAGGCAACCCCTGACTCCGCCAATGGGCTCCCGGTATCCGCTCGTTTCCACCGAGCAAGTGGGGATTACTCCGACACCACGATCAACCGTCACTATCGCACCGGGTGGTATCGCGTGAGCGGTCTGGGCGTGGGGATCGTCGGCCTCGGTGGGATGGGTCATCTGCACGCGTCGACCGTGCAAGAACTTGGCGCGACGGTCGTCGCCGGAGCGGACATCGCCGCCGAGTCCCGTGCCGAGTTCGAGGCATCGTTCGACGCGACCACGTACGAACGGTACGACGCGCTCGTCGCCGACGAGGCCGTCGACGCGGTCGTCGTCACCACCCCAAATCGGTTTCACGAACCGATCGCGGTCGCGGCACTGGAAGCAGGATTGTCTGTCCTGATCGAAAAGCCGCTCGCCCACACGGTCGAAAGCGCTCGTCGCATTGTGGAGGCCGCATCGTCGTCACCTGGGTGTGCGATGGTCGGGTTCCACAACCGACACGCAGGCTCCGTTCGACTCTTCGATGCCCAGCGTGACCGAGACCGATTCGGGGAGATCAGACACGTCGAGACGAACTACGTTCGCCGTCGGGGCATCCCCGGCACCGGATCGTGGTTCACGGACGAGTCGTTATCCGGCGGCGGTGCACTCATCGATATCGGCGTTCACGCGCTCGATCTGTCGCTGTACGCGATGAACTTCCCGGAGATCGTCGAGGTCACCGGCCAGACGCGGTCGGCGTTCGGTGACTCGCGGTCAGTCGCCGATCCGGACGCGTTCGGCGGCCCCGGATCGGACGAAACGTACGACGTCGACGATTCGGTCTCGGCGTTCGTTCGAACCGCTGACGGACGGACGATTTCGCTCGAAGCAGCCTGGGCGACGAATCGAGAGCCATCGATGGACGTCCACGTCCGCGGCAGTGACGCCGGTGCGAGGTTCGAAATCGGTGACTCCACCTGTCGCGTGCTCGATGCGGGTGTCGCCGGTGTCGACCACTACGAGGACGTCGAACTATCGGCCGAAGCGGCCGAACCCGGCTATCGAATTCAGGACCGCCACTTCCTCGAGTGTGCGGCCACTGGCAGCGAGCCCGAGACGAACACGGTCGAGCAGGGCTTGCAGGTCCAGCGCGTGATCGAGGCGATCTACGAATCGGCCGCGACGAATCGAAGCGTCGCGTTGACGCCGCGCGCAGAGATGCAGGACGAGCAACTGACCGCTCCGGAAGTACAGTAAGCGCTACTCGAAGCACGAACGTGATCGCAGAAGTGTTGCGCTGACCGCAGCTGAGAAGTCGGTTAGGGAGCGGACGGATGGAGACCGTCTGCTGAGAGAATCGGACGTCGATATGCGGCCAACGGTGTCTCGACTCCGAATAGTCGAATAGTTTCGTTCCCACGTGTACCGATCACGTCGTACTACAAATCAAGTCGGCTGCTCACAATCCGGCGGGAGAAGATCTTCGCTGGGAGGATTCTATAAGACTTCGTCGAAATCGTGGTGGCCGTGGATATCGACGCCGTCGTCGGTGATTTCACAGAGGAAGATGCCGTTCCCGGACCCGGTGTCACGTTCGACTGCCGACTTGATCCCGCGAGCGGCGATCGTCATCGCCTCGTCGTTCGAGAGGCCGTCCTCGTAGGACTGCTCTAGGTGGCCGTAGGCGAGTTGCATCCCGGAGCCAGTGACGGTGTAATCGTCTTCCATCACGCCGCCGGCTGGGTCGATGCTGTAGACGTGGCTTCCCTCGTCGTCGACGCCGCCCAGGATCGGGTGGATCGCGAAGAACGGGCCGCCGCGAGCGAAGTTGCCGGCGAGCGTCGCCAGCGCGTCGATGCTCATATCCTCACTGTTTCGCGCCTCGTAGAGGTTGACTTCCGCGCGAAGGTTCGAGATGAACGACTGCGCGCCGCCGACGCTCCCCACGAGGGTCAGGGCGGCCGTCGGGTGGATCTGTTCGACCTTCTGGACGTTCTTGTTCGAGACGAATCTGCCGCCCAGACTCGCTCGCATGTCGGTCGCGATGACGACGCCGTCGGCTGTGGAGATGCCGATCGTCGTCGTCCCAGTTTTGTTGACGTTGTCGAGGTCAGCCTCGTCGATGTCGTTTTGGGGCAGTGAGCCGAGTTCCGGACTGTACGGATCACTGTGACCGGCGAGTCGATCAGCGGTCGTCGAGAAGTCGTCGACACTCGGTTGACGCATTGATCGAGACTAACGGGCGGGACGGTATAAAACATCGGCGGTAACGGACCCCGTTAGCTGGGTTCGATGCCCAGCCGAGGACCTGCCGACTGGCGCTGCTACGACCAGCGCTCGTCTGCAACGTTCTGCCTGTTACTGACCGAGAAGTACAATCTTCGTGACGGAGCGGGCCTGTATCGACGTGTGGTTCGATGTCAGGGCAGGGTGAACGGTACCGTCGACGACCATCGCCTCACTGCAGAATGTGGTCGCTTCCGAAGTCGGAGGGAGTGATCGCTGTAATCAGGGCTGGGTACGCTCGTAGGCCGCCTCCATTCGGCCGATAACTCGGTGAATGGGGAACGAGACCCCAGCCTGCCTGGTGAGCAGTGCGATCGGCATCAGGAGGATCCCGAGCAGGATCGTCAACTGGTACAGGGTGAACATGGCCGCACGGTGGGCGCGGGTTGTCATCGCGTGGTCGGTGCTCAGCCGCAGGGCGTACATAAGTCTTCCTGCCGAAGACGGTTTGTCCCGATTCATCATGTGCGACCACCCCCGTCACGTCGTGCGATTAAACTCAGGTTTACTCGGAGACAATTCGACTGTCCTTCGGCCGAACCACGGATAACGCGGCGGGCATGTACTCCGAGAATTCTCGTAACGTATCGTCATCATTTGCGTCTCGGGCGCGCGTCGTTCTGGCCATAGGCTGTCGTCGATCCAACATGCGGACGGATGACGATCCATCATGGATGAACATCAGTCCACGAAGGAAGGACGACAATCGATCACGGATGTACGCCGAACGGGTAGTCCGTTTCGCGAGTGGAAACCGCAAAGAAGGTGGCCACGGGAAACGAGGGTTCCGTATGAGCAACTATCTCGTTGCGATGGAAGCTGCCTGGTTGGTTCGTGATGTGAATGGCGTCGACGACGCGATCGGTGTCGCGGTGAGCGAGGCCGGCAAACGGCTGAACGCCGCGGATATGCAGTACGTCGAAGTCGAAGTCGGCGCGACGGGCTGTCCGGCCTGTGGCGAACCGTTCGACTCCGCGTTCATCGCCGCCGAGACCGCCCTCGTCGGCCTGGCCCTCGAGATGGAGGTCTTCAACGCCGATGGGGAAGAACACGCTGAGCGCATCGCCAAGAGCGAAGTCGGTGGCGCGCTCAAAGACGTCCCGCTCGACGTCGTCGAGATTTTCGAAGAGACCGACGAGGAAGAAGCAGCCTGAGTCGGCTCCCGTTTCTCACTGGTTCGTCAAGCAGTCCAGTACCGTCCCGTGTCTGCGAGGACTCGGTCTGATCCAAACACCTAACTATAACCCCAGGTAATCTATTTGCATGAATCTGCCGACGCCTGCGGACCTGCGACAGCGCCGGACCGACCTGGAACTGACCCAGAGCGAGCTGGCGGACCGGGCCGACGTTTCCCAGCCGCTGATCGCCCGAATCGAAGGCGGAGACGTCGATCCCCGACTCTCGACGTTGCGTCGAATCGTCACCGCACTCGACGAAGCGGAAGGAGACATCATTCGGGCCGGGGACCTGTTGAACGAGGATGTCGTCAGTGTCGCTCCGGACGACGCAGTCAGCGACGCCGCCACGTTGATGGAGTCAGAAGCGTACTCGCAACTCCCGGTTATCCAGGACGGGATTCCGGTCGGCTCGATCAGCCAGAGCGAACTCGTCCACTTAGACGAAGATTCCCGGAACGAACCGGTCTCCGAACACATGGCGGAGAGTTTTCCCACCGTCTCGAAGGACGCCACGCTGGACGAGATTAGCAATCTACTGGACCACTACAAGGCGGTGATGATCACCGAGTCCGGACGCACGGTTGGGCTCATCACCGAAGCCGATCTCGCCGCGAGACTGTCTTAATCGCCGCTCGGCGCCGCCCCACCGGGTGAGGAGAGCGAAGTCGCACACAGTTCGGTCATCGCGCGCCGGAGTCGCTGTGAGATTGCTGATTTTGAAACGCCCAGCTTTGCGGCGAGCTCGTCCTGGGAAATCCCTCTGGGGACGTCGAAGTATCCCAGTTCGTAGGCGACCGAGAGCAAGTGCTGTTGTTTGTCGGTCAACCCGAGCACCGGTTCGGCGTCGTCGCTACTAGATCGCAACTGCGTTACCTGGACGGAGATGTCCCGGTCTTTGCACGCGTCGTTGAAGGCGACCAGCGCATCGCGTGAGGGAAACTGCAACTGAAAGATCCACGCCGCGGTGGTCCCGTCTGCGTCCAGCACGCGCCCACCTTGCTCCGCAATCGGGCCGGACAGGGAAACGGCCCGGTCCGTCACTTCCAGTCGGAAGGCGACGCGATCGCCGGTTCGATCGACGCAGACTGGGTTCGCGACTGTTGGGTCACGCTCGAACGCTGCCAGCAAATCCGATAGTTGCCCACCGCGGACTGTGACGAACTGGTAACAGACGCCGTCGTTTCGCGCGCGATATTCGGGTGTGACCGAAACGTCGTCGATCGAACGGAGCGTCGGTCGGAGGAGCAATCGATCGTGATCGAGGTGCAGTTCGGCAACGACACCGTCACCAGCGGTCGCCGGGGTACGGTCTCTCCGAGTGCGTTCGACTGGCCCCGACTCGGTCTCTCGGCGGGGACCGGACTGCCGAGCGTCGGTACTCACCGTTCCCACCTCCCGATCGCACCGATTCCCCGATCCTGATAGGGACGCGACGTCGATCGCAGTAACCACTCACTCCGCGGCTGGTAAGGTTCCGTTTCCGTTCCGGCTTTCATCGCTCCTTCCTTCCCACGCCGTCCACATCTTCGGTAGCGCTAGGTGTATTCAGTGCCACCAGGATGGGGCTAGTTGTATTCATCTGCCGGCCGCCGACGGTGCAGTGGGGGCAACGGCAATCCACCATTATCACCCGGACGTCAGTGATAATGCCCGATTAGGGGCAGAAAGCCGCGCTATAGACCGTGGCGACGGCGTCGGAGAACGAGTCTACGGTGTCACTACCCGGTCAAGTCAGCGGAAACAGCAATTCATGCATCCAGGCAGCCCACACGGACACACTTTCTCGTTCATCACTCGACCCCACGTTCTTCGCTGGGTTCTCCCGAGTTCTGATCGAAGAGTGTCCCGAAGATGGTTCGCTCGGCCGCCCTGAAGTGACGAGTGAACGTCGGCTGTGAGATACCCAGCGTCTCGGCGATCTCTTCACCGGTGCGCTCGCGCGGCGATTCGAAATAGCCTGCCGCGTAGGCGGTCCGGAGGATCTCTCGTTGACGGTCCGTCAGTGTTGAGAGTAGTGTCCCGACGGGCTGATCCGGCCCTCGCGGGGAAACCGGCCGTCGCGCTCGGAGCTCCGCGTTCGGAAATGTGGCTCGAATCGAATCGACGAGTCCACGGACGTCACGCGTCGCAGGTAGTTCGAGACGGAGCGACAGTCGGTCGTCCCGTGGTGACAGCCCAGAAAGGACGCCATCGTGCGCGCGGATGAGCTCGAACAACTCACTCTCTTCGACGGCAATTTCGGCGTGTAACGTCCCGTTTTCCCCGACGTAGCTGTTTACGAGCGTCGTCGCCGAGACGTCACCGACGGCAGCGACGAACGACGCTTCGTCCAGTTGTGCTACCGTGAGATAGGAGGTAACGTGATCGTCTGTGAGCACGACCGAATCGACGGTGAGCGATCGATCGATCTCGGCTACCAGTCGCGTCAGTGGGTCGTCGGTCGCGGTGGGGAAACTCAATTCCACTTCGAGCGTGTCGTCGGCGTGGAGTGCACGCTGGGCGGTGATCGCATCGATCGCGAGACCGACGACGGTCACGAGTTCCGTACAGTATTCCGGGAACACCGATTCGTCGTGGATCGACGCTTGAACGACGAGAACCGTCGCCGGGCCGGTCGGATCGTCGAACGGGGTCGCGATGCGTACCGGCCCCTCGGCTGCTGACGGCCGACTACCGCTGTCGGTTCGTGCCAAATCGATCCGCTCGATCTGTTGGTCTCCCGCCGTCAGTGCTCGTTCGACGAGCAGGTCGAACGAATCGGTGGTGGCTGGATCGACACCGCTCTCGGATCGCGCGACCGACCCTGCAGCCTCGCGAACGTGTCGCTCGTCTGCGTCCCCCGCCACGAGCCAGCACGCGCTGACGGCATCGAGGTCGGCCATCGAGTCACACAACGCCCGTTCGACTGCCTGTCGAGTCCGTGCCGACGTCAGTTTACGGTACGTGGATTCACGGTGCTCGGCGAGTGTGACCACCCGATCGCGCAATTCGGATCCGAGCGAGACGGATGCCGTCAGTTCACGCGTCTTGTCGAGACAACGGGCTCGGGCCAGCGAGAGGTGAACGACGGATCGGAACAACGAGCCGAACGCGTCGCGTTCGACAGTTCGTTCCGGCCCGGGGCCGACTGTCGGTGTGAGCCAGTCATCGGCCGAATACCGGGCCACGAGATCACCACCCTCGCCCTCGGATCCGGCGTCGAACGCTGTCTGTCCGTTCTGTGGCGATTCCGCCGAGGCTGATTCGGTGTCGATCGCCTCTCCGTCCGTACCGACCGTCCCGACGAGGATCACGTCCGTGTCGGTGACCGGAATCGCGAGCGGTCCAGCCATCGTCGTCGCTGCGGTAATGGGAACGCGGACGGATCGGGGAAGTCTCGTCGGTCCATCCGAGAACATCTCGTTCACTCGCTCCGTCGCGACGGTGATCGTCGGTGCTCGTTCTGTCTGGGTCGGGCCGATACTCGTTCGTGGCGACAGTCGGTCACCGTCTCGACGATACCAGCCGCCGACTGTCGCTCCCGTCACCGAGACGATTCCCGCGAGAAGGGTCCGGCGGGTCGCTTCGACGGTCGAGACTGATTCGACGGCGTCGATCGTCTCGCCGAGTTCGCGAGTGCCGTCGAGCAGCCGCCTTTCGTCAGTTACGTCCCGGCCGACGACGGCTGTCTGGTCGTCCGCGACCGTGCCGACGGTGAGCAAGACGACGTGTTCGCGACCGTCCACTGACGGGCGCCACTCGATCGGGTCGACCCGTCGAACCGGTGCGCCAGCCCGAGCGGTGATTTCCGAGGCGATTCGATCCCCGACGAGTGTCTCGGTCGGCCGACCGACGACGGTCGCGTGACTCGTGTACTCGAAGACGGCGGCGTTCGCCGCGGTGATTCGTCCGTCGTCGACGAGGACGGCAGGGTCGGCCATCTCGTCTAAGAGCCCCGTCGTCCGCTCGAGTTCTGCTCGATACCGATCGATCGGCGAGGCGTCCCGGCGGTGGACGACGACCGTGAGCGAGCCGTCTCCTGGATAGGCGACGACCGAATCGACGCCGTCGTCGGGTCGAGAGACGTCGAACCAGACCGTCGAATCACTGGCACGGGCTTCGGCCAGTCGTTCGAACCACGTATCGACGGTCGCCGGGGACAGGAGTGTCCAGAACTCGTGGCCAACCGGCTCCCGCTCGTCACCGATCGAACTTCCCTCATCGCCGATCGACCCGTTCTCCGCCACCGCGAACGCTCCTCGCGCTGCCTCGTTCGCCCGTCGCACGATCCACTCGTCGTCGAGCGTGAGGATCGGGTCGTCGATAGCGTCGACGTCAGCACTGAATCCTTCGCGCCAGCTCGGTCGTCCGTCGATGGGGGCGATCGTCCAGACCAGTCGATTCAGGCTGGGGTCTGATAACCGGTTTCGCACCTCGACCGTACACTCACTCAGCCGACCGGTCCCGTCACGTATACGAGCGGTAGTCCGCCTGAATTCGTCAGCGTCGCCGTCGGCAACGGCGATTCGGTGCTGTCCCAGCGTCTCCCGATCCGGTTCGATGGCGAGCGACTCGATAGTGGTGCCCGCGAGTGCGGCGGGCGTGTAGCCGAACAGTCGATCAACCGACTCGCTCACCCACTCGATCGTCCCATCTGCGTCCGAAAGGACGATCGCCGATCCACTCGCCTCCAGTATTCCGTGAATCCGCGCGCTGCGGTCACGGTCTCCCGTTCGGGCGTCGACGACGTTTCGAATGCGGGTCTCGAGGACGTTCACCGGGGCCCTCGGCGAGACGACGTCGGCCGCGCCCTCTTCGAGTGGCGCTGCGTCGTCGGACGACACCGAGACGATCGGCACGTCCGTAGCTGCGACGAGGATCTCGACGTGTTCAGGATCGGTAACCAGGCAATCTGCGTGTTCTGATTGCCCGATGGCGGCATCAGCGGTCGGGACGGCCGCGACCGAGACGAGTGTCTCCCCGCGAGAGAGGGTTCGGCCGAGCTGGGCCACGTCGGCTGACTCGCCGACGAGGACGGCCCGAATACGCGTCGTCGGTACCTGGTCTGGCAGATCGTTCATAGCGTCCCAATTACCGCCCTGTTACCCGGATTCGGAAGCTTGCGGTCGGCTTCGGTCGCCGAACGTCCGAGCAAGTGGCCGTCGACATCGCGGTTCACTCGAGTCGGACGTGTCCACGCTGCTAGGTTTCGGGTCGGCAACGTAACATCTCGTGACTGTTTCGAAGGGTAAGTGCCCCATACCTGCGCTTTCGCTCCACTCGACCCGATCCCTCGCTCACTCACGCTTTCTCACTCTCGGGTGATTCGATCGACGGAGCCAGGCCAACTCGAACGTAGCGGGGTCGGGAACCATCGAACCGACGCTGAAACGACTACCTGGAAGTTGGTGATTCGGCTAGCAGTCGTTGCGAGACTCCCACTGGTAGTTGGTGGACAGTAACTACGTGGGATGGCGGTGTCAGCGGTGACGTTCTATGGCCGCACCACTACGCATCGGCTGTCCAGCGTGCGAGACGCCCGTCACCGCGACGGTGCCGAACGGTCCCGGGCTCCAGTCGACCGACGACGTGTCCGACGCGACGCTTCGCGGTCACGACATGTCGTGTCGAAATTGTGGGCACGAACTCGAACTCTACTTCTACTGAATTAGCGGTCGATCAGTATCGTGCAAGGTGTCGAACAGTGCGACGAATTGTGCGTTCGTTCCCCACCATGGTATGTCGACCACGCATGTGCAAGCGCGGAGAGAACCACCGGTGGCGATGTGGACACACCCGAATGGGAAATTTCGCGTACGGAACGGATCCGGTACCGACAGCGACGCAGGAAACTGAGGACGAGACGAGGCCGGCGTGGGCGGCGCCACTGGACTCGTTCGAGTCGTTCGTGGTACTGTCGAATCGACAACCGTACCGACACACGTACGGGCCAGACGGCGATATCGAAGTCGACCGACCGACCGGCGGACTCACCGCGGCACTGGACCCCGTCTTGCAGCGCGTCGGCGGCACCTGGATCGCCTGGGGAGATGGCTCGGCCGATCGGGCGGTCGTCGACGAGAACGATCGTGTGCCCGTCCCGCCCGAGGACCCGGCGTACGATGTCGAACGGGTCTGGATCGACGACGAACTGAAAGAAGCGTACTACAACGGCTATAGCAATCGAGTACTCTGGCCGCTCTGTCACGGCGTTCGTGACGCGATCTCGATCCGAACTGGCGATTACGATGGGTACCGGGCGGTGAACGAACGGTTCGCCGACCGAGTGGCGGCCCACGCCACTCCCGAGACGCTCGTCTGGGTACAGGACTACCACCTGGCACTCGCACCGGCGATGATCAGCGATCGCGTCCCGTCTTCGACGACGATCGGGCAGTTCTGGCATATTCCGTGGCCGAAACCCGAACTGTTCAGTCGATGTCCAGAGGGGCGAGAGATACTCGAAGGGCTGCTCGGGAACGACGTCCTCGCGTTTCACGTCGATCGGTTCGTCGAGCGGTTCTTACGTTGTGTCCGGTACTTCGTCGATGGTGCCAGTGTCGACGCCGAGGATGGCATCGTCACGTACGAAGGTTCCGAGACACACGTCCGCGCCATCCCCCTGGGAATCGATGCAAGTGAACACGAAGAACGGGGGCACGCAGCGGATGCGATGGTATTCGAGTCTGTCACCGAGACACTCTCCATCCCGACGACGGAACACCTCGGTTTAGGCGTCGACAGACTCGATTACTCGAAGGGGATCGTCGCGCGACTCGATGCGATCGAAGCACTCTTCGAAAATCAGCCCCGATGGCTGGAATCGTTCACGTTCGTCCAGACGGCGACGCCGAGTCGGACGGACATTCCCGCGTACGCGTCGTACGGGGAAGCGGTCAGAGAGCGCGTGGAGCGGATCAACGACCGATTCGCGACCGATTCGTGGCGGCCGATCGTCTATTCCGAAGCGTACCTCACGCGGGACCAGCTGTCGGCACTCTACCGCCACGCGGATCTCATGCTGGTCACCTCACGGTGTGACGGCATGAATCTGGTCTCGAAAGAGTACCTCGCAGCCAGCGTGGACGAATCCGGCGCGCTCTGTCTGAGCGAACGTGCCGGCGCACACGACGAACTGGGTGACGACGCGTTCTCCATCGATCCGACCGACGTCGAATCGATCTGGCGAACGATGGACCGTGCCCTCACGACTCCGGACGCTGACCGGCGACGCCGTATGCGCCGCCTCCGGACACGCGTCTTCGAACGACCGCTCGAGTGGTGGATGGCCGCTCAGTTCGACGCCTTCGCCGAGCGATCGGACGATCGGTCGGTACTCTCCACCCAATATTCCGGAGACGGGATCTAAACGCGACCCGTGAGACGGACGGATCCATGACAGGAGGGAGAGACAGAACGGCGGTCGGCTATCCCGACCCGCTGGACCGTGATCGTGCCGAGGTCATCTCGACACTCCGTAGTGGCCCACATCTTCTCTGCTGTCTCGATTTCGACGGAACGCTCGCGCCGATCGTCGACGATCCCGACGAGGCAACACTCCCACCTGGCACCGAACAGGTCCTCGCCAGACTGCACGAAGCGCCGGACGTGACGGTCGCGATCGTGAGTGGCCGATCAGTGCTGGATTTGCGATCCAGAGTCGAACTGCCAGTCACGCTCGTGGGCAATCATGGACTCGAACGGCTCGATCGTCCCTCGGCGGATACGCGCGGATCGGACCGCTCTGGACCGACGGATTCGGTGGCCGGTGCCTCCCGGCCGGTCGTCCATCCCCTCGCTGCGGCAGCCATTCCGCGTATCGAGGCCTGCGCCGCGACGCTCGAAACGGTTCTCGCTCCGCTTCCGAACGTCCGCGTCGAGTCGAAACGCCTCACCGGAACGGTCCACTACCGAACCGCTCCAGCGCCAGTCGCCCAGCTCTGTCGGCGACTAACCGTCGACGTCGTCGAGCGGGTCGGTGACGAACGGCTGTCGCTGAGCCACGGCGACGAGATCGTGGAGTTCGGCCCGGCCATCGAGTGGGGGAAAGGTGACGCCGTCGAACTCCTTCGGAGCGAACAGCCGAGCGGCACGCGTGTCCTCGTCTGCGGTGACGATACGACGGACGAGGACGCGTTTCGATCCCTCCGACGGTCCGACGTCGGCGTTCGAGTGGGGGAACGAACGCGATCGGCGGCGCAGTATCGAACGGAATCACCCAGCACGGTGCGAGCGTTCCTCGATCGGCTCGCGGGGTCCATCTCGAGTAAAACAGTGGCCTCCGGATAGTGAAGACAGTCAATCGCTGGAGATGGAGTCACCACATGGCGGGACTGTGGTACTGATCGACGACGAGATGGCGAGTTTCACGAAGCGAACCGGGAGTAAACGACTGTTCAAAAATGTGCGAACACGATAGCAATTTATCGAGTCGCTCTTCGCTGGCGCTCCCGATTGTCCGATAGCGCGGCTACTAGCCGAAAGAGTTTATTACCATCGGAAAGCTAGGTAGGATACAGAACACGCTCATGAAACTCCGTCAACCAACTGACTTTCTGATCCTCGAGGCGCTCGCAGACAGGGGTCGGAACGTCGCCACGAACCTCGCCTCCCACACCGGAAAGAGCCGCAAGAACATCAACACGAGACTCCCCGTCCTCGAAGACTACGGCCTCGTCGACAAGATCGGTCCGGCCGAACGCTCCGGCCTGTACGAGATCTCGAACCTCGGGAAGCGCGCGCTGATGCACCAGGACGAGTACGACGAAGTCGAGGACTTTGAAGCCCTCCTCGAGCGTGCAGATTCGGGCCCCAGTGCGAGCGCGACCGACGCGACGCCACAGGCCAGCTTCGCACGCGGCGAGTCAGAGAAGCCGGACGACGACTCCTGAGAACTTGGCGTCACTACCGACGCTCTCGTAACGGTACTGGCGGCACTCGTCGCCCGACACCGGTCACTGACTTGTGCGCAGTGCCGCTCGCTCGTTCGTCCAGGCCGACGCTCCCCCCGATCGAGAGCGTCCGCTCATCCGTATAGCGGTTAGCCGAGGTGGTTTCCATCGTACGTTCGCAACGAGCGCCGAGCACAGTCACTGAACGTGAGATCCAGTTGCCGGTCTTTACCTTCCGCTGGTGGACCTGAAGTGACCGGCCCACCGCACGTCGATTCGGGCAATTGCTCGCGTCGCCACCCGTAAAGCGACAGCATCGGCGTTACGACGCTCGAACCGGATCGCTCGTATCGGCTGCCATCCTCGTGAGAGAGCCCGAACGCGTGACCAACTTCGTGCAACACCAGTTGTGACGCGAACGTCGCATCCGTGATAGGGACCGGCTCGTCGAAGCTCCCGTCCAGTTCGACCGTCGTGAGGGCCGACGCACCGCCGACTGCCGCGACGTGTGGAACACCGTATCCGGATGGCGAGTCGGCCAGCGATCCGTCGGTAACGAGGAGATTGACGTCCCAGACGGGATCGACGTCACGGACGCCGGCGATCCCGGCACCGACGGCACCTGGCCACCGCCCGCTTCGCATCGTCTCGGCTGCACTCTCCGTCCCGATATCGACGACACCACCAGCAGTGACCTCGACTGTCCAGTGATCGAACGCCAGCCCTCGACGCAGCAGTCGTCGGACGCAGCCCTCGAGGCCGGTGTACCGGGCCGCACCAGGAGTGAGCCAGAATCGAACCGAAACGGTCGATCCATCCCGAGCGGACGAATACCCGACGACGGGAACGAATATGGCCGTCCCCAGCGCCCCGAGAGCGGTTCGACGGTTCACGGGAGAACGTTTCGATCGATCCTACTGAACACCGATGGTGAATATCTTCACACCTTATCACCGACTCGTGGTGACGCCGGTGGCCACACGGTAGCCTGGCTTGCCGGGTGTGTGCGGCGTCGGTCGGCGATCCAGACACGGGTTCCGTCCGAGCGAAGCTCGACGTGGGTCGGGAGCGCCTCCCACGGACAGCGAACGATCGTCACGGCCGTTCCCTCGGCTCGTTCTGCGAGTAGTATCTGCTCGTCGTCGGCCGAGAGACGAGCGGTCAGTATGCCGATTTCGAACGAACGCGTGAGCTGCCAGCGAGTCAGGTAGCGACCCGATTCGGTCACGAAGCACTCCGGTAGTGCGCTCACGGTGACGGTCTCCCCAGTTGGCTCGAACTCGAGCGAGAACGTCGTGTCGGTCGTCCAGCTCTCACGAGAGTCACGTTCGACCGACACTCACGTTTGCCGACGGGTGGACATACGAATCGTTGAAGTGCGCAACTGGTCCATCGACTAACGCGGCCGGCTTCGGTTCACGACCCCGGACGGAGCGTCTCACGGGGCGGATGTGCCGACCATCACTGTAGCAGCCTCTCTCGAGCACCGAACAATTACACAGTCGATCGTACCGGGACGAATAGTATCCTCACGCGAAGTGAGTCATCCAGAAAGATACTTAGCTGTCGGGATGGCAGGCCTCGATGGGACTGGGATGCTCGACACTGTGCGAGAGATCTTCGGCGGTTCACCGGCTGACAGTGAGGACGTCCACGAGTGTCGACGGTGTGGGACGACGGTCGAGACGACGACCACGTCGTGCCCGGCGTGTGGGAGCGAGGACATCGTCGTCCACTCGACGGCGTGATCGGCCGAGGCGACGTCTTCGGCTGACTCACTGAGATGGCCAGGATGCGAACGGGCGGTGAGCTTCGCTACCGTGTCTATTGCACTCGATCAGTTCGATGCGAGCGCTACGCAGCGAAGCCAAAATCGAGGTCGACGATCTACAGGTAGTCGTCGTCTTTGAGGCCCTGAATGAGGTCGTCGACGAGATTGTCGACGGAATCGTAGGGGAAGTCGGCGTCGCCCGCGGTCTTCGAGTTCAGTTCCATCGCCGTCATGGAGAAGTCACCGGACTCGAACTTCGTGGCCGGACCGTCCGGCAGTGCCGGGACGAGGTCCATTGGGTTCGAGACGGGGTACGATGCGCCTTCGAAGGCGTCGGTGAATTGCTCGCGGAGTTCGTCTTCGTTTGCCATTGCAGGCGGTACTTCCGCCGCATAAATAATAAATTATGGGGTAGTTGACTCTCCACGGCGGTGACGGTACCGCTCACGGAGCACGATTCCAGCCGTAGAGCGCTACAGTCGACGCATGAACGCGGGAAGAACGCCTCGATCGTCGGGTGGAGCGCCGGATCGATCCGGGTCTCGCCGGGCGTCACGGTCACTCGCCGACTGAGTCGTCGACTGGGCAGGTTCCTCTTCGGAACTGGTCCCCGTGAGGCTCCCCAGTTCACTCGCGATACTTCCGAGGCCGCCGCCAACGGAGCCGTCAGCTCGCTCGACCGGATCTGGAGCGCCGGCTGCCGATGCTGCACGGGCGGACGCGTCCGGCGATTCGGGACCGAAGTAGTACGGTTCGACCGGATGGAGCGTGGCGAGCAACTGGAGATTCGCGTAGCCCGCGACCAACAGCGAGACGATGAAGATGATATCGGGAAACAGCAGGATCAACGCGATCGACAGGGGCGAGTACAGTATGAACGCGGCGGCGCGAAACCAGCCGGGGACGTACGCATCGACGACGTACGCGTACAGCCCGTAAACCCCGAGCACGAGGCCGACGTCGAGGTACAGTCCCAATGGTGCCCAGACGCCGCCCGTCGTCAGACTGTGGATCGAGAGTGCGAGGGCGCCGGCCAGGACGGTCGTTCGGTTGACGTAGGTCTCGTCCAGGGCCATCCCCGTCCCGAGGACGAGTACGTAGAGGATCGGTCTGGCGATCCACCAGGGAAAGCTATCGAAAATTACTGCAGGAGCAGTCCCGATCATACAGAGCCCGATACGAGATATCGTCGGGATACCTGCATTAACCTTCCTGCCGTATCGAGCGCCGATTCGAATCTCGTAAATCGTGCGCCTGTCGCCCCAGTAGTCACCGATCGATTCGTCTCACGGTGTCGATGAACGTCGGTCTCACCGTATCGGTGAGAGTTCCTCGACGATGGGCGAGAGTGAGATGGATTCGGCCAGGACGGTTGCAACACGATCGTACGGATCTGACGGTGACGCACGATCCGTTGATCCGCTGGGCCGTGGGGTATCCGACGCACGATACACGGCCTCCACGAACGCCGATCTCACCTGGTCCGTATCGAACAGGCCGTGGAGGTACGTTCCGAGCACCGATCCACGGACGGCGCTTCCGGGTTCTAACGGTTCGTCCATGGACTGCAGGTGACTCGTCTCGCCTGCGTGAATCTCGTACCCCGTCGCTGTGCCAGTTGCAGCCGCGATCGGTCCGGCACCATCGACTGAGACTCGGCGCCGACGGACCTGCTTGTCGGGTCCGAATCGGGTTTCGACCGGCAAGACGTCGAGTCCCTCGACGAGCCGGTCCGACCCGGTTCCTTCGTGCTGGGCGTCGACGAGCCGCCGCCCGAGTAGCTGGTAGCCGCCACAGATCCCGACGATGGGTCCGTCGAACGCACGGATTGCGTCGCCCATCCCACAGGAGACGAGGGCCTCAGTGTCGTCGACGGTGTTTTTCGTCCCCGGGATCACCACGGCGTCGGTGCCTGCCAGTCGGTCACAGCCGGCGTCGGTGAGCGGGACGAACACACACCGAACGCCCGGGACGGCCGCCAGTGCGTCGACGTCGGCGGCATTGGAGAGTCGGGGCAACCTCGGAACGGCGACGGTGACACTGTGGTCGGCCGACACGTTGTCATCAGCTCCCCGGACAGCCACCGTCGTCTCGTCGGGCAGCCCGAGACTATCCTCTTCGGGCAGGTCGAACTCCTCGTACGGAATTACCCCGAGCACCGGCACGTCACAGCGCGCTTCGATCGTCCGGATTCCCGGTTCGAGCAGCGACTGATCGCCGCGAAATTTCGTGATGACGACGCCCACGACACGATCGCGAACGTCCTCCGGGAGGAGTTCGAGCGTTCCGTAGATACTCGCGAACGCCCCACCGCGTTCGATATCGGCGCAGATCACGATCTTCGCGTCCGCGAACCGGGCGGTTTCGATGTTCGCGAGGTCCCGGTCGTGTAAGTTTATCTCCGCGATACTGCCGGCGCCTTCCGCGACGATCACGTCCGCCGCGCGTGACAGCCGGCGGTGGGCGGCGATCGCCGCATCGCGGGCCGTCTCCCAGTGGCGCTCGTAGTACGTTCCCGCTTCGAAGTGACCGACGGCCCGACCATCGATCACCAGCTGGCTCTCGCCGTCTCCACGCGGTTTCAACAGCACCGGATTCGAGTCGGTCGTCGGCGTCGTTCGCGCTGCTCTCGACTGGACCAACTGTGAAACACCGATCTCTCCCCACTGTGCGGACGAGGGAGCTGCAGTAACCGACGACTCGTCGGTTCCCTCGCTGTGGTGATCGACACGATCAATGCCTGCGTCGTCGCCAACAGCCGACCCGGAAAGGACCACCCGTGCGTTGGTGCTCATGTTCTGTGCCTTGAACGGGGCGACCGCGTACCCGCGGTCCGCGAGCAGTCGACAGAGACCGGTCGCGACCGTCGACTTCCCGACGTGGCTCGCCGTTCCGGCCACCAGTACCGTTTCCGTCATTCGTCACCTGATCCCCTGGCGCCCGGACGCTTTGTCGTACCGATTTCCGTGACAGTCGCCCTGGCGCGCAATCGTCTCGACTCACGCGACTCTCGTGATAATCGCGACGAGCGAGACGAGCAACGATCGGTCGACCCGACTCGGTCGGGCGAAACGGAGAAATGACCGCGCTGTTCAGGCGGTACCGGCCATCGAACGATCGGCCCAGTACGTCGCCGCCCTGGTCGAGAGGACGAACCCGACACCGGCCAGCAGCGCGCTGGCACAGACGAGAACCACCGTCGAGAGTGCGGACGGTGGCGTCAGGACGAACGCGGCGAGTAAGGTTGGGACGAGCACGATGGCGACACCCCCGCCGAACGCCGCGAACCGACCGCCGTCGAAGAGGAACTCGTTCGGTGAGAAGCCGGCCAGCGCCACCGTCAGTCCGTAGTAGTACCCGGAGTAGCCGACCAGCACGGCGCCGCCCGCGATCGCGTCGAGGAGCGTTGCGTCGAACCACACGACTGCAAGTAAATACGGCAGTCCTGCTGTCGGGAGGCCGACGAAGAGGAACGCGAGTTGCTTCGCCCGGAAGACGTCGACGACCGAGACGGGGAGCACGAGGTAGTCGGACACGTCGTCGAACTGCGTCAGCCAGTTGTACGTGGTGAAAGCACTGACGCCGAGGATGCCACCGAAGAAGATGCCCGGCGCCGGGGCGACACCCGTGATCGATTCGACGATCCCCAGCGATCCGGCGACGAGCCCGAACAGGAGACCGACCGAGACGAACGGTTTCGCGAATCCGCCGCTACTTCGACCGAGTTCGAGCAACACCTTCGCGACGAGCGGATCGTCCGTCGGGAGCAGCCGTCGGATCCCGTCGAACCGCTCTGGGGCCGTTCGAGAGGGTGGGACGTGCGTCGGCTTGTACGCAGCCAGTGCGAGAGAGCCGACGAGGACGGTCGACAGTGCGAGTATCGCCATCGAACCCGGTGAGTGAGCGGTGACGAGGACGGTCCCACCATCGAGCCATCCGCTCGCCCAGGCGCCGAAAGCCGCCAGGAGTGCGACGACGGCGATCGCCCACGTCGGCACCCCGTTCGTCCGAGCCGAGATCGCCCCGACGGTCAGGGCCATGCCACCGACGAAGACGAGCCAGAGCGAGAGCCACTTACCGCCCAGACTGATCGGCGTCGCGTCCGAAAAGCCGGAGACACCCACTGCCCCGACCGCCATCGGCAGGACGAAGAAACAGCCGTAGAAGAGGGCGTCTTTCACCAGGAAGAGCCCGAGAAAGAGCCGACGTGAAAGGGGCAACGTGTCGGCGACACCGAGCAGAAACTGGTGCGTACCGAACACGTCTTCGAGCATCGCCGAGCCGGCGAACCCCGCAGTCCCCGCGTAGAGCCCGAACGCGAGGGCACAGACGTGGATGCCAACCAGGACGGCGTCCGGTGCAGTCCCGGTCTCGGTGAGCAGCCAGGCCGTCCCACCGGCGAAGAGGGTGATGAAGATCGGCATCGTCAGGAACCGGTACCCGCCGAAGAGCGTCGTGTGCACGCGCCACTCTTCGCGTGCCAGGGCACGAGCCGTCACCGCGAGCTGTGTTCGGATCGGTGGCGTCTCGGTGTAGCCAGTACCGACTCCCGGCCCGGTGCGCTCAGTCGCTCCGTCGGCCGGGGCTTCGGATGAGCTCGTCATCGGTCGACGATTGGGACGTCGCGTGGCTGTGCCTCGTCGACGGTCGAGAGGAAGACGTCGAGGAGCGGTTCGTCCGCGGTATCGAGATCTCGTTCGGCAACGATCTGCCCGTCGGCGACGATCCCAACCCGTGTACACAGGTCCTCGGCGACGTCGATGTTGTGTGTCGAGAGGAACGCGGTGTTGTCGTCGTCGACGTAATCGGCGAGTTGCCGTTTGACCTGCTCCTGAACGAGCGGGTCGAGGTTGGCGAGTGGTTCGTCGATGAAGACCACGTCGGGTTCGTGCAGGAACGCCTGTGCGATCATCACCTTCTGTTGCTGGCCGCGAGAGAGATCGGTGTGGATCGTCTCGAGACGGTCCTGCAGGCCGAGCCGGTCGGCCCACTCGTCGATCCGCCGCTCGACGATTTCCGACTCGAGTCCGCGCAGTCTGGAGACGTACGTAAAGTACTCTCGGGGCGTGAAGAAACTCGGCGGCACCCCTCCCTCGGGAACGATTCCGACCCGGCGACGCGTTTCGATCGGATCGACCGACGGGTCAGTCCCGTCCACTTCGACCGCACCGGAGTCCGGCCTGAGTTGGCCCGTCAGGATTTTGATCGTGGTCGTCTTACCCGCCCCGTTGGGACCCAGAAAGCCGAACAGTTCGCCACGGTCGACGTCGAACCCCATCCCCGATACGGCGTCGACACCCGCGAAGGACTTGGTCAGATCCCTGACTCGGATTGCACTCATCGATCAGGATGAATTCTCAGACCACTCGTATAATCGTACTGGCACCGGCGATTCGAGTATCGGACCAAGCTCCCGGAGCGACCCGTACCGAATCACTCGATGCCAAGCGGCACGTCAGTACTCGGTTCCCTTGCGGGCGCGCTGTCCGTCGTCGATAGGGTGGTGTTCCTTTCGGACGTTCGTCATCAGATCGGCCAGCTCGTCCAGGTACGCCGGCCGTTCGTGCCCGCCGGAGAGGACGAGTTCGAGCCCATCGGGTTTCGACTCGACGAGTTCGCGAACGTCATCCTCGTCGATCAGGCCCATCGCGACGGCGTAGAGTACCTCGTCTAGAATCAGCATGTGTACGCCGTCGTCTGGGTCACCGTCGAAGGAGAGCGGTGCCGTTAGATCGGCCTGGTGAGCCCCCTCGAGCAGTTCGTGAGCCCGTTCGAGTCCGGCCTGTGCCTGTGCCTCGTGGTCGGCCTCGTCGCTGCCGTCGGCCATGCCGTGCCAGCCGTAGTGACCGAGATTCTCGAAACTGATCCCCGGGAGAGCCGCGATAGCGTTGTACTCGCCGCGGACGGCCTCGACGCTCTCGGCACCGCCTTTCATAAACTGAAGCAGGTGGACCCGGTAGCCGTGGCCGGCCGCGCGCATTCCCATGCCGAGCGTGGCCGTCGTCTTGCCCTTACCGTCACCCCACCAGACCTGGACCAGGCCGAACTCGTCGGGCGCCGCGGGCTCGATCGCTTCCGCAGTCGGTGTCACACCTTTCCCCGGCGTGTCCCGCGGATAATTTTCTGTTTCCTCGGTAGATCCCATACCGACGCTCCGGACCGGGTGCTCATGAAACTGTTCGATTCTGCTGTCGGTGACCGGGTGGTGGCCCAGCCAGTGAAGTCGGCAGTCTGCCACGTATGTTCGACGCGTTCGTCGGGAAGACGCCAAGACAGCAACCGGCCTAGTGCATCCGCACCCCGCGACGTGACGACCCGGACCAGCCGATCGCGAAGAGGTAGCACGCGATGCCGACGACGATGATCGACCCACCGGGTGGCAGCGACTGGGAGATCGCGAGGGCGTACCCTCCGAGAACCGCCGCCTGGCCGAACAGGATCGACAGGGAGAGCGTTTCCCGAAAGCTCTCGGCGAGTTGCGTCGCGGCGGCGACCGGGATGACGAGCATGCCCGCGACGAGGATCACGCCGAGGACCTGCATCGCACCGACGACGACGACTGCAGTCATCACGACGAGCAAGGCATTGTAGCCGCGGACGTTCAGCCTGGCCACGCGGGCGGCCTGTTCGTCGAAGGTGATGAACAGGAGTTGTTTGTAGGTCGATGCGACACCGATGACGACGAAGATCGTCAACACGACCATCAGTCGGGCACCCTCGCCAGTCACGAAGGCGAGGTTGCCGAAGAGGTACTCCTCGACGTTGACGGCCGTCAATCCGCGTCCGTAGCTGATGACGAGCGTGCCGACGGCGAAGCTCCCGGTGAGCATGATCGCGATCGGCACGTCGCCGTAGGCATCCGTCCGTTCGGCCAGCCACTGCACTGCCAGTGCACCACCGATTCCGACGACGAGCGCGGACAGGAGCAGCGACGCCTGCCAGTCGGTCGTCGCGCCGAGCAAGAGGCCGACCGCGACGCCAGCGAACGCCGTGTGCGCGAGAGTTTCGCCGATGAGCGCCATCTCGCGGTGGACGAGAAAGACGCCCACGAGCGGGGCAACGATTCCGATCAGGACCGCCGTGGCGACCGACTGCCACATGACCGGGTGTCGAAAGACGTTCGTCCCCAGCAGTTGGTCCATGTGCTGGCCAACGTAGACGTACTGTGTGGCTACGTCTCCCAGCAGGGGATACGAGCGGAGCCAGTACGCGACGACGAACCCGGTCAGGACGATCGCGAGGACCACCGTCGCCGCGAGTCCGATCCGCTGGACGAGCCCGATTCCCGTGGTGGACGCCCCCGCTGTCGGTTCTCGTCGCGTCGTCGGCTCGTTTCCCGTTGCGTGAGTGTCGCGACCGCTCGTCGGGTCACTGTCTGCCGTCGGGTCACTGTCAGCCCGTCCCGATTCACGCTGTTCGTCGATTGGCGCGTCGTCGGTTTCGATTTCCGTGCGTTCACTCATAGTCAGTGGTGGTGCTGGACGATCCGCCCCGACGCACCGTAGGCATCCGCGAGTGCGTCGCTCTCGACGAACGATTCGGTATCTCCGTGATGATACAGCTGCGTGTTGAGACAGGCGATGTGATCCACACGATCCGTGACGACGCCAATGTCGTGTTCGATCAGGACGATCGTGATGCCACGGTCGTTCAGCGATGCTAGCAGTTGGTAGAACGCGTCGCGGGACTCTGCGTCGACGCCCACCGTCGGTTCGTCCAGCGCGAGCAAGTCGGCCTCGGAGGCGAGTGCGCGAGCGATGTACGCCCGCTGGCGCTGACCGCCCGAGAGCGATCCGATCCGGCGCTCGGCAAGATTTTCGATGTCGACGGTCGCGAGCGCGGCGTCGACCGCGTCTCGGTCCTCTTCAGCGAGCCGCGAGTGGCCGGCGTGGGCGAACCGTCCCATCCGTACCACTTCCCGGACGGTGACGGGCATCGTCTCCGCCCGATCCGTCGCCCCCTGGGATACGTAGCCGATTCGCTCCCCCTGGTCGAACGACGAGACTGGCTGGCCGAACAGCTCGACACGGCCCGAATCGGGTTCGAGGAGGCCGAGCAGCAGGTGTAACAGCGTCGTCTTCCCGGAGCCGTTCGGGCCGATCAAACCGAGGAACTCGCCGGCACCGACGGACAGCGTCACGTCCGCCACCGCGGGCTGCTCGCCGTAGGAGAAGCTCACGTTCTCCAGGTGCACGACGTCAGTCACGGCTCACCAGTGCCGCTTCGAGAGCTGGGACGTTTATTTCCGCCATCTGCTCGACGTACCCCCAGCCGTTTTCGGCCCACGTTTCGGTCGTTCCCGCAGCCGGCGAGATAGCCTCAGTAGACGTCGCATCGCTGTTCTCGACGATCGTCCGGGCCAGTCTGTCCGATTCGAATCGATCGTACAGGACCGTCTCGATCCCGTTCGAATCGACGAAGTCGATGGTCTCCGCGATCTCCGACTGACTTGGTGACTGGTCGGGGGAGATTCCCGCCGGCGTGTGCAAGACGAACCCGTACCGGTCCTGCAGATACCGGAACGAATCGTGACTTGCGAGGACGCCGATCGGCCCGCCGATATCCGACACGAGCGTCCGGAACTGCCGATCGAGGTCGTCCAACTGGTCGGTGTATGCCGCGGCGTTCTCCCGAAACGAGTCCTCGTGATCGGGTTCGACCCTGGCGAGTCCGTCGGCAATCGTTTCGACCATTTGCGTGGCCCTGACGGGGTCTACCCAGGCGTGGGGGTCGTACTGGCCGTGATCGTGCTCGTCGGCGTGGTCGTCTCCCTCATCGTGATCGTGTTCCCCGTCTTCGTGGTGATCGTCTCCCTCATCGTGATCGTGTTCGCCGTCTTCGTGGTGATCGTCTCCCTCATCGTGATCTTGTTCGCCGTCTTCGTGGTGATCGTCTCCCTCATCGTGATCGTGTTCGCCGTCTTCGTGGTGTCCGTCGTCGTGAGTGATCTCGTGATCCGTCGCTAGAAGATCGAGACCGTCGAGCGCGTCTACGAGGGTCACGTCGTCGTAATCACGTTCGATTACGTCGGCCGCATCCTGTGCCCACGAGAACGCCGGCGAATCGAGATAGATGAACACACGTGAGGTTCCGAGCTCCGTTATGAGGTCCGAACTCGGGCTCCAGCCGTGCCCCATGTCACCGACGTCGATCGGCGTTTCGAACGTGATGTGGTCGCCACCGACAGCATTCGCCCAGTCCTGGAGGGTGAAAAACGCCGCGTATCCCCCCTCCGAACCCTGTAAGTCGGATTCGGAGAGACAACCCGCGACGGCAGTTGCTATCGATCCGGCACCGATCGAGAGGATCGATCGTCGTGAACGGTCCATACATCACCGTGGACCGCCCTTGTAAAAAGTGTTATTATTCTACGGCCAGGATTTAATAATCCCAGCCATTTGTTTCGCCCTGGTTGTTAATTTGGGGCGAAAGACTAGGTGGTGTCGTTGAGCTGGGGCGGCGGAGAAATCACCGCCGGAACTGATCACGAGTCGAATCGCTACTGTGAGCGGCTCTCTACGATCCAGCGGTGACGTCGATCGGTGTAGCATCCGTCAGTGTTCGAAGCCGCTTCGGATCGATCGAGAAGACAGCCGACGGTGTTCCTGCAGCGGCCCACACCGTCTCGTAGCCGAGGAGGCTTCGATCCATGACGATCGGTACGGTCGTATCGTGACAGATCGGCGGAACGCCCCCGATCACCCAGCCAATCGCCTCACGGATTCGGTCCGGATCGGCCATCTCGACCGTATCAGCAGGAGATTCGAAGTGGTCACCGAGCGCCGTTTCGTCGACGTGGTTTGCCCCACTCGTAATGCAGACGACGAGAGCCCCGTCGACGTCGAATACGAGCGAACTGGCGATCTGTGCCTCGGTACAGCCGATCGCCGCTGCGGCGTCGGCCGCCGTCTTCGTCCCGTTGGGGAATTCGACGACGTCCGGATCGAGGTCGTAGTTCCGACTCGCACACTCACGAAACGACTCGGCGCGTTCGTGCATGCGCTGAGGAATCGAACGCAGTGCTCCTAATAGTATCGGCGAGCCCCGAGTTCAGCTGACAATACACCAGCAAGGCAGTACACCAGCACGAATCGATATCGACCTCACTCGGCCCAGCTGACCTCGATAGCGAGTTCGTCGCGTCGATGGTACGTCGGTGATGGCTTCCGATCCACGACGAACGGGTGTATTGCGACGACGAGTCGCCCCCTGGGTAGTGTAGCGCGCAAGAGGACACCCATACTGGTGACGACGACGTATGGTGGTGCCGCGACAGGGGGTACCGACAGGTCGCCCCCAGCGGTTGCGACGAGGTCTTCGAGGATCGCGGGGAGTTCTTCTATGACGTCGCGTTCGGCGAGCGCCGTCCGAAACGGATCGACGACGCGATGGCGCTCGGCGACGGCGTCGGCCGGCCAGGTGTCGACGGTCGCGTCGGCACTCGCCTCGATCATCGCGAGGACGTTTCCGTGGGCCGAGCAGAGTCGTGAGCGAACCGATTCGAGACTGTCCTCCATCGATCCGGGATTACAGCACCTGGTCGATTCGGTCTGCAATAGTCTTCTCACGCACTGATTCCGGAGTCACCCCAGCGATCGTATCGAGGAAGGCGACACGATAGCTCTCGGGGCCGTCGTGCTCCGTCTCGGCTGCGCGTTCGCCAGCGTGTCCGAACGCTGTCGTTCCACACAACGCGGCTTCGGACGCGTCGTCGATGACCCCGTTGAACGTCGCGAGCGTCGCCCCGAGTACGCACCCGGTCCCGACGATCGACCCCATGCGTTCGTGCCCGACACTGAGTTCGTATGCCGCCTCACCGGTCGCGACGATATCCGTCACGCCCGACGCGACGACGGTCGTGTCCGCCGAGGCGGCGAGTGCGCGTGCGGTCGCCGCGATCTCGTCGTACTCGCCGACGGATTCGACGCCGGCGACGTCTGCTTCGACGCCGGCTAGTGCACTCACCTCGCCGTAGTTACCCTTGATCGCGGCGAAGTCGACCCGTTCGAGGAGCGTTTCGGCGTACTCGTCCCGCGTCGGCGTGGCGCCGACGCCGACAGGATCGAACACGACCGGGACGTCCAGTTCGTTCGCCGCCTCACCGACCGCCACCATCGTCTCGACCTCCTGTGGCGATGCCGTGCCGATGTTCAGCAAGACGGCACTTGCGCCGTGAACCATCTCCTCGGCGTCACCCGGGGTATCAGCCATCACGGGCAGGCCGCCCCAGTGGAGGGTGACCTGGGCGACGTCGTTCATCGTCACTCGGTTCGTCAGGTGCTGGACGAGCGGGGACCCGTCGGAAAGGGTCTGGAGCGCGTTCGCCAGGCTGTTCGAATCGATCGGGACGGAGTCAGACATTGGCAACCACCTCGCCGAGTTGTTGTGTCGCTGCCGCTGGATCGTCAGCGGCCGTAATCGCACTGATGACGGCCACGCCCGTGGCTCCAGCCTCGACGACGTCGGCCGCGTTCGCCGGCGTGATCCCACCGATCCCGATGACCGGAATCGAGACGGCATCGGCGACTGCAGCGACCCCGTCCGGCCCGATCCCGTCTTTGGCCTCGTCGACGTCTTTCGACGACGTTCCGTAGACGGCGCCAGTTCCGAGGTAGTCGGCGCCGTCGCGCTCGGCTGCACGGGCGTCGTCGACGCGCCAGGCCGAACAGCCGACGATCGCGTCCTCCCCGAGGAGTTCGCGTGCCACTGCCACCGGTAGATCGGATTGCCCGAGGTGAACGCCGTCAGCGTCGATCGCCATCGCCAGATCGATCCGGTCGTTCACGATGAGTGGCACATCAGCCGCGGCGGTACGTTCGCGAAGCGCTCGCCCGAGTTCGTACCGTGAGCGGGCGGTCGTGTCTTTCTCGCGAAGCTGTACCACGTCGATCCCACCCTCGATGGCCGCCGAGACGACCTCCGGTGTCGATCGGTCACCGGAAATCGACGCTTGGGTTACGAGGTAGGTCTCCCAGTTCGATGGCGTCACGACCATACGTGGAGCGCTCTGCTACAAAGTGACTTCGACGCTGGCCGGCGTGAAAGGACCCACACACCAGGACCGGATATGGAACTCGTAATTGAAGCCCAATATCACGACGCAAAGAGTGATCGTGGCCAGCGCGAGACCCGTTGGAGAGGTTCCCGATTTGTCGGTCGAATACGCCGTAGTTCACCGATATTGAATATACTATTTCTTTATCCAACCGTCCATTCCCACGATTCTAAAATATCTTTCCCTTGTGCAACCATTAAGAGGAATGCGGGCCTACTACGAGGTGAGATGAGTACCCAGAAGACAGTCCGACAGCCAGCCGACTCGATCGTGGAGAACAGTCTCCGGCTGGACACTGACCGGTCAGAGCAGATCGTCGACGCGCTCAACACGGAACTGGCGAACACGTACGTCCTTTATCACCAGCTGAAGAAGCACCACTGGGTCGTCGAGGGAGCAGAGTTCCTGCCGATACACGAATTCACGGAAGAGGCCTACGAACACGCGGAGGAGGGGGCGGATCTGATCGCCGAACGCGCACAGGCACTCGGTGGGGTTCCCGTCTCCGGGCCCGCCGAGCAGGCCGACCGTGCGACCGTCTCGTTCGAAGGGGAAGACGTCTACGACGTTCGAACGATGCTCGAGAACGACCTCGAGATGTACGGTCACATCATCGAGTCGATGCGCGATTCCATCGAGCTCGCCGAGAACCTCGGCGACTTCGCGACGGGTGAGATTCTCCGAGAGATCCTGGTGACCGTCGAGGAAGACACCCACCACGTCGAACACTACCTCGAAGACGACACCCTCGTCCTCGAAGAAGCGACCCACTGACGATCGATCGACGTCACACCACGCCGTTTACCAATATTTCCGAATAGTAGTCGAGAACGGACAGAGCCGAGTCTCAATCAAGTGGCCCGTCGCACGTGGATCGAACCGCCCGTCCATGCCTAGCGGGACAGTTCGACGACGAGGTCGGAGGAGATCCAGCCGTCAGCATTGCCGCGTTCGGTGAACACGCGACGGCCGGGTTTCGTTTCGTGGCAGGAGACGACGACTTCGGACTCCGTCGAAGGAGTATCCGTCGCCTGTCGTGAGTCGGGGGCATCCATTGTCGTGTAGTCGATTAGGCCGGCCTAAATTCATAAGGGTTGCGTTCCACCGGGTCGGCGGCCGCTGCTCCAACCTGTGAAGCGGTTGGCCCCGAGTATACACGTGAGTGTGAGGCGTTCCTGATTGGCCGACATCCCATCGGGTGATTCGGTACTGTACCTGTCGAGTGTCCGTTTTCATCGCTACCCGCCGTCTGTGACAGGTTCGTCCGCCCTTGCAAGTTGTGCGGGGGCGGTGCGTTCTGGCTGGGACGAGACTTTTCGACCCCGCGATCGACAGGGCGGGTATGGAGTTCACAGTCGTCCAGGGAGATATCGCCGACCAATCCGCAGACGCACTGGTCAATGCAGCCGGAACAAGCTTACGGATGGGATCCGGCGTTGCGGGCGCGTTACGTCGTGGTGCTGGTGGTGACATCAACGACGCCGCGATGGAGAAGGGACCGATCGACCTCGGTGCCGTCGCCGTCACGGATGCGTACGATTTGGACGCGACCTACGTCATCCACGCGGCGGCGATGCCCCACTACGGGGACGGACAAGCCACCGAGGAGAGTATTCGCTCGGCGACCCGGAACGCGCTCGAACGTGCCGACGTCCTCGAGTGCGAGTCGATCGTGATCCCCGCACTGGGCTGTGGCGTCGCGGGGTACGACCTTGCTGACGGAGCTACTCTCATCGTCGACCAGATCCAGTCGTTCGAACCCGAATCGCTGACTGACGTCAGATTCATCTTCTACAGCGACGCCGAATACGAGGCGGTACAGGCGGTGATACCGGATCAGTGAGATGTGAGACGGGACGTATCTGAGACGGAATGTACCGGATCGTGTGTGAAGCGGCTTGCGGATACGACAAAGCGATACGTGCGCGGATCACTCGAGCGAGAGACTGCGGATTTCGACCGACGAGCCGTCTTCGACGCGCCCGATAACGCCCCCGTCCGTCTCCGCGGCGAGCTCGGTTGCCTGCTCGGGCGGGAGCGAGAGGACGAATCCGGTGCCCATGTTGAACGTCCGGTGCATCTCCGCGTCGGAAACGGACCCTTCGGCCTGGACGAAGTCGAAGACCGGCTGTGCAGGCAGCGGATCGTCGACGACGTACCGCCGATCGCCCATCCGAAGGAGGTTCGTCCATCCGCCGCCCGTGACGTGTGCGGCGGCGGAGACGTCGTAATCGTGGATATACTCCAGCAGATCGGTGTAGATCCGTGTCGGTCGAAGCAGCTCCTCGCCGATGGTCCGGTCGGGAATCGGCGGGAAGTCGTCGGTGTACTCGTGGTTGCGCGTGACGGCCTCCCGGGCGAGCGTGAGCCCGTTCGAGTGGATCCCGTTGGAGGGAAAGCCGACGAGGGCGTCACCGACCTCGGCGCTGCCGTCGAGTACGTCGTCCTTTCCGGCGAGGCCGGCGCAGGTGCCGGCGAGGTCGAAGCCGTCGATGACCTCCGGCATGACCGCCGTCTCGCCGCCCAGTAGCGTCAGATCAGCCCGTTCGAGGCCAACGGCGAGACCTTCCCCGATCTCGTTCGTCAGGGCTTCGTCGGGGTCTTCGATCGCCAGATAGTCGACGAACGCGACCGGTTCGACCCCCGCCGCGACGAGATCGTTCGCGTTCATCGCGATGCAGTCGATCCCGATCGTCGAGTAGTCGTCGATGGCCTCCGCGACCATCAACTTCGTCCCGACGCCGTCCGTCGCCAGTGCGAGGTATCGATCACCGATGTCGAGCAGTCCGGCGTACTCCGTCGTCAGGTCGCTGCCGAACGCCTCGAGGAGCGCTGCCGTCGCGTCCTCGCTCGCCTCGATGTCCACCCCCGTCTCCGCGTAGGTGAGTCCCGTCTCGTCGTCGCTCATACTGGATCGAGTGCTGGGTGGCGGCAAAAGACCACCGGTCCGCGCCGAGATGGGGGCCCGGACGGAGAACGGCTGCTGTCGAAGTCCCGGTTAGATGCCGACGACGAAGGTGACGTACAGCGCCGCGAGCAGGCTCGGAACGAAGACGAGGACGAACACGCTCGTGTTCCATCGCTTCACCGTCGCGCCGTCGAGGGGTCCCCACGGGATCATGTTGAACGCCGCGAGGAAGAGGTTGATCCAGAGGCCGAGCTGGCCGATCTCGCGGACGATCCCGGGTGCGCCGACCGTGTCGTGGACGAGTATCAAGGTGAAGAATACCGCAGCGAGCGCCTGGTTCGTCAGCGGCCCGGCGAGGGCGATGAGGCCGTTCTGTCGGGCGGTGAGTCGCCCGCGGTGATAGACGGCACCCGGTGCGGCGAACAGGAAGCCGACCATCGCGCTCAATAACGCGATGAACAGCATGCTGTAGTCGGCTTTGAAGACGGCGATCTGGTCGAACCGAATCGCGACGACCTTGTGGGCCAGTTCGTGACTCAGGAAGCCGACCCCCACCGTTACCACGCTCAGACCGGTCATCCGGACGAGTTCGGTCGGATCGATCCCACCGATCGCCGGTTCCCGGGACAACAAGAGGGCGAACGCGACGCTCAGGACGATCCACGCAGCGGCGAGATCCAGGAGTTCCCGTGTGCTGAACGACAGGGTCGACCGCTGGGCGTAACTCATTCGAACAGCCCCACGATCGTCTCGAGACTGTTGCCGGCGCCGTCCATCAGCTGGGCGAGTAGTTCACTGACACCGCCGATTTCCCCGCCGAACCACGGAATCACGGCGAGGATGAAAAGCGCCGAGGCGATCATGCTGCCGACGTTCGTCAGTGCGACGATGACGATCAGCCGGAACAGTTCGACGTCAAGCATCTCGTCGAACAGTTCACCGATCGGGCGTTCGGTGTCGTCTAACAGGTCGTTTAGCACGCCGATGTCGCTGACGTTGACGGGGCGATGACGAAGCTCCATGTAGCCGGCGAACCAGCCGGGTGCGAGCAGCGGATTGATGCTCGTCAACCAGGCGACGCCACCGCCGACCGCTGCACTGCTGAGGCGGGCGCCGGCCAGACGGGCGAGCGAGAAGGCGAAGATTCCGTTGACGAAGAACCAGGCGAGAAAGAGCTTCAGGAGGAGGACGTTCTCCACCCCGGCCATGAGGAGCAGACCGAAGAACGCCACGAAACCGATCATCATCAGGTAGCCGACGACCTTGGCGATCGAAAAGCGCCGACCCGATGCCGTCCCGGTTATCGACTCGATCGGGGGGAGGGAGGTTGGATTGTCGAGATACTGTTCGATACCCGCGCGGTGGCCAGCACCGACGACGGCCACGACGTGATAGCCTTCGTTGCGAAGCGCATGTAGGCGATTCGCGATGAACGCGTCGCGTTCGTCGATCAACGCTTCGGCACCGCCGGGACTGAATCGACGGAACTCCTCCATCATCGCCGTGACCACGTCACCGTCGGTGAGCTGATCGATGTCGAAGTCGTCGAAGTCCTCGACTTGCTCGTTCGACGGGGCGAAGAGGCCACCGAGGACGATTCCAAGGCCGCCGAAGATGCCGACGCCAGCGAGGATCCCGACGATCGTTCGGATCGCCAAGGCGCCGGCGTGTTCGACGGCACCAGCCGACAGCGGACCGACGTACGTGTTCGTCGCGACGACACCGATCATGGCCCCGACCCCGAGAACGACACCGGCGAGCAGCCTGAGCGAGAAGCCCGAGAATAATCCGCTGTCCCCGAGACTGTCCAGTGATGGGACGAACAGCAGCCCAAAGAGGGCTCCGGCGGTCAGCCCGATCGCGACCGCACCCACCGTACCCAAGATTGTCGAACTCGAGATGCCGAGCGTGAGGAGACCGGTCATCCCGAGCATGGGGGCGAGACCGATCGCGAAGAGGAGGCCGAACAGGGCACCGAACCCGGCGCCGAGCGAGAGGCCGACGGTCGTCGGTTTCGTCACGCCGAATGCGAGCCCGCCGACGAGTTTGGCCTTCTCACCGATGGTAAGACGCGACCAGAATCGTTGCATCGTCACCTGAATATCTCGGTCGACGAGAGCGACACCAAGGCCGTTGCGTTCGGCGGTGTCGATAGCGGCCTTCATGTCCGCGCCAGGTTCGACGTCGAACCGGTCGCCGAGCTGAGACTGGACGTACGAGAGCATCCAGTAGGCCAGAAACTGAAAGACCGTGTTTCCGGAGAGGAGATCGGCGGCTTCGATGTCGTCCGGCGTCCCGCCTTTCATCTGGCGGTACCTGCCTTCGTCTAGTTCGACGGCGACGACATCGGGGGACTCCTCCTCGATCGTCTCCCTCACTTCGTCGACGCTCGCCTGCGAGACGTGTGCCGTCCCGACGACCGTGATCTCGCCCTGATCCCGGTCGGGTGGGTCGGGTGGACGGGGCGTACCGTCCTCGCGTACGTCACTCATTACTGTCGGTCAACACGCCGACGACGTTTAGGCGTATCGAACATGGGACCTACGGCAACCACGCGCTGGGCAACCGCGACGATCCCGTTGATGTCCTTCGACCACGGCCTGAGAACGCTTCGATACACCGCGCTAACCACTGTCTCCCACGCGTGACATCGATGCGACACCATCTTTTCACTCCGACGCGCAGCCCAGCATATGACCGAACTCATGGAGACCTATATCGAGAATCGAACCCTCGTCCAGCCGAATCACACCAACATGCTGGGCAAGACCCACGGCGGGCACGTCATGAAGTGGATGGACGAGGTGGGCGCGATGGCAGCGATGCGCTTTTCGGGCGAAACCTGCGTGACGGCCCGCGTCGACCGAATGAACTTCGAACTGCCGATCCGGCTCGGTGACTCCGCACTCGTCACCGCCTACGTCTACGACGCTGGAGCAACGAGCGTGAAGACGCGCGTGACGGTCGAGCGGGAGGACCTCCGGACGGGTGAGAGCGAACTGACGACCGAATCGTACTTCGTCTACGTGGCCATCGACGAAGACGAGCATCCGACGACGATCCCCGACCTGACCGTCGCGACGGAAGACGGCGAGCGACTTCGCACTGAGGCGCTCGAAGGTGAATCCGGACAGGGCAGGTAGCTCCTCCAGAGCAGCACAGGTACGTCCTGTTGCCCCGTTTCGATGTCGTTGGCCCCACCGGGTTTCGATCAGTATACACCATCGGTTGTCGATCCACGATCACCGTCCGTTTTCGGTCTGCATGCACCACCATTTTCGCGGTCGTCGATGCGAGGTACCTTATGCGCACCGTCGTACACCTGATTCAGGACGACGCCGAGGATCGAAAATCTGCACTCGCGATCACGAAGAACCTCACCGAGGACGATTCGGTCGAACTGGACGCCGTCGCCGTCGTTGCCCAGGGCCCGGGGATCGAAGCCGTGCGGAACGACGCAGCAGTAAGTGAGCACGTCGAGTCCCTCCTTGACGACGGTGTCTCGATTACCGCCTGTCAGAACACGATGGACATGCACGACCTCACCGAAGCCGATCTCGTCGACGGCATTCAGACTGCCCCCTCCGGCGTCGGCGAACTCACGCGGCTCCAGAGCGACGGCTACGCGTACATCCGTCCGTAAGTTTGGGTCGGGCTGGTCCATTTCGTGACGATCGAGTTCGTACTCGAACCAGGCTCAATTCCGTGTGGGAATTCTTAACCGGTGACCGCCCATACGACCGCGTATGCCCCTCGACGTCGAGCCACCTGCCCCGCCGGAACTCGAGTACGTCGACCCGAACCAGTACGACGACGCCTCCGTGGCTGACGGTCCGGACGTCGATTACCGTCGGCAGGAACTGCAAGAATTCCTCGAAGCGGGCGGCTGGGAAGAGGCGTTCGACCGCTGGCGCGCGGACGCGGCGTTGTCCGAACGGGAGTTCGCGATCGCGACCGACATGGATCTCTTCTCCCAGTTCGACTTCTTCTGGGACGACTTCGCCGACCGGGTCGGCTATCACGCGCCAGGTATTCCGGAAGACTGGCAAGAGCGATCGTATCACCCGGAACTCGATACCTGGGGAACGGTCTCCGCGATCAACGCGGGCCTCACCGAGTTCGGCCAGATCGTCTGCGAGCACCTCAAGGAGTCGTACGTCGATTGGGAGGCCGAGTACGAGCCGCCCGAGGACTTACCGGACTTCTAGAGGACTCGAACGAACGGCTCCCCGGGGCCGAACCCTCACCGACTGGCGACGAGGAAGAACGTCTCGGGTCGTTCTCGAACGGCTTCGATCGAGAACCCGGCCGTTCGGAGCTGGTCTGCCGCCGTGTCCGCGGAGAACCGTTCGTCGGTCGGCGGCCCGTCGGCCCCCTCACCGTCGGCGTCCCAGTCGACCGTGACGAGTCGACCGTCCGGGCGAACGACGCGCGCGAGTTCGGCGAATGCCTCCTCGCTCGCGTACTCGTGGTGGGTCATCGTGGAGAAGGCCCCGTCGAGTTCGTCGTCGGCGAAGGGCAGCGAATCGACGCCGGCCGTCACCAGATCGACGTTCTCCGGAACACCCTGTTCCCGGTACTTCTCGTGCATCTCCTGTTGGACGTCGACGGCATAGAGCGTCCCGACGAACGGGGCGACGTCGTCGGTGTAGAATCCGGTTCCGGACCCGAGGTCGGCGACGGTCGCGTCGGTGCCGGTTGGGAGCGCGGAGAGCAGTTCTTCACGGGAGCAGTATCGGTAGCGGCCGGGATCGCGGAGGCCGTCGGCGCGATCGACCGGGAACGTGTGAAAGCCCATGAAGAGATCGTGGGTTCGAAACGCCCAAAAGTGCTTGCTTCCAGGACCGTGAATTGCCTGTCACTGGCGCCGACAGATGCGGCCGAACACCCAAGGTATATTCGCGTTCCCGCCGAAATTGCTGCCGATGAGCCTGATCGACGATCTGGACACGTACGGCGATCCCAACGACATCGGGCCGCTGGATCAGGCCCCGCGCGAACCCGAGGGTCCGCCGGACACCTCGACGGGTGACTTCCTCGTCTGGACGTTCGAATCGGAGAGTTCGCGGTCCGTCCCCGACGTCTACCTCGTCGCACGCGACCCGGATCCGCTCGATTTCAGGATGTGGATCTTCGCGGGCCGTGGCAGTCGCGCCGAGTTCGTCCTCCGGGCCTCACACCGGTACAGTCCGGACGAGGCCACCGAATACGAGCAGACAGAGTGCTGTGAAGTCCTCATGGAAGGCGAGTCACTCGAGGGAGACCACTGTCCGGACCCAGTTGCGGACTACGTCGCCGAGTTAACGGGCGCGCCGGTCTCGCTTCCCGGCCAGGAGTCCGATCGCGATCGCGGCGACGACTCGCCGATCCAGTACTGACCACGGTTCACCAGAAGTGGTGCAGGGTTGTCCTGCAAGTCTTAGAAGAATGCGCCAGCGACCAGCAGCGGGAAGACGAGCGTCGCCTCCGCCTGGATCTCGGTGTAGTTGCTCCCGTCGGTCGCCTTGATCTTGCCCCAGGAAACGGCCTCGTTCGGCGGGGCGCCCGAGAGCGAGCCGTCACCTTCCATCCCGGTCTGGATGTAGATGGCGTACTCGGCGCCGCCGCGGAAGAGGTTGGTCATGATCGCGTGGTGTTTCGGGACGCCGGCACCGACCGCGATGAGCCCCGTCGTATCCTGGAGCATGCTGTCGCCGATCAGAGAGTCGTAGTCCTCGACGATCTCGATGCCGACATCGGGCGTGTCGGGGCGCTGGCGGTAGTAGTACAGGAAGTTGCCGACCTCAGCGTCGGTGAGCGCCGGGCAGTAGACCGGAACGTCGTTTCGGGCGGCCTGATAGAGCACCGAATCCTCGTCGTCGAGCGTCGCACCGAGTTCACGAACGAACTCCGAGGGGGTGCGGATCGCCTCCTCGTCGAAGAAGTCGTCGAAGAAGTCGTAGAGGTACTCTTCCAGCCAGACGTAGCGGTCGGAGGGAACGAAGATGTTGCCCAGGCGGTTGATCCCCCGTTCGCGCAGGGCGGCCTCGTCGGCGTCCCACTCGCCCATCTTGAATGGTTTCGCGGTCTTGATGACGTCCTCGGTGATCGACCCGGAGGTCGTGATGATGACGTCGACGTGCCCTTCGCGGACGAGCGCGGCGACGACCTCGCGAAGGCCGGAGGAGATCACGTTCGAGGTGAGCGTCAGGTAGATCGTGGCGTCCTCGTCTTGCATCCGCTCGGCGATGTCGATCGCCTCCGCGAGGTGTGTCGCCTGAAAGCCGGTCGTCGCGTAGCTGTCGAGAATCGATCCCAGATCGACGCCGTCGCGGAAGTCGTAGCCGCGGACGTCCGCCCCGTCGAGTTCCTCGTCCGTCCCGGGAACGACGTGTTCACGGGAGTCGTCGGGTTCCATGGCCAGTCGTAGCCGACAAGACGGTTTCAATGGCTCGGAACGCCGGCGCGGAAACGAACGCATAAATCGGTCGACCGACTGACCTCACGCATGGACACCTACGAGTTGCTCACCCGGAACACCGACGAGGTGGTTGTCGAGGACGAGGTTCGCGAACTGGCCCAGGATCCCGACGGCAAACGGGTCTACGTGGGCTACGAGCCGTCTGGCGTGCTCCACCTCGGGCACCTGTTGACAGCGAACAAACTCATCGACCTGCAAGAGGCGGGCATGGAGGTCGTCGTCCTCCTTGCAGACGTCCACGCCTACCTGAACGACAAGGGCACCTTCGAGGAGATCCGCGAGACGGCCGAACGAATGCGCGCGCAGTTCCTCGCGTACGGCCTCGACGAAGAACGGACGGAGTTCGTCTACGGGTCTGACTACCAGCTCGAAGAAGACTACACCCTCGACGTACACGAACTGGAGCTCTCGACGACGCTGAATCGGGCCCAGCGCGCGATGGCCGAGATCCAGTCCGGCGAGACGGCGAAGGTGAGCCACGTCGTCTACCCGCTGATGCAGGCGCTGGACATCGAGTATCTCGATCTCGACCTGGCGATCGGCGGAATGGACCAGCGCAAAGTCCACATGCTCATGCGCGAGGAATTACCCGACATCGGCTACGAGGCCCGCCCGGTCCTCCACACGCCGATCGTCGCAGACCTCACCACTGGTGACGGGAAGATGTCCTCTTCCGAGGGCGTCACCATCTCGATGGAGGACTCCGCCGAGGAACTCGAAGAGAAAGTCAACTCGGCGTTCTGCCCGCCGACGCGTGACCCCGAGGGAGACCTCGAGAATCCCGTCCTCGAACTCTTCGAGTACCACGTCTTCCCCCGCTTCGAGGAAGTCGTCGTCGAGCGACCCGACGAGTACGGCGGCGATCTGACCTACGAGTCCTACGAGATGCTAGCGACCGACCTGGAGTCCGGCGAACTCCACCCAGCCGATGCAAAAGGTGCGCTCGCGAGCTACCTCGACGAGTTGATCGCACCCGGACGCGACGTGCTGTCCGAGATGCGAGCTTAACTCGGCAATGTGCGGTTCTGCTGATTTCGGTAGGAGTCGGCGAACCCCAATTTCCTGGCCCGTATCGGCTCTTTGAAGGGCATGCCGTGGCGAGGTAGAGTATGGACGAGACGCGCCAGGCCGTGATCGAGGGGCTGGAAGCCGGCCCAGTAACGGGACCGGAGCTCGCCGACGAGCTCAATATGTCGCGTGCGGCCGTCTGGAAACACGTGGAGGCGCTGCGCGAGGCAGGATTCGCAATCGACGGGACGCCGTCGGGATACGCGCTCGGCGACGTATCGGGGTACAGTGGCCCGCTCGTCGAGTACGGCCTGGACGCACCGTTTTCGATCGACTTCCACGACACCCTCCCCAGTACGAACGAGCGGGCGCGCGAACTCGCTGCAGACGGCGCCGATGACGTCGCTGTCGTCGCGAACACCCAGTCGGGTGGCAGGGGACGACTCGATCGCGGCTGGGACTCTCCGGCTGGCGGCATCTGGACGAGTCTGGTCTGCCGGCCGACGATTCCGCCCGCTCGCGCGCCACTCTACACGCTCGCCGCCGCCGTGGCAACGACGGAGGCCAGCAGGGAGGCGGGTGTCGACGCCGGGATCAAGTGGCCCAACGACGTCGTCGTCCCGGCCGACACCGATCGCGGCTACCGTAAACTCGCAGGTATCCTGACCGAGATGGAAGGCGAGACCGACCGTATCTCGTGGCTCGTCTGCGGCATCGGCGTCAACGCGAATGTCGACCCATCGGCCCTTCCGGCTGGCGCCACCTCGATCGTCCAGGAAGCGAGTGCGGTCGACCGGCGGGCGTTTCTCCAGCGATTGCTCGAACGCTTCGACGCGCGGCGCGACGATCTGTCGGCCACCCTCGACCGCTGGCGCGAACTCGCCGTGACGCTGGGTCAGCGGGTGAGCGTCACCCACCGGGAGCGGACGATCGAGGGGACGGCCGTCGCCGTCACCGAGTCGGGCGCGCTCGTTCTCGAGACGGACGACGACAGGGTCACCGTGACGGCAGGCGACTGCGAGCACCTGAGGCCGGCGTCCGATCAGACCTGATCCGGCCGGTCCAGATGCCCGTTCACGTACAATCAGTGTTCACACCGATTCGCAGCCAACCCGTTACGTCCTCTCCTGGACGTCCATTCAGCGAATTGACTTACGCCCGACTCAGTGTCACTCGGCGGTTGCAACCGCCTCGGACCGCCCCTCCGCCTCGTCCTGCTCGTCGTCACCGACGCGAACCGTCGTCACCGGGATCGGGGCAGATCTGACGACGCGTTCGGCGACGCTGCCGAGCAAGAGTCGGTCGATCCCGCCGCGTCCGTGGGTCCCCATCACGATCAGATCGCACTCGTTCGATCGTGCGTGCTCGACGATCGATCGGCTGGGAGAACCGTTGACGACGCAGGTTCGTACAGGAATGTCTGCCTCCCGCTCGGCGGCCAGTTCTCGAACGCGTTCGACGGCCGCCGCTCCTTCGTCCTCGAGTGCGCGTCCGATCCCGTCCCAGGCGGTCTCCATCGGGAGACCGCCGTAACTGGTTGCGTTGACGACGTAGAGCGCATCGATCGCCGCGTCGTGAACCTCGGCGAGGTCAATCGCGTGCGAGATGGCTCGCTCGACGGCGAACGATCCATCGGTCGGGACGAGAAGACGGTCGTACATCGTGGTATGGTACCACGTAACTCTCCATCCTAATAGGCGTATCGCGGTTTCGAACCGAAGCATGTCGGGTGCGAGCGGAGCTGCCTGGGCGGATTACCAGTCACTCATCTCGACGGACCGACCGTCGACGATCACGTCGGCGACGTCACCCTGCCCAGCTCGACGGACGACAGCTCTGACGGGGTCGAGAACGCCAGCGAGGTTCGGTGTGTCGGCGTCGAGGACGAGGAGATTCGCGGGCCGTCCTTCCTCGATCAGACCGTCGTCGCGGCCGAGGAGGGCGGCCCCGTTTCTGGTCCCCATCCGGAGGATCGCCGGGGCCTCGAGCGAGGTGTGTTTCGCGAGGAACTCCATCTCCCGGAACATCGACGGCGAGTTAAGCATCACGTTGTCGGTGCCGAGCGCTACCGTCGTCCGGCGAGCGAGTTCGTCGACCGGGGGAACGCCGACGCCCGTGACCAGGTTCGAGCGTGGGCAGACGGCGATCGGGATCTCGTCCGATTCGATCCGCTCCAGGTGGCGGGGTTCGGGGTGGACGACGTGGACCAGAAACTCCGGTGAAAGGTCGAGCGCGGGGTCGAGATCGCTCGGATCGGCCTCGCCGGCGTGGATGCCGAACGGTTTGTCCGCTGCCGCAGTCGCGCGCCGTTCTCGCTCGAAGTCGGCGTCGTTCGCCCCACTGGCGCCGAACCCGTCGCCTGCTTCCATCGCCTCGACCGATTCGCGTCCGAACGCGTAGGCGTCGATCGGAAGCTCACTCGCCGCCTCCTCCAGTCGTGAGACACCCTCGACGCCGCCTTCGCGGAAGTCGAGACACGCGACCGTCCCGGTTGCCAGGGCGAATTCGAGCGACCGCTTCATTCCGTCAACCATCTCGTCACGATCGGCCTCACGGAGGAGTCGGTGTTTCAGCCCGTCGGGAGGCGCGACAAGTTCCGCGAGCGAGAGGCCGCGACCGGCCTCTTTCGCGATCGAATCGCCGAGGTGGGTGTGGGCGTTGACGAACGCTGGCGACACGATGCGATCGGGAACGTTCGTCGCCTCCTCGATCGCTTCGATTCGACCGTCTTCGATCACGATCCGCCCCTCGATCGGCTCGTATTCCGATCCGCGAAGGATCGTTCCGGAAAGTTCCATGGTCGTGATTCGACCGGTCGCTCCTTGAAGCGTTCGAAGGCGGGAATTCGTCATCTCGATCGTACCCAGGCTCTCGCGACGGACGAGAGTCCTTTCGGCGTCCCGGCAACGGACGAGAGTCCGATGCGGCGGAGCGGGCTCACTCGGCGAAGTGATCGAGCGTGGTGTAGAGCCCGTCCCGGACGTCGCTCACGAGCGGGCCGTCGATGTCCAGCCCGAGCACGTCGACCGCTGCACGACCGACCCGATCGCGTTCGTCGGCAGGGCTGTAGACGCCGAGGCGCCACTGGGCGTACTGCGCAGACCGGAGTGCGTCGACGAGTGGTGACTGGTGACCGAGCTGGCGAACCTCCCCGTTTACCAGCACGCGTGTGGTGGATTCCGCCATCGACGGGCGGCTCGGCACGTCGAGGATCACGTGACCGACGGGAACGTCGGCCCTGTCGGCGATTTCGTGTTCGAATCGAACGAGATCGTCGTGAGTGGCTTCGATGATTCCGCCGGGTACGTCGTCGATCTCCGCCCAGATCGCCCGCTTGTAGAGTCGCCGTTCGTCGAGTCGCCGGACGAGCGGGTGACTCGCCTCGCACTCGCGGAGGGCGACGACGAGTTCCGCGTCGTCCATCCAGGCCAGCGTCCGGGCGTCGGTTCCGCCGGCGTCGAGGAGGGCTTCGGTCGCCCGTCTGAGCATGGCCTTGCTGATACGGGCGACGCTGTGGCTGTAGACCGTCGGGTTCATCAGCGCCCGGGCGACGAGCAGACTCTCGGCCGTCTGGACGTTGCCCTCACCGAGGACGAGTTGCCCGTCGACGTATCGCAGTTCTCGAACCAGCCGACCGTGGTCGATCGCGCCGTAGGGGACACCGGTGTGGTGGGCGTCGCGGACGAGGTAGTCCATCCGATCGACGTCCAGTTCCCCGGAGACGAGCTGGCCGAACTCCCCGTCGCCCGCAACGAGATCGGCGATTCGATCCGGTTCGAGGCCGTGGTCACAGAGGACGTCGGCAATCTCGCCGTCGGCGAGCAGATCGTGGACGTCGTCGTGGTACCGGCCAGTCCGTCGCTGGATGAGCTCCTCGACGTTGTGGCTGTAGGGCCCGTGGCCGACGTCGTGGACCATTGCCGCAGCCTTGATTCGATCGGCCTGGATTCCCTCGATCCCAAGTTGCTCGAGTGCTTCACAGGCGAGATGGTAGACGCCGAGGCTGTGTTCGAACCGGGAGTGATTCGCCGACGGATAGACGAGTGAGACGGTCCCCAACTGGGAGATGCGACGCAACCGCTGGAGTTCCGGCGTATCGAGCAGCGCCCTGGCCACGCCGTCGACGGCGATGTGATCGTGGACGCTGTCTTTGATCACTTTCATTGTCGGTCCATCGAGGGGCTCCCATAAAACTGTCACCGGAGTGGCTCGCCGACGGCCTCGCGATGGACAGCATCAGGCTTGCGACGACTCACTCGTCTCGGTAACCCGCTCCCAGGATCCCGACTGGTCACTCGCTTCGATCGCGGCGAGTACGTGCTGGGCAGCCAGTCCGTCGGCGAACGACGGCTCGTACGCATCTCCCTCGGCGACGGCTCGCAAGAACGACGCGTTTTCGTGGACGAACGTGTGTTCCCACCCGAGGACGTGGCCCGGGGGCCACCAGTGATCGATGTAGGGATCGGTTTCGTCGGTGACGAGAACGGTCTCGTATCCTCGGTCGTCCGGACCGAGCATTTCGAGTTCGTTGAGTCGCTCGAGCGAGAACCGCAGACTTCCCTCGCTCCCGTGAATCTCGATCGTATGGTCGTTCTTGTGACCCGGAGCGATCCGAGAGCCTTCGAGAAGCCCGATCGCACCGTCTTCGAACGCAAGCTGGGCGGTGTACTCGTCGTCGACGGTCACAGGTCGCGTTTCTCCAGCCGGCCCCTCCACGGGCCGTTCCGTCACGGCCGTTCGCAGGTGCCCGCTCACGCGTTCGATCCGGCCGCCACCGGGCGCGTCACCGACGAGAAATCGTGCAAGATCGACCGTATGTGCGCCGAGGTCACCGAGCGCACCTGAACCAGCCAGCTCCGCGTCGAGCCGCCAGGACCACGGTGCCTCCGGATCGACGAGCCAGTCCTGCAGGTAGCGTCCACGGAAGGTCCGAATGTCGCCGAGCGTGCCGGACTGAATCAGCTCGCGCGCGTATCGAATCGCCGGAACGAACCGGTAGTTGAAGCCACACGCCGTCGGTACACCGGCCGAACGGGCGGCTGCTGCCATCTCAGTGGCGCCGTCGAGCGTCGCTGCGAGGGGTTTCTCCGAGAAGACCGAAACGCCAGCCTCGAGCGCCGCGATCGCCGGTTCAGCGTGCAGGAAGTTCGGTCCGAGGTTGTAGAAGACGTCGACCTCGTCGACGACCGATCGCCAGTCGGTCGCCGTCCGATCGAACCCGAGTCGGGTCCGCGCGTCCCCGAGCGCGTCTTCGTCCCGGCCGATCAAGACGTCGCGCGTGACGTCCGGTGTGTCGGGAAAGAACATCGGGAGCCGGGCGAACGCGTTGGCGTGGGCGGTACCCATGAACCGGTAGCCGAGGACGCCGACGTCGAGTGCCATGCGGACGCTTCGCCGACGCGACAGTTAGCAATTATTCACAGCCGGCAACCAGTCTATTTCCCACCTTCCGTCCGACGCCCTCAGTCGATGCCTTCGGTCCAAAACGGGGCGTCGGGTTCGCCCTCGAAGACGATCGGCGCCAAAAAATCGATGGCCTTCTCGAGACCGTCTTCGGAACTCGTCAGCGAATCCTCGTGCTCGATGCTGATGGCGTCGTCGTAGCCGACGAGGCGCAACGTCGAGACGACGTCCTTCCAGTGGCGAGCGCCATGGCCGTAGCCGACGGAACGAAACAGCCACGAACGGTCGCGTTCTCGGTCGAACGGCGTCGTGTCGAGAACCCCTTTCACTCGCACGTTGGCGTCGTACCGGCGCGTATCCTTCGCGTGGACGTGGTGGATCGCGTCGTGTTCCCCGAGCGCCCGGATCGCGTCGGTGATCGAGATACCCTGCCAGTAGAAGTGCGAGGGATCGAAGTTGGCACCGATCCGCGGACCCGTTTCGTCACGCAGTCGCAACAGCCCCGTCGGTTCATATACGAGCATGTTCGGATGCATCTCGATCGCAACGTCGACGTCGTGCCTGTCGGCGACCGACGCAACGTCTCTCCAGTACTCGATCGCGACGTCCCACTGGTAGGCCAGCGCGGATTCGTGTTCGGGCGGCCACGGCGCCGTGATCCAGTTCGGCGTCTCGTCGTCCGGGCTCCCCGCCGGAAGCCCGGAGAAGCACGTCACCGTCGAGACGTCGAGTTGGGCTGCCAGGCGGATCGCCTCCCGAAGTTCGGTGTCGGCCCGTGATGCACGTTCTTCGTCCGGGTGGAGCGGATTGTTGTGCGTCGCGAGAGCACTGATTCGTATCCCGTGATGATCGAGTGCGTCCCGAAGTTCAGCCTGCGCTTCGTCGTCGTTCAGGTACATCGCCCGCGCCACGTGGTCCTCTCCGGGGAAGCCGCCGACACCGGGTTCGACGGCGGAGACACCGCGGTCGGACAGGTATTCGAGGACATCCTCGAACGATCGATCTGCCAGAGACGGCGTGTGTACACCGAGATCCATGGCCCATCGACCACAGCCGCGTCGATAAAACCCGGACACGGTCCGAGTAGCGCGCGGCTCTCCCGCGAGTCCCGAAAGTGCCGACCCACACCCGAACGTGCTCGCCGGGGAGCCAGCGTGACCGATCAGGAGAGCGAAACCGCCTCGCCACGTTCACTGGACCGGTAAATCGCCTGAATTACGCGCTGGACCGTGAACGCTTCGGCGACGTTCGAGGGATCTTCTCCGTCGAGAATCGCGTCGAAGAACACCTGCTGTTCTTCGCGATGGGTATCCACGTCGCGGGTTCTGACGGACGTATCTTCCAGCGCGGCTGGCCCGTTCGTCCGCGCGCGATGGAACGTGAGATCGTGTTCGATGAGGTCGAACCGGGCGGCGGCCTCGGTGCCGTGGACGACGAACTCGTGGGTCGCCGGTCGATTCGTGGCCCAGGCAACTTCCAGCGAGACTGTCTGGCCGGAATCGGTCCGGGCGAACGCACTCGACGAGTCCTCCACGTCGAACGACTCCGGACCCGCATCCTCGCCCCACATCTCGAGGTAGACGTAGTCGTCGCGCCGTCCGAAGTCAGATCTGGTCTCCCCGAGAACGACCGTCGGGGCCGGGAAATCGATGACGTACAGCGCCAGGTCGATGGCGTGGACCCCCAGGTCGATCAACGCGCCGCCACCAGCACGTTCCCGGTGGGTAAACCACGTTCCCCGCCCGGGAACGCCGCGTCGGCGGACGTAGTTGGCTTCGACGTGTCTCACGTCGCCGAGTTCGCCACGATCGATTCGATCCCTGACGACGGCGACCGTGTTGGAAAAGCGGTTGTTGAACCCGACCATACAGGCTGCCTCGGAGTCGGCGGCAGCCTCGACGATACGTTCTGCGCTCTCGACGGTGTGTGCAAGCGGTTTCTCGATCAGGACGTGGATGTCGCGTTCGAGCGCCTCGACCGCGTACGGTTCGTGATACTCGTTGGGTGTCGTCACCACCAGCGCGTCGACCGACTCGTAGAGCGGGTCGCCCCGGTCGTACGTCGGTGCGTCGTACCGACGTTCGAATTGCTCGCGAGCGCGTGGGTCGATATCGACCCCGCCGACGAGCGAAACGCCCGTATCCAGCAATCGCTGGCCGTGGTACTGCCCGATGTTCCCCAGGCCGACGATTCCCGTCCGGATAGACGAGCGATCACGTGTCATGGTAGCTCCACTATGGACTGCACGTCAGACGGACATACGCACCCGACCGTCTTTGAACCGGTGGGCGATCGCACGAGACGAGAGTCGCGTTCACCACATCGATCGCTCGTCGCTGCAGCGCTACTGGGTGAGCAGCCGGGTCGGTCAGAACGTTTAACCCACGAGACGGCAACGGGCAAGTCATGCGAGTCGTCGAGCAGGTCGTCGCCGACATCGTCTCCTCGCCGTTGCTCACGTCGATACGAGACTGGTCGAGGGACAACGAGATGATCTGGAGCGTCGCGATCGCCCTCGTCATCCTCGTCGGTGGGTGGTACGGATCGAAACTCGTGGTCAGACTCGCCGGTCGGACCGTCGCCCAGCGGATCGAGCGACCGAGCGTAACCCGGTCCGTGCTTCGTACGATCCGCCTCTCGGTACTGCTTCTCTCGCTCGTCGCTGCGGCACTGGTGCTCGGCATCGGCAACGTCGAGATACTCCTCTCGGTCGGTGTGTTATCGGCCGTGGTTGCCGTCGTTCTCGCCCCGTTGATCGGCAGTCTCATCCACGGCCTGTTCATCCTCACCGACAAGCCGTTCGAGATCGGCGACATGATCGAAATCGTCGATCAGGACCACGTCGGTTTCGTCGAGGACATCACGATCCGGTATACGAAGATCGTCACGCTAGAGAACACGATTCTCGTCGTCCCAAACAGCGACGTGCACGAACGGGACGTGCTCAACTACTCCGCCGAGGACGAACGGACACGCGTCTCGATCGAGTACGACGTCACCTACGAGAGTGATCTCGACCAGGCGATTCGCGATGCCGAACGGGCGGCCCGGTCGGTCGACGAAGTCGTCGGTGGTGGGCCGGACGTCCGGGTCGGAAGCGCCCGCTACACGGCCTCGCCGCTCTGTGACGTCAAGGCCTACGCTGATAGCGGAGTCAGACTCGTCCTCAGATTCTGGGTGAAAGAGCCGTACAAACTCACGCGCGCCCGATCGATCGTCGCCCAGCGCGTCCGCGAACGCTACGCCGACACCGATGTCCAATTCGCGTATCCGCATCGCGAACTCGTCTTCAACGATGCGGTCGAACACGGGGCAATGCAAACCAATCTCCCCGACAATTCTAGGGACGCAGATCGAGCAGAGAGCGAGCGGTAGCGGGTGGCAACGGGAACGATCGGTCGGCTTGTGGAGAACGGATACGGTCAGTGAGCTCGATCAGGAGAGTTCGATCAGGACGGAGTCGCCTCGGCAGTGACGATCTCACAATCGAGGTTACGACGAAGGTACTCGTCGATGTTGGGATTGCTCGTGAGTCGACGCAGGAGGCGACGCCACAGACTCGACTGCTCTCGACCCACGACGACGACGTCGGCGTTTTCGGCAGCAACTTCGTCCAGAATGCTCTCTTCGACCAGGAACCCGGTTCGAACGACGAATCGACCGTTGGTGACCCGACCGAACTCCCGTTCGACCGCCTCCTTCAGGTCTCGACGGGTGACGCGGTGGCCGTTCTGGTAGAGATTGACGTGAAGGACGGTCAGATCGGCATCTCGGTCCTCCATCAACTGGATCGCTCGCGCGAGTGTGGCCTTCGACCGATGGTCGAGCGGGTAACGAACCGGGGCCACGATCAGTGTCATCAGCGACAAAAACGGCGCGGTGCGTGGTAAACCTTTCAGTTGTCGGGGTCGTTCAGTACCGTCAGCAACTGCCGACTGCGTGGCGCTTTCACCTGTCGAACACGACGGATTCGACATGGAAAGACACGACTTTACGCACCGGACACCTTCGACCGGTCATGGAACCGATCGATACGGAGCTCGCCGGTACCCTGTATCTCTCGCGATCGGAGGGTGACCGCGGCTCGAAGGGGCCGTTCTTCGTCGTCTACGAAACCCGATCCGGCGACGATAGATTCGGCTGGTTCTGTAGTGCGTGTGACTCAGTGGACACGGCCATGGACTCGATGGGACGGATCCAGTGCAATCAGTGTGGTAATCAGCGCAAACCGACGGAGTGGGACGCCGCTCACGAGTGAGCACACGGCAATTTACACTGCGATTCGTTACCGTGCAAACGCTTATCACACTTGCGCCCGTACGACCAACCGGAATGGGTTCTGGTACCACGCCACTCGCAGAACAGGCCAGATCGATTTTCACCGACCTCGGGTACGTCGTCGACGGGGACGGACCCGAGTTTCGTGCAGAACGTGCGTGGAAGGTCGTCCACGTGAGTACGACACAGACGGTAGATGACGGCGATACAGCGGAGTATCGCTGTTTCGTCGCCGAACCAGCGGATGTCGACGCCCTCGAACGGCGCCTCGAACGTCGGCAGCCGGCCTACGAGTGGGCGATCATCGTGGCCGACGGCGACGAGTATCAGGTCGAACGGGCACCACCCGTCCTGACCTGACCACGGTTCGATCGCCTCCACCGGTTCGTCGCTCACAGCCTCGGTTTCAGATCATAGGTTTGCTGGGCAGATCGACTGCGCGTGATGAAGAGTGATGTCTCCTCTCAGTGAGACCACTGTGGGCTCGTGAACCATTGAAAAGCTGTGAGCGGCATCGTGAACGCTCCTGCCGTCGTCACACGGCTGGAAGCGACCGACTATCGCAGTGCCTCACGCACGGCCCCGATGCCAGCGTCCGGATCGACGTCGGCGCCGGCGGTGGCCAGAGCATCGCCGAGCGCCGTGATCGTGAGGACGACGTTTGCTGGACTCGCCGCGTGACCCATGCAGCCGATGCGGAAGATGTCGCCGGCCAGGTCGCCGAGACCGCCGGCGATCTCGAGGTCGTAGTCGTCGAGAACCGTCTGGCAAATCTCCCCGTCGTCGACGCCGTCGGGGACGCGAACGGCGTTCAGGCTCGGCAACCAGTAGTCGTCGGGGGCGTTCATCTCGAGGCCCATCCCCACGACGCCAGCCTTCAGCGCCCCGGCCAGGCGTTCGTGTCGCCGCCAGCGCGATTCGATCCCCTCTTCGGCGACGAGTCGAAGTGCCTCGCGGAGCGCGTACACGTTGGTGATCGGCGCCGTGTGGTGGTAGGCGCGTTCGTCGCCCCAGTACCCCTCGAGCAGCGACAGATCGAGGTACCACGATCGCGGTGCCTCCTCACGCGAGAGGACCTTCTCCATCGCCTCGTCGGAGAGTGTCAGCGGACTCGCTCCCGGCGGGCAGGAGAGGCACTTCTGCGGACCGGCGTACGCGACGTCGATGTCCCACTCGTCGACCCGAAGTTCGACGCCCCCGAGTGAGGTGACCGTATCTGCGACGACGAGGGCGTCGTGGTCGTGCGCGGCGTCGGTGAGTGCGGGCACGTCCGGTTGTAACACGCCAGTGCTCGTCTCCGCGTGAACGAACCCGAAGACGTCGGGGTCGTGTGCCGCCAGCGCCGACTCGACGTCGGCCGGATCGAGCGGTTCACCCCACGGCGCGTCGACCTCGACGACGTCGCCGCCCGCCCGTCTGGCCATCTCGGCCATCCGACCGCCGAAGTAGCCGTTCGTGGGCACTAGCATCGTCTCGCCGGGTTCGACCAGATTCCCGATAGCGGCCTCCATAGCGGCCGAACCGGTCCCTGAGACGGGGATCGTCCACTCGTTCTCCGTGCGGAAAGTGTACCGCAGGAGTTCCTGTACCTCGTCCATGAGCTCGACGAACGACGGATCGAGGTGGCCGACGAGTGGCGTACTCATGGCCCGTCGGACGCGCGGATGCACGTCGCTCGGACCCGGGCCCATCAGCGTTCGATTCGGCGGATCGAGTTCGGAAACGGCAGGCGCAGTGACCTCGCCAGCGGAGTGGTGATCCATGCGCACATTCTCCGCGGGGACGCCCAAAGGCCTACCGACCCCGGCGAGTCGGCACCGGTACTCCCGCTGGAACCTCGACCACGAGTACTCCTAGTGGACCACCGACCACGGGTACTCCCGAGGGACTCTGCTCGCGAGTAATACCTGCACGAGAGAGGCCACAAGCAGGTATGACATACCCTACCACCAATTCACGAATCGCTTATCTCGTTCGACTACGTACGTCCCATCCAGTGTTCGTTGGACACGCCCTCTTCGCGTTCGCCGTCGCCGCCCTGTTCGCCGACTGGCGTGGCTGGAGCGTCCGGTCGGCGCTCGCGTTCGGCATCGTCGCCGGCGCGTTCGCCGCCGTTCCCGACGTCGACGTGGCGTACGCGTTCGTCGGACTGGCCCATTGGGTCACCGCCGAGGGATCAGTTTCGGCACCGACCGCGTTCTGGGACGCCAGTCGGGCGACACACCGCTCGATTACCCACTCGCTTCTCGTCGCGACGATCGCGGCGCCAGCGTTCGGATTCCTCGCCGCCGCCATCAGCGGAACGTCCCGACGAGTCGCCCTCGGAGCGGCAGTCGTCCTCGGTGGCGGCCTCGTTGTCCTCGCAGTCGCTGCAGGCCCGCTCACCGCGATGGTTCTGACAGTCTTCCTCGTCGCGGGTGGGCTCGTCACCGTCGTCGCAACGCGTGAAACGACTCTCACCCCTGCCTGGATCGGAATCGCCGCGCTCTGGGGGCTGTGGTCGCATCCGTGGGGCGACCTGTTGACCGGTGATCCGCCCGCGTTCCTGTTCCCGCTCGATCGAACGCTCTTCGACGCACGCGTGATCGTCTCTTCGGACCCCACGCTCCACCTCCTGTCCGCGTTCGCAGTCGAACTCGGTGCCATCGTGTTCGCCATACTCACCGTCTTCTTCCTGACGGACCGTGATCCATTCGAAGCCATCGACGTACGAGGGAGCGTCGGCGCACTCTACGGCGTCTCGGTCCTCTTCCTCACCCCGCCCACGCTCGACGTCTCCTATCACTTCGTCTTCTCCATCCTCGGCGTCGGGGTTCTCGTCGGCACGATACGGACGATCCCGTTCTCGCTCGGCCTCGGTGGATCGCGTTCGGGACCGTTCGGGTGGTGGCCGCGGGGACTGGACGGCGAAAGCGGCTCGTCACGACTCGGCTTCATTCGCCGTCGCCTGTCCCCACCCATGTCGACAAACCTCGAATCGCCGACGTTCGACGACGTGCTCGCTGGGGTCCTCACCGCAGTTGCCGGAATTTCCGCCGCCCTGGTCACCTACACGCTCGGGTACCTGTTGGTCGGCTAACGGACGACCCGCCGAGGAATACGTTTTTAGGCGAACGGGAGAGAGGTCAGTCCGTGTCTCAGATCGGCCTCGATCGGTTGCTCGCTGACGGACGCGAGAACGCGATCGTCTCGTGGCTCGTCGTTGGAGCGATCGGCGTCGGTGGGGGAGGTGCCCTCGCGGCAGGCCGCCCGCTCTGGATCGCGTTCGCCATCGTGTTGCTGGTGCTCGCCGTCATCCCGCCCGTGAGTTTTCGATCCTGGCGGGTGATGCTTCCCTGGGAAGTGCTCTTCCTGGCTGCGTTGCCGATGTTCGGACTGGCACTGGGGGGTCCACGAACGACTGGCCACTTCACCGCGTATCTGTCGGTCGCAGCCGTCGCGCTCGTCCTGGCCGTGGAACTGCAGGCGTTCACCAGCGTCGAGATGACGACCGGATTCGCGATCGTCTTCGTCGCGATCACGACGATGGCCGCCGCAGCGCTCTGGGCGCTCTTTCGGTGGTGGCTCGCGGGTCTCCTCGGCGTTCCGTTTCCGGCCGATAACGACGTGGTGATGTGGGAGTTCGTCTACTCGACCGGTGCCGGACTCGGCGCCGGTGCGATCTTCGAGGTGTACTTCCGTCGACTCGGTCGCATCGACGGCCGGTCGGCGGACGAGTCCCGTCTAGCAGGTGATCGGCGTGAGTAAATTGCCCCACGCGCTCACCTCGCAGCGACGACAGCGCCAGCTCACCTATCTGATGGAGCTCTCCCTCGTTGGGATGTTCTTCATCGGTATCGACCGCGGTGACGTCGGCATTCTCATCAACACCGGAATTGCGATCGCCGTCACCCAACTGCCGCCGATTCTGCGGCGGGACTACGACATTCCCATGGATCCACGCCTGACGTTGTGGATCACCTCGGCCGTCTTCCTCCACGCGCTCGGAACGGTCGGGCCACCAGGCGGATCGGCGACGTTCTACAGTCAGACCTGGTGGTGGGACCACCTCACGCACGCCCTCTCGGCCTCGGTCGTCGCCGCGGTCGGCTACGCGACGGTCCGGGCGCTCCACGAACACGCCGAGGGCATCCACTTCCCGGATAGGTTCATCTCCGTGTTCATCCTCCTGTTCGTCCTCGCGTTCGGCGTACTCTGGGAGGTTCTCGAATTCACGATCGCCCTGGCAGCCGAGCGATTCGGCATCGAGGCCGTCCTCACACAGTACGGACTCGAGGACACCATGCTCGATCTGGTCTTCAACTCGATCGGCGGCCTCCTCGTCGCGCTCTGGGGCGGCGTGTACCTGTCGGACGTCGTGAGTGCGCTCCGCAGTCGGTTCGAGCACTAACAACGGTCGTGTGGATTTATGTCGCTCGTGCTGGTAGTCCGAGACGCAATGGTTTTCAAGAAGATTACCCTGATCGGAACGAGCGACGAGAGCTTCGAGGCGGCGACCGACGACGCGATCGATCGCGCCGAATCGACGTTGCAGAACGTCCAGTGGGTCGAAGTCGACGAGCTCGGTGTCGAAGTCGCGTCAGTCGACGACCGGCAGTACCAGGCCGAAGTCACCGTCGCGTTCGAACTCGAAGGGTGAGGACGCCGGCCGTACGATTGAGGATAGGACTGCCAACGATAGCGAACAGGACCGTCAACGACGGAGAAGCGGACTGCCAACGACGGAGAATAGGATGGCCAACTACGTTCGGAAGGATTCGCCGCAACCGCACTCGCTGACCACGTTCGGGTTGTCCACGTGGAACCCTTCTGCCTGTAATCCGTCCTCGTAGTCGAGGACGCTCCCTTCGATGTACTTCATGCTCGCCGGATCGACGAACACGCGAAGGGCGTGGTGCTCGTAGACAGTGTCGTCCTCGTCCGGTTCGTCGTCGAACCGCATCCCGTAGGACAGCCCCGCACAGCCACCCTGCTGGACGAACAGTCGAAGCCCCGCGATGTCGGTATCCAGGCCCTCGTCTTCCAGCAGTGCGAGCGCCTGCGACGCCGCTTCCTCGGTGACCTCGATCCGGGTCGTGGCTTCCCCGCTCGTGGCCGGTTCGGTACTCATGGATGGGGGTACAGCGGCAACGATGTTAACAGTGACGCCTCCGGTGGTTCGCCAGCGTGTCAAATCCATACACTCTGAGGGTGGTCGTCAAAGTGCCCCGAAAAACGGTATGCAACGGGCTCACCGCTGTTGCAGAGTAAAATGAGTCGGTCGAGACCAGACCGGTGACTCAGTCGGTTCGACGACGGACACTTTCGGCGTGTGCCTCGAGCCCCTCGGCCTCCGCGAGCGTGGTGATCGTCTTCGAGAGGTCGTCCAGGCCGTCTCGAGACAGTCGCTGGACGGTGGTCGCCCTGAGAAAGGTGTCGACCGAGAGGCCACCGGTCACCCGTGCCCCGCCGCTGGTCGGCAGAACGTGGTTCGTGCCGCTGGCGTAGTCACCCGCGGCCACGGGCGTGTACGGACCGAGGAAGACGCTCCCGGCGCTATCGATGCGGTCGAGGATCGCCTCGTCGTCGGCCGCGAGGATGGCCAGGTGCTCGGGGGCGTAGGATTCGGCGAAGAGGATGGCCTCGCTCATCGAGCGGGCGAGCAGGACCCCGCTGGCGTCGTTGGAGAGGGCTTCCTCGATGATGTCGGACCGGCTTCGCTCGGGGAGCTGTGAGTCGATGGCATCGGTGACGGCCGCTGCAGTCTCTTCGTCGTCTGTCACCGCGACGACTGACGCGTTCGGGTCGTGTTCGGCCTGGGCGAGTAGTTCACTCGCGATCAGTTCCGGGTCAGCGGTCTCATCGGCCAGCACCAGCACCTCGCTCGGTCCCGCCAGAAGGTCGATTTCCACGTCACCGCGCACGGCTGCTTTCGCCGCCGTCACCCAGCGATTGCCCGGCCCGACGACCTTCTGCACCCGATCGACGGACTCCGTTCCGTACGCGAGAGCGGCGATTCCCTGTGCGCCACCGACGCTGTACACCGCGTCCGCACCGGCCGCGTAAATGGCCCCGAGCGTGACGGGGTTCGGTTCATCTGCGGGCGGCGTCGTGACGGCGATGTGATCGACGCCGGCGACGACCGCCGGAACGATGCCCATGATCGCGCTCGAGGGGTACGCGGCCGCGCCGCCGGGGACGTAGACCCCGACGCGATCGATCGGTCGAAACCGCCGGCCGAGTTCGCGCCCGTCGTCGAACGCCTCGCGCCAGTCCGCCGGTACCTGCGCGCGGTGAAACGATTCGACGTTCTCGATCGCTTCCTGGATCGCGTCTGTGACGTCGGCTGGAAGCGACTCCCAGGCGCGTTCACACTGGTCGGTACACTCGATGTTCCCGACGGTGATGTCGTCGAACTCCTCGGTGAACGAGCGGACGGCGACGTCGCCTTCCTCCCGGACCCGATCGACGATCGACTTGACGTCAGCGCGGACGGCGTCGATTCCAGCGTCCCGTTCGAACAGTGCCGCCCGGTCCGTCGGCCCGAGATCGGCGAGTTCCCGCACGTCGATGGTCATGCCGGTGCTTCGGCGAGGGCGGGAAAAACGGTTTCTCTCTGCGCTCACTGTGGGTCGTCGATCGACCAGAGGCCGATCCAGTCGAGCGTCGCCCGAACGAACAGATAGACAACGAGACAGAATCCTCCCAGCAAGAACGGTGTCCGGGCGATATCGGCCACGTCGGGACCGACGAGCAGTTGCCCGAATCCGCGTACGAAAAAACTAGCGATGACCAGTCCGAACGCCAGTATGGCCGTCTTGACGAACCCGTCGCGGTCCATACCTGGATCGATGCACGCTCTCAGTAAGAAGGTACGGTTCTGGCAGACACCGCGATGTGAGTGAGCGGAAATGTACTCGAAACCAGTGATTGACCAGCGGAACGGTCCCAGTCGAATACAGTCTTCCAATAACTGGTATCGTGGCCTGAGTAGGGCATTATCTGGACCGGTGAAATAGAAACGGGCATGGTTTCACGAACACCGTCGTCACGACGAAAAACACTCAAACGAATCGGCGCGGCGATGGGGATCGCCTGGCTGGCCGGTTGTTCGGACGGTGGTGGGCCCGAAGACGACGGAAACGGCGATGGCACGAACGGTGATACCGGCACTGACGAGAACGAAACAGTTGGCGGCGGAGACAACGAATCTGATGGAGGCGAAAACGAAACGGACGGCAACGAAACGGCCGGAAACGAGTCCGAGGGGAACGAGAGCGACACTGGCGGCGAGGGTGCGAGCGGGGCCATCGAACCGGGAACGTCGATCGAATTCAATGGCCAAACGACGGCCTGGGTCGGTATCGCGCCTGACTCGATCGCAGACGAGGAGAATCCCCCGCTGACACTCCAGAGCGGCGAGACCTACGAGATCGGCTGGTCCGAAGG
>JGI2924J29684_1078709_pt1 | contig 121877 bp, 117 predicted proteins | sample BenlonsequencITS_FD_29684 | JGI IMG/M metagenome (IMG submission 29684)
TCTGCAAATGAATCTCCCGTTAAGAACTTGTTGATAGGTATATAGATTTAAATTTATCCCAGTTTGTCAACAGACCCACGTTTCCGATTTTGGGATATGCTTAATTGCCTTTAGACGGGCAGTTCTCGGACAGCTCTGTCTTTTTCGTGAATGTCCTAGAACATTATCATAAGACTGCACCTTTTAACCGATACATTCAATCATAACCGCGGAAGAGAAATCCAAAAGGCAGTCCCTTTTCCCATGTCACTTTCCACGCGGACGTTTCCCCCATGGGCTTCAACGATTTGGCGAACGATAGCCAAACCTAACCCCATACCTCCATCCTTTCTAGTCCTGGCTTTATTGACCCTAAAGAAACGATCGAAAATGTAGGGCAAAGCTTCTTTAGGGATCCCTTCCCCTTCATCTTGGACTACCAAGCGCACTTCATTTTGCTCTTCCACCATAAAAACTCTAACCGTTTTCCCGCAGGGGGTATGACTTAATGCATTATCTAAAAGATTGATAAAAACTTGTAAGAGACGATCCTGATCTGCATACAGTTCTCCAAATCCTTTGGAAACTTTTAGTTTGACACCCAATTCTTGTGCTCTGCCTTGAAAACGATGATCCAGTTCTAACATAAAGTTCTCCATGTTTATGGCCGTCGGCTGCATAACCTGTCCCCGTTCAAGCCAGTTAATTTCTTGTAACTCCTGGACTAAACGAGCCAATCGTTTAGCTTCTTCAAGAACGAGGTCAATATATTCTTCACTTTGATCTTTTGGGATCACTTCGTCTTGGATCGCTTCCAAATAACCTTGAATTAAATGCAGCGGTGTCCTTAGTTCATGTGTAACGCTAGCTAAAAACTCGCGCCGGTTTTTTTCTGCCCTTAGGGAAGCTGTGACATCTCTAAGCACTGCAACATGCCCCCGAATTCCTTCATTTTCGGACATCGGAGCCATTACAATCTGCAGCACTTGAATTCCTATTGTAACTACTTCGAAATTTTCAGTTTGATTCTCACGTACAGCCATAGCCTGAAGAATGGTTACGATCTGAGTTTTGCGTTCCTGAACTACTATCTCATTTTCTTGCCATAAAGCCTTAGCTGAATCATTCGCATAGAGTATTGAGCCGTCTATACTCAACATTACGACAGCATCACTAATACTTTCCACGATTCCCTGAAGTAAGTTCTTCTCTTGTGAAAGCCATGCCATATGATTTTTTAGGCTCTCTCCCATCCAATTCAAGGCCTCTGCTAGCTCCCCGATTTCATCTTTACTCGTCACACCTTGAATAGGCAAAAAATCCCCTTTAGCCATTCTAGACGCTCCTCGCTGCATTAAACCGAGGGGACGTGTAACATGCTGAGCAAAAATCAAACTAACCACAGTAGCTAAGAATACAGCTATTAAGGACGCATAGAGAATTAAGCGTCTAAAAGTTGCAATGCTCTCTTGAATGGGGATGGGAGAACTCCCCAATAGTACGACTCCTTTAACGGGGTTTAGGCCTACAGGGGTGGCAGCTAGCAACATAGCTTGGGCACCACCATTGATAGGCAAAGCCTTGATCGAGATTGTTTGACCGGACAGCACCTGGGCTAAGTTGTCCTCGGTAAAGAAATCTGACGGTCGTAAATCTCTAGACAACCCATTCAGAGATCCTCCCAACAAACTCTTAGGATACCATTCTATAGTGTTTTGTGAACCTTTCTGGGAAATTGATCCTGCCAACACGATAATATTTCCTTGAGGGTCAAGGAGAACTAATTGAGTCCCGGATGTTAGCTTAAGAGATTCTAACAGATTAAGCCTGCCACTCCAGTTTGGGACGGAAGCCAGCTGTGCTGATATTTCTACAGCTTCTGAGCGCAGGGAATTTAACTTTTGCTGAAGATAAAAATCTCCAAATAACCAAGTGAGGGTGAACCCTAATCCACCTAATACAGCTAAAATTAATAGCGTCATAGCAAACCACAGTTTTATGGAAATCGACCATGAATGGTGCCTTCTCGTAATCATCATTTAATGAACCTGATCAGGATCAAATTTATATCCTACACCCCATACAGTCACTATCATCCTTTTAACACTTGGATGGTTAAGTTTCTCTCTAAGTTTTTTGACATGTGTATCAACGGTTCGGGCATCCCCATAAAAATCATATCCCCAGACTGTCTCCATAAGCTGCTCCCGGGAGAAAACCCGACCTTTATTCTTGGCTAAGAAATATAGCAAGTCAAATTCTAAAGGGGTCAAATTAATAACCTCCTCACCAATGGACACACGATGCCTCTCTTTGTCGATGCAAAGTAAACCTGCAGTTATCTCCGAGGACACAGGCTGGAGTTGTCCCCTAGAACGTCGTAAGAGAGCCTTGACTCTGGCCACTAATTCCTTAGTACTAAAAGGCTTGACAAGATAATCATCCGCCCCAAGTTCAAGACCAAGAACTCTGTCAAATTCTTCTCCTCTCGCTGTCAACATAATAATGGGAAGTGCAGAGCTTTCTCGAACCTCACGACAAACACGCCATCCGTCTATATCAGGCATCATAAGGTCTACGATCAAAAGTGAATAATGACCCGCCCGAAATTTTTCCAGCGCAATCCGGCCGTCCTCCGCTTCATCGACGGTAAAACCTTCGCGCTCAAGATATAACCTAACTAAGCTTCTAATTTTTTCTTCATCATCTACGATTAAAATCGGATCCAATTTGCTACTCCCCTTTGGTTTAACCGATTGTAGTTCATTACCCTACTTGAATCAAGTTTAACATGTATCCGTGAATTTTGTGTGATAAAACTATGTATTATATCGATTTAATCCAATTAATCGCTGGCTTATCTCCAATCCAACGAATAGCAATCACATCGAATCTTATAGATGGCCAGTTAGGGTAGCCTTGCTGAAGCAAATAGTAAGATGCTACAGTCTGTAAGCGTTGAACTTTTCCTGGAGTAATACTCTCTTCACCCCACCCTCGAAACGACGATCGGCGAGTTCGAACTTCTATAAATACTAGTACTTCTCCATCACGGGCAATTATATCCATCTCCCCTTTTGGACATCGATAATTTCGAGCAAGTATACTTAAGCCAGATTCGATCACGAAACGAGAAGCAAACTCTTCGCCGGATTTCCCTAGAGATTGTTTACTTTCCACCAAGAAAAGCTCCTTTCCCAACGCCTGCGGCTCATTAGATCCAACATTTGGTAGTTTCGCTTGAAAATATCAGATAGGTCATTTTACGAATTGGCCTATTTGATATTTCCCCTTTCTGCCATCATGTTAGCTGTAAAGGTATACCTAATCGCTTGCAAAAGAGATTCTCAGTATAATACTGAGAATCTCTTTTGTGTTTAGAATAATTTCTTTAATTAGAATAGGCTTTGAGCTGCAGCAATTGCCATTTTAGCAAGAGGAGTAGGGTAAAGACCGATGGCAATTGTTATCAGCATAGTGAAGACCATCGTAAACTTCATCGCTCCATGCACTGGAACATCCGGCAAGCCGTCCCCTTCAGCAAGGAACATTACTTTGACAACCGAGAGATAATAGTACACAGAGATCATGCTCATAACGAAGCCGATATATGCAATGGCTACATTCCCTTGATCCATAGCAGCTGAGAAGAGGTAGAATTTCCCTACGAAGCCGGCAAGAGGTGGAATCCCCGCTAAGGATAGCAGGGAGGCTGTCATGACAACAGTTGCCAATGGAGAACGATGCCAGAAACCAGCCAAATCCTTGATCTCACTGCTGCCTTGTTTCTCAGCCACAAGAGTTGCTACTGCAAAGGCACCCATATTGGCAAAGACATAAATCATCGCATAGAATATAACACCTTTGATTCCTGAGACTCCGCCAGCAATAATACCAACCATCAGATAACCAGCCTGGGCAATACTGGAAAAGGCTAGTAAGCGTTTGATGTTGGTTTGAGGAATAGCAATTAAGTTACCAACAATCATTGTAATTGCAGCCAGAACGAATATAAGTGTTTGTCCAGTGGCGGAAAAGGTTTGACTGTTCATTGTTAGCAGGTAGACACGAATCAGCACTGCAAAAGCGGCTGCTTTCGAGGCAATAGCCAGGAAGGCTGTGACTGGTGTCGGGGCACCTTCATAAATATCCGGCGACCATAGGTGGAAGGGAACAAGAGAGATTTTGAAGCCCAAACCTGCTAATATGAAAACCGTAGCCAAGAGAGAAGCAGGGGTTAGGTTTCCACTAAGCTTACTGGCAATCTCCGACAGTTCCGTGGATCCCGTTAAACCATAAATGAGACTGATCCCGTAGAGCAGTATCGCTGATGAAGTTGCACCGAGAATGAGGTACTTGACACCAGCTTCGGAGGAACGTGCATCCTCCGCCAAATATGCCACGAGGATGTAGAAGGAAATGGTCATTAGCTCTAGACCTACATACATGGTAATCAGTTCCCCTGCTCCGGCCATGAGCATCATGCCTAAAGTCGCCATCAAAAGCAAGGAATAGAATTCACCACGATGTTTGGGTAATTTCTGCACATACCCTCCTGAAGAGAGTACCACGAGAAGTGCAGCAGCTAAGAAGAGGATTTTGAAGTAGACAGCGAACTGATCGTGCATATAAAGCCCGCCTAAAAACGCTGCTTCCGGTCCATAGAAGAAGTCATACAGGGTATAGCCAAGTACCCCCATTAAGGAGAAGACAGTAAGGGGCATCATGCCTTTACGGGCGCCGGCAGGAATCAGCAGTCCAATGGCCAACAAACTCAAAGATAGCACGGCCAGCGCAATTTCAGGCGTAAGCACTGTAGTAATATCGAACATTAGAACAACCCTCCAATCTTCGCCTGACTCACCGTCTCAAGTACCTTGGCAAGGCCTGAAGAGGTAACTCCGCTATCGATCATACCCAGTAGAACATTCGGGAATATTCCAGCAAAGAAGATCACGAACCCGAATATTACTAGCGGAACTAGTTCCGGGCCTCGAATGTCTGTCAAATGATCCCACTCCGCACGGCGTGGCCCAAAGAGTACGTTAGCAATCGTACGTAAGATGTATACGGCGGTAAAGATAATCCCTGCAATACCCAGGATAGCGTGTACGGGTAGAACGTTAATAGCTCCCATGAAAATTGTAAACTCTGTAATGAAATTTACAGTTCCCGGTAATCCCAGGGAGGCCATACCAGCAATCATGAACCCAATTGCTAAGCGTGGCATCTGATGAGCAAGCCCACCCAGATCTGCAATATTACGAGTATGCGTCTTCTCGTAGATGAACCCAATCATAGAAAAGAACAGTGCTGCCATAACACCATGGGCAAACATCATGCCCACTGCTCCTGTTGCTGCTGTGGGGTTCAAGGCTGCAACAGCGATGATAACGTATCCCATATGGCTCACGGATGAATATCCGACAACATACTTGAGATCCTTTTGAGCTAAAGCAATGAAGGCCGCATACAGTACGCTGATTACAGCCAAGGTTGCAATATAAGGTGCCCAAAAGCTTGCTCCGACAGGAAGGACATAAATCCCTAAACGGATTAAACCATAGCCCCCAATTTTCTTCAGAACGCCAGCGTGAATCATACTGACAGCAGTAGGTGCTCCGGCATAACCGTCAGGTGACCAGGAGTGAAAAGGAAACATGGAGATTAGTGATCCAAAACCAACAATCATTAAAGCAAAAGCAACTTTTTGGAAAGCCGGACTGTAGAGGTCTTGCCTAGCTGACAGTAGATCAAACATAAAGGTTGGATTACCGTTAGCCCCAGCTGCCAGGTAAAGAGCCACCATTCCCACAAGCAGAAAGGCGGATCCAATTAACAAGTAAATGGTTAACTTCATGGCAGCGTATTCCTTAGTAACCCGCTTCGTACTTCCCCAAATGATAACCATGATATAAATTGGGATAACCACGATTTCATAGAAAAGGAAGAAGATAAACAGGTCGCGGGCAATGAAAGTTCCCATTACTCCGGCAATAAGAATAAGCAACAGCACGAAAAATTCTTTAACACGCTTATCGATATTCCAAGAAGCGTAGATGGAAGCGAAACCAATGAGGTTGGTTAAAAGAAGCATAGGCAAGCTTAAACCGTCAACCCCTAAGGCCAAGTTCACACCTAGATCCGGAACCCAGGGAATGGTTAGGGTGTACTGCATTCCACCCGGCTCCCATTGATAGTTTAAGAAAGCGTAAAGAGAGAGGACTAAGGATACTAGCATGCCCATGGCCGCAATAATTTTGATCGTCTTTGTTTCTTCCTTGGGTAGGAAAACAATCAACAGCATTGCCGCTAATGGAGCTAGCAGAGTGAAGGGCAGAAGCATTGACATCGAACTCACTGTTGGTAAAGCAGTCATTATTTCACACCTCCTAGCGTCGCTAAGGGGTTAAGCGCCGACAGTTGACCTTCCCCAAAGGCGAAGACCATGAATATGATTACTACTGCAAAGAAGAACACCATAGCGTAGGTTTGTAGTTGTCCGGTATTTGTCCGACGAAGGACTTTACCACTGCCGCGGGTAATTAGGGCAAGTCCATTAACAACTCCATCAACGATATAGATATCAAACCAGTACAGGATCTTAGCCAGACCATCCATGATGTGATGAATCAACCAGAGATATAACTCATCGACATAATATTTGTTTTTAAGCAATTTATAGATTCCAGAGTACTGAGCAGCCACTTTCTCAGCCGAAATAGCCTTTTTGACATAGGTTGCATAAGCTAAGCCGATCCCGAGAAACCCTGCGATAACAGAAATTCCAGCTAAGCCCCAAGCTATTGCCTCATGCTCGAATTCACCATAATGGATATAGTATCCGAAGTTATGCTCCGGTAAAGCCACAAATCCACCAAAAACGCTGAAGAATGCGAGAATCATCAGAGGAATCGTCATGCTCCAAGGGGATTCGTGAGGATGATTTTCTTTCTTCTCCGGCCCCATAAAGACCACAAAGAATAATCTGCTCATATAAAAAGCGGTTAAGAAAGCTGTGAACAGACCTACTCCATAGATAATCGGATGACCATTATGCAGTGCATGAGCCAAAATTTCATCCTTGGACCAGAATCCTGCAAAAGGTGGGACTCCAGAAATAGCTAAAACCCCTATGAAAAAGGTCGTACCAGTGATAGGCATCTTTTTCCAAAGTCCGCCCATTTCCCAAATATCCTGTTTGTGGTGCATAGCATAAATAACGGAACCGGCACCTAAGAACATTAAGGCCTTAAAGAAGGCATGGGTCATCAGGTGAAACATAGATGCTGTCAGGGAACCTACACCCAAGGCAAACATCATATAGCCCAGCTGACTTAAGGTTGAATAGGCTAATATGCGTTTAATGTCATCTTGAGCAATTGCAATCGATGCGGCAAAAATCGCCGTGAAAGCACCCAAACCTGCTATGAACTGCAAAGCCATAGGGTCTGCATGATCAAAGAGGAAAAACATCCGTGCTACTAAATAAACACCCGCAACAACCATGGTTGCAGCATGGATCAAGGCACTAACCGGTGTCGGGCCTTCCATAGCATCGGGAAGCCAAACATGAAGGGGGAATTGTCCTGACTTCCCAACCGGACCCATAAAGACTAGAAAAGCCATGACAGTTACATACCCGGCTGTTCCAATGACTGCAACATCTTGGATATTTGTGTTCATCGCTACCGAAAGTGCAACAAAATCAAGGGTGCCAAACTTTACATAGAGGAAAAGCATCCCTAAAAGCAAACCGAAATCTCCAACCCGGGTTGTAATGAAGGCCTTTTTTGCGGCTTCCCGTGCGGAAACTTTAAAGAACCAGAAACCTATCAGCAAGTAGGAACAGAGTCCCACTAGTTCCCAGAAAATAAAGAGCTGCAAGAGATTGGTGGCCAGCACCATTCCCAGCATAGAGGATGCAAACAAGGATTGGTATGCATAGTAACGTGAAAAGCCTTCATCTCCATGCATATAACCCAGTGAATAGATCTGAACCATAGATGCTACCAAGGTTACAACAAACAACATCATGGCGCTTAGAGGATCGACGATAGTTCCAAAATCGATCTGTAACCCCACAATATTTAGCCAATTCACATTTACGATCGCAGGATGTTCCACAATTTTCTCACCCAACTGAATCACACCTAGGCCAATAGCAACGGCCAGGCTCAATGAGGAGAGAATAGCGAGAATTGATATTGTGGAAGATAGTCTTTTGGATCGTTTCGTGACAAAGGCGATGATTAGGAACGACAAGAAGGGCAAAAAAGGAATTAACCACGCCCACTGAAAGAGATCATGCATTTCCTTGAACACCTACCTTCTCCATAGTCTCTCTTACCACTTCAACCAGTTCAAATCGTCTACGTCAGTCGATTGCCGGTTGCGATAAATAGTAATAATCAATGCCAATCCTACGGCAACTTCAGCAGCTGCAACAACAATTACAAATAGTGCTGCTACGTGTCCTGTCAGCAAATAGTTAACACCAATCTTTTCGTTCCAAATAAATCGATTGAAGGCAATAAAATTGATATTAACAGCATTTAGCATCAGCTCAATGGACATGAGAACAGCAATAATATTTCTCTTGGCAAATACTCCGTACAGTCCGATACAAAAGAGCATAGCCCCAACCAAGAGGTAGGTCGAAAGCCCAACACTAAAATTTCCTATCATTTGCTCTCGTTCACTCCCTTCGCCAAGATCACAGCACCCACTAAAGCTACTGTAAGCAGTACGGCGGCTGCTTCAAAAGGAATCATATACCGAGTGAGCAAGAGGAGTGAAAAGTCCTCAGCGGATCCGCCGCTGGTCCAGGGTGCGGCCAAAACTCTCCAATCCGCATTCGTAAAAACTACTAACCCAATAACAACAAAGAGCAAGCCAGAAACCAAAGCTCCTGCAAACCAACTCTTGTTTTCAGTATTGCTCTCACAGATATCTCCACGTAAAGTCAACATCACTGCGAAGATGACCATCAAAGATACTGCTGCTGTGTAGATCAACAACTGAACAGCTGCCAGAAAATCAGCATTCATCAGGATATAAAGCACAGCTACTCCAGAAAAAGATAGAGCAAGATAAAGCGCGCTGTGCACTATGTTCTTGGAGGTGACAACCATCCAAGCCGCTGCAATCGATAGGATTGCAAAGATAAAGAAAACGATAGTGCCCATGCTCACTCCACCTTTCCTTTTCGCTCGGCGCGCTTAATCATATCCCATTGCATCTCTTCCGGCTCATATATTGCGTTTTCAAATTCTTGAGTCACTTTTAAAGCCTTAGTCGGACAAACTTCAGCACACATACCACAGAACAAGCAACGACCTACGTCCATATGATAGGTCTTAAGAACTTTCTTATTGGCTTCATTCTTCTCGCTGGTCAATTTGATAACTGAGTTAGGGCAAGCCATAGCGCACATATTGCAGGAAATGCACTTATCCTTTTCAAGCCCCATGGAACTACGCACCCGAATCGGAAGATTAGGCTTTTCCTCCGGGTAGAACTCAGTGATATTCGGACCGACCATGCGTTTGAAGGTGATGCCTAAACCTTGTAGTAAACCTTTACCAAACACTGTGTCACCCTCCCATCACGAATCGATAGATGTAAATCCCCAGACCCGTTAACAAAATGTTTACTATTGAAAGCGGTAACAAAACCTTCCAAGCTAAATGCATCAAATGGTCAATACGAATTCTTGGGAAGGTCCAGCGAACCCACATCATGATGAAAATCATAACTCCAACTTTCATAAAGAACCAAACATAACCGGGTAAGAAACCGGGACCTTGCCAACCGCCTAAAAAGACTGTCGCAGCAAGTGCTGACATGGCTGTCATGTTTCCGTATTCACCAAGGAAGAATAATCCCCAACGGAGTCCGGTGTACTCAGTAAATGGACCGGCAACTACCTCCTGATCCGCTTCTACCAGGTCAAAGGGTGCTCTATTGAGCTCCGCCAAGCCAGCTATCATAAAAATAACAAAGGCTATAGGTTGAAGGACAATAAAAGGAATCGTACCCTGTGCTTCTACGATAACCCCTAAATTAAAGGACTGAGTGATCATAACGACCCCTAGTAAAGAGAAAAGCAAAGGGATTTCATAACTGATCATTTGAGCTACTGCCCTCATACCCCCTAATAAGGAGTATTTGTTGTTGGAGCCCCAACCAGCCATTAAGAAACATAGGGTTGAAATGGAGGAGATAGCTACAAAATAGAAAATTCCTAAATCAATATCGATTGGCGCCATTCCTCTTCCATAAGGTATAACTGCCAGGGTCATCATCGGGAGGCAAAAGATAATCATTGGTGCAATCTTAAAGATAAACTTATCGGCCCCTGCCGGGGTAACATCTTCTTTACCCATGAGTTTTAATGCATCAGCTATAGTTTGAAACCATCCCCGCGGACCGAGACGATTGGGCCCTGGCCTTTGTGAAGTCCAACCTGCTACTTTACGTTCAAGTAAAATCAAAATTAAAGCAGCTAAGACAACAATAATAACCACAATGATAAAATTAATTACATTCATGGTTAAATTAGCCCAAACTGAGTGGGGATCCGCAAAAAGACCACGGATGAACTCCGCAATAATCAAAAACAGATTATTTAGAGTCTCCATCAGGTATTTTAGAGTCTCCATCTTATTCTCCCCTCATCGCAATTTACTACTTATCAACTTCACCCAATACAGCATCCAGGGTGGCAAAAATAGCGACAACATCTTGAATTTTCCATCCTTTAGCTACTATCGGGAGCATCTGTAAGTTAATGAATGTAGCGGGTCTGATACGAAGTCGTGAAGGTTTGGTCGTTCCATCACTGACGATATAGAATCCTAGTTCCCCTTTAGGGTTTTCTACACGATGATATACTTCCCCAACAGGAGGTTTGATAACCTTAGGAACCTTGGCCATGATTGGACCGCCTGGGATATCACGCACTGCTTGCTTAATAATTTTTATACTTTCCACTATCTCATCCATCCGAATTATGGTACGATCATAACTATCGCACCCTGTCCGAACCGGAACCTTAAAGTCAAACCGATCATAGATACTGTAAGGTTCTGCTTTTCGCACATCAAAATCAACACCCGAGGCTCGTAATACCGGACCGGTAATTGAAAGGTTTTCAGCCATTTCCTTCGTCAAGATACCAACATTCTTTAAGCGCCCCATGGCAATTTCATTCCCGAAAAAGATGCCATAGTATTCTTCCAGCATTTCTGGGGAGTCATCCAGGAAAGATTGTAGCGCAGGCCAAAATTCTTCCGGTGGCTCTGCACTCATTCCACCAATTCGCATAATATTGACGGTCAAGCGACTTCCGGCAGTCATTTCGTACATATCACAAATTCGTTCACGATCACGGAAAGCATAAGACCAAGCCGACCAACCCGCCATGTCAAGTGCAGTACTCGCAATACATACTTGATGGCTGGCGATTCTGGCAAGTTCACCAAAGATAATTCGCAGGTATTCCGCTCGTTCCGGAATTTCAACCCCCATGAGCTTTTCAACAGCTTGTACGTAAGCCCAGTTATTATGTGGAGAGGCCAAGTAATCCAAGCGATCCGTATATGGAATAAACTGAGAATAGGTACGACTTTCAGCTAGTTTTTCCATTCCCCGATGCAAATACCCGAGTTTCGGATCAATATGAGTTACGGTTTCTCCTTCTAAATGGACCACCATGCGGAACAAACCGTGCATACTCGGGTGCTGGGGGCCCATGTTTAATACAAGTTCTTGTGTTTTATCAATGGACATGACCTTACCCCCTATTCCCCTTCTATTCGTGTACGCACTATATTTCGAACCTCAATTGGTTCAGTCACGTAGTCTTTACGCAGAGGATATCCTTCGAAATCATCCCACATATAAATTCGTTTTAAATTGGGATGACCTTTGAACTTTATGCCAAACATGTCATAAGCTTCTCGTTCCAGATAATTGGCCCCCTCCCAAACACGAGTTGCAGAATCAATCACTGGATTTTCACGATCCACTATCGCCTTTACGCGTAAGAGCTGTGGACCATGGAGACTTGATAACTGGTAGACAACTTCAAAATGATCGCCACAGTCAACTCCACATAAGTCGTGCAGAAAATCACATGGAACAAAGGGGAATTCTTTAGCCCCCTTTAATACTTCAATGATATAGGGCGCTTGGACTTTTAACACAAGTACCCCAAGACTTTCTTCGACCACACCATTAACCCGAGCGGCAAGTTCGTCTACATATCGGTTTAATTTTTTATTTTCCATGTCTCATTAACCTCACCTTAGCGGGATTTGAAACTTTATATTGAAGTTGCAAAAGCCCATAAATTAAGGATTCCGGCCTCGGAGGGCACCCGGGAATGTAAACATCTACCGGTAAAAACTTATCAACGCCTGCCAACATTGAGTAGGAATCTACAAAAGGTCCCCCTGCATTTGCACAGCTTCCCATAGCAATGACCCATTTTGGCTCAGGCATCTGATCATAGATTCGTCTTAATAGTGGAGCCATCTTGCGCGTACAGGTTCCCGCTACAATCATAAGATCCGCTTGACGTGGTGAAGCACGGAAAACCTCATATCCAAAGCGTGAAATATCATACCGAGGTCCGCCAGTTGCCATCATTTCAATAGCACAGCAAGCCAAGCCCAAAGTAACCGGCCAGAAGGAATGGCCTCTTGCCCAGTTCAAGGCCTTGTCTATAGTTGTAACTAATACGTTTTTTTCCATTAATGTTTCTTCTTCACGAAGACGTTTCTCAGAGACTACATCCACTCTAGAGCACCTTCCTTCCATGCATACCAGAAACCAACTAAGAGGATTACAATAAAGATGAACATTTCTACAAAGGCAAATGTCCCCAGTTTTTGGAATGTTAAGGCCCAAGGATATAAGAAAATCGTTTCTACACTAAAAGCTGCAAAAACTAAGGCGTACATAAAATAATTGCTCTTAAACCCGAGCCACGTTTTTCCGATGGTCTCATTACCACATTCATAAGTCGTTAACTTTTCTTTATGTGGTTTATTAGGTGCCAGCAGTTTCGGCATAATCATCATAATTATCGAAACTGCAATCGCTCCTACCAGAAACACACCTACCCCAGCGAAATTATTATCAGGCATTTACTTCCCTCCCTTCATAAAAATTTCCGATTGCATGCTTCTATTAGCTAAGGATATTGTGCCACAACCATGGAATTAGGTCAATTTAACAGTATTTTCTTTTCTTTCATTAATTTCTTTAATTTCTTTTGTTTCTTTTCTTTCTTTTCCATTTTTTTAGTTTCTTTTCTTAACTTTCCTAACTTTCTTTTCTTAGCTAATAGAAGTTTCCTGTTTCACCGGAGCAAAGCTTTTGCGGTGAAGCGGACAGGGCCCCAAGCGCTTTAGAACCTGCATGTGGTCGCTGGTGCCATATCCTTTGTTTTTTGAAAAGGAGTATTCTGGATAGAGAGAATGGAGTTGAACCATTAACCGATCACGCGTCACTTTCGCTAAGATTGAAGCCGCGGCAATTGAAGCACTTATGCGGTCTCCACCTATGAGCGGAAGCTGGGGAATTTGCACGTCTGTAAGGTTCAATGCATCTATTAGTAAATGATGAGGGCGAATTGTTAAACCTTCGATAGAGCGTTTCATCGCTAATTTTGTTGCCTGTAATATGTTTAAAGCGTCAATCTCAGCTGGTTCAGCGCTTCCGACAGCATAATCAATCGCCTGTTTTTGAATTTGAATAAAGAGCTTTTCACGTTTACTTTCTGTTAGCATTTTGGAGTCATTCAGTCCGGGCAGTTCAAACTTTGCCGGGAGTATACAAGCTCCGGCAACAACCGGGCCGGCGAGGGGCCCACGGCCAGCCTCATCCACACCTGCTAACAACAAATAACCTTGCTTCCATAGTTTTTTCTCTTCAACGAGCAATTGCTGTATACGAGCTTGTTCTAGTTCTTGAACTTGCTGGAACTTAAGTAGTTTTTCAGCAAGCTTTTGAACCCCTTGACGCGGGTCGTTCTTACAAGCACATATCATACGAGGGGAAGGATCCTTATAGAGTGCTTCTTGAACTTCCCGAATATTCATTTGGGATAACGGTTCCACACTTTTCTCCTCTTCTCTCCCTAAAAATTCAGTTCGACATGCAGAGACATTTCCCTTTATTTAGGTATCAGTCTTCAATATACACATAATAATCTGAATATTTTGCAATAGTACTAATTCAGATGATCCATGGTTATTGATCCCAGTTGTCCCATACGTAGATCTCTTAAAAAAATTCGGGCAGCCTTAAGAGTATCGACACGCCCACCATGAATCAAGCATCCGCGTTTACGTCCTATACTTTCTAACGTAACCTCCGGTTCTGAGATTTTGTACCGGGCTAATGAATCAGGGGAATATTGATTGAACCACTCAATAACCCAAGTTGATAATTCCTCAATATCAAACACATCATCTTTTATTGCTCCGAGAGCGGCCAGTTTTCGGCCCACCTCCAGATCGTCAAATTTTGGCCAGAGCATTCCCGGTGTGTCTAATAACTCTACTCGTTCGTGAATCCTTACCCATTGGTTTCCTCTTGTAACACCGGGTTTATTACCAACTTTTGCTTGAGCTCCACCTGTCAACTGATTAATTAAAGATGACTTTCCAATATTAGGAATTCCGACAATCATTACTCGTATCATCTGTTGACGAATACCCTTTTCAGCTTGTCTTGCTTGCTTAGCAAGAACCATCCGTTCTAATTCCGGTACAATCTGTTTGATACCGACCCCCGAGGTTGCACTCACAGCATAAACCGGGCCTGATTCTTTTAAGTACTTAACCCATTTCGATGTCCAATTAGGATTTGCTAAATCAGCTTTATTCAATAGTAAGAGTCTCGCTTTACTGCCAAGCAATTTATGCAGCATCGGGTTACGACTACTTACCGGTATTCGAGCGTCGGCTAGTTCTAAAACAACATCCACCCACTTTAGCTGTTCAGTCAAAAGCCGTCTCGTTTTAGCCATATGTCCTGGAAACCATTGAATACTCATTTAAATCCTCTTCATTCCTCTACAAACTTTATAGTCTATTTAATTAAATCGCTTTAGATATAAATCTAAAACGATTTAATGGATAGTATACTAACCAAGCCTTACCCAAAAGATATTCTTTAGGAAGGAGGCCCCATTCTCTTGAATCTTCACTCTCCCGACGATTATCTCCCAAGACAAAGACTTTACCCTCTGGCACTACCTCTGGGCCATAGGGTGGATAATCCCCTGGCTTAACATATGGCTCAGGAATATCTTTCCCATTTACAAAAACTTTATTATCTCGTAGTTCTACCGTTTCGCCTTCTGCAGCAATAACCCTTTTAACAAAGGTTCTCTTTATATCCTTAGGAAAAGCAAAGACAACAACATCTCCACGAGTTGGTGCCCAAAAACGATATGACAAACGATTAACTAGGATATGATCCCCCGGGGCCATACCCGGCTCCATGGAAGGGGATGGAATTAAATATGGTTGAAATACCCACAAACGAAGTCCCCCACCGATTAAAACTAGTGCGCCAATGATTCCTAGCAGCCATTTTGCATTTGATCTTTTATTTTCCATTTTAACGCTCCCCTCTTGAACTACTCTTTAGTATTAACAAGATTCTTCGGAGCATACACAATGAAAGATAAAAATCGTTTATAACCTGTTCCCGGGCAGATACTATAAGCTCTAGCGCTAGAAAGAACTATATGTAATGGGAATTATATTAGTATTAGAAAACTTGGCAGGCACCCACGAATACATTGTATTCGCACGTATTAGCCTTTCTTGCAGACACGGTCTTCGCACGGGTTAAACCTTCTTGCAGTATATAGCGAAAGTTTCTGCCCTGAAAAAAAAAAGAGCCAGATTGCTCCAGCTCATTTTTTCCCTAGCCGATACGACGGTCGCGAATCCGAGCCGCCTTACCTGAAAGACCACGTAGATAGTTAAGCTTAGCCCGGCGAACAATACCTCGTCGAGCCACCTCGATTTTTTCCAAGCGAGGTGAATGCAAAGGGAAAGTTCGTTCTACCCCGACTCCAGCGAAGACACGTCGAACTGTAAAAGTTTCACGAATGCCGCCATTTTTCATTGCAATGACAACCCCTTCGAAAACCTGGATACGTTCACGAGTTCCCTCAACAATACGGACATGTACACGAACTGTATCACCCGGCCGGAAGTTAGGAAGATCCTTTTTCATTTGTTCTTCTTCAATCATGCGAATATAATCCATTAAAAACCCCCCCTTCCTTGCCTAGATGTTCATACACTGATTTTCAGCCAGCGGACCATCTATTATCAGACCTATTTATTTTATCACAACAAATTATGATATGCAATAAATTTCGATTCGATAGTGTTGTTTTCAATGACCGCGTAACCGATCTAAGATAATTGAAACTGCAGAACGTACGGATAAGTGATTGTAATCTGTCGGTCCATAAATCGGCTCCAAGATACGATCCATCTTTTCAACATCCTCTTTAAGCAGTCCCCAACCCGTTCCAAATAATAGCAGAATGGGAGTCTCGTTATTCTCTATGTCCTCTCGAAGCTCAGAATAAGCAATAGTATTGGCATATTTTCTAGCATCCGTTGCAACCTTTATGGGCCCAACTCCATGTTCTGCTTCGATCTCTTCATAGACTTGAGCCAGATCAACTGCAATCTTCACTCGAGAGAATGCTTCCTGACGATCGGGATTGTACTCTGCTCCATATCCTTCTTGCCAGAAACCCATAATACGTTTGGCTAAAGCACGCTGAGCTTCTGCAGGATGAACTACATAATATCGTTTTATACCATAAGTCGTTGAGCATCTGGCTATATCATGTAAATCTAAATTAGTAATTGATGTAGCAACTGTCTCCATGTTTTTATTGTAGACAGGATAATGGACTAAAGCCAAGTAGACATCTGACATATATAAAAAATCACTCCTAACGAACTACTGAAACAGAGAAAAACTCTCGTCTATTTGTTCCTATTTGAAGATCGCCTCTGTCGCTTTGGTGGAGGGGAAAGGTGCTGCCATTTCGTACGCCATCTGGCAAATTCCTCGTGTTCCAGGGTAAGTTCCTCTAATAATGAATAATCTTCCAGGCTAAACTCCAGGTTCTTGATTAGATCTGGGCGTCTTAAAAACGTTCGCCTGAGTGACTCTTTTCTCCTCCAGCGCATTATCTGGGCATGATGGCCGGACAACAAAATCTCCGGCACCTTACGTCCTTCAAAGTCCGCCGGACGAGTATACTGAGGGTATTCCAACAACCCTATACTGTGCGAATCTTCCTCAGCAGATACCTCTTCTCCTAGAACACCAGGAATGAGCCTCACTACGGCATCAATCATTACCATGGCAGCTAGCTCTCCTCCTGTTAAAACATAGTCCCCTAAGGACACTTCCTCATCCGCTAACTCTCGAATGCGTTCATCAAATCCTTCGTAATGCCCACACATAAATACAAGCTCTTGATGTGCAGACCACTCTTCAGCTTTCTTTTGATGAAACACATGTCCCTGAGGAGACATAAGAATTAACTTCCGATCATGACTAACCTGAGGCAAATCTCTTATAGCTGCAAAAATCGGTTCAGGCTTTAAGAGCATTCCCGCTCCCCCTCCATAGGGAACATCATCAACATTTTTATGCTTACTAACTGCATAATCACGAAAGTTAACCAAGTTAATCTCTACTAAACCAGCTTCTTGAGCGCGTTTTAGAATACTTTCATTTAAAGGAACAAACATTTCGGGAAATAGGGTTAAAATTGTTATTTTAATCATATGTAGGATATCCTCCAGCAAAGTCATGGCTCAATATGTCGTTTGCAATTCTTGCGATTCGAACTCCTTAATCTCGAAGCCCTGGTGGAAGAATAACATCCATGCGCCGTCCAGAGACGTCAACATTCTTTACAACACTTTTAAGAGCTGGAATGCATAGTTCTCCTTTAACCCCTTTAACAACATAAACATCGTTTGCACCAGTTTCCAAAACTTGGCTGAGCGTTCCCAGCAATATATCTTCTTCATAAACCTGCATTCCCTCAAGCTCAAAATAATACCATCCCTCTTTAAGAGGAAGTACTTCTGAGCGATCAATACGAACTTCCCATCCTCGGTATTTTTCCGCTTGATCCGCAGTAGCTATTCCCTCAACCGCCAGCAATACAAACTCCATTTGTAAACGGGCTTCGATAACTTTAAAGCGTTGATTGGTCGTACCGCTCCGCAAAATAACTTCCTGCAGTTTAAGAAATCGTTTAGCGTTATTAGTCAACGGATAGACCCTCAACTCCCCGCTAATTCCATGCGGACGCAACACTTCCCCAATCAGTACTTCATCCATAATCCCAGCCCCTTTCAGGTGATAGATAGGTTTAAAACGTTGAGAAGGGCACAAGCCCTTCTCAACGTTATTGATCAATGTCCATATGAACTCGGCGCCCATCTTTAACGGCAGCCGCTTTAACCAGCGTACGAATAGCGTTCGCGATCTTCCCTTGTTTCCCAATCACTTTCCCCATGTCATCAGGTGCGACTGTGAGCTGTAAATGCACACTCTTTTCAGTCTCCGTTTGAACGACGAGAACTTGATCTGTCTGATCCACCAACGCTTTCGCGAGGATTTCTACAAGTTCCTTCACAGGAACCACCCCCCAAACTCTACACTTAGTTCTTGGACTCGTGGAATTTGGTTAAGATACCAGCTTGACTCAGCAAAGACTTTGCAGTATTTGAAGGCTGAGCTCCAGTTGATAACCATTTCATAGCCTTTTCCTCATCAATGTTCAGAACTACAGGGCTTTTTGTTGGATCGTAATATCCAATTTGTTCAATGAAACGACCATCACGGGGAGCTTTAGCATCAGCAATTACCATACGGTAGAAAGGATTCTTTTTAGCACCCATGCGGCACAGACGAATTTTTGTAGCCATGTTTTTCACCTCCTCCAGTTCGAGGTTCGAAGTTCGAAGTTCGAGGTTCGAATGTTTGTCATTCTATATCTCACATCGCCCATTTACCCCTAGATTAGTTAACTAGACTTTAAGACAGAGTATTTAACTCGATTAAAGTAAGTTTATTATATAAACAACGCTAGATTATAGCGTGTGTCCATCGAATTTGAGGTCCGAAGGCCCCCCCTTATACCGTCGGAAACGGAAATTTCGGTTTCTTACCCTTCTTGCCCTTTTTTCCGCCCCCAAGCATACCCATGCCGCCACCTGAGAATTGCTTCATCATCTTTTGCATTTGTTCAAACTGCTTTAAGAGACGTCCTACGTCTTGAACTGAAGTTCCGCTTCCTTTAGCGATTCTTTTTTTACGTGAATCTTTTATAATGGCTGGCTTCCGACGTTCTTCTGTCGTCATCGACCGGATAATAGCTTCAATATGTGCAGTGTCTTTTTCATCTATATTAACATCTTTTAACTGTTTCCCTACTCCGGGAATCATTTCTAAGATTGAGGAAAGAGGGCCCATTTTTTTCATCTGCTGCATCTGATCAAGAAAATCGTCAAGGGTAAATTCCTGTTTGCGCAGCTTTTGTTCCATTTCTTTGGCCTTTTTCTCATCAAAAGATTCCTGAGCCTTCTCAATTAAAGTAAGAACATCGCCCATTCCCAGAATTCTAGAAGCCATACGATCAGGATGGAAAGCTTCAAGGGCATCCATCTTTTCCCCGAGGCCAATAAATTTAATGGTACACCCAGTCACTGCTTTGATCGAAAGAGCTGCGCCCCCACGAGTATCTCCATCTAACTTTGTGAGAATTACACCATCAAGCCCTAAGTCTCCGTGGAAGGACTCCGCGACATTAACCGCATCTTGTCCTGTCATAGCATCTACAACCAGCAAGATTTCGTGAGGTTTGACAGACCCTTTAATATCCCGCAGCTCGCCCATCAATTCCTCGTTAATGTGCAAACGTCCGGCTGTATCAATTATGACCACATCTTGTCCATTCTGATTGGCATGGGTAATACTTGCTTTAGCAATATCTCTCGGATTTTCCTCTCCCATAGAAAAAACCGGCACATTCAGTTGAGCTCCTAGAACCTGCAACTGTTTGATCGCGGCTGGACGGTAGATATCACATGCAACAAGCAGAGGATGTTTCCCTTGTTTCTTAAGCATGTTGGCCAACTTAGCAGCGTGAGTGGTTTTTCCCGCTCCTTGAAGACCAACCAACATAATCACTGTAGGAGGCTTTGAGGCAATCAAGATTTTACCGGATGCCCCTCCCATAAGGTCGATCATTTCTTCATGAACAACTTTAATAACATGTTGTGCCGGTGAAAGAGATTCTAGGACTTCTTGACCAATTGATCGTTCCTTTACTTTGGCAACAAAGTCCTTAACAACTTTAAAGTTAACATCCGCCTCCAATAAGGCAACGCGAACTTCACGCATAGCCTCGTTGACATCTGCTTCCTTTAACTTGCCCTTTCCTTTAAGCCTCTTAAATGTTTCTTGGAGTTTTTCGCTTAGTCCTTGAAACATGCCTGTCCTCGCTTTCGATTTGATCCACTTACAAATATCTCTACATAGCCTGTGTTTAATTATAAGGCTTTGTCTTTTAGCTTCTGCTATTAGATCGCTGAGATCTTGACAAAAACATCTTCAATCATCATCCGGATTTTAAGGTGTCGCTCATAGGCTTCCTGACAGGAAAAATCCTGTTCTTTTAGCTCTTCCAAAACACTCTGAACTTCAAGGAGCTTCTCCCGTTCAGTCCAAAACCTCTGGACGAGCCCTAGTTTATCCTCGTATTCTGTGAGGATCCTTTCAGTACGTTTGAGCAAATCATGTATAGCCTGACGGCTTATATTTTCAACTTCAGCAATCTCAGTCAACGAAAGGTCTTGCTGATAGTGAAGGTCCCAGACATTTCTTTGCTTATCTGTTAGCAACGGGCCATAAAAATCAACTAAGAGAGCCCTTTTGGCGAGTTTCTCCATGGCAACCCCCTGTAAAGCGTTTTTACTTTACAACGGAATATTAGACTAAATTCTTTTCTTTGTCAAGTGTTATTACTTAACATTCAATTCCAGCTCTATTCGCTTTGCTCTCATCTCTGCTTCTTGACAAATTTTACTTAAATCCAAGGTTAATAGTTTACGCTCTTCCATCAGTAACTTTCCATCTACCATCACCGTTCGGACATCACCGGCATGGGCCGAATAAACTAAGTGGGCGGGAATCGAAAAACGCGGATAAAAATGCGCTTGATCCATATCGATTGTGATCAAATCCGCCTTAAATCCCGGAGCTAATACTCCAACATTTTCAAATCCTAAAGTTTGCGCACCACCAACTGTTGCCATTTCCAGAACCTCATAAGCGGGAAGTGCCGTTGGATTAACCTTAAGTTTTTGCTGGAAGGATGCTGAGCGCATTTCTCCAAATAGATCAAGATTGTTATTACTTGATGCACCGTCCGTCCCAAGACCTACGACAACTCCCTGGGATCGCAGTTCAGTAATAGGTGCTGTTCCACTGCTCAACTTCATATTACTTTCCGCATTATGAGCTACGCAGACGTTTTGGCGATGAAGTATTTCAATATCTTGTTGAGTTAAATGCACACAATGGGCGGCCACGACGTGCCCACCAAATAACCCAAGTTCATCCAGCCATTGGACGGGGGTTTTCCCATATTGTTCTTTCAGTATGTTAACTTCATCTTGAGTCTCTGCTACATGAATATGAATCCCTACATTTAATCGGTCGGCTTCCGCTTTAACCTTCTTCAGATACTCTGCCGAGCAAGTATATGGGGCATGAGGCCCAAACATGATGCTCAGTCTGCCATTACCAGTTCCGTGATATTGGCGAACCAGTTCGATATTTTCTTGTAAGGCATTCTCCCCGTTGGGCCCATTACCGATTAGTCCTCGCGAAAGAACAGCACGAGTTCCCGCCTGAAGGACTGCCTCTGCAACTTTATCCATTGAGGCATACATATCCAGCATCGTCGTAGTTCCGGAGCGGATCATTTCACAAAGCGCCAATAAAGTACCCCAGTAAATGTCCTCATCCGTCAACTTATCCTCGAAAGGCCACACCTTCTCATTTAACCAAGGCATTAGCGGCAGGTCATCTGCATAGCCCCTGAGTAGCGTCATGGCGGCATGAGTATGTGTGTTAATTAAGCCGGGCATAACCACGTCATTTGGCAGCTCCAAAATCCGATCAGGTACAAACCCCTCTGGAGATGAGCCTTTCTCACCTACTGAAACTATTAGATCATCTTCTATACAAATCTCTCCTTGAGGAAAGAAGGTGTCCGCTCCGGTCATGGGTAAGATCATAGCACGAATTAGAATTTTAGACATTATCTTCCGTCCCCTTACAGCCATATTTAAAGATTAACGGCGTAGACTAAGGGATTACTCCCATTAATTTAAGATCGAACCATTAATTTAAGGAGATTAACTGAATAAGGCGCTGTTACCATTCCCTTTTCGGTAATTATTCCTGTAATGTATTTCGCAGGAGTAACATCGAAGGCTGGATTAAAGACTTTCACTTCTTCAGGTGCTACCGATACCCCAAAACACTCTCTAACTTCATTTGCCGGCCGTTCTTCAATGGGAATTTCCTGACCATTGGCTACTTTCAAATCTATCGTAGATGTTGGTGCTGCCACATAAAAAGGTATTCCATGAGCATTTGCCAAAACAGCTACAGAATAAGTACCAATCTTGTTTGCTGTGTCCCCGTTAGCAGCAATTCGGTCAGCACCTACAATCACAAGGTCAATCTTCCCCTGTTGCATCAAATAGCCTGCCATATTATCCGTAATAAGTGTTACAGGAATTTTTTCTTCTAAGAGTTCTAAGGCAGTTAAACGCGCTCCTTGCAAGAGAGGTCGTGTTTCGTCTGCATAAACATGAATCATTTTACCCGCCAGATGCGCACTTCGGATGACCCCCAGAGCAGTTCCATACTCTACGGTAGCCAAAGCTCCAGCATTACAATGAGTGAGGATATTTGCTTTATCAGGTACTATCTCATTACCGACTTCCCCTATCAGTCGATTCATTCGACGATCATCTTCAGCTATTCGGTTAGCTTCTTCTGTAAGAACTCGGCGCACATCGTCTAAGTCATCCATATCCCAACATTCACGCAATCTATCTTCCATTCGCCTTAGTGCCCAAAATAGGTTAACCGCCGTCGGACGAGTTTCTGCCAATCTGGACTGTACCTTTTCCATAAAGCTAGGCAAACCATCTCTATCTCCTTGGTACTCTAACGCTCCTAATACAAAACCATACGCAACAGCAGCCCCAATTGCCGGCGCACCACGTACTTCCATATTTTCAATAGCTTCAGCTACACTCTCATAAGACACTGCATCCCGATAAAGGATTTCTACTGGAAGCTTGCTTTGATCTAATATGCGCAAAGCATTCCCTAGCCATTCAATCGATTTCAACGTCCCACCACCTCTCTAAAATTTACCGACTTCGGCATTTGCCGAGGCACATAGACATTTCTGACTAGGTGTCAATAACTCAAAGGTTGCTTGAATGAGCTGTGCAACATCTATCTCTAATTTCTTAATACTCTCCATAACCTCAGAATGGCTTAAGGGATGATCAGCAATCCCTGCTGCTTCATTGGTAACCATTCCAATGGAGGCGTAACACATCCCAAGTTCCCGAGCTAAAACAACTTCAGGAACACTTGTCATTCCGACAAGGTCAGCTCCAAGATATTGAAACATCCGAATCTCGGCTGGAGTCTCAAAACGGGGGCCTTCTGTACAAACATAACATGCTCCGTTCTTAACCACAAGTCCCAGATGTTCTGAAGCATTAATAATTATTTGCCGAACAGCGGCGCAATAGGGGTCGGTCATATCCACATGGAGAACACCGTCTGTTCCTCCTTCGTAGAAGGTCTGGGGGCGACTCTTTGTGAAATCAAGAAACTGATCCAGCAAAACCAAATCGCCCAAACGATAATTAGAAGACAGGGAACCTACTGCAGCAGTTGCTATTATTTTACGTACTCCAAGCTCTCGCAGGGCCCAAATATTACCTCTATAATTCACAAGGTGAGGAGGTGTTGCATGATTTTGCCCATGGCGACTCATAAAAACTAACTCACGATTAGTATCTTTTCCGATAGTAGCTTCTACCGTTCCGTAGGGAGTTTTGACAGAGATAACACGTTGTTCCTTCAAGGCAAAGTGGTCAAGCCCTGTTCCCCCAATAAGAGCAAAATCTATCAGAATCTCTCCCCCTCATCATTTTTTCCAAAAAGTGCAGCAGCAAAATCCTCAGGATCAAAGGGACGCAAATCTTCCATTCCTTCCCCAATTCCAATCCATTTCACAGGAATACGAGTTTCCCCTTGAATTCCTAACACTACTCCCCCTTTCGCAGTCCCATCTAGCTTAGTCAGGACTATTCCCGTAACTCCCGCTACTTCCTGAAATAGCTTTGCTTGCTGCAAAGCGTTTTGTCCTGTCGTGGCATCCAATACTAATAACACCTCATGCGGAGCCCCAGGAATTTCTCGTTCCATAACCCTTTTGACCTTCCGCAATTCTTCCATCAAGTTCACTTTATTATGAAGACGTCCAGCAGTATCTACAATTACAACATCAACACTGCGGGACTTAGCTGCTTGTACAGCGTCATAAGCAACTGCCGCAGGATCAGCACCTTCACGTTGCTTGATAATCTCTACTCCGGCTCTCTCGCCCCAAACCTCCAATTGATCAATGGCAGCTGCCCGAAAAGTATCCCCAGCGGCCAACAAAACACGCTTGCCATCCTGTTTTAACCAATTAGCAAGCTTACCGATTGTGGTAGTTTTGCCAACCCCATTGACCCCAACAACAAGAATAATACTTGGCCCTTGCTTAGCGAAAGTAATGCTTGATTTCTCTCCCAATAATTCCGAGATTAATTCTTGAAGCACAGCAGTCAGCTCATTAGGATCTGAAATTTTACGCTGTTTAACTTCCTTACGTAACCGTTCGACCAATTCGAAAGAAGTGTTAACACCCACATCTGAGCGAATTAACACCTCTTCCAGTTCTTCATATAACTCTTCATCAATTTTCTTACGCCCAGTGAAAACCTCTTCAACCTTTTCCACGAAATTCTGTCTTGTTTTAGTAAGACCTTCTTTAAGCTTTGCAAAAAAACCTGCCATGGTTTAATCCTCCCTGTGGTTGGTGATTCGATAATTCGAACGTGATTGTAGGGCATTCATTAGGTCGTCCAGCGTTTAGCATTCCTCGTATTTATATTCTCATTATAACCAGAGTAATACAAGCACAATGTTACAATAAGTTTACCCACTATTCAAATTGCCACCCTAATATGTAAATGAACATGCATTTAGACGTAATTGAAAGGTACACCGGATTTCCGTGAAAACTATCTTCTGACTCATACATGCCACCCAGACCCCAAGGGAAGGCGCACATGAAATGTGCCTTCTCCCCAGCAAACGTCCCCCCGTTCCTAGACCCAGGACGCAGTGTCACACGAGCGCGACGTCTTTACGTAAGCAGCTAAGCAACCTTCCGTTCAATCGACCCCAGACACGGGGCAGTGTACAAGGATGTACACTGCCCCCAGCGAGCCAAGGATGGCTCATCTGGGACGATAGTCTCCGGTGGAGATTATCGCCGTAGGCGGTTTCTCCGAAACAATCGCTATCGTCGAAGGATGAACCCCGCTCCCCAAAGCCAAGAGCTTGAACGGTTAGTTTGCTCTGCGTCGTAAGCACCGAGCGCTGTGTCACACAAGTCCGGCTATGCGCTCTCCGGCCTCTCTCCTCGTCCATCAAGCTTAACAGAAAGTAACTTCGAAACCCCAGATTCCTCCATGGTTATCCCGTATAAGACATCCGCCGATTCCATAGTTCCTTTACGGTGTGATACAACAATAAACTGAGTTGAATGTGATAGCCGGTGAATATATTGGGCAAATCTCTGAACATTAGCATCGTCCAGTGAAGCTTCAATCTCATCTAGAATACAAAAAGGACTGGGTTTTACTCTTAGAAGAGCAAATAGAATTGCGATTGCAGTTAAGGCCCTCTCTCCCCCCGATAACAGGGACAGAAGCTGCGGCTTTTTACCCGGAGGCTGAGCGATAATCTCAACACCTGTTTCCAGGATAAGTTCCGGATCTACTAATTGAAGTTCGGCATGACCGCCGTCGAAGAGTTCCTTAAACACCTCTTGGAAGGCCTCATTCACAGCCTTAAAGCTTTCAGTAAAGCGTTCACTCATAGTTTTATCAAGCTCAGAAATTAATTGCCGTAATGTTTGATTGGCTTCTATTAAGTCTTCTTGCTGAGCCAACATAAATTCTCTCCGTTTAAGGATTTTAGGGTATTCTTCAATAGCAGCCTGATTTATCGGGCCTAATTCCTCAATTTGTCGTTTTATTTCCTGAACCCTTTTCCATAAAACCGTCCTATCTTCATCTGTTTGATACAGCATTCCCTCTTCCCAAGTCAGAGAAAATTCCTCGGATAAGCGATTTAGAGCAGATTCGCATTCAGTTTCCCAACGAACGACTCGGATTTCATGGGCGTGAAGACGCTGTTCAAGAGTGCGGGCCTCTTGCCGAATACTATGAAGCTCCTGATCCAATTCTAGGACTCTGCTCGACAACCCTTCTCTGGCCTGTCTGGATTGCATTAGCTCATACTGCTGAGTCTCCTGGGCTTTAGTATGGTCAACCAGTTGTTGGCTGAGGGATTCTAACTCCTGCTCAACACTCCGACGAGTTTGCTCGATATCGGCTTTTCTCTGTTTTTTCTCTGCCAGGTTCAGCTCACTTTCACGAACCCCTTTACGTTCTTGGGAAAGCTGATCCATACATTGGGTCAGCTCTTGCTCCCATTTAGCCAGCTGGACCTTTTCTTGGGTAAGCTTCTCGGCATAGGTTTCAATCTCTTCTGCTACGATCTTAGCTTCAGATTCTCTGCGGTTATATGCCTCGCGCAAATCAGCCGAAGTTCTTTCCGCAGTCTCCATGCTTTCGGTTAAACTGTTTAAGCGTATGGTTAGTTCATCCTTCTGGGTTAGAGCTTCCTTGTGTCGCTGCCTTAATCCCAATAAATCCCCGGCTAATCGACGTAATTGACTTAACACGTTTTCGTGCTGGGCCCTAAGCTTCACCTGCAGTTCTTGTTCATTCCTAAGTTTCAGGCCCAAGGACTCCAGAATCTCCTGTTGTTCCCTCAGGCGCTGATCATTAGCAAGACATTCACGCTCTTTCTGAGTTAAGTCTTTCTCCATTTTCCCCAGAGATATGCGCAGAGTCTCAATTTCCCTAGAGCGGCCGAGCAAATTTCCACCTTTACGCTGAATACTTCCCCCACTCAGAGAACCACCAGGATATACCTGATCTCCCTCAACGGTCACTATCCGAAGTTTATAGCCAGAGGCTCGTGCAATCCTAGTTGCTGCCTCCATATCTGTTACGACAACAATCCGTCCAAGCAGGAACTCCATGGCTGGCAGGTATGAATTGTTATACGTAATTAAATCTACTGCGAGACCGATATACCCCTCGTCCTGGGCAACAACCTTACTCACAGACATCCGATTTCCTTGAATGACATCAAGAGGAAGAAAGGTCACTCGTCCCAATTGATGGGCTTTTAAATAGGCAATAGCTCTTTTTGCAGACTGTTCATTCTCAGCGATAACATTTTGCATCCCTGCTCCGAGAGCAGTTTCTACAGCAAGTTCATATTTCTCCTCAACAGTGATCAGGTCAGCAACCGTCCCGCATAGACCCTGGCAATCCTTTAATCCCTTTTTCTTGGCTAGCATCACCTCACGGACCCCTCTCTGATAGCCTTCAAGGGAATCCTCTAAGGATTGCAAGGCATGCAGTCTGGCCTTAGCTTGATCACTAAGAGTTCTCTGTTTCTGTAGATCTTTTGCTCTTTCAATACCTAAAGCTTTAAGCCTATTTAATTCCGCCCTATGCTCTGCCTCTTCTTTTCCAGTAGCTCGAGCTTGGATTATAAGTTGATTGAGTTCTCTTTCCTGGTCAGCGCTTGTTGCAAGCAGAGCTTCATTTTCTTGGTTCTTTAACTCTTGCTCTTGTTCTATGCGATAAATATCCTGCTCCAGTGAAGCAAGTGTATGGCGAGTCCCTGTCAATTCATTTGAACAATTCGCTTGCTCAGTTAAAGCTTGGAAGAGGTCTGCTTTTAATCCTTCGATATCCTTGGCTAAGGTATTTTCTCTAATACCTGATAACTTCTGTTCCTGATCTACTACTTTGCGCTGAGTTTCTTCAACAGTATGATTTAACACGGCTTGTTTCGCAACTAGTGTTTTAATCCGTTCCTGTAAAAGCTTAACCCTTTCTTCATCCCCACGGATCTCTTGAGTCAACCTATCTGTTTGCTCGTCAAAATAATTAAACCGCTCTTTGCGGAGGTTCTGGTCATATTTTAGAGAATTCAAGGCTTGTTCTGACTGAAAAACTCGCTCTTGCTTTTGCTGAAGTAGAGTGTCTAAGCCTTGCAGTTCATCCTTGAGTTGTAAACTTTGAGCTTCTTTCAGACCTACTGTTGCTTGGGCTTCCAAAGCACTGGCCTGAAGATTGCCAAAATCTTGACTAGCTTTTAATAGTTTCTGTTTGACCTCAGAGATGTCTTGAACAACCCCAAGAATTTCAAGACGTTTTTGCTCTTGCATCAAGGCAAGGCTCTGTTCGGCCACTTGGGCTTGGGCAGCCAGAGGAGTCAGTTGTCCCTCAATTTCTTGTACGATATCATTAATACGTTCGAGGTTCAAGGTCGTTGCATCCAGACGCTTTAAAGCCTCACGTTTTCGCGAACGATACTTAGTAATCCCCGCCGCCTCTTCGATTAATGATCGACGTTCTTCTGATTTGAGGGTTAAGATTTCCTCAACCCGCCCCTGCCCAATGATCGAAAACCCTTCTTTTCCGGCTCCCGTATCCATAAAGAGTTCTTGGATATCTTTAAGACGACAAATAGCCTTATTAATAAGATATTGCCCTTCTCCATCACGATAGACTCTGCGGGTAATTGTTACCTCTCGAAAGTCCAACGGAAATATTCCAGTCGTATTATCAAAAATCAGGGATACCTCTGCCATTCCAACTGGTCGGCGCTGCGTACTTCCTGAAAAAATAACATCTTCCATTTTTGATCCGCGCAGGCTTTTGGCACTTTGTTCCCCTAAAACCCAACGAACTGCATCTGCAACATTACTTTTTCCGCTCCCGTTTGGACCGACGATAACGCTTAATCCCTGACCGAGCTCTAATTTAACAGCATCAGCGAACGACTTAAATCCCTGAATATGAATCCCCTTTAAGAAAACAGGGAAATTCTCAGGTTTAGTCATCGTTCTCACTCCCCCAAAGGTCTAAGACTTGCTTCGCGGCATGTTGTTCCGCTTCCTTTTTCGTCCGGCCTGTACCTTTCCCCATTAAATCCCCTTCCACAAAAACACCCGCTGTAAAGCACTTATTATGATCCGGCCCTTCTTCCAAAAGAATCTGATAGCTGACCTCTTTTTCGTCCCGTTGAGCTTTTTCCTGCAACACGGTTTTGTAGTCTCCATAATTTCCTTTGGCCACTTCTTCAATAGCCGGTTTAAGTAACTCTAGAATTACTCTCCTAGCTTCCTGAAAACCGTATTGAAGATAAATTGCTCCAATCACCGCTTCCCAAGCATCTGCTAAAATTGATGGCCGTTCTCGCCCACCTGAAACCAGTTCTCCCTTACCTAATAACAACTCTTGCCCTAACTCAATCTCATGTGCCTTGCGTGCTAAGGTGGTTTCATTAACCACAGCAGCCCTCATTTTCGTAAGCTCTCCTTCTGGACGATCCGGATAACTTAAGTATAAGTACTCTGCTATGATAAAATCTAAGATAGCGTCTCCTAAAAACTCAAGGCGCTGATTGTTTTCTCTGCCAAACTGCGGATTTTCAAATACATAGGAAGGATAAGTTAAAGCAGTGGTAAACAACCGATTAGGAGGAATACCTAATTCTAAGCGTTTAGCTAACTTAACTCCAGGTTCAAGCTTAAGAGATGTCAAGGCGAATTTTTTTCGCCCTGACCTCCCTCCTGCTTTCTTTGAATTATCTCCTATGCTTGATTTCTTTTCAACCATGCTTAGATCTCCTTGTCTTTAGGCAATTTCTGGAGAACGATGGTGGCATTATGTCCACCAAAACCTAATGAATTGGACATCGCTACATTTACATCATGCTGACGGGAACAATTAGGAACATAATCCAAGTCACATTCGAGATCAGGTTCACCGTAGTTCGTTGTAGGCGGAATTGCTCCTCGTTCAATGGCCAATGCACATATGACCGCTTCAATAGCACCTGCAGCCCCCATTAAGTGCCCAGTCATAGATTTTGTCGAGCTAATAGCTAGTTTTCTGGCATGCTCTCCAAAAAGACTTTTAATGGCAACAGTTTCCGTTACATCATTTGGCCCGGTACCCGTTCCATGAGCATTAATATAATCGACTTCTTCTGTACTTATTCCTGCATCTTTTAACGCTGAACCCATAGAACGAATAGCTCCGCCGCCGCCGGGAACCGGGGTTGTAATATGATACGCATCCGAAGTACTGGAATATCCCGCTAATTCAGCATAGATATGAGCTCCCCGTGCTTTAGCATGCTCTAAGGATTCAAGTACTAATACACCTGCCCCTTCACCCATGACAAAACCGCTCCGACGTTTATCGAAAGGACGGCAAGCTTGATCGAAAAACTCCGTTTCAGTCGACATTGCCTTCATTGAGCAAAAACCGGCAAAAGCCAATTTAGTAATCGGTGCCTCCGTCCCTCCACAAAGCACAACATCAGCTTCCCCACGTTGGATTAACCTCAAAGCTTCGCCAATTGCATTTGTAGCAGATGCACAAGCCGTAACAATCGTCAAACTAGAGCCTTGCAAGCCAAACTCAATCGATATATGCCCTGCAGCCATATTGCCAATAAGCATTGGGACAAAAAACGGGCTGACCCGACTACTTCCTTTGCTCATCAACACCTCTTTTTGATCTTCAAAGGATGTTACCCCACCTATTCCGCAGCCCATAACTGTTCCTATGCGTTCTTTGTCTTCCTTGTCCAAATCCAGTTTAGCATCTTGAATAGCCATCTTTGCAGCCGCTATGGCAAATTGGGCAAAGCGATCCATATGACGACTTTCCTTTTTACTAACCCAATCAGTCGGCTCGAAGTCTTTGACCTCCGCGGCGACCTTCGTTGGTAAATCCGATGTATCAAAACGTGTCAATAGGCCAATTCCGGATTTCCCGTCCATCAAATTGTTCCAAAATTTATCCAATTCATTTCCTAAAGGAGAGATTACACCCATTCCCGTAATAACTGCACGCTGCACACTTATACCTCCTTAAAAGTGAGTATTCCTTTTTTTATATCTTCGAAAATCTCGTGTACAGACAAAACCTCATTAATTTTGTGGACTCTAGCGCCCGAAAAGATAAGGCCCTGCTGAACATCTCCCTGTTGTGCCATAATTAAGCGATCCATAATACAAAAGTTCCCTTCACAACTCTTGAGACAACCTTTGCAGTCTGTTGGAGCAACATCCACATCACTGTCAAGGGCCAAAGTAAAGGGATTTTTAATTCCCCGCCCAGGCAGCCCTACAGGGCTGTGAATAAATACAATATCCTTTTGAGTTGCCTTTAGCATTTCTGATTTCCAAGCCAGCGCCGCACTGCTCTCTTCACTGAGTGCAAAACGGGTTCCCATTTGTACCCCGGCCGCCCCCTTCTTTAACATTTCCGCTACACCTTGCCCATCGATAACGCCCCCTGCGCCAATAACAGGAATATCCACCGCCTCAATGACTTCCGGAAGAATGTCATGGATGGAACGGTCTGTTCCCAGATGTCCACCAGCCTCTACACCTTCTACAACAACAGCTGCAGCCCCTAGCTTTTGAGATAACTTAGCAAGTTTTGCTGAGGACACAATAGGCACAACCGGAATGCCTTTTTCTTTACCCCAAGTAAACATATCCCGGGAAAAACCTGCTCCCGAAACCAATAAATCTATTTTTTCTTCAAAGGAAGCCTGGACTAATTGGGCAAATTCACGAACTGCAAACATAATGTTTACTCCGATTATTCCCTTCGTGCGTTTCCTTGCTTCACGTATTTCCGCCTTAAGCTCCTCTACAGACAGACCACTGCCTGCAATTATCCCTATCCCTCCCTCTTCAGCTACCGCTGCAGCGAGAGGAGCCATTGATATTTTCACGGCCATTCCTCCTTGGATAACAGGAATCTTAGCCACTAAATTTCCAATACGAAGATCGGGTATTTTCACAATCTTTCCCCCTGTTCAAGTTCTACCCTAAGTAAACGATTTCTTTTGAGCAACAAAATTTTAATTATATATTTAAACCCCCGACTCGATATTCGATATTCGCGGTTCGAAGTACGAATATTAAAGTTTGAATATCTAGACCAAGTATTACTCCTAAAGAAGTTTTAACAATATAGGATTTATAAAAATAATTGGATAAGCCTATTATTCAAAACGTCTTCATTGGCTTAAATTCTTGGTAAAGGAGAGAGAAATATCTTAAAAGAAAGTCCCGCATTGAATACGGGACCTTTTTGTGTTTATTTGTTTTCCGTGATGTAGTTAACTGCATCTCCAACTGTACGGATTTTTTCGGCTTCCTCATCCGGAATATCCATGTCGAATGCCTCTTCTAAAGCCATAATCAATTCAACGATGTCCAAAGAATCTGCATTTAGCTCTTCAAAGGAGGTTTCCGGGGTAATAGTTGCTTCATCTACCCCCAGTTGATCTACGACGATGGCTTTCACTTTTTCGAAAACTCCCATGCTGCTTCTTCACCTCCTCTCAAAAAAACTACAAAAACCATTACATTTCCATTCCTCCATCAACACTCAAGGTCTGTCCAGTAATGTAGGAGGCTTCTGGGGACACAAGGAACCGAACTACGTTAGCAACATCTTCAGGACTCCCTATACGGCCAAGTGGTATTCCTTTCAAAATGTCTGCCTGAGTCCCTTCTGGTAATGTCCCCGTCATATCAGTTGAAATATACCCCGGTGCAACCACATTAACGCGAATTCCACGCGAGGCAAATTCTTTAGCGACAGACTTAGTAAAGCCAATGATTCCTGCTTTAGCTGCCGCATAATTAGCTTGTCCTGGATTTCCGGAAAGACCCACTATCGAAGATATATTTACAATAACTCCTGAACGTTGTTTAAGCATTCCCTTGCTCACAGCCTTAGTACAGAGAAAGACTCCTTTTAAATTCGTTTCCAAGACTGCATCCCAATCTGCCTCTTTCATTCGCAGGAGAAGTGTATCCCGGGTAATCCCAGCATTATTGACAAGAATATCGATTTTACCATAATTTTCTATAGCTGTTTTTAGTAAGCGGTCTACATCAGCCTGTTGGCTGACATCAGCTTGTACCGCCACCGCTTCCCCGCCGGCAGCCCTAATTAACTCGACGGTTTCCTCGGCTTTGTCAGCACGCCCGGCATAATTGACAACCACTTTAACCCCTGCAGCTGCCAAATTCACAGCTATGGCTCGCCCAATTCCTCGCCCGCTTCCTGTAACAATACCCACGCTATCTTTCAGCATCATTTTAACGACTCTCCTTCAAATATGCAAGTGACTTTTCTAAGGACGCATTATCTTCCACCCGCAGGAGTTGAACAGTTGGGGCAATTTTTTTAATCAAACCTGTTAGAACCTTCCCCGGCCCACACTCGATAAAGGTATCAACTCCCAGTTCAAGAAGATGACGAACGGATTGTTCCCATAGTACAGCTCCGCTAACTTGTTTGACCAAAGTATTAACTATTTGATCTGGGGAATTAACCACTTGTCCGTCAACATTCGCAATTACAGGGCAACGTGGAGTTTGCCAGGTTATTCCCTCTAAAACTAGGCGTAGTTCATTTCCCATTCCCTCCATGAGACGAGAATGAAATGGCCCACTCACATTGAGAGGTAAGGCTCGTTTAGCTCCTAGATCTTTAGCAATCTCAATAGCATGAGTAACAGCTTGTTTTTCCCCTGAAATAACAACTTGACCCGGACAATTATAGTTGGCTGGGGCTACTACTCCATGGCCAGAAGCCAAGCTACAAGCTTGCTCTACTTGATCGGTTGAGAGCCCAAGAATTGCCGCCATCCCTCCCTCACCCTTTGGAACAGCCCCTTGCATAAGCTCTCCGCGGGATCTTACCACGCGCAAAGCTTCATCAAAACTAAGACTGCCGGCAGCCACATGGGCTGAATACTCACCTAGGCTATGCCCTGCTACGTAGTCAGGTTTGATTCCCTCATCGTGGAGCAGCTGCCAAGCCATAACACTAACCAACAATATGGCAGGCTGGGGATTTACAGTTAGCTGAAGTTCATCTTCCGGCCCCTCTTCGATCAAAGAGATAAACTTATCTCCTAGGATTTCACGTGCTTTCCCAAGAATAATCCCGCCAGTAGAAGTGCTAAAAAGCTCTTTACCCATTCCAACATATTGGGATCCTTGTCCCGGAAAAACAAAGGCAAGTTTACCCAAAATTTAGGACCTCCTATCTCCAAACCGCGCAGTAAGACGTTCATACTCTTGTTCAGCGGTTCGCATAATATCTTGAATAATCTGGGCTGCCGGTTCAATACATCTTACTGCCCCTGCAACTTGTCCTGCCATGATTGAACCATTTTCTGTATCCCCTTCTACCATGGCCAGTCGTAGTTTTCCAACCCCTAGCTTCTCAAGTTCTGAAGCCAGCATACCTTCTCGCTCATATTGATCCATTTCACGAGTAAACCTGTTATCTAAACAGCGAACCGGGTGACCGGTTGAACGTCCGGTAATCACAGTAGACCGATCTTTAGCTTTAAGAATTCTGTCTTTGACAAGCTGAGAAATCGTACATTCTTCGGCACACATAAAGCGTGTTCCCATTTGTACCCCTTCAGCCCCTAGTGCTAAAGCCGCAACCAAACCTCTCCCATCCACGATTCCTCCAGCTGCTATAACCGGGATCGAAACAGCATCTACTACTTGAGGAACTAGTGGCATTGTTCCTATCTCTCCGATATGTCCACCTGACTCCATGCCTTCTGCAATCAGCGCATCTACCCCAGCCTTTTCCAAGCGCTTGGCTAGAGCAACTGAAGCCACTACAGGAATCACCTTTGTTCCGACTTCTTTAAGCATGGGTACATATTTTCCCGGATTCCCTGCCCCCGTGGTAATGACAGGCACACGTTCTTCCAAAATAACCTGCATAACCTCATCCACGAAGGGAGACATAAGCATGACATTGACACCGTAGGGTTTTTTTGTAATCGATTTAACCTTATGAATTTCTTGACGCAACCAATCTGCCGGAGCCTGACCAGAGCCAATAATTCCTAATCCTCCGCCTTCAGAAACAGCCGCAACCAGTTCGCCTGTCGAAACCCAGGCCATTCCACCTTGAAAAATGGGGTATTCGATTCCGATGAGTTCACATAATCTTGTTTTTATCATACTTTCAAGCCTACTTTCGTCCATTTCAAAACACATGCGCCCCATGTAAGTCCCGTCCCAAAACCAACCATCACGATAATATCCCCCTCATGAATACGCCCCGCTTTGAATGTCTCATCTAAGGCAACCGGAATAGAAGCCGCTGACATATTTCCATACTTATCTAAATTTATAACCATTTTATCGGGAGAAATACCTAAACGCTTAACTGCAGCATCAACAATTCGAATATTGGCTTGATGGGGGATAAGAAGATCCACATCTTCCTTAGCTAATCCGGCATTTTCCAAAACCTTTACTGACACATCCCCCATAATTCGGACAGCAAATTTGTAAACTTCTTTGCCCTCCATTTGAAGAGTGTGTAAGTTCTTCTCTACAGTTTCCAGGCTAGCAGGATATTTTGACCCACCCGCCGGTTGACTGAGTAGCGAACCGCCAGAGCCATCTGAACCTAATTCAAAGCTCAAAAACCCAAATCCGTCTTTTACAGGCTGCAAAACCGCCGCACCGGCACCATCGCCAAAAAGGATACAAGTCGATCGATCTTGCCAATTGAGCACTTTGCTTAAGGTTTCCCCGCCAATGACCAGCACTGTTTTATACATTCCTGTAGCGACAAACTGGCTGCCGGTAACAACTCCATAGATAAACCCACTACATCCGGCTTCCAAATCAAAGCCTGCAGCATTTTTCGCTCCCAGTCGATCTGCTACCAGACAGGCGGTGGCCGGAAATGCATAATCCGGAGTTATCGTTGCTACGATAACTAAGTCAACCTCTTCAGGCGCAATCTGAGCATCCTCTAAGGCCTTTAACCCTGCTTGGTAACACAATTCCGAAACAGGCATGTCCTTCGGAGCAATATGCCGTTGTCTAATCCCTGTACGCGAAATAATCCATTCGTCATTGGTGTCTAAAAACTGTTCAAAGTCTTTGTTTGTTACAATATTTTCAGGAACATATGACCCTATCCCAACAATTCCAACGCTACGCATCGCAGTCCTCTTTTCTCGTTAACTAGTTAAATCAAACTCATTTAGGGAGGTCGTCGCGAATTTGTTCGATCAAACGCACTTGCACACATTCTTGAGCTACCCGAATGGCATTAGTGATCGCCTTGGCTTTAGAACTTCCGTGACAAATAATGCTGATACCATTGACTCCAAGTAGTGGCGCTCCACCATATTCAGCATAATCCATCATTTGGGCAATCTCTTTTAACCCGGGTTTGACAGCTAAGGCACCAAGCTTACGTACCATGTTCGAAGTAATCTTCTCCTTTATCTGCTGAAACAATACTCCGGCAAGACCTTCTGCTGTTTTCAGGAGGATATTGCCAGTAAATCCTTCACAAACAACTACATCTGCCCGTCCGTAGGGAACATCCCGCCCCTCAACATTGCCGATAAAATTAATAGGACTAGCCTTTAACAGCTGGTAGGCCTTTTGGGCTAAATCATTTCCTTTCCCTTCTTCGCCGCCTACATTAAGCAGTCCAACCCGAGGATTAGAAATCCCTAAAATCTTTGCAGCATAGATGCTGCCCATTAATCCATATTGACAAAGCTGTTCTGGAGTGGCATCCATATTTGCTCCCACATCGAGAATTAGCTTTCCACCTTCAGGAGTTGGCAGGATAGTAGCAATAGCCGGTCGTTCAATTCCTTTAATACGCCCCAAGCCTAAAAGGGCAGCAGCCATTTGGGCACCTGTACTTCCAGCACTTACGACGGCATCTGCTTCACCTTGTTTAACTAACCGTGTAGCGACAACTATAGAAGAATCCTTTTTCTTCCGCACTGCATTGGCCGGATGCTCATCCATTGCTATAACTTCCGATGCTTCATACTGAGATATATTTTTTGGCAGCGAGCCTGATAAAAACTTTTGCATATGTTCTTTTTGCCCGACTAATATAATTTGAACATCAGGACTTGCTTCGGCAGCAATTATGGCTCCTTTAATAATCTCTTCAGGAGCATAATCCCCACCCATGGCATCCACTGCAATTTTCATCTACTCCATCTCCCCCCTTATACCTGCCGTATCCTCTATAGCAAAAAGTACCCAGTTTCCACGAAGTACATCCTCCGCTCCAACACTTAACCTTATTTCAACCCAATATTTATTAAGCTTGCGCTTAAGGACTACGCCTTTTGCTAGAACAACTTCCCCTAACTGGACGGGCCTAATAAATTTTAATTCAACACTACCTGTCAAAGCCATTTTGGCGTCCACTAAAGCAATGGCCAGTGAATTAGCTTGAGCAAATAAATAATGGCCTCTTGCTACTCTAGCTTTAGTGAGTACCATACTCTCATCAACGACAAGCTTTGAACAAGCTCTTTCTCCAATTACAAGTTCCAGCAATTCCCCGATTAGTTCCTGATCATCTAAGGACTTTAAGCTAGAATACGCTTCCTGAGCGACTGCTCGAGTCCGCTCCCGAACCTCAGGAATCCGGAGTTCTCCGCGGTCTAATCGAATTGTCGAAACACTGACTTTAAATCGATTCGAAAGAGCCTCATCTGTAAAAAACGGATTCTCCGCAAGAGCCTCTTTTAAAAGCTTTCGGCGTTCCTCTTTGCTATACCGGGTCATCTATATCACCAATTTCTTGCTGTGTTTAGTAGGATTAAATTAGTACCTGGTCACAATTATAAACTATATAATCTCTCTTATCAAGAATTTAACCTGTCGAATCATGAAATGAGTCCGCATAACTTGTTGGACATGCAAAAAACCAAGAGCCCCTCTCAAAAGAGCTCTTGGTTTCATGTGCCATACCTTATGATTCCACTGTAATAACAGCCTTAGAATTATAATACCCACAGCTAGGGCAAATATAATGCGGCATTTTTGGTTTATGGCATTGGGGGCATTCGATGTGGTTTGGTGCGGTTATTTTCCACATAGCCCGACGTTTACGAACCCTTGATTTTGATTGTCGATGTTGCGGAACACCCATAATTACACCCCCTTTATGTTTTCTGAAATTAATCAGTCATTGGATTGCCACTTGGCCAGTGCTGCTAACCGGGGGTCAACTGTACCTTCCTCGCAATTACATGGAGTTAGATTTCTATTTACACCACAGGTTGGGCAGAGCCCATGACATTCTGCTGAACAAATAAACTTCATCGGTAAAGCTAACACAATTTGTTCAAAAATTCGATCCTTTATATCGATCTCATCTTTGTCTAAAAGGAGTGCTGTCTCAAGGAGATCTTCTGTTGCTAACGCCCGAAATGCCCACTCATCTTCATAAAGAAGTTCTACAGGATAAATGAACGATTCTAAACAGCGTCCACAGGTTGCTTTAAGCTCTGTGTGAATAGTTCCTTTTACTAACATAGCTCTACTGGTGTTGTTCACCTGAAGTTGGACGTGTACCGGTGCTTGAAAAGAGATTGATTCCATTCCCAAATCGAGAGCAGAAAAATCCTCCACTAAGTCATAATGGACAGTTTCTCCACCATTTAAACGAACCTGGGCTACGTTCACTTTCATAATACCACCCCAATACACATTCATTATTATAGTTGGCACAATTTTCTTTGTCAAGGAAAACTCTTTACATAGCTACTATGCACTAAAACTATTGAATTAAGTCATGAGTTTCTAAAGCAATCATTAATTCCTCATTAGTCGGAATCACCAAGGTGCGACAACGAGCGTTTGGTTTCGAAACATCTACTTCCTCGCTTCTGACCTTGTTTTTCTCAGCATCCAGATCTACTCCAATGTAATCGAGGTTTTTACAAATAGCTTCCCGCATAGGTCCAGAGTTCTCTCCAACCCCTGCAGTAAATATAATTGCATCGACACCACCCAGTACAGCAGCATACGCACCTATGAATTGTCTGACATCATGTTCAAAAATATCTAAAGCAAGTCGTGCACGTTCGTGCCCTTGGCCAGCCGCTACTTCAATATCCCTGAAATCTGAGCTTACTCCCGAAACCCCTAAGGCACCACACTTAGTATTTAAAAAATCATTCATTTGGTCAACGGTAAAGTTTTCTCTGCACATGATATAGGTTACAATTGCCGGATCTAAAGCACCTGAACGAGTACCCATCATAAGGCCGTCTAAAGGCGTAAAGCCCATAGAAGTTTCTATTGATTTCCCCCCGCGAATAGCACAAATTGAAGCGCCGTTACCTAAGTGACAGCTAATTAGTTTCAGATCACTTAAAGGCTTTTGAAGAAGAACTGCAGCTCTTTGACTGACATATTTATGAGATGTTCCGTGGAAACCATATTTCCGAATTCCATATTTCTTATAATAATCATACGGCAATCCATAAATATAACTGTTAGGTCTCATGGTTTGATGAAAAGCCGTGTCAAACACAGCTACTTGCGGAACCCCCGGCATCATTTTTTGGCAAGCCATAATTCCAGCAATATTGGGAGGATTGTGCAAAGGAGCCAACTCTACACATTCTTTAAGGGCTTTCATGACCCCTTCATCAATAACTACAGACTTAGAAAACTTTTCCCCTCCATGAACTACTCGATGCCCTATCCCACAGATTTCTTTTAGATCTTTAATAACACCATAGAGAGGGGATACTAATGCTTCCAAGACAAGTTTAATAGCCACAGTATGATTTGTAATCTCAGCCGTGATAACTTCCTTATCGCCAGATCCAGTGCGATGAGTAAGCACCGATCCCGGAAGTCCTATTCGTTCAACCAGACCCTTTCCTATGGCATTTTTTGTCGCCATATCTATAACCTGATATTTTAGCGAAGAGCTTCCACAATTAATAACTAGAATCTTCATTTTCTATACCCCTTTATTATCCAAGCTAAAAATAATATAAATAAGATTTAATAAAATATAGTCTTCCCCGAAAAAAGAAATTTCCATTTAGATAATAACGCCATTTCTTTCCACACAGGTTGTTTCATTTATAAAGTGTAGCATAAAAACCAAGCTTTTTTAACCCCTTACGCCATTATTCTCTTAATCTCAGAACATTTCGTCAACGCAATATTTCGTCCCAGCCTAATGCCTTCTTCGGCTCGATCAAACTGGAAACTTCCGATATGTCCAATATCAGGTTGTAATAGCAGATCAGCTCCATGACATTGCACCCGAAATACTTCATCCTCTAAAATCTCGATGGATTGCAGCAAGATGTCCATAGCACTGTTGAGTTTATTCATCAACCCTTTTTTAACATCGACAGCTAAAACTTTTTCTGCTCCCATTTCCCGGGCAACATGAATGGGTAATCGATTTTTAACAGCCCCGTCAACCAAAAGCCGACCTTGATAACGGTAAGGTTTAAAAAAGCCAGGAATCGAAATGCTGGCCCGAACTGCTTGAGCTACACTCCCTTCTTTAAATATAACAAGTTCCCCTGTTTCAAGATCTGTCGCCACAATAGCTAAGGGAAGTTTAAGATCAGCAAAGGTCATATCTCTGGTTAAAAGACGCAGAACTTCTAGTATCCTATCCCCTTTGATTAATCCTTCTTTGGAAACGGCTGGATCTAATACTTTTTTGGCAAACCCCGGGTAGGTCAACAGACGCTCAACGCGATAGAGATCCATACCAGCGCACCATAAGGCACCGAATATAGCCCCAGCACTACACCCGACTACGAGATCCATACTTATCTTTTCTTCCTGAAGCACTTGCAAAAAACCTAAATGAGCAAACCCCCGTGCACCTCCGGCACCTAAAACAAGCCCCTTTATTGGATTCACAGATTTTCCCTCCCCAAGACTTCTAGGGACAGCCATTCTTCCATATAAATTATGAAGGAAGGTGGGTTTTCATGTCCAATCTCATTCGTGTCCTGGCTTTAAGTCTTCTTGCCCTGGGAATGTTTATATATCCACAGGAAGTCCTCCGCTCAGCCGGTGAAGGCCTAACTCTCTGGTGGCACTTCGTCCTCCCTGCATTACTCCCGTTCTTTGTTCTTTCAGAACTTTTGATGGCCTCTGGTTTCGTCCACTTTTTAGGAGTTCTTCTGGAGTCTTTTATGCGTCCAGTTTTTCGCCTTCCCGGCAAAGCGGCCTTTGTTGTGGCCATGGGATATACTTCAGGATTTCCTATGGGGGCAGTACTTACTGCTAAGCTGCGCAACGACAAAGAAATAACCCGCGAAGAAGGGGAACGTCTCTTAGCATTTACTAACAATCCCAGTCCGGGCTTTATGTTCGGGGCAGTCGCTTCCGGTATGCTCGGTGAACCGACACTAGGGATAGTTTTAGCAGGTTCTGTGTATCTTTCAAATTTGATTGTTGGATTTCTCTTTCGATTCTATAAGGCAGCTCCTATATCCCAGCAAAGTTCTTCAATCCCTTCATTTAGAAGAGCTTGGCAGGAGATGAAACATGCCCAAAACAGAGAAAACCGCTCATTTGGGCAAATCCTAAGTGATTCAGTTAAGCAAAGTACAAACACAGTCCTTATGGTAGCAGGTTTTATGGCAATTTTTTCAGTAATCCTTCGTCTATTAAATCTTTGGCACGTTCCTTTATTATTAGCTACCCTCAGCCACAGGATTATCCAAATTTTAGAAATTCCCGTTCTACAGGCTTTTTTTAACGGACTCTTTGAAATGACCCTAGGATGTCAAGAAGCAATTCAAGCTCTTTCGACACTCAATCAGCAAGTTGCCATGCTCGCCCTTATTATGGGCTGGGGTGGACTTTCAGTATTTGCCCAAATTGCCGGTTTGATTAGTAGCACCGACTTACGCTTTTCCTCATTTTTAATAGCCAGAGTTCTTCATGGGTTCATCGCTCTTGGGCTTAGTCAGATTTTCCTTTCAGTTGCAAAGGTTCCCACCTCAGGCCTACCAGTTCGAATTGTTGACCCGTCGACCCTTTTCTGGAATAGTTGGCAGATAAGTGCTCTGGTATTCTTAGGTTGCATGTCTATTCTTTCCATTCTCGCTATTGTTCGCTTTCGCAACTAGGCGATAGGAATCTACTATATAACAAATAAGTCATATTTTCAAATCAAGTAATGAAACTGAGGTCCTAAGTCCCCAGCAAGACGCTGCTTCAGTTCTTACACTTCTGAAAGCTACGACCTTATACTATAAAGCACAAGGAAAAAGAGTGAGTACTTTACTCACTCTCCTCCACTTCAGACCGACCGGTTCGCTCTTCTTTTGCTAACCCCTTCAGCTCTTCTCTGTTCTGACGTAAGGCCTGCAGGGTTTCATACAGGCTTTTCTCAACATGTTTAAGCATTTCATCAGCATATTGAACAGCGCCAGTTTTTACTTCCCTGGCAAATGTTTGGGCCTGTTTAACAATGTTTTCCCCATAGTCCTGAGCTTGTTTAACCACTTCATTTTCTAAAGCCATCTTATCAACATAGGTTTTTCCTTGTTCAATAAGTTTTTGTGCTTCTGTCTGTGCTTCATCTAAAATACGCTGTCTCTCTTTTAAAACCCATTTGGCATTGGTGATTTCTTCTGGCAAAGCTGCCCGCACACGATCCAGCAATTCAAAGATTACAGCATCATCAACCAAAACCTTACCTGTCATAGGAATCTTAGTCCCATGATCTACAATTTCCTCGACTTCATTGATTAAACTTTGAATATCAGTTTCCATTATATCCTCTCCCTCGTCATACATCCATTCTCTGTAGATACCATATTTTCGTATCTCCATATTCCCCTGTTTTGCGAATTTCGAAGGGATAAATAACTCCTGTTAAATCTTCATCTTTGGCAGTCTCAGCGACAATCACTCCGTCAGGTGTTAAGTAGGCAAAATCCTTTATAGATTGGATTACTCTGGGAATAAGTTCCTGCCGATAGGGGGGATCCAAAAAGATGAGGTTAAAAACTTCATTTGGATATCTATCAATGAACTTAAAAGCATCCATCAAATGTAATTTTGTTTTACCAGCTACTCCAAGAAGACTCAGATTTCTCTGAATAACTTGATACGCGTCATAATTTTTTTCTACCAAAACTGCTTCACGAGAGCCTCTGGAAAGGGCTTCGATAGCCAAGTTCCCCGTTCCTGCAAAAAGATCTAATACCCGAGAATTTATGACCTTTTCTCCAAGTACGCTAAAAATCGCGCCTTTTACTTTGTCCGAGGTTGGGCGAGTATGTATTCCTTCAACTGCCTTAAGTTGTCGACCACGCATTTCTCCAGCAATAATCCGCATAAATCCTCCAAGATACATTATAGCAGTAATAATTTAACAGCTACAAGGGCTTGTCCTATTTAAGTTTTTTTTAATATTTTTAAATTTAAGACTCAATATATATTGTTTTCTATAAAATTAGTATACCACAGGCAAGGACTAAATTCCTTGTATTAAGTATATCGTTTTACATTTTATCACATACTAGACTTGGCTAATGATGAAACCATATAACTCATCGAATGCCTTCCCCCATCCAGCTCTTCCTTCGTTTTTCCTCTGTTCACTGGGTGCTTAAACAGCCCCAGTGACTTTTTTACAATTGCCATTATTATATTCTAAAGAATAAAGGAGTTTAAACCATGAAAAAATCAGAACTTTATCAACATCTTAACGTAAAACTTGATCTGGCAGTTGAAGCACACCAGATGTTACGTGGAGAAAGTGGGGAAGAAATACCGGGCGTCTTGATGAATGAACAACAACTTGAACACGCTAAAGTTACTATTATCACGGTTGAAACTGATGAAGGTGTAGAAGCTATAGGCAAGCCAAAAGGGCAATACATAACCATTGATGCTCCTGAAATACGAACAAACAATTATATAGTTCATGAAGATATTACACATGTTCTTGCTGATAGATTAATTGAGTTGATGAATCTCAAGGAAGACGCCAGTATACTAATCGTCGGCTTGGGTAATTGGAATGCAACTCCCGATGCTCTAGGCCCTCAAGTTATCGACAAAACGATGGTGACACGTCATCTGTTTAAACTATCTCCCGATGAGTTAAAAGGACAGTTGCGAAAAATAAGCGCTATTGCCCCAGGAGTCCTAGGTCTTACCGGTATTGAAACCGCCGAAATAATTAAGGGACTTGTAGAACATGTCAAACCGGATTTAGTTATTGCCATTGATGCCTTGGCCGCTAGCTCCCTGGAACGAGTTGGTACAAGCATACAGCTATCAGATACCGGAATTCACCCTGGTTCAGGCGTCGGTAATAGAAGAGCTGGGATCACTGAAGAAACAATCGGTTGCAAAGTAATTGCAATTGGGCTTCCGACGGTTGTTAATGCAGGTATCATTGCCCACGATGCAGTGGAAGGTGTATTTAAAGAATTCGTAACCAGTCCTCAGCTCTACAAACTCTATAAGGGAATAAAACCCGAAGTATTTAGTCAAATCATCGACGATGTTCTATCTCCATTTCAAGGCAATCTAATGGTGACACCTAAAGAGATCGACTCTCTCATTAAAATTGTTGCTAAGATTATTGCCGGCTCTTTAGCTATCAGCTTACATCCCGGAATTGATCGGGAAGACTATGAGCGGTATTTGCAATAGCGAAGAACAAATTTGTTTTTGGGCTGTTTAACGTTGGTTTTTAACAATTTTAGCTATTCTCGGGATATGAGCAATGGTAGTTGTTTAAAAATTTATGAAAGGGTCAGGATAAAACCTGACCCTTTCACATTATTCTATTCCTGTGGCGAATTCGGGAAACTTTTGTGTTTTCGATTAGCTATTCCAATCTCTTGAGCAACCTCGTACTTGAACCTCTCTAACTCGGGTGTCAACGGAATCATTGGTTTAGTCGATTTAGCCAAAAGTTTCCCCTCCTTAGATTTTTTAGAACAGCAGACCTACTTCGCTACTGTCTGCTTATTAAATTCTTTTTAAGATTTGCTCTTATTATTAGACATTATGATTAAGTTCATACTCGGCAATTCCTCCCAAAAAAGAGAGTAAAATAACAATGGTCAGTTACTTATATTTAACAATTTGCCTAATGTACCCCGATATCCTCCGGAGGAAACCTTAATTGTACTTCTTTAAGAAGCAAATCATACCTCTCAGGACTTTGCAAAATCTTTTGGGCCATCTGATAAGCTTTTTCAACAAGGTGTCCATCTCGAGAAAGATCAGCAAGACGCAATTCAGCTAATCCATGCTGTCTAATCCCTAATAACTCCCCGGTTCCTCTTAGACGCATATCCTCTTCAGCAATTTTAAAGCCATCTTCAGTCTGACAAAGGATATCTAAGCGTTGACTTCCCTTGCCTCCCGACATTAAAAAACAATAAGACTGTTCACTCCCCCGACCAACTCGTCCTCTTAGTTGGTGTAATTGGGCAAGGCCAAACCGCTCAGCTGATTCAATAACCATAACTGAGGCATTGGGTACATTTACTCCCACTTCCACTACTGTAGTAGCTACCAGTATATCAATATTTCCAGCATTAAAGGCCGCCATAATTTCTTCCTTTTCCAACCCCTTCATTTTGCCATGTAAAAGGGAGATGCGGTGATCAGGAAACCTCTCCCGAAGTTCTGTCACTTTCTGGGTTGCTGAAATAATATCCAGAGTTTCGGATTCTTCTACCAATGGACAAACCACGTAAATTTGCCTGCCTAGATTAATTTGCTCATCTAGGAATTTTTCCATTTTCGGACGTGCTCGTTCTGTCAACTTTCTAGTAATTATAGATTTTCGCCCCACAGGCATCTCATCAAGGATTGAAAGCTGCAAATCCCCATAAAGTGTCAAGGCTAAGGTTCTCGGTATTGGAGTGGCGGTAAGCACTAAAACATGAGGACTTTCTCCTTTGCTTTGTAACAAAGAGCGCTGTCTCACACCAAAGCGATGTTGTTCATCGGTGACAGCAAGTCCGAGGGCTTTAAACACAACTGTCTCTTGGATAAGCGCATGGGTTCCAACGGCAACATGGGCCTTGCCGCTGGCAATCATCTCCAATATACTCTCTCGAGAACTCTTACTCTGACTTCCTAGCAAACAAACCACACAAATGCCCAAAGGGGTGAATACTTTCTCAAGAGCGTTAAAATGTTGTATCGCCAAAATTTCTGTTGGTGCCATCATGGCCCCTTGATACCCCGAACCCACCGCACGCAATAATGCTGCCATAGCAACTGCGGTCTTACCAGATCCCACATCTCCTTGAACCAAGCGAGCCATTCCTTGCGATCTAGATAAATCATTGAATATCTCTTGAATTACACGCTGCTGAGCCAAAGTTAGTTCAAAAGGCAAGCCTTTGTAAAAACTCTGAAGCAATTCTTCTCCACCAGTAAGAGAGGGACTTCCAGTCCGAATAATTCCTTGGCGCAACCCAGCGACTGCTAATTGCAAAAAAAGAACCTCTTCCCAAACCAATCGTTCCCTTGCCTGGGATAGGCTGGTATAAGTCTTGGGAAAATGAATCTCTCGGTGAGCGAGAGAACGTTCCATCCAATCTCCTGATACCTCAGAGGGTAAGATCTCAGGAAACTCTCGCTCTACATTCTTTAGCACTCCTTGCATTAAGCTCCGGATCACTTTAGAAGATAGGCGGGCTGTCTCCGGATAGACTGGTAAAATCGTTTGTCCTTGGTTAGAGTTATCCGACGAACTATTAACATTCACCTTTTCGATATCTGTCGCCAATAACTCCGGTGTCTGTTGCTGCCAATTCACTTTCCCTGTCACTATAACTTGAGTCCCCACCGGGTATTGTTTGAGAATAAATGGTTGATTAAACCAAGTTGCCTGAAGTAAGCGGCCAGATTGCTCGATACTTAACTTTACCACTTTCAGCTTGCCACTAAGCACATTCCCCGCGACTACTTTTCCCTCAACGGTTGCTAATTCTCCGTCTTTCAGCTCGCTAATCATCCGCTTACGACGATCCTCATACCTTCGCGGATAATATTCCAGCAAATCTTTTATAGTATGTATCCCAAGCTGTCCCAGCAACTTGGCCCTTTCCGGACCAACCCCTTTGAGAAATTGTAAGGGGTTATCTTTTTGGGCTATAGTCTTACTCTTAGAACTTTTTTGATCCTCCAAAGACGAATTTGTAAATTGACGTCCCTGGCTTGTATTAAGCTTACCATGATCTTGTAGATTCTCCGTTTTTCTCGGCATTTGTCTAAAAGACCCATACTCATTAACGTCAAAATTCCGCTTTTCCTCGAGAGACATTAGAGGATTATCCCTTTTAGGTATCCCATTTTCCGAAAATCCTTTCTTACTAGAGGTACGTTCATTTTCAGCTAAAACACTGTCTGTAGCGGTCTGCTCTACTTCACCTGTTATTTCTGTCATAAACCTTCGAAGTTCGGAAAAGGCTTCTCTACGTCGAAGAGGACTTAAACTCGAATAGTTTTGCGCCAGCTTACTCAGTAACTCCAGATCCTTACCGGGGAATAGTTTTTCCAGTCTGGGAATAATCCCCTTCAAAAAAGCATTAAATCCCCCTAATACCCCCGCATTGGTGAAACCTTGTCTTTCCTCGGCAACCAATGCCCTTTGAAAATTGCTTAAAACTAATTGAACCTGTGCAAGTTTCATAGAAAATCAGCCTGAATTCGTCGTCCTGTCGGCGTCACTGCTAAGCCACCCTGGGCAGTTTCCTTTAAAGCACAAGGCATTTGTTTACCTACCCGGCCCATTGTATCTATTACCTCATCAATTGGAATTGCACTCCTCACTCCGGAAAGTGCCATTTCTGCAGCGGCTAAAGCAATAGTAGCACCTGTAGCATTCCTTTTAACACAGGGTACCTCTACTAACCCTCCTACTGGGTCACAAACTAAACCCAGCATTGATTTCATCGCAATTGCTGCAGCATCGGCAGTCTGTCGTGGAGACCCTCCCGCTAATTCAACCGCAGCCGCTGCGGCCATAGCAGCTGCCGAGCCAATTTCAGCCTGACACCCACCTTCTGCGCCTGAAACGCTGGCACGTTCAGTAAGAACCATCCCTAATCCAGCCGCGGTGAAAAGGGCTAGGATAATATCTCTATCCGAAGACTGGCATACCTCCTCAACCGTCAACAAGACTGCTGGAAGGACTCCACAAGACCCTGCGGTGGGTGCTGCAACGATCTTACCCATACAAGCATTAATTTCTGCTACTGCAAGGGCTTTAGCAATAGCACCGCTTATTTCCATCCCCACTAAGCTATTGCCTTTTTTCCTGTGTTCTTCAACTTTGGCAGCGTCTCCTCCCACCAGGCCTGACACAGAGCGCCGTGTCCCACTTAACCCTGCTTCTACGGATCCCCTCATAACCTTTAGGTTATTATTCATTCGTTCGAAAAGGGTTTCTTCCGTTTGCTCCAATTCTGCCATTTGATCTTCAAGTATAACTTCACTAAGTTTTTTTCCTTTAGATTCAGCCTCAATTACCCAATCTTCATAGGCTCGCATCTTGATTTCCTCCTATAATAACTTGGCTAACGCCAAGCCATAGGCTCAGGCGACAACCGTAGTTGTACTGATATTCGGTAAGCAGTGCTTTCTGCCCATAATTGCCATTATTATAAAGGCTCGATTGCCATTGCTTGTTCAATTTTAGGTAATTTCCTCATTAATTCAAGAACAGCTTTATCAATCGTCTGATCAGTCTCTAAGATCATCAGTGCTTGAGCTCCCTTTTTTTCTCGTGCAACACGCATACTTGCTATGTTAATTTGAGCAGTTGCTAAAAGAAGAGTCACTTGGGCAACTACGCCTGGGTGATCCTGATGTAAAACTACAAGTGTGGGATAGTCCCCTCGAATATCTACTTCATATTCATTAATTTTGCCAATGACTATAGTGCCACCGCCAATTGATGAACCGATTACCTGAAGATGAACACCTGTTTTTCCCTTTAAATCAAACTTCACCGTGTTCGGATGAACGTCCCCAAGATCTATGACTTCATACTTTACACTCAGACCCTGTTCCTGAGCGAGTTTCGATGCATCCGGTATCCGTTCATCATCAGGTAGCATACCCAGCAAACCAGCCAGTAATGCCAAATCGGTGCCATGCCCTTTACCGGTCTTGGCAAAGGAACCATGCAGAAAAATCGTTCCTTCAACAGGTTCTTCCCCTAAGATCTTTCGAGCCATTCCACCTAAGCGGACTGCTCCCGCTGTATGCGAACTGGATGGACCGACCATGATTGGCCCAAGCAGATCAAAAACATTACTCTTTGCCACAACGATTCCCTCCCGTATGTAGAAAACTTGGCAGACGCCAAGTCTAAAAACCACAACCTTAGTTTACACTTATATAAAAGAACCTCCGGAATAAATTCCGGAGGTTAACCTATTCCACACCAAAGATATAATAGTAGAGCGGTTGCCTACCGGGATGAATCTCAACTTCAATGTTCGAATTCTCTTCTCGGAGCCAATCTTGGAGTCGTTCAACATCTTCAAGTTTTGTGTCTTCTCCATAAAATATTGTAACCAAGTCATGAGTTTTCCATTCCATCTTATCGAGTGTGGCTTTTGCCACTTCATTTATGGATTTTCCAGTAGTCACTATAACATCTTCAACTAAGCCTAAAATATCACCGTCTAAAATCGTTAACTCTCCGTATTGAGAGTCCCGAACAGCATAAGTTACCTCTCCCGAACGAACACTGCTTAGTCCCCGCTCCATATTTTTAAGATTCGTCTCGGCGTCACCCTCGCCATTAAAGCTTAGTAGCGCAGAAATCCCTTGAGGTATAGACTTACTTGAGATTACATGGACTTGTTGCTCTTGTACAACATCTTTAACCTGACGAGCAGCCATAATGATATTTCCATTATTAGGAAGAATAAAAACTTGTTTTGCCTGAACCTTTCGGACTGCTTCGGAAAGGTCTTCCGTACTTGGGTTCATGGTTTGCCCACCATACACAACTTCATCAACTCCGAGGCTCATAAAAACCTCAGCAATTCCCTCACCCATTGCAACGGCTACTACTCCAAATTCTTTAAGAACCTTTTCTTCGTCTTTGGTTTCCCTTATAATCTCTTCCCCATTTTTATCTGTGTCTTCTTTCATAGAGTGAGCCATATTTTCATTCTGTTCTAACATATTGTGAATTTGCACCTGGTGCAATGTACCCCATTGAATAGCGTAATCTAAGATCTTGCCCGGATTTTTAACATGCACATGAATTTTTACAACTTCAGGTGTTCCTACTACTAGCAGACAATCTCCTCGATCTAATAAATCATGCTTTATTTGCTCAACACGTAAATCCGTTCCCTTTACCAAGAATTCAGTACAATAGGGATAGTCTAAGTTCTCAATTTGCAGGAACTCATGTTTAGCTTCGGTAGACCCGGCATCACCTATTTTTGAAGAACTATCTACTTCGTTGAAAGTTTCTACGATTAGAGTTTCTACGATTAGAGTTTCTCCGGTTAATACTCCAATCCATCCACCTAAAATAACTAGGAATCCCTGCCCCCCGGCATCTACTACCCCCGCCTGCTTAAGTACGGGCAGCATTTCCGGAGTTTTGGCCAAACTTTTAAAGCCCTGTTTCTGGGCCTCCTGAAGAGTCTCTAGTATGGTACCACCATTTTTGGCTATAGCTAAAGCAGCTCTTGCAGTCTCCTTCGAAACTGTAAGAATTGTACCTTCCACAGGTTTCATGACTGCCTTATAGGCTGTGTCAACTCCCGATTGAAGAGCCTGCGCAATTTGAAGAGCATTTGCAGTATTTAGCCCTTCTAAGCCTTTCGCGATACCCCTTAATAGCTGAGACAGTATAACTCCTGAATTTCCACGAGCACCCATTAAAGAGCCCATCGACGCTGCAGATGCAACTTCGCCGATAGACGGGCTATTATTTTTCTCGGCATCCTTCGCCGCAGACTGAATAGTCAAGAACATATTTGTTCCCGTGTCTCCATCCGGTACAGGAAACACATTCAGAGCATCAACATCGTGCTTTTTTAGTTCTAGGGCTTTCGCGCCGGACACCATCATTTGTTTCCATAGTTGTCCGTCAAGAACACTTATTATCTTTGTAGCTGCTGGTCTCAAAACCGTATCCCCCTAATCTTTGCCTACTCTAAAACGCGAACACCTTTTACGTTCACATTCACTTGGGACACGTTTAATCCCGTGAGCTTTTCAGTGGTATAACGAACGCGCTCCATAACACTGGCGGCAACTTCAGAAATCTTAACACCATATCCAACAATGATATAGAGGTCAATAACAACTTCATTGTCTTTAACCGTAACCACCACTCCGCGGGCTAAATTCTCTCGCCCCAACATATCAGCCACACCATCCGTAATTTTACGTGAGGCCATACCGACTAAGCCGTAACACTCAACTGCTGTGGCACCCGCAATCGTGGAAATGACTTCTTCAGAGATTTCAATTTTACCCAAATTATTAATAATTTCTTTTCCCATAAAGGACCCTCCCCTTCCGGTATCGTCCACGTTGAACTTATTCTACCAAGGAAATGAAAAATGTTCAAAGAAAAAGTAAAAAAAAATTTTCACATCCCAGAATTTTTCAAAAAAATTATTTACTTACATCGAAAACAGTACCTTGGTTCAAATTAATAAGCCTTAAAGAATTATTATCCCATGATAACCTGAAATTTCTCCCGGGAAAGCTTGCCAATACGAAGGACTTTTGATAGAATGTATAAGTGTCATTTCGGCTGCAAAGGAGGTTTAGCGCATGGCTAATGTTTGTGCTGTATGCGCCAAAGGAGTAGTCACTGGATTTCAAGTCAGCCACTCTCATATAAGAACAAAGCGAACTTGGAAACCAAACTTGCAAAATGTTCGTGCTATTGTGAACGGCACTCCTGCCCGGATCAAAGTTTGCACCAGATGCTTACGTTCCGGAAAAGTACAACGCGCTTAATGAATCAAAAGCCCGACATTTTGCTCGGGCTTTTTTCATTTTGCCCTCAATCCCAAAAACATAATCTAAAGCCTTTACGTCCTCCAAGGAAATCTTCGGAGGACTTTCTTTCTTCCCCCGACCCCACGTCACATGCTCCCCGTCGACCTCAGCCCAGAGGGCATGATTTTGCGCAGTGAACCCTTTTGGCAGAGTCGCGTCAATCGCGCTTAGATTTCGAAGCGCCAGCGTGGCATGGGTTCACATGCAGTAAAGCCCAGAGGTTTGCCAACGCTCGCTTCGGAATCAAGGGCGATAGCGACGGTGCCATGGGTGAGCGGAGCAACATCATGCCCTCCCCCGACCTCACGCCCCACGCTCCCCGTCGTCTCCAAGCCCAGAGGGCATGATGTTGCGCAACGAACCCTTTTGGCAGAGTCGCGTCAATCGCGCTCAGATTTCGAAGTGCCGGCGTGGCACGGGTTCACATGCAGGTAAGCCTGAGGTTTGCCAACGCTCGCTTCGGAATCGAGCGCGATAGCGACGGCGCCATGGGTGAGCGGAGCAACATCATGCCCTCTCCCAAATCTCCTGCAGCTCATCCACATCAAAATGATAATGCTCGTTGCAAAAATGGCATACCATCTCGGCTTTCTCATCCGAGATTAGGTCTGCTATTTCTTTTTTCCCCAAGGACACCAAGGTACCACTCAACCGTTCTTTTGAACATGTACAGGTAAAGCCGATAGGACGCCGTTCAAGGACATGGTACGAAAGCTGCCCCATCAAACGACTCAATAGCTGATCCATAGTTTCACTCTGAGCTACTAGCTCACTAATGCCCGTCTCTAATTGACCCAAGAGATTTTCTATCGTCTGAATAACCTCTTCCGATGCTCCCGGCAATAACTGGATCAAAAACCCACCTGCCCCCGCAACGTGATAATCTTTCTCCACTAAAACCCCCAGCAACAAAGCCGAAGGAATTTGTTCAGAGTTCAACAGATAATGCACTAAGTCTTCAGCGATCTCCCCGCTAACCAAAGGAACCATCCCTGTATAAACCTCGCCATTCTGTAAGCTTCTGCTAACGGACAACTCGCCACGACCAACCGCAGCACCTACATCAAGTTTGCCGGAAGCCTTAAGAGGCAGATCAACCAATGGCTCACGCACATAGCCTCTCACTTGCCCTTGCGCATTCCCCACAGCAACAACCCCTTGCAAAGGACCATCACCTAATAAACGTAAAGTAATACTCTCATCCCCTTTGAGAGAGCTGGCTAATATAAGAGCCCCAGTCATTAATCTCCCTAAAGCCGCTGTAGCAACTGGAGACATACCATGACGTCTGCGAGCCTCCTCTGCAGTATCCGTCGACTTCACTAAAACCCATCGAGCATTTCCTTCAAGCATAGTTCCAATCCATAATTCATCTTGTTGCATAATCGTCAAATCCTTTATAAAAATCTAGTCAAATATATTAACAAAAGCACCAGGCACATAACCTTAGCCTATCCCTATAATGCAATCATTACACCTATATAAGTGAAAGCAAATCAGAACCACCCAGAAACCTGCAGTCCTCTCTTAACATTAAACCACTCGCCCCCGACATCCCAAACCCCAGTCGTCCCCTGCCCAGAGGGTATGATTTTGCGCAGCGAACCCTTTGGCAGAGTTGCGTTTATCGCCCTTATATTTCGAAGCGCCAGCGTAGCACTGGTTCACATGCAGATTCACCCAGAGGTTTGCCAAAGCTCGCTTCGGAATCAAGGGCGATAGCGACGGCGCCACGGGTGAGCGGAGCAACTTCATGCACTCCCCAAACCAAGTCCCCCGACCCCACGTCCCAAGCTCCCCATCGTCCCCAGCCCAGAGGGCATGATTTTGCGCAGCGAACCCTTTGGCAGAGTCGTGTCTATCGCCCTTATATTTCGAAGCGCCAGCGTGGCACTGGTTCACATGCAGATTCGCCCAGAGGTTTGCCAAAGCTCGCTTCGGAATCAAGGGCGATAGCGACGGCGCCACGGGTGAGAGGAGCAACTTCATGCCCTCCCCAACTTCATGCCCTCCCCCTGGGCAAAACCGCTATAACCCAACCCTCATTAACCTCAACTACAGCCTTCTCACCTATAAAAACGTTACTAATACCCCTAGGACGCTCCTGTAGTAGAACACCTTTATGCAAGGGATAATACAACCCCTCTGTCGTAACCACGGCCTTCTCCGAAAGAGCTATCAGGGAAATTTCCTGTCCAGGGGCCCCCTTCATCTCTTCCCGCCCTTGAACAATCCATAACTCTTGTTCCGGATCAATTACGCGCAATCGATATCCCTTCCGAGCATAAGCAAGCATCAGTGCTACATTCCCTAGGAAATGATCAATTCGCTTTCCTGTTGCCCCATACAGCCATATGTCCTGTTCGCCAAGCAGGTCAGCCTTTTCCTCAGCGCGCAAAAGGGCTAACTCTAGATCCGTCTCATCCTTTTCACAGGGGTAACGTTCTATGACACATCCGGAATCTTTACATCGACTTAAGTTCTCTGGGGAAATGGAATCTAAGTCCCCAATTACCTGATCTGGCATACGCAAAGATAGGGCAGCATTGTTCGCTCCCCCATCTGCACAAATTAAAAAATGAACGTCTTTAAGAGCTTGCCTACCCCATTCATGATCCCAAGCTCCATTTGCTAAAACGGCAATTTTAATCTTACTCACCTTACTTCAAGCTAGCTGCCTGGCGAATATCTTTCACAGCCTGTTGGGGATCAGGTTGAGAGAACACAGCTGCACCAGCAACCAAAATATGGGCCCCAGCTTTGCCAACCACCGGTGCCGTTTCTAGGTTAATGCCGCCATCCACTTCTATCTGACAAGCAGATCGGGTTTGAGTAAGATGGTGGTGAAGCACCTGAATTTTGGGCACAACATTAGTGATAAATTTTTGTCCACCAAACCCGGGGTTGACTGTCATCAAAAGCACCATATCTAAATCTTCTAGAATATACTTTAGTCCGTCAAGGGGAGTGGAGGGGTTAAGGGCAACTCCAGCAGTCATTCCATGTTCCTTAATCTGCTGGATTACACGGTGAACATGAGGAGTCGTCTCCAAATGAAAGGTGATATGGTCGGCACCGGCAGCTGCAAAATCTCCTATGAATTTTTCAGGCTCATTAACCATTAAATGGACGTCAAAACGCATCTGTGATTGAGCCCTGATGGATTTCACTAAGGCCGGCCCAAAGGTTAGGTTAGGTACAAAGTGTCCATCCATGATATCGATATGCAAGACCTCAGCGCCTGCTTCTTCAACCAAATTCACCTGTTCTCCCAGACGAGAAAAATCCGCGGATAATATAGAAGGTGCCATTTGAATCACATTAATACTTCCTCTCTGCTTCGATTACTTCTTTTAAGAATATAAGGTAATGGTCGTAACGTATAGGAGAAATTTCTCCTGTCTCTAAAGCAGCCTTAATGGCACAATTGGGTTCTTTATCATGTAGACAGCTGTTAAATCGGCATTGGTTGCGGCGAATTGCGAATTCAGGGAAACAATCGGCTAATTCCGCCCGCTTCATCTCTGGCAAAAAGAGCGATGAAAAGCCGGGAGTGTCGGCTACTAACCCTCCTGAACAAACCATTAATTCAACATGGCGTGTAGTATGGCGGCCACGCTTTGATTTGTTGCTAATTTCCCCTGTTTTCAACTGAATCCCAGGAGACAGAGCATTAAAAAGGCTGGACTTCCCTGCTCCTGAAGGACCTGCCAGCACACTGATTTTATTAGTCAAACGTACAGCAATGTCGGCAATCCCTTGACCGGTTTTACTGGAAACTTCGAATACTGTGTATCCAATGTTTCGGTAAACATCCGTTATCTTAAGACCCTCTTTAGGGGCAGTTCCAGACTCCTCCTTATACTTATCTAATTTCGTAAAAACTATTATGGGCTCAATCTCTGCATCTGTCACTTGAATTAATAGGCGATCTAAAAGATTAAGATCAGGCTTAGGCGAGGTCATAGCAAAAACCAAAATTGCTTGATCTACGTTAGCTATCGTTGGTCGGGACAAGACATTCCGCCTAGTTATTACCGACTCAATAGTCGCCTTATCCTCCTGTTCCGGCAGGATATTCACCCGGTCACCTGGGATAAAATCCTGATCTTTAACACGAAAGCGACCGCGCAGGGAACATTCCCATACTCGGCCCTCCGCGTAAACATAATAGAAGCCCCCATATCCTTTGAGTAAAACTCCATCGATCATTTCTATTCCTCACTGACCATTGAGTTGGGGATGATAACATTGAAAAATCTTGATAAAGACTGAGCCAACATTACCTTGCTGTTGCTAGCTTGATCAAACATTCCTTGAGCCAATGGACCCGGCCCACTCGAGACAACCACATTGACCTCCGAACCCTGTTGAATACTTTCCCCCGGGTTAGGTGTCGTTCTTATCACAACATCTACTGGGTAGGTATTAGATCCTTCAGTCTCAATCTTCAAAATCAGCCTATTCTGATCCTGAAGTATGGTTTTCGCTTCAGCAGATGACCGACCTATAACATTGGGCATATTGATGGTCTGCCATTGGGGGCCCACGCTGATAGTTAAAGTAATATTACCATTTTTAGGCCAAGAAGCTTTGGGCATCGGATTCTGATCAATGACTGCATCTTTTGGCAGATTAGCATCCGGCACAGGCACAAATGTTATTTCGCCGGTAAAACCGGCATTTTGAATGAGATTTAAAGCATGTTCCTTTGACATATTTCCTGTTTTTACATCAGGAAATTGCCCCATATCGATCCCTTTACTAACAGTAAGTTTTATAGCCCTGCCAACCTTAACTAAGGATTCCGCTTCAGGATCCTGGGAAATGATTCGATCCTTTTCAACTTTATCATTAAACTCATAGGTAATCTCCGGATCACGAACTAATTCGGCCTGTTTTAAATAATCCTCGGCAACAGGAACAGTTTTACCTGCTAAGTCCGGAACCTTTGTAGACTCCACCGAAATAAAATTTTTTAACCAAAGCCCTCCGCCAACTAAGACAAAGAGAAGTACAAGGCCGCCAATAATCCAAAACTTACGTTTATTATTAAGATTATCGTTGGGCTTATTCGCTGCAGAGTCCTTTACATCAATTGATGCCAGAGCCCTGCCCATCCCTTGATGAGTCCTTGTTGCTTCCGGATCATCCTCTGGAAAAAGTCCAAACCACTCAATGGGCTGCCCAGCTTGAATACGGTTTAGATCTTCAAGTAATTCTTTAGCTGACAAATACCTTTTCTCTGGCATCTTGGCAATCGCCCGCATAATGACCGCTTCGAAGTCTTTTGTGATCCGAGGGTTAAGCTTACTCGGGGGAAGGGGCTCCTGTTGTAAGTGCTTTAACGCTATAGCGATAGGAGTTTCACCATCATAGGGCACTTTACCCGTTAAAAGTTCATAGAGCACGATTCCCAGAGAATATATGTCAGATTGTTCATTGCTTTGAATTCCTTTAGCTTGTTCCGGTGACAAATAATGAACTGAACCAACAATATCTCCAGTATGCGTAACAGTAGCTGAAGATACGGCTCGAGCAATACCGAAATCCGTTACTTTAGCATGTCCGTCCGCGGTGACTAATATGTTGTGGGGCTTAATATCCCGATGAATAATATGATTTTCATGAGCATTTTGAATAGCACCTGTTATTTGACGGGCAAGATTAATAGATTGCTCTGTGGAAAGAGGCGCATATTCACGAATAATCTCTTTAAGATTACGACCTTCCACAAATTCCATGACAATGTATTCTGTATCTCCGTCTTTACCCACATCATATATTGACACAATGTTGGGGTGAGACAAGCTAGCAGCAGACTGAGCTTCCCTCCGAAAACGACGAATAAAGTCTTCATCTGTTACAAACTGCTCTCGGAGAACCTTGATAGTCACAACGCGGTTAAGTAAAAGATCCTTAGCCTTGTAAACAATCGCCATTCCACCGGCTCCAATTCTCTCTAAAACCTCGTATCGTCCCCCGAAGATTTTACTCATTTTTTGTCACCCACTTTCTGATTCAGTGCTTCCTGCATAATCTGTCGTGCAATAGGAGCTGCGTTCCCGCCTCCGGTTCCTCCATTTTCTACAATTACAGCTACTGCAATCTGAGGATCGTCTGCCGGAGCAAAGGAAATATACCAAGCATGGGTTAATACATCCCCTCCAGGTTCTGCCGATCCTGTCTTTCCTGCAACCTGAACATTAGGCAAGGCCCCCGGCGCGGCTGTTCCGTCTGTTACCGCAGTGACCATAGCACTGGTAATCTTATCTGCCTCCTCTTTAGAAAGGGCAGTCAGCCACGGTTCAGGCTTCTGTTCAAATAATACATCTTGTGATGAATTAAGAACTCTCTCAACAATATGCGGTGTCATAATAACACCGTGGTTGGCAATACCCGCTGTCATTAGGGCCATATGAAAAGGACTTACTAAAACCTCACCTTGTCCAAAAGTACTGGCAGCCAGCAGGTTTGTATTTAAAGTTGTAGGATTCATAGACTCCTTTGTAATTGAACTTCTGGGTACGTTTAGTTCGAAAGGAATCTTTTGACCAAATCCAAAACCTTTGACAACGGAAAGGAAGGTCTTATCCCCGGCCTGAACTCCGAAGGTCGCAAAATACGTATTACAGGATTCAGCCAAAGCCATATTATAATTAACCCAGCCATGGGCTTTATCATTTTGCTCAGGAATCACTTGTCCATTAATGATTGTCGATCCCTGACATTGATATAAATCGGTTGTATTCACTCCACTCCGAAATAACGCTGCAGAGGTAACAACCTTCATAGTCGATCCTGGTGGAAAGAGGGAAAAATATCGATGCTCTAAGGGTCTTTGCTTTTCAGCCAGAGACCTCTTTTCCTCTTGGCTAATTAATTCACTCCATCTTTGATCGAGATTAGTAGGATTAAAGCTGGGTTGGCTTACCATGGCCAATACTTCCCCTGTTCGAGGATCTATAGCCACCGCAGCTCCCTTTTTTCCTTTTAGGGCATTATAAGCTATATTCTGCAAACGTGAATCCAAAGTAAGAACCACATCATTCCCTTGCCGCGGCAAGGCAAAAAGCTGCTGAACTGCTTGGGTCGGAGTTGCATTCTTAATTCCTAATAACCAGTCAGCCAGACTTCCCTCCAGTCCCGCTGAACCGAGCTTTACCGATGAATAACCCAGGACCGGTTCAAACATTTCACCTTTAGGGTAAGTTCTGACCTTCTTTCCCTCAACAGTTTGAGTTTGGGCTATTATTTCGCCGTTGCGATCAAAAATTCCTCCCCTTGTCACACGGCTTTCCATAAGAATCAATCTTCGATTCGCGGGATTCTGAAGTAACGTATCTGCTTGAACAACCTGCCAATACACTAACCCCAGACTTAAAACAAAAAAACTAAAAGCCATGCCTAATGCTACTTGACGTACCCCTCGCATTATGTTGCATACTCCCTTCCGCGATTCTTGCTGCTGTGTGAACTAACCGCAGTTGCGTTAGAAATATTGAGTAAAACCCCCAATAAAATAAAATGAACTATCAGGGAACTACCGCCATAACTTACCCAAGGAAGAGGAATTCCCGTCAAAGGAAGCAACTTTGTTACCCCGGCAAGAATTATTAGGGTTTCGGTACCGAGAAGAATTCCAATCCCTGCCGCCAAAATTTGCCCAAAACGATCTTTAGCCCTAAGACTTATAGAGAAGGCTCTCATAACTACAATCAGAAAAAGCACTAGTACAGCCATTGCTCCGGCAAATCCCAGCTCCTCGGCAATGACAGAAAAAATAAAATCGCTTATTGCTACAGGCACTGTCGAGGCACCAATCCCATTCCCCAAACCTGTGCCCAAAACTTTCCCACCGCCGATAGCGAACAATGATTGGGCTATCTGGTACCCCATGCCGTTGGGATCTTGCCAGGGGTTCAACCACACGGATACTCTAACCCGAACATGTCTAAAAAGCATATATCCAACAGTGCCAGTTAACAGAAAAATGGGCAACGAAATTCCTAAATACAACTTCCGCTCTGTTACAACATAAAGCATGAGGACAAAAAGCATATAAAACACTAAGGCTGTTCCTAGGCTTTTCTGGGCAGCCAGAATCCCTAGGACAAAAGCAACCATAATCATAAACGGTCTTAAGGTTCGCCAATCAGGCAAGGAGATTTTTCCCCATTGAACTGTCCCAACTCGGAGTAATTCTTCATTTTCTTCTAAATATGAAGCCATAAATAAAAGCAAGACCAGCTTAACAAACTCTTCCGGCTGAATTCCAATCCCTGCGATCTTAAATGAACTTGTTGCCCCACCTTGCTCCGAGCCAAACAAAAGGGTAACTAACAATAGGCCTACCGCTAAGAGTCCCCATATATATCTAAACCTGCCAAAATAGCGATAATCTCTGATTGACCATAACACAACATAGAAAATTAACTGACCAATATTAGCCCACCAAAACTGATGTAAAGCTACATCCGGATTAATTCTCACGACAAAAATCAGCCCAATTGCCATAATAGCCTGGACTACAGGAAGAATATAGGGATCTCCTTGAAAATGGAAAAGGTGCTCCAAGATGCTGCCAATAAGAACAATGCCCGTAAAAATTAATGCTTGCCAAAGAAGCCTGCTTGAATCAGCATCTAAATTCAGCAAACCCAGTCCTATCCACATCATTCCTAAAATCAATACTCGTAAGATTAAACGCAGAATCATAGTATTACTCCATAATACAGCATAAGGCTGTAAAATTATCTGGGGCTCCTCTTTCCAGCGTCAGATTTCTTAATTTTTCAAACCGTTCTTCCCAGGAGCTGGGTTCAAGAAATTCTTCCGTTAGTTCCTGGTCGCTGATCATATTTGAAAAGCCATCTGTGCATAGGAGGAATACATCTTTCGCTTGCAAACCAATGCTCCTACAATCTACTTCAATGGTGGGATCTGCTCCAATTGCACGCATTAAGACATTGCGTTGAGGGTGTTTTTTAGCTTCATCGAGTGAGATCTGGCCTAATCTAACAAGTTCGCCAACTAAGGAATGATCCATAGTTAAAGGTGTCAGCATCTCATTGCGCCATAGATACGCTCGACTATCACCAACATGGGCAATAACTACTTTCTCATCCCGGATCAACAATACCGTCAATGTTGTCCCCATACCCGCATTTTCCGGTTCAGTCAATGACGATTCATTTACCACCCGATTTGCTTGAATAAAGGCTTCAGTTATTCCATTTTCCAAGGCCAGGTCTTCCAGCCCCTCCAGGCGAGGAATCCACATCTCCAGCTCATGCAAGGCCACGGAAGAAGCCACTTCACCTGCTCGGTGTCCTCCCATACCATCCGCAACAGCATAAAGACCTTGGTCTGATAATACCAAAAAAGAATCCTCATTATTTTTTCGAATACAACCTTTTTCACTAAAGCTTAGAACTCTCATTTTGCCACCTCGAGTATTGGAAGGTAATGCTTCCAATTTTCACATAGTCTCCAGCTACCATTTGAACCGGAGAATGGATTTGCTCTCCATTAACCCAGGTTCCATTCGTACTTCCCAAGTCTTCTAATATAGTTTGTCCTTTTTGCAACCGAAAAACAGCGTGATCAATGGATGCAAAATGATCCGGCAAAACAATATCGTTATGCTTGCCTCTTCCTACACGCAGCCCCTTCCCATCTACTTTAAAGACGCGCCCTCGTGAAAGGGTTTCTCCGCCGGTAAGAACCTCTAAACGCCCACATTCATTCGATGAGCGTTGAAAAACTCCCTTCATTTGGAGATCCGCCAAAAGAGCTGTAAAAATGCGAAATATAAAAAGGTAGATCAGGGCAACAAAAGCAAGCCGTCCTATCACTAAAACAAATTGCATACAATCCTCCCAGTCGAAAATAGAGGTTGAACACCACTAATTCTCCATAACATCACGGCAGAGGGGATCTTTGTATAACCAATGTACTTTGTCCGATGGTTATACGATCTCCGGGGGCGGTTGTATGATGGGTGATTCTTTGACCATTGACAAATGTTCCATTCGTACTTCCTAAGTCATCAAGCCACCAACCGTTATCTCCTCCCGGGGCAATCTTTAGGTGTCTTCTGGAAATTTCTGGATCATGAAGCACCAAATTACATTGGCTATGACGACCAACAATAGCTTCTTCATCCTGAAGTGAAAACCTCTGCCCCATATCCGGCCCTTCTATAATTTCTATATAGTAATTTGAATTCCTGCCGGCTATTCCCTCGACTGACAAGTTATTCTTGATACTATCTCTAAAGATTGTCGTGCTTTCTCGCCAGTTCGATTGATTAAGTTGAAGTTGTTCGTTATCTTTGGCTGTCTCCTGATCATCCTCTCCCCAGTCAACGACAATTGAGTCATCAAAATCTACTTCAATAGCCATTTGCCGGGGACTAACAGTCTCATCAGAATGCAACTCTATAGCAGGCTTAGTTAGGAATGTATAACCATTACGTTCTGCCTCTGCAAACAAGTATTTTGATAACTCAATGAGAAAAGCATCTCCAAAACTTGCTATTGGCCCCCAATCCTTGGAATGGAGGTATACCCGGTAAATGTTGGGTACATATACTTGAGAGATGCTTACCTGCTTATTTTTAAGCATTGCCTTCACAAGTTCCTTGGCGATTTCTACTGGTTGAAGGCGGGAGGCACTTTTTTTAAATGCTTCAGTAAAGAGAAACTCGGCCATCCCTTCAAATCGGGCCAATAGGCTCATACTAACTTACCCTCCCACTGTCGGCGAAGTTGACCGCAAGCTGCATCAATATCTGTACCCCGTTCTTCACGGGAAGAAACAGAAATCCCCGCATCTTCTAACACCTGGGCAAACTTCACAATTTTCTCTTGACTAGGACGCTCCATACCAGTTCCAACTACTGGATTGACCGGAATCAGATTAACATGTCCTAACTGACCCTTTAATAATCGAGCAAGAGCTTCAGCTTCAGCTGGCTTCGAATTATCAGCAGTCAAAGCAACTTCAAAGGTAATCCGGCGATGAGTTATTCTGCTATACTCCCTACATGCTTCCATTAGTTCGCTCAAAGGATAGCGGCGATTCATAGGAATTAATTTATCTCGCGTGCTATCGTCTGCTGCATGAAGGGATACTGCAAGACCCACTTGAGAATTATCCTTAGCCAACTGAATAATTTTTGGTACAACTCCAGACGTAGAAATTGTCATCCTCCTCATACCAATATTCAATCCCTGAGCTTGATTCAAAACCCGGATTGATTTAAGAACCTGATCATAATTGAGCATGGGTTCTCCCATTCCCATAAATACTATATTCGTTACTTGAAAATCGGGATCCTCTTGCTGAATATCTTGAGAAATATCTAATACTTGACTAATAATTTCGGCAGCACTCAAGTTGCGTTTAAAACCTTCTAAGCCTGTAGCACAAAACGCACACCCCACAGGACATCCAACTTGAGTTGACACACAAATAGTATGTCTATCCCGAGCTTTTAATCTGGCATAATCCATCAAGACACACTCAATCGTCTCACCATCTTCAAGACGAAACAAATACTTTCGCGTACCGTCCTTAGAGCGTTGCTCACGAACCTTATTTAAGACAGAAAAATGCAAGTGATTGCTTAATGTTTCCAGGTCACTTTTACTTATGTTTTTTATATCAGCCCAGGAACGCACAGCTTTTTGTTGCACCCATTGAAACAACTGGATTGCCCGAAATCTTTTTAACCCTATTTTCTGACAGATCTCAATCAGTTCATTTTCTGAACAACCGCGCAGCTCAATTTTTTCCATAATAGTTATTATTCACCCAATTCATTCCAGTTAAACTTCCTAATTAATAAAAATTGATTTATTCTTGCGGATTAGTACGCCGAAATTTTGCTAAAAAGAATCCATCCGTCCCATGACGATGAGGCATAAGCTGTAACATCCCTTTGTATGCTTGTTGAATATCTCGCTTCTCCTCAAGTTTAAAGGGGAGATCTTCAACCAGATTAACCGGTTCAAATTCCGGATGGGCAATCCGAAACTTCTTAACAAGTTCGAAGTTTTCCTCAGGCTCGATTGTACAAGTTGAATAAACGAGAGTTCCACCATCTTTGACACAAGATGCAGCCCGTTCTAAAATTGCAAATTGCAAAGAAGGTAATTCCAGAAGACCTTGTTCTTCTTTCTGCCAGCGCAGATCGGCTCTGCGTCGAAGAACTCCCAATCCGGAACAGGGAACGTCAACAAGAACTCGATCTTGGGATTCCAACCTTATCCCAGGCAAATCTCGCGCATCGCCGAACTGAGGCTGAATAATTGTTATACCAAGTTTCGTCGCTAACTGCCCAATAAGTTCTAACTTGTGATTATGGATATCAAAGGCTTGGATCTCACCTTTGTTTTGCATTAGCTGAGCCAGATGTGTGGATTTTCCACCCGGAGCACTACAAGTATCTAATACAGACTGTCCTGGTTTCGGATCAACCACATGGGCAACCAACTGGGAACTTTCATCTTGAACGGTAAACAGCCCCTCCTGAAAGCTTGCCAGTTGTTCTAAAGCACCAAAATCTTGAATCTTTAAGCTCTCAGGCACTAAGAGCCCTAATTCCACGCTAATTCCCTCACTAATTAGACGCTCTTTCAAAGCCTCTCGTGAAATTTTCAAGGTATTTGTTCTAATCCAAGTTTGAGCTGGCTCATTATTAACTTTGCATAAAGCTTCAGTTTCCTGAGCTCCCCAGCGTTTCAACCAACGTAGAATTAACCATTCGGGATGTGAATAGCGTACTGAGAGATAACGAGCCGGTTCACGTTTCAGATCCGGCCAAGGAATATCCCATCCCTTTTCCATAACCTTACGTAAGACTACATTTACTAACCCAGGAAATTTGGGATAGTTTTTGGCTAATTCGACACTTTCATTAATTGCTGCCGCAGGGGGAACTTTGTCCACATAAAGAATTTGGAAAGCCCCAATTCGTAAAATTGCCCTGACTTCGTGAGGAAGTGACGACATTGGTTTGCTCAAATGCTTTCTTAGAGCGTAATCTAGGGTTAATCTATGCTTTAGCACACCATTTACCAGAAGTGTTACAAATTGTCGATCTCTAGAATCTGTCAACCTGGAGATGTTTTTTTGCAAAAGGAGGTTAGCATAGGCACCTTCTACTTCCACACGTGTCAGCAGATTGACAGCCATTCCACGAGCTGTCTCTTTAATCATCACTTCTACCCCGAGCTATCAGCATGAATCTCAGTAATTGGAGGATCGCTGCCAAAGCGGCTGCAACATAAGTTAAAGCAGCTGCATTTAACACGGAACGTGCTCCGCCGATTTCCTCGCTCCCCAGCATTCGCCCTTCTTGTAAAAGAGATAAAGCTCTACTGCTGGCATTATATTCTACTGGAAGAGTAATCACTTGAAAGAGTACAGCAAAGGCAAAAGCAAAGATCCCGAGTTCCAGGAGCCACCCATAGGTCGGCATAAAAAGACCAATCATAATTAAAATCGGACCTGCCCCACTGCCAATATTGGCAACAGGTACAAATGATGATCTGAGCTGCATGGGAAAATACCCCGAGGCATGCTGTAATGCGTGCCCTGTTTCATGGGCCGCTACAGCGATAGAAGAAAGTGAGCTGCCATAAAAAACGTCCTCACTAAGTCGGATAATCCTGGTTCGCGGATCGTAATGATCAGAAAGTCGTCCTCCAACCGGTTCCACGCGCACATCGTAAAGACCATTACTATTCAAGATACCTCGGGCCACCTGCGCTCCCGTAAGTCCTGACTGGGCACGAACTTTCGAGTAACGATTATAAGCAGAAGATATCTTAAATTGAGCATATAATGAAAGTAATATCGCCGGAATTAGAAGCACCATCGTCGGATCCCAAAAAAACATAAGCTAACCTCCTTTTATAGTTAATAATCAGCTTAACGGATTTACTCAAAAACTTCTCCAACCTGACCATGGCGGCCGTTCAAAAAATCCCGAGCCGGCATGGAGCGTTTTCCTGCCGGTTGAACCTCAATCACTCGCAGAATTCCCTCACCGGTCTGAACAAGTAAGCTGTCTCCCAGCACTTGAATAATCTGACCAGGGCGATAGACCGCCGCCTTGGATTCTGGATGTTCAATTTCCGTTCCTACAACCTCATCTGGTGGAAAAAAGGGTAAGCTTTGCCAGACTTTGAGGTTTTCTCCCCGAAACATGGCAAACGCACCAGGCCAAGGGTTTAATCCACGAATTTGATCATGTAAATCAACCGCCCTACGAGACCAATCTAATCCTTCATGCTCTCGTTTTAGAAGAGGTGCATAATTGGACTCCCCTGTTTGAGGCGTCGGTATGACTCTTCCTACTTCAATCAGGTTTAAAGTATCAACTAGAAGCTCTGCACCTATAGTCGCCAACTCATCGTGAATTTCTCCCGTCGTTGATTCAGGTGTAATGATAGTTTCCCGTTTTAGGAGCATATCCCCTGTATCTAGCCCTTCATCCATCAGCATAGTGGTTACTCCCGTAACGGTTTCTCCCTTCATAACCGCCCAATGGATTGGGGCTGCTCCGCGATAAGCCGGAAGCAGGGAAGCGTGGACATTGATACATCCATGTTTAGGCAATTTAAGGATCTCTTTAGGGAGAATCTGCCCGTATGCCACCACAATAATACTCTCGGGAGCTAGATCCTTTAGTTGTTGAATCCAGTCCTGGTTTTTGATTGAGATAGGTTGATAAATAGATAGCCCTAATTCTTCAGCAGCAACTTTTACGGGACTGGGTTTTAGGTTCTTCCCACGGCCGGCCGGTCGATCAGGTTGAGTGAAAACTCCTACTATATCATGACCACTCTCTGCCAAGGCTTTTAATGTAGGTACAGCAAAATCAGGGGTACCCATAAAAACAACACGCATATTAATCCCCCTATCGTAGTTCGATGTTCCTGGTTAGATTAGGCACAGAACGTTAAGCTCGATAGGTTTTCTTCGCAACATCTACAAAGAGTATTCCTTCAAGATGATCGATCTCATGCTGTAACGCCCGAGCTAATAATTTCTCCGCTCGAATATCAACCATCTCTCCTTTTCGGTTTAACCCTTGAACCCGAACTTTCGCAGCCCTTACCACGTCTCCAGTCATATTGGGAATACTTAAACACCCTTCTTCAGCGCTGTTAGCTCCTTCCTTTTCCAAAATTACCGGATTAATCAGCTCTACCAGCACATCGTCCACTTGAACGACAATCACTCTCTTGGAAACCCCAATTTGCGGGGCCGCCAACCCTACTCCCTCTGCGGCATGCATTGTATCCACCATATTATCCAAAAGCTTAATGATCGATTCGTTAACTTCTTTAACCTCTTTAGCCTTTTCACGCAGAACATCTGCACCAATTTCTACAATTTGATAAACAGCCATTTTCTGATTACTCCTTTCATAATAAAACCCTTACAAAGTATCTAAGAATTAAAACTAAATAAAATTTTTGGGTTCCCACACCATTAACTTGAGAGTGGGTCAACCTCAATGTTTAACATAATTCCATTACTGGCCGAACTTCTAAAAAATCTCTGTACTCCCTGATGTAAAAACTCCCTAAGTAAATCCTGCCGTTTTCCTTTGACAGAAATTTGCCATCTCCACTGGTTCCTGAGTCTAACTAAGACGGCCGGCGCGGGGCCAAGAATATCCAAGTCAGTATTTCCAAATTTAGGTTCCAACATTCCTTGTTGTAAGCAAGCGCCTAATTCATTAGCTCCTTTAATAACGCGATCCTCTTTCTCATGCAACAGTAACACTCTTATGATATGTGTATAGGGTGGATATTTTCGTTCTTTGCGATAACGAATCTCCTCCCAAAAAAAGCCTTCAAAATCATGGTGTGAGGCTCTTACTACAGCACTATCATGGGGGGAGTAGGTTTGTATTACCACCTCACCAGGTTTTGTACTCCGGCCCGCTCGCCCGGCAACCTGAGTCAAAAGCTGAAACGTACGCTCCCGGGCTCGAAAATCTGGCATGTTAAGAGTCTGATCCGCAGCAATAACCCCAACTAAAGTAACATTAGGAAAGTCTAAGCCTTTGGCCATCATTTGCGTTCCTACAAGTATTGAAGCTTCCTGGTGCCTGAATTTGTTCAAGATTATGTTATGTGCTTCAGCAGACCTGGTTGTATCAAAATCCAAACGTAAGATAGAAACCTCTGGCAAGAGACCTTGGAGTTCCTCCTCCACACGTTGAGTTCCCTGCCCAAAAAACCGAATATATCTACTTTTACAATTGGGACAAGTATGGGGCGGCAATTCTTGATGGTCGCAATAATGACATCGCATCGCCTGCCCTTGAGTATGATAAGTTAAGGCAATCTCACAATTGGAACAACTGACTACATACCCACAATCACGACAAATGACAAAGGTTGAATACCCTCTCCGATTCAAGAAAAGCATGGCTTGTTCGCCGCGAACCAGCCTTTCCTGTAATTTTTGCTGTAAGGTCAGAGAGAATATACTTCGGTTACCCTGGCGAAGTTCCTCTCGCATATCCACGATTTCAACAGTCGGCAGTACACTCTTTCCGATCCTCGAAGTCATAGTTAACATACGTATTTTACCTGATTGCGCCGCCGCATAGGCTTCTAATGATGGTGTTGCACTTCCAAGCAGAACCACACCTTTGAGTTGATCCATCCTTTTACGAGCAACATCCCGCGCATGGTATTTCGGGTTTTCATCCTGTTTATAGGCCCCATCGTGTTCCTCATCCAAAATAATCAGGCGCAAATTGGGCAAAGGAGCAAACACTGCGGAACGTGCACCAATCACAATTCGTTTGTTCCCTGACACAATGTCCGCCCAGGCCTTCATCTTATCCCGCTGACGTATACCCGAGTGCAAGATAATAACTTGCTCTCCGAATTGACTCTCGAAATAACGTGCAACTTGTGATGTTAAAGATATCTCAGGCACCAGAAGAATTGCATCCCCACCTTGTGCCAAAACCTGAGCAATCAATTCTCGATAGACAGCTGTCTTTCCGCTTCCGGTTACACCATGTAATAATACTGTTTGAGACGCACCTGCTTCTAGCGAACTCAACACACCCTGCACAGCTGATGACTGCTCCCTAGTCAACTCGTAGGTTCTATCCCTCGAAGTTTCCAAATTTTTTGTCTCGTTTTTTTGCCCTGCAGCAGTTGACTGCTTAAGAGAAGAATCTTCTCTCGTCGTAAGAAAGCGAACCTCTTTTTTTACCCATCCTTGTTTGAGTAGTTTCTCAAGCATCCCCTGGGTGACATCCGCTCGCTTTAAGAAAGTTTTCAGAGGAATAGCCTTCTTTCTTGCCCGGTTAAGAACAATTAGGGCCCTAAAAGCCTCAGAATCCAGCCATTGCAGAGCCTGAATATCTGTATCCTCCATTGTTGCCAATGGAACAATCCACTCTTCCACCTTCCCTTTTAGGAGCGGCCAGACTGTATGTAGGCTTTGAGCTACAGAACAGACTGTTGTTTGCGCCAACCATTGGGAAAGTTCAATTAAATCTTCAGGAACCAGACTATCCCTCTCGGCAATTTCTAACACGGGTTTTAGATTGATACTATCTAATCCCTCTGGCAGATCATTAAGCAAATTGACTACAAGCCCTTGAACCTTTCGATTTTGAAGCGGGATCAGCACTCTCATTCCAGACTTTATACAAAGATGCTCTGGAATACTATAATGATAGCTCTGATCCAGACGCCGATTTGCTACATCAACCAATACTTCAGCATAGCGAAACATGATGCGGCCTCCTTCATTAAACGATGTTAAACAACAGCGCTAATGTCAATATTGGTCAAAATACATTATATCAAATCTTAGCTTTGTATTACAATTTAAAACACTATAAGTGACTATAAATCAACATTATTAAGATTAATTTCACAATCTTTCATAACAAAAAACAAATTTCTCTTGTCAAAGTAGAATAACTTATGATATGCTTTAGAACAGTTAAATCCTTTGCCTTTAAATTAGTCCCGTGAGACTAAGAAGGGAATGGCGAACCATGATTTTAACATGGACACCTCTTTCTTGCTTGCGGGCGGGGAAGAGGTTTTTTGTTAGAAAGAGGAGGTTAATTATGTCGACAGAAGTTCAAATTCACGAGAAGCTCCCCCTTGCCCAAGCGATTCCCCTCGGTTTACAGCATGTCTTTGCCATGTTTGGCGCAACAGTCTTAGTTCCTTTTTTGACCGGTCTGAGTCCTTCAGTAGCTCTCCTTTCTTCAGGAATCGGTACTATTATATTCTTATTACTAACCAAAAGCAGAGTTCCTGCCTATCTTGGTTCCTCATTTGCTTACATTGCCGCTTTAACCACCTTCGTTCAATCCGGTAACACTTCCGGAGCTATGGGCGGAGTTTTGGCAGTTGGTGTCGTATACATCGTCCTGTATCTGCTGATGGCTGCTTTTGGAACCCAATGGATTCATACCATTGTCCCCCCTATTGTAGCAGGTCCCGTGGTTGCCATTATCGGTTTAAGCCTGACTCCGGTAGCTGCGAATATGGCCTCCGGCAATTGGTATATCGCCGCTTTCACCTTAGCCGTTGCAGCTCTACTCTCCGTTTATGCTAAAGGATTTTTTAAGATTATCCCTATCTTGGTCGCAATCATTATTGGTTATATCGTTGCAGCGGGCGTAGGACTGGTTGACTTCACACCTATTTTAGCTACCCTTACACTGGACAAATTTTTCCTCTTCCCGGTTCAATTAGGAAGTAATTTTCAACTCCCCAGCATAGACAAAGCAGCCATCTTAGTAATGGCTCCCCTAGCTATGGTGACCATTATTGAGGATTTAGGGCACATGATAGTTCTGGGCAACATCACTCATTCCGATCCTATTAAAAATCCCGGATTTCATAGAGTTCTCTTGGGTAACGGATTAGCTACTGCCGTAGCCAGCTTTATCGGCGGCCCTCCTGTCACTACTTATGGTGAAAACATTGGAGTCTTAGCAGTGACAAGAGTATACAGCACCTTTAATATCTGGATTGCCGCCTTCCTGGCCATCGCCTTTAGTATGATTAACCCTTTACAAGCCGCCATCATGTCTATTCCTACAGCGGTAATGGGCGGGGTTTGTATACTTCTTTTCGGAATGATCGGCGCAGCGGGCTTACGAACACTTATCGAAGCTAAAATAGATTTCTCCGAAACAAAAAACCTTATTATCGCCTCCGTTATCTTTGCTCTTGGAATAGGACTTCCGGAACACAGCGTAGCCTGGGCAACCGTTGTCGGAATAACCTTAAACCTTGTTTTGAGAGGTCACTCAGAAAACGCCAGTGCTAAACTTAATAAGTAAACCATGGTTAAAGGACGCGTAAGCGTCCTTTTTCTTTTGATTAAGAACACAAAAACCGGGGGCACCATCACTAAAAGTTGGTGTCCCCGGTTGTATAAAAATTCATCTTTAAAGTACAGGGAAATTAAGTGTCTTCATCGCCTTTTCCATAATAGCCTTATCTTGCACTCTAAGCACAACTAAGGCCTGCTCGTTCTCTTTCTCAACAAAGGCATACATGTATTCTACCACTACATCCTGTTGGACAAGCTGGTTTAACACCTCAGCAAGCCCGCCAGTACGGTCAGGAACCTTGAGCACCCAGACAGGAGTCAAAGAAACCACAACTTTTCGTTCACGCAATTTCACGGCAGTTCCTTCAGGATCATCTACGATGATTCTAAGCACTCCATAATCTTTGGTATCAGCCAATGACAAAGCCCGTAAATTAACCTTGCATTCAGCGAGAAGACTTATGACCTCCGCTAATCGTCCTTTGGCATTCTCTAAAAAAATCGATAATTGAAGCATTATTTTACCTCCTTATTTCGTTTATCGACAACCCTTACTGCTTTTCCCTCACTACGAGGAATACTTTTAGGTTCAACAAGACGAATACGAACAGAAATCCCTAGGACGTCTTCAATTCTCTTATGAAGGCGTTGTTGGCGAGCTTCTAACTCTCGGACTTCGTCAAAAAAGCTGGTTTCGTTGACTTCTACTTGAACTTCTAACTGATCCAGATTGCCAACTCGGTACACTACCAGCAAATAATGCGGTTCAAAGCCCTCAAGGAGAATCGCCTCTTCAATTTGACTTGGGAAGACATTAACTCCACGGATAATCAGCATATCGTCCACACGAGCTGAGACACGATCCATCGTCCAACCTACTTGGCCACAGGAACAGGTGCCATAATGCAAGGTAGTTAAATCTTTGGTTCGATAGCGCAGAACGGGAAAACCTTTTTTGTCTAAGCTAGTAATAACTAATTCTCCTCGTTCTCCAACAGGCAGCGGTTTTCCTTCTTCATTAAGGATTTCCGGATAAAAATGTTCATCAATATGTAACCCTTTATGGGCAGGGCATTCCATTGCAACACCAGGTCCCATAGTTTCACTAAGACCGTAAATATCGTAAGCTTTGATTCCGAGCCGTTGTTCGATTTCTTCCCGCATGCCTTCAGTCCAAGGCTCAGCGCCAAAGACCCCAATTCTTAACTTCAGCTCATCCCGGGAAATCCCTGATTCTTCGAGGCTTTCTGCTAAATACAAGGCATAGGAAGGTGTGCAGGCTAAAACAGTTGTGCCAAAATCTCGCATGAGCATAAGCTGGCGCGCCGTGTTTCCACCTGAGATCGGAACAACAATTGCTCCTAATTCTTCGCATCCATAGTGAAGACCCATTCCCCCAGTGAACAAACCATATCCATAGGCAATTTGGACAACGTCCTTTTTAGTTACGCCGGCTCTTTTAAGACTATTAGCGACAATTCTAGCCCAGAGTGTAATGTCCTCGCGAGTATAACCCACAACTGTCGGCTTACCCGTTGTTCCAGAAGAGGCATGCAGACGAACAATATTCTCCATAGCTTCTGCAAAAAGCCCAAAAGGATAATTTTTGCGCAAATCCTCTTTGGTAGTTAGAGGCAGTCTCTGAAAATCCTTAATTGATTTAATATCTTCTGGACTTTTTATCCCTATTGCGCCATAGCTTTCTTGATAGTGCTGTATAGGTAGAACCATTCCAACGGTTTTTCGAAGTCCCTTCAGCCATTGTTCCTCTGTACATTCTAATCCCTGTGCTTGATTAGTTTCTAAGTCCATAACCCCATCCCCTACTTCAATTTCTTAAATCTAATTCAGTTTCCTATAACAGATGTCATACAAAACGCAATTATATGATCTAATATACTACAGTTACGATTAACATACCACTTATTTCTCTGCTTTGCCAAGCTGCTTTTAAAGGATTGAATTGCTGTTTACAAAATTAACCTTAACTAATATAATAGGTTCAGTTCAGTGCATTACAACACTAATGCACTGGTCTCCTTGAAATACATGGAGGGAAATAAATTGATTCTAAATGCCGATAATATGAAACCAATCTATATCCAGATTGCTGAATGGCTTGAGGTAGAAATACTTAATAACAATCTTCAAGCAGATGAACGTATTTATTCTCAATATCAACTTGCAGATATGTTTACTATCAACCCTGCAACGGCTGCCAAAGGATTGAACCTTTTGGCTGATGAAGATATTGTTTATAAAAAACGCGGTCTTGGCATGTTTGTCTCGCCGAATGCCAAGCAGTTTATTTTAACTAAGCGGAGAAAGCAGGTATTGGAGCAGATGATTAAAGAGCTTGTCATAGAGTCCAAAAGGCTAGGGGTTAGTGAAAATGAACTTATTAAAATGATTCTAGCCTTTAAACCAGTTGGTAAGGAGGAGGAAGAGCTTTGAAAGTTATACAATCTCGCAATCTAACGAAATTTTACGGCAAAACAGCGGCATTAAATGACTTAACCTTTGAAATAGAAGAAAACACCATAACAGGCCTTATTGGTAGAAATGGAGCCGGAAAAACAACCCTTTTAAAGATAATGGCCGGGCATATCCAACCAACTCAAGGTGAGCTTCTGGTCTATTCACAAAAGCCCTTTAATAATTTAGAAAGATCTGCTAGTACCATACTTATCGATGACAGTATGACGTATCCTGATTCATTTAGACTCGTGGATATACTATCTGAAGTCGCACCCTTTTATGGTAATTGGAACGGCAGCCTTGCCAATGGGCTACTTAAGTATTTTTCCTTTAATCCCAACCAGCCTCATAGCAATTTGTCAAAAGGATCTAAAAGCACCTTTAATAGTATTATCGGGATTGCTTCACGCTGCCCCCTCACACTATTTGACGAACCGACAACAGGTATGGACTCCGCTATCAGGAAGGACTTTTACAAGGCATTGCTCAAGGATTATTTAGAATATCCCAGAACCATCATTCTTTCGAGTCATCTATTAAATGAACTTGAAGAAATACTAGAGGAGATTCTCTTGATCAAGCAAGGATCCAAGTTCCTTCATCTTCCAGTCATGGAATTAAAAGAACTTGCAGTAGGTATAAGAGGAAATGCAAAAACTTTACAGCCCTTTGTTGAAGGCAAAGAATTGATCTATAAGGAGGAGTTTGCCAAGGACAACTTGTACGTTGTACTTCGAAAAGAGTTACTACAACAAGAAGTCGAAGTAATAAAACAGAAGGGACTGGAAGTGTTTCCTATATCGACAGACGATTTGTGCGTCCATTTAACAGCTTCCAACCGAGGAGGTATTGACAATGTCTTTAAAAAAGATTGATCCCCTATCCATATCTCTCAGATTATATTTTTACAAACTTAAAGGGTATTCAGTTTTGTTGTATGGACTTATTCTCGCTCAAATTATAGCCCTGCTGTTCTCTCTAAATGGAATAAGTTATATGTCTTCTAATAATGGAGAATTATCGGTCTCCGTTAATACTTATTCCGCCAGTTTAGTTATAGTGTTTTCGCTTTTTTGGATCTTCTACACTGCAATTCAGTTAACTACAAAGCGATATAAAAGAATTGAGATACCCCTGGTAGCCAACAACATCACAGGACATCTATCAGATATGGGCTTTTTGATGACCGCTTCTCTTTTTGGAGGCTTAACTTCCTCACTTACCGGTGTGCTCCTAAGAGTTATCATGTACTTCACCTTTAAAAGATCCCAATTAATTGTTGACCAATTTTTCTTACCCTTTACGGATCTATTACTGGGTACAGCTGTTGCAGCTTTATACATGGTTTTAATCTCAGCGATAGGTTACCTGATCGGCGTATTGACTAAGGTAAGCATGGCTTTTGTAATTGTAATTCCTGCAATGATTTTCGGATTATTGAGAGTTTATACGGATTTTATTCAAACTCTTGTTGCTTTCTTCACGAGGGAGACTTCATTTCCCATATTTGTTCTAAAGGTCCTTATTACATCCATGCTGCTGTTTGGCTTTAGTTTTTTATTGTCAAATAGAAGGGAGGCCGTCCAATGAATGCGATGATATCTCTTTTACTAATATTTTTAATAGGGATTGTAATAGTATTCTTCCTTACGGCAGTAAGAGCTAAGCTTTTTACGCTTCTTTCCTGGAAAGTAACGTTACCGCTAGCTGGGCTGTATCTTGGAATTTTAATGATGCTTGTTCCCATATTATATATGTTGCCGGAAAATGGCTTAATAAAAAATAATGAGACTAAAAATCAAGTTGTGGCAACCTCACAAAATCTTATAAGTGACTTGTATAATAAACGTGTTCCTTCTGAAAGAGATTTGAGTAAACTCGAAGGAATCTATAAGAATAGTAGCAATACCTTTAATGCAGATTCAAATCACTTATTCGTTAACATACAAGCGAATACCGGAAGTCGCCATGTTTTCATTGAGCGAAAAGCTGTTGATGATGGAAAAATCGATGTTTCTTCATACGCTACAGCTCAATATGCCGGCAACGTTAATTTTACAAAGCTCATATCCCCTCCAACTTTCACACTTCAAAATGGAACATTGTCTTTAATACCACCGGGGCATCAGATCCTGAATTTCAAACAGCTTAATGCGGACTTTACAATAAATCAATTTAGTAATCGAAACTATGCTATTCATGAGATGTCCACAAATTTTGGAGAGCAGATTGTTTATATCCGCGTTCCCCAAAGCCTAGTAATCAATAATGGGCAGTACACAGATCAAATTCAAATGGTTGACCCCGTCGTTGAGTTTTAGCTGAAGGAGTTCACTCTTTCTGACAGAACGATAAAGGCAGGTGGATTAATTACCACCTGCCTTTATCGTTCTATATTTATTAATTCATTTTCCTTCAGCAGCAAAGCTATACAAGCTTACAATTATTACTCCAAACCCGCAAGCTTTCTCAAGGCTTCCACTTTATCTGTTCTTTCCCAAGGAAGATCCAGATCAGTTCGGCCGAAATGACCGTAAGCAGCTGTTTGACGATAGATGGGGCGTCGAAGGTCTAAGACTTTAATGATTCCTGCTGGTCTAAGGTCGAATGTTTGTTGTACAAACTCAACAATTTTTTCATCAGCTATTTTTCCTGTGCCAAAGGTCTCAACAGAGACTGATACAGGTCGAGCTACCCCGATTGCATAGGCAATTTGGATTTCACAACGATCGGCTAGGCCTGCAGCAACTACGTTCTTCGCGACGTAACGAGCTGCATAAGCTGCGGAACGGTCAACTTTTGTGGGATCCTTACCAGAGAAAGCGCCCCCGCCATGACGGGCCATTCCACCATAAGTGTCCACAATAATTTTCCGCCCGGTTAGTCCACAGTCCCCTTGAGGACCGCCAATTACAAAACGTCCCGTTGGATTGATGAAATACTTGGTGTCTTCATTTAACAGCTCTTTAGGAACCGTTGGATATACAACATATTGAAGCAAGTCTCTGCGAATTTGCTCATTCGTAACATCCGGATGATGCTGAGTAGAGATAACAATTGTATCTACTCTAACAGGCTTATTATCCTCATATTCGACAGTAACTTGAGTTTTTCCGTCAGGGCGCAGGTAAGTTAAATGATTTGATTTTCTCATTTCACTTAGTCTTCTCGCAAGGCGATGAGCCAAATCTATAGGAAGAGGCATAAGGCTTTCGGTTTCATTAGTGGCATAACCGAACATCATGCCTTGGTCACCGGCTCCTATAGAATCAATATCAGTCTCTGTCATTTCGCCAGTCTTTGCTTCTAAAGCTTTATCCACACCCATGGCAATATCTGCAGATTGTTCTCCAATCGAGGTCAATACGGCACAAGTATCCGCATCAAAACCGTATTTAGCACGTGTATAACCAACTTCTCGAACTGTCTCGCGTACAACATGTGGAATATCGACATAACAAGAAGTCGTGATTTCTCCACTAACAAGAACTAACCCCGTTGTAACTGTGGTTTCACAAGCTACCCGAGCATTGGGGTCTAAGGTATAAATGGCATCTAAGATGGCATCGGAAATCTGATCACAAATCTTATCAGGATGCCCCTCTGTTACAGATTCTGACGTAAATAATTTTTTAGCCAATTACTTCACTCCTTTGTTAACCGAGGAGATTGACAATCTCTTCAACAAGATTACGTGCAATCTCTAATTTGCTCATTTGAGGAAAATCTATTCTTCTTCCATCCGGAAAGAGAAAGCTGACAATATTTGTTGGACTGCCGAAGCCGGCACCAGGTTTTGTGACATCATTAGCTACAAGCAGGTCGACATTCTTCCTGTGCATTTTTTCCTGGGCATAAGCAAGAAGATTCTCAGTTTCAGCGGCAAATCCAATTAGAACCTGAGACGTCTTCCTGCGCCCAAGTTCGGCCAATATATCTGGATTAGGAACCAGCTCGATGGTGCGATTAGTTCCATCTTTTTTAATTTTCTGCTCCGCATTAGTAGCCGGTCGGTAATCTGCAACCGCTGCTGCTTTAACTATAACATCCATGTCCGAAAAATTGTTTAGAACAACGTCGTGCATTTCAAGAGCTGTCTGCACGGAAATACGCTTAACCCCATTTGGCACCGGCAAATCCGTTGGGGCACTGACAAGAATAGTCTCAGCGCCAGCTTCCTGCATTGCTTGAGCTATGGCATATCCCATCCGTCCGGAACTACGGTTACCCAGAAAACGAACCGGATCCAGGGGTTCTTGAGTCCCACCGGCTGTGACAAGGACTTTCTTGCCTTTTAAGCAATCAGACTTCGAAAAAAAGTTTGTGACAGCTTCAACAATTTCAACCGGTTCACTCATCCGACCAACACCTTCCGTGCCACAGGCTTGAAACCCGGTGCCGGGACCAATAACCTTGATCCCGCGGTCTTTGAGTCGCACAAGATTATCTTGGGTCGCTGGATGATAATACATCGCGTGGTTCATTGCCGGGGCAACGAAAATCGGAGAACGGGTTGCTACGAGTACAGTCGAAAGAAAATCATCAGCCAGCCCCATCGCCATTTTCGCGAGAATATTAGCGGTTGCAGGGGCAACGATGACTGTATCAACATGCTCGGCCAAGGCGATATGCTCGACGTTCCATAATTTTGGTTCGTCAAACATCTCCACATACACAGGATTTGTTGAGAGGCTGCGAAGGGTAAGAGGCGCCACAAATTGAGTGGCTGACTTAGTCATAGCAACATGGACTTCAGCGTTCAACTTGCGTAGACGGCTAACCACTTCTGCCGCTTTGTAAGCTGCAATTCCACCAGAAATTCCAACGAGGATTTTCTTTCCTGTTAACATTGCACACTCGGTTCAGGATTACATTCGTAGTTGAGTTTACTTTGAGAAATCTCCTCTAAAGAAATACTGACTGGTTTTACACCCTTGGCTAAATCCTCGTGCTTCGCTTCTTCCATTATCTGACGCGCCCGTTTAGCGACTACAATAACTAATGTATACTTGCTATCTACTTTACTCATCAGAATATCGAGTGAAGGTTGTTTCACTTAAATTCCTCCTTCAAAAACAAAGGGTTTTCGTTTTACCCGGCATTTTTCAGCAACCAAAATACTTTTCAATTTATCAACAGCTTCGGGAACTTCATCATTAACGACAACATAATCATATTCACTCACATACTCAAGTTCATGTATGGCTGTGGCTAAGCGCTTTTGAATAACTTCCTCACTCTCAGTTCCCCGTTTGTGAATTCTCTCAGAAAGAGCATCCATTGACGGTGGAACAATAAATGTAAAAACCCCTTGAGGAAAACGCTTCTTAACTTGTAATGCTCCTTGGATCTCAATTTCCAAAATAACATCCTGCCCTGCTTGGATTGCTTGTTCAACTGCAAAACGCGGTGTTCCGTAGTAATTATCACAAAACTGGGCCCATTCCAACAGCTCATCTCTTTCAATCAGAGCTTCAAATTCTTCCTTCTGACGAAAGAAATAATGGATTCCATCAATTTCACCAGGACGCGAATTACGTGTAGTCATAGAGACAGAATACTTTAGGTCTGGGAGCTGACGGAGCAATTCTTGGCAAAGGGTTCCCTTTCCTGCCCCTGAAGGCCCAGAAAGGATAATTAATAATCCATGACTTTGTTCCACTACTCCACCCCTAATCCGACGGGTCTTCGACATGGCTGCTCGACTCTTTAGCCGTAAGACGATGAGCCACTGTTTCAGGCTGAACTGCAGACAGAATTACATGATGGCTGTCACAGATAATCACTGCCCGGGTACGCCGACCATAAGTAGCATCAATGAGCATGCCCGCATCACGAGCTTCTTGAATAATTCGTTTGATTGGGGCGGATTCTGGACTAACAATCGAAATAATCCGATTGGCAGATACAATGTTACCAAACCCGATGTTTATGAGCTTAATGTCCAAGATGAATCCTCCATTACTCTAAATTTTGAACTTGCTCGCGTACTTTTTCCAGTTCGCTTTTTACTTTAATCACTCTTTGACCAATCATTAAGTCATTGGCCTTTGATCCTATCGTATTAATTTCTCGGTTCATTTCTTGAACTAAAAAATCAAGTTTTCGTCCTACCGGCTCCTCACTTCTCAAAGCCTCTCTGCTTTGGGCTAGATGGCTGTCAAATCGAACCAACTCTTCTGTGATTGACCCTCGATCTGCGAAGTAGACAACTTCGTTTGCCAATCGAACACCATCTAACTCAACTTCACCTAAGAGGGTCTGAAGCCGTTCCTGTAAGCGTTCTTGGTAGTCTGTTACAACATATGGTGCGCGCTCAGCTATCGTGCGTAAATTTTCAGCAATAAGGTCTAACCTTTGCAAAAGATCTAACGTTAGTTTATCTCCTTCAGAACGCCGCATTTGTTCAAATCCATCAACCGCCTTAGACAGTGCCTCGGAACATGTCTGCCATAAAGCAGCGAGGTCAATTTCAGGCTCTATCACCATAAGAACTTCAGGAAAACTAACTAAACGATAAATATCTGTTTCGTACTCCGTATGTAGCGCAAAGGAGAGATCTTTCAATGTCTTATCATACGACAGTGCCAAATCATTGTCAACCTTCACCAATCTCTTTCGTTCTTCTGTTTCCACCATATTAACATGCACTTCAATCCGACCCCGCTGGAATTTATCTTGTAATACTTTACGGATTCGTTCCTCAAAACTATTATAGTTTCGAGGTATCCTTACAACAATCTCTAAAAAACGATGATTAACCGATTTTAGCTCAATTGATACTTGATAACCACTTCCACATGCTTCTCCCCGGCCAAATCCTGTCATGCTGTTTGACATAAGCCATTACTTCCTCTCTTATATTAATCAGTACTCCCACTTTGTTTCCTAGTTATATTGTTACCAAAAATCCTCTACCAGCTACGCCTATATGTAAAGATGATATCACAAAATAGAGTGTACCTAATATAAAAGTACAGCAGGGTCATTGCCTGCTGCACTCTTATTATATCACATGACCATTTATCCAAGAAATGTTTTCAGTAATCTATTAGAAATAGTTTAATACCACTCCGGATTGTTTTCTCATATACCTTTAATTCTTGTGCATTTATGAACATGCCTTTGCATAAAGACGTGCCTTTTTCCTATTATCAATGAAGATAAACAGAAAAGCAATGACTGAACCCACTACCAAAGCGATCATAACTGACATAAAGCCATAGAAAGGCCCTTCATAAATTGCCATGTTATTTAACCACTTGACAATCCCTACCGTCTCAACATTAAAAGTCTTACTACAAGTTCCAATAATCTTCCCATCTTTAATGAAATAGACTGTTACATCGCACTCCTCTTGGGGAATATTAGCGGGTAGTTCTAAGCTTGTCTCAAATCTATCATCTTTAACCTTAACCGCACTTTCGTTTAGGCTGTACAACCCGCCCTTCTTAAATATACTTATCATTGAACTTACAAAATCTTTTGCTTCAAACTTTTCCAGTCTAATCGACCCGCTATCAGTATGCTTCGTAACCTCCGCTGTTTGATACACTGTTGAGAAATCTTGATCAATACCTAAGACCTTTTTTTGATCTACAGTTAAGTCACCTAAGGGTCTGGATGAAAGAATCTGATACAATTTTGGCACCTTGGTAACAGATACATTTTCAACATTCATCCAAAACAAACTTACTTTCCCTTTTTTGCTCAAATCCAGAATTGCGTCATTAGGGGAAATTACTTTAATATAAACTCCTGCATCGTCGGGAACAATCCCTGAGATATTGAGGGTTGTTCCTTGGAATCGCAGACCAACTTCCACTTTTTCCGGTGAAACTGTTAATTGGGTTTCATCAGCCATTACTTGACTCGTAAAGGAAAGAATCAACATTAGTCCTAAAAAAATTGAAGTCAATCGTTTCATTAGTGGCCACCTCCTAAGGAAATTAATGAGGACGGCGGTAAAACTAAATCAAAGAACATTTTCAACATTACTGCTAAGACTATTATGGAAAAAATTACTCTTAGCTGCTCAGCCGGAAGCCTTTTACCAATTTTTGCTCCAAATTGGGCCCCAATGGATGACCCAATCAACAAAACAATTGCCAAGATAACATCGACAGTGTGATTTAAAGTGCTTTGGGCCAGTGTCACATTGATGGCTGTAAAAATAATTACAAAAACACTAGTTCCCACAGCCTTGATGGTGGGAATCCCCAACAAGTAAATCATAACGGGCAACATAATAAAGCCACCACCAACACCCATAAGTGCAGCAAGTATCCCTATGAGTAAACCAAGCAAAAAAAGCGAAATGACTGAACAATCGATACCCGACACCTCAAAATGTATTTTTATCGGCAGCTTGTTCATAAAACTCATTGCTTTGGATTCTTTAGGTACTTCTGAATCATTCTGCCCTTTTTTTCTTAAGGTATTGACACTTTCTATGAACATAAAGCCACCTACGAATAGCAGCATGACCACGTAAGTGGATTTTAGCACAAAGTCGAAGTTGCCAAGGGATCGTAACACTTTTACTAGAGCAGTCCCAAAACTTCCCCCAACCAAACTACCCACCAAAATTATAAATCCAAGCTTAAAATCTACATTTTTATTTCTGCTGTGAGCAATGGTACCGGAAACAGAAGCCGCAACGATTTGGTTAGTATCAGAGGCCACAGCTACTGCAGGTGGTATCCCCATCCACATTAAGAGGGGGGTTAATAAGAATCCCCCTCCAACTCCAAACAGTCCTGAGAGCAACCCAACCAGACCACCCATACCCAAAATCGCGAAAATCGAAATTGGCATTCTGGCGATAGGGAAGAAAACATCCATTATTCTCCCCCCTTATTATATTGAAAATTAATTGTTTCATATTTCGGTATCAACGTCTTCGTATAGACTCTGATACCTACCTTTTGAAAAGCAATTCCTAAGAGCATAGTAAGCAGCAATAGTCCAGTGGAGCCCCAAGTGAAGTTCGCGACTTGTGGATCTTCAGGAGTATAAACATTGCCCCGAGCATCTTTCCAAGAGTACAGTTCTTTGGTATCTTGGTTTTGACTTACAATAACATGTTTATTCGGATTGTAATAATGAGTAAAAACTTCTGACTCGAGTAAGTTTAGACCAACCCAGAAGAAAAGGACCGAAAGCATCAATACCGCGCAACTTAACTTAATACTAAACTTGCCTAATTTTTTTTTGCTTATCTCTGTCATGTTTTATTCCTCCCTAACGTATCTTCGGACAAATTGTTGAAATAGTTATTTCCTATACTATTGATAAAATCCAAGTAACTTTATGCAGGGTTTTTGACAATTACGCCGAACAATAGAATTGGAATATTTCGTATTTTTCCTAATTTAACAGGACACCACCTCCGAGAATGAAGGATTTATTATTCTCTATTTGCTTTACGTATAAGTAATATAAGCAAAATCAATGCCACATTTTTGTTTTATATGATATCCTAGTTTTATGGGCAAAAACAAAGCCGACAACTTTAGTTGTTGTCGGCTTTGGGAATTATTCTTCCCATTCAACGGGCATATTTTGCTCGTTAGTTTTATAAGAGATCATATTCTTTCATCTTTGCATAGAGAGATCGTCTATTTAGCCCTAAGGTGTTAGCAGTCTCCTGTCTATTCCAGTTGTGATCTCTTAAAGTTCTTATAATTACTTCCTTTTCTACCTCTGCCAGAATGTCTCTGAGTGGCCTTTTTAGTCTCAGGGCTAGATCTAACTCCAAATTCGAGTCTCGCAAAGACTTTCGATTCCCTTCAAATATGCCTAGCTCATCTGGTAGAATGACTGAGCCCCTGGTCAAAACAACGGCTTGTTCACAAATATTTTTTAGTTCCCTTACATTTCCCGGCCAATTATAATTAGTTAAAAGGTTTAGTGCTTCTTTTGAAATACACGTTATTTTTTTAGCGTGCTTTGATGCAAATTGATTAATAAAATAGTCAACTAAGGGTAAAATATCTTCTTTTCTTTCTTTAAGAGGAGGAAGCTTAATATTAACTACGTTCAGTCTATAAAACAAATCTTCTCTGAATTTCCCTTCTTCTACAAGCCTTTGGAGGTCTTTATTAGTGGCTGCCAATATTCGAATGTCCACCTTAATGTTATTGATTCCACCTACACGTTCAAACTCTCTTTCTTGCAGTACGCGAAGAAGCTTAGTTTGGGCTTGGTGAGTTAACTCCCCAATCTCATCCAGAAAAATCGTACCACTGTGAGCAAGTTCAAATTTACCTAACTTTTGGCTAATAGCACCAGTGAACGATCCTTTTTCATGTCCAAACAATTCACTTTCCATAAGATTTTCGGGAATAGTAGCACAATTAATTTTAATATAAGGGCAATGATTACGCTTACTATTTTTATGAATAGACCTAGCTACAACTTCTTTACCAGTCCCACTCTCTCCTTGAATCAAGACTGTTATATCACTATCTGAAATCCTTCCGATTATTTTAGATATTTCCTGCATTATCCTCGATTTTCCTATGAACGGATCTGTTGGATTCATTTCATCTTCTAATTTTTTTCTTAGGGTTGCAACCTCTGACACTAGGTTTTTCATCCTTACAGCCTTCTGGACTGAAAGTATAAGTTCATCCAGATTTAAAGGTTTATTTAAATAATCATGGGCTCCTTCCTTCATAGCCTGGATTGCTATCTCGGTTGTACCAAAAGCGGTCATTAAGATTATGGGTACTGCTACATTTATACCTTTAATTCTTTGCATTACTTTAATACCGTCACCATCCGGCAATTTAATGTCCAGCAATATAGCATCAGGGTTATAACTATTTAGAGCATCAATTCCCTCCGACGCCGTATAGGTCACAAAGACCTCATATCCCGCGTTTTCGAGAACATCTCGTAGAAGCTCACATACGCCCTCTTCATCATCAATCACTAGGACTTTAGCCATTACTTTCACCCCTTTTCAGCTATTGGAAGTAAGATTGTAAAAACTGTACCGACATTTACTGTACTTTCTACCTCATACAAGCCTTTGTGAGATTCTATAATTTCGCGAGCTATTGCCAGCCCCAAACCAGTTCCTTTTGATTTAGTAGTAAAAAACGGTTCAAATATCTTTCTTAAGCTTACTGCCGGAATACCACACCCGTTATCCTTTATTGATACTCCTATCATATTTTTCGTTTCATCATAAAAAGTTGATACCTCCAAATTGCCTTTCTCTTGTGTCGCTTGAAAAGCGTTATACATAATATTCGAAAGTACCTTCTCAATCTGATGCTCATCAATCATAACTGCTGGTAAATCCTCTTCAACCTTAGCCTCCAACTCAATCTTATCCCCATGAACATCTCCAAAAAATTGGACAAGTCGCTTAACTAAGCTATTAATATTGCAGCGCACAAAAGTAGCCCGAGATGGTCTGGCAAACTGTAATAATTCATCGGTTATATTAGCTAGACGATTCATTTCTCTGTTAACAATATTTAAGGATTTTTGTGAAGGTACATGCCCCTGATTCCAAAACTGTATGTACCCAGTTATTGAAGTTAACGGACTTCTTATTTCATGGGCTACCCCAGCAATAATTTTCCCCAGTGAAGCGAATCTCTCCTGTCGGTTAATATCTTCACGGAGGCGTACCAGTTCTGTTATGTCGCGAAAGTGCAAGAGCGCTCCTACCAAATCCTGACGTACATTTACCATTAAAGATGTACTTATCAGCAAATGTCTATGGCTACCCGGTAAATCCTCGTAGATAATCTGTACATCCTTTACGGGTTTATTCTTCATTAGAGTATTATTTAAGCAATCTAAAAAGGGACTATCCTCTGGAAAAATATCCTTCATGTCTAATCCAAGATAATCCTTACTAAGACTTAGCATTTGACATGCAGCGAGATTCACACTCACAACCTTTTGGTCTTTGTTAACAGTAATTATTCCGTCGTCAATACTAGTAAGTATTTCTTGGTTGTAGTTTTGAACATCAATTAACTTATTGTACATTTGATTAATTCCATCTGTAATCTCTCCCAGTTCTCCTGGGGCCCTGGGTATTATAAAGGTCGGATCATTAGATATGATAGTCAGATTATTCTTAACTTCATTGACACTTCCAGCAAACTTTCTAATGAGGCTAAATGTGCCACCAATCGCTAGCAAAATTCCCAAAGAGATAATTCCATAGACTATGTGTTTCAGATTATCAATTTTCTGGGATATCGGTTCAATATCTGAACTGGCCCAGACAGCACCGATAATTTTTTCGTCTCTAATGATGGGCCGATAGGCTTCCAACTGACCATTTTCTGCTATCCCCCCAAAAACTTGAAATACCGTATTCTTATTCTCAAGGGCGTCATCAAAGTTATGTTTTCTTCTTGTGGAAAAATTTTCACGCAAGTGAACATTATTTCCATCTAAAATCACATCATAATCCTTCCAATAATAACCTAAGTCCAAATTAGGGTATTCCTTCTTAGCTTCAATTATAATAGGTTGTAATGCTTTATTAAGAGCTTTAGCCTGATCTCTCTGAGTTAGATTTTCAGTTGTAACATCCTTTATAATTTCGTTAAAAGTCCCATTAAGATTATCATCTAGGTGCGTCATGGCCATTTCCATATCCTTACGCTGGGTATCGATCAAACCGTTTTCAGTTGAGTGTACCAAATAATAGAGATAACCGGCTAAACCTAGGGGAATTAACAAAAGGATAGCGATAATCTTTAGTAAATGATCAATAAACCCATCATGAACAATTTTAATTCTCATAAAGCCCCTCCGAAATAAAACCTCAGATTTTATTATACATCTAATCACCAAAGAAATGGGAATATTCTTTCACATTCTATGAGTATTTTTTGCCCATCCGAGGTTTTCTCTCTGAGAATAAACTCTTTTAAATGTGGCATAAATCTTGCTACTACTAAATGGTATTATGAACGCTTAGAAAAGAGGCTCTACTCTATGAAAACTACCCTTAGTCAAATAATGATTCCTTTGGATCATTATCCTATGGTTTCTGAAGAAGAGTCCCTCGAAAACACTCTAAATATATTGTCTGAAGAATTTAAGCTCAGAGATCATCGCTGGCATAATTATGAAGCAATTTTAACAACTAACTCTCATGGAGAGGTGACAGGGATGCTTACTCTGCGTTCTGCTTTGATTATTACAAGGAAAATTAACTTCCCGAACCTCTTTCATCGGTTGTTGGATCTGTCAAAAAGTCAAACCACTAACTTGAGTACCCTTAAAGTAAAGCAGTTTATCAATCCCTCAAAGAACAGATTGATAGACATATCTGCCGAGGTGGATGAAGCTATTTCTTTTGTTTTAAAACACAATTTGAATTCCCTTCTGGTCTCAAACAACCAAATGATTGTAGGGGTAATTCGAACTATAGATTTGTTCTGGTATATTGAAGATGTTTTATAAAAGACGGAGGTGATGTCATATGACTCTACCCTACCAGTTAAATGATTTAATGATTCCTATCAATGATCTGCTAACAATAAACGAGTATGACTCAGTCCGTAAGGCATTAAAACTAATGAGAGAATCTTTTCATCAAGAATCAGCCTGGCAAGGGCCCCACGTATTAGTTGCAATAGATAATCACCAAAAGCCTGTAGGGCTTTTGACTTTGAAAACTTTACTAAGGTCAACGACGGTAAAAAAATCCCTTCAGGACCCAGACTTTAAATCCGCATATGTTAGCTGGTATTATATTAAAAAATGCCATGAAAAGGGGATTTCCGTAAGGGAAGTAATGCGGCCAATTAGTGTATTTTCTTTTAATTATCATAACTTTGACATTAATACTGCTGCTGAAATATTCATCCGCAACGGCATAAACTATATTCCTGTTCTTGATAATGACGTGCTGGTTGGCATAGTTGACAAATCCAAGATCTTCTATAAACTACACTCATTAAGCAACTCCTTGCCAAAGTGTAATACTAGCTTTTCACTAACAAGAAATTTCAAAAACTTTAAATGTAGTATGTCTATTCTTTTTTCCAGCATCCTTCAGTATGATTCGAAAAAGGCTTCTAGATAAAGGCCTTATAATTTGATAATTTTACATTTGGCACACGACGAAAAACCGTTCGCATTATTAATGCAGAACGGTTTTGCAATTGAGTCAAGTCTTTTAGTCATTAAAGGCCTAACCATTCACCTTTAAAAACATAATTTCCCGGCCCCGTCATATAGACACGATTATCAAGGCCCCACTCAATCAATAGATCTCCGCCAGGCAAATGAACCGTAACGATACGCTCAGTCTTATTATTAAGGATGGCGGCCACAACAGAGGCGCAAGCCCCAGTGCCGCAGGCTAGTGTTGGTCCGGCACCACGTTCCCATACCTTCATCGTTATTTCTTGAGGCGAGTTGATTTGAATAAATTCAACATTGGTTTTACGCGGAAAGAGTGAATGCTTTTCAATGGCAGGGCCAACTCTGTCAAAATCCAAGGCTGAAAAATCCTCCACAAAAATTACACAATGAGGGTTTCCCATGGAAACAGCTGTAAATAAGTATTTTTGACCTAATACTTCAATTGACTGCCCAACTACAGGCTCTCCTTCTCCCAAAACCGGAATAAGATCAGCCCGCAAAATTGGTTCCCCCATATCTACCTGAACTCCCTGAACCTGGCCCTCTTTAATAAAAAGCTTAAGCTTTAGGACACCAGCACCAGTTTCAACGAGCATCGGGTCTGAGATTATTAACCCTTGATCATAGATATATCGTGCAAAACAACGTATTCCATTACCACACATCTCCGGTTCCGAACCGTCAGAATTAAAGATCCGCATTCTGGCGTCCGCGACCTTCGAAGGTAGTACCACTATTAAGCCGTCCCCTCCTATCCCAAATTGACGGTGACAAAGTTTCCTGGCCAATTCAGGATAATCTTCTGTCCCATCTTCATCTGAAACAGAGAAGCGATCAAGGAAAATAAAATCATTTCCCAGACCCTGCATTTTAATAAACTCCATTTCGTCCCCTCCCTAATTGGTGTTCATTCATTATACGAAACATATTAAATATCAGTCATCTTCCCCTGAATATGTTGTTTAATTCCCATCTGGAAATTGAAGAATAACCTTAGGACGTAGGAGCCGTTATCTCATCCTCACCGCAAAAGTTGTTCTGTGTAGTTTGCGGTTCGTCGAAAGCAACCTGCGCCGTTATGCTTTCCTTTGGTGCAGACGGCTTGGGCGAAACCCTCACCCGGGTTTCGTCACTGGATGCTTTCGTTCTTATAGAAGATGGGAGTCTTACGGCTGGTAGTCATCGGATAAACTTATATATTACGTAATTCTCCCTAAAAGAATACTACGCCAACTGAAGTGGGTCAACCGCGTAAACCGGTTGACCCAAAATATAATTATCATATCATCTACATCAAAGGAATCTCATTTTATTACAAAGAAGTATCCTTACTCCTTGGTTGAGGAAAAACCTCTTGGGGGGAGTATTCCTTTAGCTTTATTATCCTTTCGCAATGACCGTTTTTCCCTGCCAACTATTTTTTAACAATCTGGCAAAACCGATCAAAACAGAAGGTCCGCCGGCTACACACAGAATAAGAATCCATTGCCAACTGACTAAAGGTGTGGTTTTAAAGATCACCTGTAAAGGAGCGACATAAATTACGCTAAGCTGCATGATCGTGGAAATACAGACAGCTCCAACAAGATAGAGATTGGTAAAGACACCCACTTCAAAGATTCCTCGTTCTTCAGATCGACAATCAAAGACATGGAACAATTGAGAAAATACCAAAGTCGTAAAGGCCATTGTGCGGGCACCTAACATATTAACGCCCATAAAAAGAGCAACTACGAAGACAAAAAGCGTTCCTAAACCAATAAATGTCCCTCTTACTGCAATTTTCGAAGCCAAGCCTCGGGCAAAAATACTTTCACCGGGTTTTCTCGGCGGTCGATTCATGATGCCTGGTTCAGAGCCGTCGACACCTAAAGCCATAGCAGGCAGACCGTCAGTGACAAGATTTACCCACAAAATCTGAATCGGAAGCAAGGGTAGGGGTAATCCTACTAGTGTAGCCAAGAACATGGTCAGGACTTCTCCTAAGTTACAAGAAAGTAAGTAACGAATAAACTTTCGGATGTTATCATAAATACCACGACCCTCTTCCACAGCAGCAACAATGGTTGCGAAGTTATCATCTCCTAAGACCATAGAGGAAGCTTCCTTGGTGACATCTGTCCCCGTCTTCCCCATAGCTACCCCAATATCCGCTTCCTTAACTGCCGGAGCATCATTGACTCCATCTCCCGTCATGGCAACGACTTGACCTCGTTTTTTATAAGCACGGACAATTCTAAGTTTATCCTTCGGGGTCACTCTAGCAAACACTGAGATGTCCATTATGCGTTCACTCAATTCTTGATCAGATGTTCTCTCAAGTTCTGCCCCCGAAACTACGCCTCCATTTTCACCCCGCAAGATTCCTAATTCATGTGCAACAGCTTCAGCAGTTAAACGATGATCCCCTGTAATCATGACTGGCTTTATCCCTGCCTGTCGACAGACTCTGATGGCTTTAACGGCACTGACACGGGGCGGATCAATCATTCCCAGTAATCCAACAAATGTCAACCCTTGTTCTACACCTTCATCAAGTGGTTCAGCGTCCGCCAACGGTTTTTCAGCAACGGCAAGAACGCGAAGGGCATGCCTGGCCATCTCATCATTGGCTCTCATGATGCTTCTCTTCCGTTCATTGGAGAGTTCTACGATCCCTTGACGAGTTAGTTCTTGCTGACAAAGTCGCAATACCATATCCGGTGCTCCTTTGACATAGGCTTTGCGTCCTTGTTTAGTCTCGTAGACTACACTCATACGCTTTCGATCCGAGTCAAAGGGCAGCTCGCCAATTCTCTTTTGTTTTCGCTCCAGAACTTCACGCCAAATTCCCGCTTTGGCAGCAGCCACCAAAATGGCACCTTCTGTGGGATCACCCTCAATCCCCCAGGGAGCATCCTTACCCTTAGAACGAAAGAGTCCGGCAACTTGCACACCTTTCTTGGTGAGGGTAGCATTATTGCATAGTGCTGCAATTTTTAAAGCAGTGTTAAGGGGATCCCGTTCTTTTTCCGGATCAGCTCCCTGGAACTCCCCTTTAGGGTCATACCCTTCCCCAGAAACAGAGATCCGTCGTCCATCGGAATAGATCTGGCGCACTGTCATTTCGTTCTGAGTTAAAGTCCCTGTTTTATCCGAACAAATTACTGTTGCACACCCCAAGGTTTCAACTGCAGGAAGTTTGCGAATAATTGCCTGTCGTTTAACCATGCGCTGTACTCCCACAGCTAAGGCCACTGTGACAATAGCCGGCAAACCTTCCGGTATAGCTGCCACTGCTAGAGAGACTCCCGTAAAGAACATCTTATAGAAATCCTCACCTCTTAAAATCCCCGTTACCACTACAGCTACACAGACTAGAAAACTGATCAGCACCAACCATTTTCCAAGTTCCGCCAAACGTTTTTGCAAAGGGGTTTCTTCGTCTTCCACACTTTGGATCATTCCAGCAATAACACCCATTTCGGTGTCCATTCCGGTAGCAACAACAACCCCCGCTCCGCGGCCATTAACAAGGGCCGTCCCCATATAGCCCATATTTTGACGGTCAGCCATAGGGGTGAATTCATCATGAAGGGGGGAAATACTTTTTGTCACTGGATGTGATTCACCAGTCAGGGCAGACTCCTCCACTTGCATATTGACAGCTTGAATCCAGCGCACATCTGCAGGAATGCGATCCCCCGTATCAACAAGCACAATATCTCCTGGTACAACATCCGTTGCAGGAATTCTTTGTTCCATGCCTTCCCGTAGTACCCTGGCCTCGGGAGCAGTAAGTGAGCGGAGTGATTCCATTGACCGTTCGGCGCGAAACTCTTGTACGAACCCCAAAATGGCATTAATTATGAGAATTGCCAAGATCGTAATTGCATCCGCGATCTCGCCCAAAAGTCCGGAGACTACTGTGGCCGCAAGTAAAACCAACACCATAAAGTCTTTAAACTGCCCAAGGAATAAAAACACAGGATGAGTCCCTTTTTTTACAGCCAGAACGTTTTTCCCGACCTCTTGTAACCGACGCCGAACCTCTTTCAAATTTAACCCTTTAGCTGGATGTACATCCAACGCCTTAGCCACGTCCAGCCAAGGCAATACATGCCATGCCTGTTGCCGCATGCCCTTTTCCTCCTTTTGCTTTATAAACACCGATTAGAAGGAATTTTAGCCTCAAATTATCGGTTAAGTAACAACTGAGAGGCTTTGTCCCTTTTATAGTACATGCTTATTCCTAAAGGTATAGAAAAATGCCTCGTCCCAACAAGTGTGTTATACTAAAAAGTGATTTGACCTGAAAGGATGTATTCATATGGCGTTAGACGGCGTGACCCTCGCCTATTTAGTTAAAGAGCTTGCTCCTTCACTTGTCGGAGCACGTATTGATAAAATATTTCAACCCGAAAAAGATGAAATACATATCCAATTAAGACAGCAAGGATCTAGGCGGCTCCTGCTTAATACAAGTGCCACCTCTCCGCGCTTTCACTTCACCCAAGAAATTAAAAAGAATCCCTCTTCTCCCCCTATGTTTTGTATGATTTTGCGTAAGCATTTAGAGGGTGGCAAACTCATAAGGTTGCATCAAAATGAGCTAGAGCGTGTTATCACCTTTGAATTTCAGAACTATAATGATCGAGGAGATTTAGTCTCTTTGCATCTTTACTTAGAAATCATGGGCAAGCATAGTAATCTCATTCTCGTTGATCCTCAGACCAATACCATTCTTGATGGACTGAAACGTTATTCTCATGCCCTTAGCCAATATCGTGAGGTGTTGCCGGGACGGGCTTATTTGGCCCCTCCCTCTCAGGGAAAACAGCCCCCTCTGGAGGACGAGGAGTTTTGGCGAGCTACTCTTTATAAAGAAGAATTAGAGCATCCGATTACAAGTATCCTCCTAGCCCGTTTTGCCGGGATCAGCCCGGAATTAGCACGAGAAATCGTTATCCAAGCCGGATTAAATGCTGAAATCCGCCTCCATCAGTGTGGAGAGATTGACCTTTCTCGACTTTTTCAAGCATACCGCAGACTCTCCAATCCGGAGGGTATCTCCAATATTCAACCTTGCCTATACTATAAACTCACACCTCGCCCACAACTCTTTGCCTTCAGCTTTCTCCCATTCCAACAGTACCAAGATTTAAAAGTTGAATATGTTCCATCTTTAAATGATGCTATTCAAATTTTCTATCAGTCAAAATCCAATAACAACACCCTTGAATCCAAGCGTGGCTCTTTAAAGAAGATTGTCCAAGAACAATACTCTCATATGAGCAAAAAACTGAAAATATATAGCGAAGCAGAAGAAAGTGCTCAAAAAGGCCTGGCCTATCAAAGATGGGGCGAGCTTCTTACGGCAAACCTCTATCGAATTCCACCTGGATCCTCAGAAGCTTTCGTAGAAGATTACTATGATCCTTCAGGCTCTACCGTTACCATTCCTCTTAACCCTCATATAAGTGCCATTGACAATGCTCAACGCTATTACAAGCTCTATAATAAAGCCAAAGCAACTTTGCTTAAAACAAAGGAACTCAAAGAAGCCTCCCTGGAAGAAATCAGTTACCTAGAGTCCTTACAATATACCTTAAATCAAGCTGCGACTATAACGGAACTAAATGAAATTCATCTCGAACTTGTAGGGCAAGGATATGTAGCCGGAAAAAATATCAAAGAGAATCTCCCATTTAAAAAAGGCCGTTCCAAATCGTCCTCCAAATCTAAGTCTAAAACTCCTAAAGAGATCCCCCAGCCCCGAGTTTATCGTTCCAGTCAAGGGAGAATTATTCTTGTCGGGAAAAATAATGCTCAAAATGATTGGCTTTCCCTACGTAAAGGAAAGCCAACAGATCTTTGGCTCCACACTAAAGTAATTCCAGGTTCCCACGTCCTCGTTCCTCTGGAAGACGGCGAAGAATTCCCTGATGACAAAACCCTCGAAGAAGCAGCTGCCCTGGCAATTTACTTTAGCCAGGCACGGGGTTCTTCTCAAGTTGCTGTGGATTACACCCATGTTAAACAACTAAAAAAGCCAAACTCAGCAAAGCCCGGAATGGTCATCTACGATCAGAACTGGACCTTATACCTCACGCCTAAACAGGAGATACTGGAGCAATTGATAGCCAGCGAAGAGGTTACGGACTGAACGAAACCCCAATCTTAATCACAGGACTTAATCACTATTACAGACAAAGAGCCATTAACTATTAATAGTAGTAAAAGCTTAATAACCAGGGAGCAGCAAATCGGGGGAAGATTTCTGCTCCCTGGTTATTAAGCTTCTATAATCCTTGTCGTTGGTTCCTAAAACTTCGGAAATCGAAAGTGCCCCGTCATTTTGGACGGCCAGCTCTCTAATTGATCTGACTCCTTTGGTATGGGTCCGGAATTGTGGAGAATATACGGCACGCCATCAGGTCTGCGTTTGTCCGAGACAATCGCAATATGCTCATGAGGCACATCATACGTCACAATGTCCCCTGGCTGCCATTGTGTTAAATTTTCTATATCTCCAGGTTTAATCTCTTGAGTTAAGTCCAGAGCATTTCTCCGAAAAAAGACGATTAGATTCGGCACTCTTCGAAAATCTATATTAGGATCAGGCTTGCCTTCAATACGGTAATATTTACCTAGGTTAGCAAGAATATCTTGGTCAACTAATCCCTTTAAGTCGTAGCCTGCATCTCGAAATGCTCGCCACACGACATCAGTGCAGACCCCCTCATTTTCAGGAGGATACCCCTTCTGATAATATGCGCTACGATATTGGGGTTTCCTCTCGACCTCGGCTTTTGCGCCCTCTACAATGTCTTTCAGATCATCTAAACCATCCCCATCTTTATCCGTTGGACAAACGATGGCAGGAACCTTTAGTGATGGCAAAAAGGGTATAAAGCTTTTAGACTGAGGTCTTCCCATAACAAAAGTTCCGATAACTGCACATGCTATTAATAAAATTGATGAGCCCCAGACAAACCATTTGCGCAAAATTTCACCTCCAATGTCTATCCCTTCAAAAATTTGTATCAAGAGTATATTACTACCTTACCAAATTTATCAAAGCTTTTTAAGACCTTGGAAAAATTATTTAGATACTATTTGTAAATTTTGATAATGTTTTTATTCTTGGAGCCTATAGACAAAAGTCTTTAGAGAATTGGGCTAACTCGTTTTTGATACATTAAAGGATGGTAACTCCTTAAAAGAGCCGCCACCCCTATGTATTATAGCCACTTTATGAAGTTTCCTATAGTCCAAAATGTCGCAAAATCATAGGATATAAATCAATGATTCGTAAATGTTCTTGATCAATAGGTATACCTGCTACAATCATGGGAACCGTCGAATCTTCTTCTTCCAGAGAGCCATGGCTTCCTCCCCCCGGATGGATAGGAGCTCCAACTGAGAAATATTCATACCCTGAGGCGGCAGAAACAGCAATTCGTCTTCCACCACGTGCTTCAAGTGCCGTTATTAAACGATTAAAGGCATCCGGAAATTTGCCAAACTCTATAAATTGTGTGTCTGTCACTTTGGCATCAACTACGGACAAATCTCCTTCATAGAACCAGCTTTGACCGTATACGTCTTGGTAGGAACCTCTACGAGAAAAGAACAGTTGTTTTTCCGTCCCCCCTTGAACAATACAATATCTATTATCTGAGACTTTCCAAGTGATTTGAGCATTGCGAGGATCTTTGGCCAATATGCCCACGACTTCAGGCAAAATCTCTTCCTCCCTCTGGAGAATGTAAATAAAGGCCATCCGCTCATTTGGACATATGGCAATTTCATGATGCTCTTGATCATTGGCTTCTTCAGTAAACTTAATTCTTTTAAAAGACTTCAATGAATGATCTAAATTGATCAAATACTCTTTACCTAATCCAACCGTTGACTGGGCGTGATCTCCGGTAATAATAACCACATTTTCTTCCAGTGCTTTTTCCCAACTTCCAAACTCATCTAGGATTGAAGATACTTGTTTATCAGCATTTTCAATGGAAAAGCCTGAGCGCAAGGGCCCATGTTGGTGGGAATATTTATCATTATCAGGAAAATAAACAACCATAAAATCTGGCTGTTGTCCTTCTCGGACTAGTTGTACTGCGATTCTCCCAGAAAAAGTATCATTAAACCCAAAACGGTGCAAAGGCCCTCTTGGATAGGCTGAACTCCGTCCAGTGAATGGTGGATGAACAAGTTGACCTAGAGTTAAGCTTTTTGGCCCGGAGACAGTTTCATTATTGAGACAGAAACCTGTCCCTAAAGCAAGGGGAAAGGGGACTTTTGCTTGATAATTATTTGCAGCTCGATGCATGAAAAAGTTGATATTACCTGTACTATAGCCCCCTGCCTCTAACACCTCATATAATGTCGGCGTTAGTAGACTGAGATGCTCTTCATTAAGTCTTTGTAGCAAGTTGCGCAGAACCTTCTCCAGTCCTACTTTCAAAATACTTTGCCAGGTCGCTCCATAATCTACAACTTTTTTAATTTGCTGATTGTACCAAATAAAGCCTGGAACTCCATGGCGGTCCGGCCAAGTTCCTGTGATCATAGAACTCGTAGCAACCGGAGTCATGGTTGGAAAAGAAGAGACTACCCGATCAATATAGGTTCCGTGTTTAACTAAAAAACGAAACGCCGGGGCATTCCCTTCTGAAAGTATCCTGCCTAAAACAGCGGGATGAAGGGAGTCTACCACAAATAAGATTACCTTTTTCATGATTGACTCCCTTCCCTAATTTAATATAAAAATAAGTATATCAAACTTTTCGCTCTTTTGTCACGATTAAGAATCACTATTTTGCCTTAATTCAGCATCTACTATTTGGGATAAGTACATCGGCTATTTTAAAATACATCTCTAGTTATAGTACATACCAACAAGCATCAATTACAAGAGGTTCTAGCCAAACAAGAAGATAACACCGCTTTGCTCAGATCCAAGAGACTGCCCGGTTCTCTGTTGACACCCATTAATGGTATGGTATTAGAGAACACAAGCTTGTCCTAAAACGGTGATAAAAAGGAACCGTAGGATTTAAAATGAATCTTACGGGTTCCTTTTTATTTGCATATAGCTAATACGTTGGTTTCAAAAACTAATTCGCTTCAAGTAGAGAGGCTATTGAGAGGATCAAAACTAAGACTTATCCGTTCCTCTGTCTAGATTTTCCGGCTTCCGGGTTTGATAGCAGGAATTCCTTGAGCACAAAGTGGGCAATCCTTAGCTTCATAAGCTTGGATATTTAACTGAATGATTGAAGATTGAGGCAAGCCAAAATCTACCATGCCGCCTGAGCGATCGACCAGTACTCCCACGCCCAAAGCCGTAGCTCCGAACTCTTGAACTACAGTCAGTACTTCTCGAACTGAACCACCGGTCGTTATGACGTCTTCTACCACCAATACTCGTTCTCCCGGAGATAGTGAAAACCCTCTGCGCAAGCGCATTATCCCATTTTCTCTCTCTGTAAATAAAGACCTGACTCCTAAGACTTTGGCAACCTCATGGGCTACTAAAATCCCCCCTGTTGCGGGGCCGATCACTGTTTGAACGTCCATATCCCGAAATTGTGATGCCAACCCCTCTGCCAAAATCCCAGCTTGATCTGGATATTGAAGGACTTGAGCACACTGCATGTATTGAGCACTGTGTTTGCCTGAGGTTAAAAGGAAATGCCCCTCCAACAAAGCTTCACTTTTTCTAAACAGGTTCATATATTCTTCAGTTGTAAGCGGCATCTTATTATTAAGAGTTTTATCCATTAAGTTGATCTCTCCTTTTTCTATAACCTCTATCTTATCTATACTTCAATAAGAACTAGGTCCAAAGCCGTTCTAAAGCTTGGCGAGGATCTTCCGAGCGGGTTATCGGCCTACCGATGACCAGGTACGAACTGCCCGCATCTAAAGCCTCAGAAGGAGTAAGAACCCTTGCTTGATCCTGAGCTTCACTCCAGGCTGGACGAATTCCTGGCGTCACAATTAAGAAATCAGCTTTTGTGCTTTTTCGAATATCTGTTGCTTCCTTAGCAGATGCAACGACTCCGTCAAGTCCTGCCTGTTCCGCTAGCACCGCCAATTCTACAACGTGCTCTCCCAGGTTCCGTTGGACTCCCATCTCTTGTCTGAATTGAGTTTCTGACATACTTGTCAGGACTGTAACTCCAATCACTTTAGGGATGCTTTTTAGCTTACTTCCTTCTTCGCGCACTGCATTCCCTGCCCTAGCCATCATATCATACCCGCCGCTGCAATGGACATTGATCATATCAGCCCCACACTGCACGAATCCTCGAATTGCTCGTTCCACTGTTGTAGGTATATCATGAAGCTTCAAATCAAGAAAAATGGGAAAACCTAAAGCTTTTAGCTCCTGAATCATCATGGGGCCGGTATACGAGTAAAGTTCTAAGCCTACTTTTAGCCAACACCCACTGCCTTGAAGGGCTTTGGCTAAAACTAAAGCTTCCTCTCGACTTTGAACGTCTAAGGCTACCATCACTCGCTGATTATTTAATCTTACATCCAACGATATCCCCCCAGTTTTTAACATTTCGGGATTCCTATAATCAATGATGCGCTAATCCTACTAAATCCTTCACGGAAGCCAGTCCATGTTCCTCACAGTACTCTTTGATTCCCTGTAAAATCTCTAAAGGTGCCTGAGGATTAACGAAATTACCTGTGCCTATACTCACTGCCGTTGCGCCCGCTAACATAAATTCTATGGCATCTTGCCAGGTAGTGATCCCGCCCATTCCAATAATCGGCAAATCGACTGCTTGAAAAACCTGCCAAACCATTCGCACGGCAACCGGCCGAATCGCTGGACCTGATAGTCCTCCAAATGTATTGGCTAAAACAGGCCGTTGTTGATAAATATCAATATGCATTCCTAAAAGAGTATTAATTAGAGATATAGCATCCGCCCCTCCAAGCTGAACTGCCCGCGCCATGCCCACAATATCTGTTACATTGGGAGAAAGCTTGGCAATAACTGGCAGATCGGTTTCAGCCTTTACCGCGGCAATTACTTCTTGGGCACTTTGAGGATCTGTACCAAAATGCATTCCACCATGTTTAACATTGGGGCAAGAAATATTCACCTCAAGTGCCGCTAAACCGGAATCCTTTTGCAGTGCTCGCGCCAGCTGAACATAGTCTTCAAGGGAAAAACCGGAAATATTGGCGATTGCTGCAGTAGGTAGCTTTCTTATCTTTGGCAGATAGGATTGAATAAATTCTTCAACCCCTGGATTTTCTAAACCGACAGCATTCAGCAACCCTGCCGGAGTTTCAGCTAACCTGGGGACAGGGTTGCCCAGTCGAGGTAAGGGGGTAATCCCTTTAAGGGTTATTCCTCCTAAGGCTTCCAGGGGACAATAGCTGGTATACTCCTCTCCAAATCCGTAGGTACCCGAACAAGTAATCAGTGGATTTCTTAAGGTTATTCCAGCAAACTGGGTCAATAAATTAACAGGATTCATCCCATACAACCTCCTCTCCCCGGAAGACTGGCCCATCCTGACATACTTTTTTATGAATATATGCTCCTGTTTCATCGATTAAAGTGCACACACAACCCAAGCAGGCTCCAACTGCACACCCCATTCTTTCTTCCAGAGAAACCTCTATAGGTACTTTAACGTTTTTACAAATCTCCGTAACGGCCTGCATCATCTTCTTTGGACCACAAGCCGCTACCCAGATTTGGCTACTGCTTAAAGACATTTTTCCTAACTGATTATTTATTTGTTCAGTCACAAGACCCTTTTCCCCTAGACTTCCATCAAGTGTACTCAGATAAAGCGGAATTTCTAATTTCTCCCAGGAGGAAAGACCGGCACTCTCCAGAAACGATTGGTTTTCTCCTCCCCAAAACAATCGAACGGTTAACCCCTTACTCAGCGCACTAATTGCTAAGGGATATAACGGAAAAATTCCGATTCCTCCGGCTACCAACCATAATTCTCCTGCTTCCGGCAGAGAAAAGCCATGTCCCAAAGGGCCCATAATACTAAGGACTTCTCCATCCTTCGCTCGTGCCAGAATTTCTGTTCCTCGCCCCTGAACTCGATAGAGCAAAGTAATTTCGTCATTCTCTGAAGAGATATAGGCTAAACTAATCGGCCGCCTTAACAAGGGATCAAATGACGAGATTGATGAGTCCTGGACTTGGATTGCAACGAATTGTCCCGCCTGGGCATTTCTTGCAATCGGTCCTTTCAGCACTAACCTTCTAAGCTTATGCTTCTCTTCTCCCATGGATTCATGAACTACCACTTGTCCTTTGGTAAGCATGGCAACCTCCTTATCGTGGTTCGAAATTCGTAGTTCGTGGTACGCAATTAATTTGAGGATAGGCATCCTGTTCCTAATCAAAACACCCTTTCAGATTAGGAACAGAAATATTAAACAAGGAATTTCATCACTATAGAGGCAAGAGCCCCGGAGAAATGCTTTCCAAAACTTGAAGCAACGCTGCCGCAGTATCTAAACTTGTGAAGCAAGGGATTCCATGTTCTACAGCTGCTCTACGGATCGCAAAGCCATCACTTTCTTGGACTCGACCATGAGTTGTTGTATTGACAACGTATTGAATCTTTTGTTTGCGAATACCATCGATGATTTCGTTAGAACCATCATGCAGCTTGGCAATTGTTTCTACCCTTAATCCCTGAGTCTTTAAATAGCGGGTAGTCCCCTCAGTAGCTAAGATACGGAAACCAATTTCTGCGAAACGTCTTGCCAGCTCCAACCCTTCCGCTTTATCCCGATCTGCCAAGGTTATTAACACAGACCCATAAGTCGTAAAGGACAATCCCGCTCCCAGCAACGCCTTGTAGAGAGCCTTTTCATAGGTTTTGTCCATGCCCATAACTTCACCCGTAGATTTCATCTCAGGGCCTAACGACGGTTCGACTCTTTGCAGCTTAGAGAAGGAAAAAACAGGTGCTTTGACAGCAACTCTATCACTGACAGGCCAGAGGCCGTGTGGGATACCTATTTCTTCCCATTTTCTGCCCAGGATAACTTTGGAAGCCCAATCAACAATTGGAACCCCGGTAACTTTACTTAGAAAGGGAACTGTACGGCTTGATCGCGGATTAACCTCTAGAACATAGAGTTCTTGGTGGTAAATGACATATTGTATATTAAGCAAACCTTTTATCTTCAAGGATCGTGCTAAGGATTTTGTCAAAGCAATAATACGTTCTTTCATGTTTAAGTCGAGAGTTTGAGGCGGATAGACTGCTATAGAATCTCCGGAATGAACTCCGGCCCTCTCCAAATGTTCCATAATCCCGGGGATAAAAACATTCTCCCCATCTGAGATAGCATCAACCTCAACCTCTGTACCAAGGAGATATTGATCCATCCAGATCTCCTGGTCTGAGGATGCGGAAAAAGCTCGCTTAATAACCGGTTCTAATTCCTTCTCTTCATAAACGATGTCCATAGCCCGGCCACCGAGAACATAAGACGGTCGCACAACTAACGGAAATCCAATCTCCAGTGCCACTCGCTGCACCTGCTCCATATTCCTGGCACCGCCCCCGCGAGGCCGCTGAGCACCTAGCTCTTGCAGTACCCGGTCGAAATTCCCTCTCTCTTCCGCACGATCGATATCTTCTACCGTCGTGCCCAAAATCTTATACCCACGTCTTGCTAGGCCGCTTGCTAAACCTATTGCCGTCTGCCCACCGAACTGAACGACTACTCCATCAGGTTGTTCTTTATCTAAAATCTCGGAAACATCCTCCAAGGTTAATGGTTCAAAATAAAGACGATCAGCCGTGTCAAAATCCGTCGACACTGTTTCCGGATTGTTATTGATTATAATGCTTTCATAACCCGCTTTTCTCAGGGCCAGTACAGCATGTACTGAACAATAATCAAATTCTATACCCTGTCCTATGCGAATTGAGCCTGAACCCAGAACGACAACTTTAGGCCGTTTATGAACATCCCCTTCATCTTCCAGATCATAACTGGAATAAAAGTAAGGTGTTGTCGCTTCAAATTCTGCGGCGCAGGTATCCACCATTTTAAAAATAGGTTGTATTTTTTGCTCTTTTCTAAATTGATGTACTTTGTCCTCAGTAGTTTTCCAGAGAGATGCAATCTCCAAGTCAGAAAACCCTAGCCGTTTTACTCGAAGCAAACTTGCCTCATCCCAAGGAGTCTGTTCCACTAATATTGTCTCATCAACAAGACGTTTTAGTATATTCAAATAGTATCGATTCCAACCGGTTTCTTGAACCAACCAATCTACTGTCCAACCGCGTCTCAAACCTTCAGCAAAAACAAACAACTGGCGATCATCGGGTTTTAAACAAGCGTCTTTAAGTTCCGCGTCTGAAAGTCCCTCAAGCTCCGCCAGGCGAACCCCATAAACTTTTATATCAAGAGAACGGATGGCTTTGAGCAGGGCGGATTCCAAGTTCCGACCTATCCCCATTACTTCCCCCGTTGCCTTCATCTGAGTCCCTAAATGACGATCTGCCTCTGTAAATTTATCAAAGGGCCAGCGCGGAAACTTCACAACCACATAGTCCAGGGCCGGCTCAAAACAAGCGGAGGTCTTTCCCGTCACAGCATTCTTGAGTTCTGTTAGAGCATAACCTAAGGCTATCTTAGCAGCGACTTTAGCAATAGGATATCCCGTAGCCTTTGAGGCCAAAGCACTTGAGCGACTTAAGCGAGGATTGACCTCGATCACAACATATTCCATTTGGGAAGGATGGAGAGCAAATTGGACGTTACACCCACCTTCAATCCCTAGACCATTAACAATTCTTAAAGAGGCACTGCGCAGGGTTTGAACCTCTCGGTCAGTTAATGTTTGACAAGGTGCTACAACAATACTGTCACCTGTATGTATTCCTACGGGATCCATATTTTCCATGTGACATATGGTAATACAGTTGCCTGCTCCATCCCGTAAAACCTCAAACTCGACTTCCTTCCAACCGGCTACACTTCTCTCTACAAGAATCTGACCAATCAGACTTGCCTGAAGGCCACTTTCTGCAATCTGTTGAAGTTCAGTTTTGTTTTGAACAATTCCTCCTCCGGTTCCACCCAAGGTAAAGGCCGGCCGAACAATAAGTGGATAACCGGTAACATCCGCAAATTTCAGGGCATCGTCAACCTGGGAAACAATCATGCTTTCCGGAATCGGCTCGCCAAGTTCTTTCATTAGAGCCCTAAAGCTCTCTCGATCTTCAGCTTGGTCAATGCTTTTCAGCGAGGTTCCCATTAGAGTGACCTCACAGCGCTCCAAAACCCCTCTTTTAGCAAGCTGATACGCTAAGTTTAAGCCTGTTTGTCCACCCATCGTAGGTATCAACCCGTCAGGCCTCTCCCGTTCAATGATCCGTTCCATAGATTCCACAGTTAAAGGCTCTATATAAACCCGATCTGCTGTTTCACGATCCGTCATGATTGTGGCAGGATTGGAATTTACAAGAATGACCTCAATCCCTTCCTCGCGAAGAGCTCGGCAAGCTTGTGTGCCGGCATAGTCAAATTCTGCCGCCTGTCCAATTACGATGGGGCCTGAGCCAATTACCAAAACCTTTTTCCACTCTTTTTTGGGCATTCTTATCCTCTCCCCTTTCGAGCTGATCTGTCTAAAACAATAGACTTGAAACGGTCGAAAATTCCATCATTCTCCTCAGGCCCCGGAGCCCCTTCCGGATGAAATTGCACCGATAAAATTGGATAAGAAGTATGCTCCATTCCTTCTACAGTTCCATCATTGAGATTCAGCAAGGTAACCTCAAAGCCCGAACCCTTCAAAGAGTCTTCCTGTACAGCGTAGCCATGGTTTTGGGATGTCATTGTCGCTTTTCCAGAGCGGATGTCGATCACCGGATGATTCCCGCCCCGATGTCCATAAAGTAATTTGTAGGTTCTTCCACCTGCAGCCAAGGCTAAAAGCTGATGTCCCAGACATATCCCTAAGATCGGCAGCTTATCATATAACTTCCGTACTGTAGCAATTTCTTCTGGTAACTCTTCAGGATCGCCAGGGCCATTGCTCAGAACAATCCCACTGGGGCGATTCTTAAGTATTTCTTCAGCCTTAGTCCTAGCTGGGAAAACCATAATCCGAAACCCTCTTTTCTGAAGGTTACGAATGATATTTCGTTTTACGCCAAAATCTATGACTGCAATTAATGGACCCGATCCGGGAATTTCAAATGACTCTTTGACCGTCGAACGATAGACCCAATGCTCACTATTTTCCTTTATTTTTTTCTTCGAATTCCTCCAATACTCCTGCCCAATCTCTTTAGTGCGAACAAGTACTCCTGGCAAGGTTCCAAATTGCCGCAAATATCTGGTCAGCGCTCGTGTATCAACTCCCTTTAGGCCTTGTACACCATGCTGATAACAATAATCCTCCAGAGACCCCTCACCATGCTGACTCCCCTCTCCCCCGGAAAGTTCGCGAAGGATGAGCCCTTGCAGGCGTGTTTTATCCGCTTCATTTTCTTCGTGATGCCATCCATAGTTTCCAATCAGGGGTTGAGTAAGGACAAGTATCTGACCTGCATAGGATAAATCTGTAACCATCTCCTGATAGCCACTCATTGAGGTATTGAAAACGACTTCTTGCTCTTCTACCTGGGTGAAACTCTTTTCCCATCCCCCAAACTCTTCTCCCTCAAAGGTCGTCCCATCTTCAAAAATAAGATAAGCCACCTCGACACTTCCTCTCCTCCATACTTTCAAATGCTTTATCTATCTAACAACTCTATCCCTCTGCACTAACTTACCTTCAACCCAAACCATCACCGGGAACCCTTCCATGATCTTTCCTAAAAACGGAGTATTACGAGCTTTAGAAACTAAGTTCGTCGAATCGATCATCTCTGAGAAGTTCGGATCAAAAAGCACCATATCCGCTATTGCCCCAGGCTTGAGGGTTCCCCCGTTCAAACCAAACCGTTGTGCCGGAGCCATACTCCAGGCCTCAATCACACGATCCGGGGACAATCGCCCGGGTAATACCAAGTAATTCCACACAGCACTCAAGGCAGTCTCGAGACTAGCAATTCCAAAAGGAGCTTCTGCAAAAGGTCGCGCTTTTTCTGCCTGAGTGTGTGGGGCATGATCAGTTGCTATCATATCAATAGTTCCATCACGCAGCCCTTCAATTAAGGCTTCCCGATCCTCTTTCGAACCCAGGGGAGGATTTACCTTAAGCACTGTATCTGTAATGCCTATCTCTTCATCACAAAAGATGAGATGATGGGGATTGACCTCTGCCGTTACATTGACACCTCGTGCTTTAGCTTTTCGAATCAGCTCTACGCTATCAGCAGTTGAAATATGGGCCAGATGAAGCTTCCCACCAGTTTCCTCGGCTAGAATTAAATCCCTGGCCACTATTACACTCTCGGCACTGGCCGGAATTCCTCTTAATCCCATCCTCCCTGAGGCCACGCCTCTTCGCATAAGGCCATCTCCGGCTAAATCTTTATCCTCACAGTGACTGATAATCGGAAAGCCCGTAAGTTTGGCATATTCTAGAGCAAGCCTCATCATTTCTGCGTTCTGAATGTTTTTACCATCATCCGAAAAAGCTACTGCTCCTCCTGCTTTCATATCCGCCATCTCTACCAGTTCACTGCCCTGCATACCTTTAGTGACTGTCCCTATGGGAAAGACATGGGCATATCCGGCACGTTCACCTTGTCTACGTACAAACTCGACCAAAGCTCGATTATCTATGGGAGGTTGTGTGTTAGCCATGGCCAGAATTGTTGTAAATCCACCCCGTACTGCAGCACGTGCTCCACTTAAAATATCTTCTTTATCCTCTTGACCTGGTTCACGCAGGTGAGTGTGTACATCAATAAGTCCTGGAAATAGATATTTACCTTTCCCATTGATTGTTTCCACAGATTTGCCCTGCGCTTTTACGATAACTTCCTCTTCGGTCATCGCCGAGGAAATTTCTAATACTGTTTTATCCTTAATGAGAACATCCTGGGGAGCAGATATTTTTTGACTAGGATCTATAACCATAACGTCTTTAAGCCACCACATTGCCGGACCCTCCTATCAGTAAATAAATCAATGCCATACGGATTGCTACACCATTCGTGACTTGACGCTCAATCAAGGCGTCGACCCCATTAGCAACATCATCGGAAATTTCAACCCCTCTATTCATCGGGCCGGGGTGCAACACGATGCTTTGTTTGCCTGTTTTCTTGAGACGCTCTGTGGTCAAGCCATACAGGTGGCTATATTCACGGAGACTGGGAAAGAGTCCGCTTTTCTGTCTTTCAAGTTGGAGGCGAAGGGCCATAACGATATCCGCTCCGGGTAAAGCACTGTCTAGATCATGAGTCATGTTAACTCCCAATCCTTCCATTTCAGCGGGAACAAGCGTCGGAGGTCCGGCCAAAGTCACATTTACCCCCATCTTTTGCAGACACCAAGCATTACTTCTAGCAACCCTAGAATGTAAAACATCCCCCACAATGACCACGTTCTTACCTTCTAGCTCTCCCAAATGTTCCTGCATCGTAAATATATCCAGTAATGCTTGGGTTGGGTGGGCATGCTGCCCATCACCTGCATTAATGACTGCCGGGTCTAAGATATCTGCTAAAAACTTCGCTGAACCTGAACTAGGATGCCTCAGTATCACGACATCAGCTCTCATTGCCTGAATCGTCTTTGCTGTATCATATAAGCTCTCTCCTTTACTTACACTGCTCTGAGCAACTGCAATACTTGTTGTATCAGCCCCTAAAACCTTCGCAGCCATTTCAAAGGAGGTTCGAGTCCTTGTACTTGCTTCATAGAAAAGATTAACTACTGATTTTCCTTTTAATGTAGGCAATTTTTTTATTGGACGCATTAAAATCTCTTTCATCACTTTTGCAGTATGCAAAATATGACGGATTTCCTCCACACTCATATCCTCAATCGCTAGAATATCTTTACGCTGCCACTTCATGAAGAAACCTCCCTAATTTTTTCCATTCTTATTATTTCTAAACAGTTTGTGATTATTCTCTTTGAAAGTAAGGGGAATTGCACGTTCACACACGTTCCATTCACTCGCTCGCTGGATACTGAAGCTATTACGCCAACCTCCGGGTAGTTCAGGATGTGAACCTCGGCGTAATATTTGCTTCAGTATCAGCACTCGCTTTACAGTGAACTCCACTAAAGTGTTCACTTAGCAATATCCCCTTAGTTTCTGGAAGACCGGGTAAAAATGTAAAAATCCTCGTCCCAAAAGGGAGAGGATTTAAAAATAGGCATAGCCTACTATATCCAACTCACCCCTTGGTTATCTCTCTGGATAACATTTAAAGGGAACCGGTTGATTAAATTTTATTAATATCATCATCTCTTTCGAGCAAGAGCACGTCTTCGTCCCCATCCACTTCTTTAAGTCGAACAGCAACAATTTCTCGACGAGAGGTGGGAAGGTTCTTACCAACAAAATCTGCTCGGATAGGCAACTCTCTATGTCCCCGGTCGACCAGCACGGCCAACTGAATTCGTTCAGGTCTTCCTATATCCATTGTTGCGTCTAAAGCTGCACGAGCCGTTCGGCCTGTGTAAAGTACATCATCAATTAAAATAACCGCTTTACCTTCAATACTTACCGGAATGTCTGTTTCATGAACGACAGGGTGAATGTCAATGGTACTGAGATCGTCTCGGTAAAGAGTAATATCCAGGATTCCCAATGGAACCTTTACTCCCTCGAATTCTTCGATGTACTGCTGGATTCGTTCCGCAAGAGGCACTCCTCTTCTACGAATCCCTACTAGGACAAGTTTATCAGTACCTTTATTCTTTTCGACAATTTCATGAGCAATACGAGTTACTGCCCGGCGAATTCCATCCGGATCTAAAATCTTACTCTTTATTGTTCCTTCCAAGGCTTCTAACTCCTTTCTTCCCAGGGAATCTTTATCCTTAGATCTTTCCGTCCTAATTGGTAATTGGTTGCTCGGATACTTTCTGAGTAGTACAAAAAAACTGTCCTAAAAGCAGACAGTTTTCCATGTATCCGTCTGCCTTCCCAAGCCTCTCGGGACTTCATTAAAGGCCATAATTCTTGTTCCCTAGTTTACTTTAGCTTTGCTTAAAAGTCAATGCACTAATTCAAATGCCGGAATTTATTGAGTAGTCTCTCAACTAGCGCATTTTTTCAAGCAGAGCGGCAAACTTATTCGGCAGAGGCGACCCGAAACTCATCCATGACCCATTGCGCGGATGCTCAAAACCTAAATGAGCTGCATGAAGCATTTGACCTTGTATTCCAAATTGATTCTTCTTAGGACCGTATACCGGATCCCCTATAATCGGGTGTTTTATATAAGCCATATGTACGCGTATCTGATGGGTTCGCCCTGTCTCTAAGCAAACTTCCAAATATGAAGTATCACCGAAACGTTCAACAACGGTATAATGTGTCACAGCCTGTTTCGAATTCTGCATAACCACCGCCATGCGTTTTCGATCAGAAGGATCACGGCCAATTGGGGCATCGACGGTTCCTGATGGCTCCGTCATGACCCCGTGAACCAGGGCCAAGTATTTTCTCTCCATGGAATGTGCTTTAAGCTGTGCCGCAAGACCTTGGTGTGAAAAGTCGTTCTTGGCCACCACCAAAATCCCCGATGTATCCTTGTCTATGCGGTGTACAATCCCCGGTCGCAACACTCCATTGATTCCGGAAAGGTTATCACAGTGGTATAGTAAAGCATTAACCATCGTTCCCGTCCAAGCCCCGGGAGCCGGATGAACTACCATTCCTTGAGGTTTATTGACAACTAAAACATCCTCATCCTGGTAAATAATCTCCAGGGGAATATTTTCCGGTGTAGCCGAAGATTCTCTTGGAGCCGGAATAGTGACTTTTACTAGATCCCCTTGGCGTATTTTGTAATTCGATTTTCTAGCTAACCCATTAACAAGTACCCATTCTTTTGTGATTAGACCCTGAACGAAAGAACGGCTTTTTTCTAAAACTTCAGTTACTCCAAGATCTAAGCGAACTCCTTCAGGAAGTTCAAACACTTGCTCGCAAGAAGGTATATGTTCATCTTCATCCAATCCGCAATCGGAGCAATCTAATCCTGAATTATTTGTTGAATCAATTAACACTCTTCATACCCCAATACCTAGTTTTTCACGGTGAGAGCTAAATGCAGTTCACTACTCATCATTTACATCAAGTTCAGATCTCCTTGAGGCTCTCTCATCCCGATAAATAGCCAGCAACAGTAATCCTACCCCTACAACAATCATACTATCAGCGAAGTTAAACACATACGGCCAAATCTGAAAATCAAGATAGTCTACAACCCGTCCTATAACCAGCCTATCGTACAAATTCCCCAGTGCTCCGCCTCCAATTATCCCTAATGCCAGTCTAGTAATCCTCTCATGGCGCGGTATACGATATTGCCCATAAACCACACCTCCAACAACCAGAACCGCTGTAAGGATAAAAATCCAAGTTCGGCCCGCCATCAGACCAAAAGCTGCACCTGGATTCAAGACATAGGTCAAATGGAATATCCCGGGGAAAACTTTTAGCGTTTCGCCCGGAATAAAGTATGTTTGAATTAAAACCTTTAGAAAACGATCAATACCCCAAACCCCAATTATTGCAAGCCAAACTAACAACAGATTCCCTCCCACTATTCTTTCCCTCATCTTAACATAGGGTTTTAAGTGGGGCAAATAATTATGTTTGTCCGTGCTCTTTACTATAATGAATGGTGTTTAAGCGCCCTTCCGGTTCCCGTTGAGTTTCTATGGTTTCAATAAATTGGACTGAGCCAATAGTCTCGTCCGAATCTTCATATAGATTATTAGGATCGGAAATATTCCGGTTAGTTCCCAAGTCCTGAAGAGTATCTGCAGTCCCATAGCGTGCCACTGCCTGCCATGAATCCTCACCATCAAACATTACCCGATCGGTACCATCATTAAAAGTCCTGGAAAAAGGACGATTTAAAATTTCATTTTCCACTGGTTCTCGATGCAGGGAGTGTTGCTCTTCCTTTTCTTCCTCACGGCTGCATTTAGCACATACTGTCGTATAAGGCAAAACCTCAAGACGTTCATAGGGAATTTGTTGGCCACAATGCTCACATTTAGCATAGTTTCCTTTTTCAAACCTTTCCAGAGCATTGTCAATAGCTCCAATTCTATGACTTAGGCGATCATGTTCGGCAATATCACGTGACCGCTGGTACAATTCGCTTCCAACATCTGCAGGATGATTATCCACGAGGGATAATTCTCCTAATGAATCTTTCATACTTCCTTCAAATAATTCAGCGGCAGTTTCCATAACTTCACTTCGTTCTTCATGTAATGTATTGATCAATTTATCATATCGCTTTTGATCTTTCAATTATCTTCGCCTCCTACTCCAAATTTAGGGTTGATTAACATATCTGCTTAATTCCGCAATCAATCCTCCTATTACTGGCAGGTTCAGAACTACTATCCGTTTTAAAATAAAATAGGCAAATCCAGCCAGCAAACCTGCTCCCAGGGCAGTTCCCAATCCTCGCAAAAGACCAACCCCAAAATTAATCCATAGCATTCTTCCCGGCCGATTTAAATAAGAAATATAATCAGCTAGTCTCATTTTTTCCAGAGTTTCTGCCAACAAAGCAACTTGATGGTTCAATCCCGCTAACTTCTGAGCATTAATAGAATCCGTTTCATCGTTACTTATCGAGAGTTCCATGGTCGGTTTATTCTCTTCTTTCGAAACGGCCACGTTATCACCTCACGTTAAACATCTTTTTTATTGTTCCCACAGCTTTGTAATTTACACTGATTCATTTAAAATATAATAATCTTAAAAAATTCAGTAATTAAGCTAATTATGGCTTCTAATTCAAATAAAAGGGTTGTAATTAACCTTTAGAAGTTAATTACAACCCTTTTAAAAAACATGCACTACTTATAGCCTAAGAGCTTCCCACATAGATAAAAACAAGGTTTATATTCTTCCACTAGGGAAGACATACCTCAAGCAATTGTCCGTTTACTAAACTAAAAGCATTCCCTTCGTCAGTGTCTACATGCAAGTCAAGAGCGTAATCAGGGCTTACCCGAACTAATACTTGATCAAGAATTCCGCCCCGAGAACCAGGGACAATAGCTCGGATATATTGCCCATCGTCGAGTTTATACTTCTCAGCATCTTGCGGACTCATATGAAGATGTCGGGCAGCAATAATAACACCTTTATTCATGTGAATCCTTCCCTTTGGACCTTCAACATCAATGCCGGGCGTTTCTTCAATCTTTCCAGAATCGCGGACTGGCGGTTTTACCCCAAGTTTAAAAGTATCTGTAGCAGTAAGTTCAACTTGAGAAGCTTTTCGGGCAGGCCCCAAAACCCGAACTCCCGCAATTGCACCTTTGGGTCCAATGAGCGTAACAGTTTCTTCACTGGCAAATTGACCAGGTTGACTAAGATCTTTCATCTTTGTTAAAGAGTATCCCTCACCAAAAAGAGCCTCAATATGATCATGCGACAGATGGATGTGGCGATTAGATATTCCGACGGGAACTTTAAAGGTTTCCATAAGTTCATCTCCCTCCTATCAAATAGTAATGCCACCGTGCGAAATAGAATATATCAAGTTTTTAAGCATCGGCAGAAGTTCTAAAATACCTTACACTTATTATACCTATTTCGATACGTTACGACAAATTACTATTTATTCAGTTGATTTCGGCAAGTAGATGAATTACGAAATTACATAAAAATTTGATATCAGGTACAAGAATTCTTACTCTCCTGTCAACCAAACTATTTCTCCCTCTTGAACCACCGGAACAATTGGTAAAATATTTGGAGTTGAGCAATACTCTATGTCTCGTTCAAAGCCCAAGGATATAAGTTTTTTCCCATGAACTGAGTTCCGAATCCTATCTGTAAGATGATCTTCAGAGCTTCGATATAACAGGCGTGCAGCTTCACCTAAATCGTTTAGCAAAATCTTTGATCCCAAAGAATCAATTAACATCCCGGCGCAAAGAGTATCCGGCAAGTCAAAACGTTCTTCTGTACCTGCACAAAACACTACTATTCCTTTTAACCTATTTCGATTCTCAAATTCTCTGTGTACAGCTAAAACAATACTATGCATATTGATAAACGAAGCCATCCAAATCATTGGGGCAGCAATAGAATCTCGTATAGCTCGAGTGCCATTCGATGTAGTCAAAATTACTCTTCTGCCTCCTACTTTTTCGGGAACATAGTCAAAAGGAGAGTTTCCTAAATCAAAGCCCTCAATGATCAGCGAATCACGCTCACCCCCTAATAATGAGCCGGGGAGCGTTAAACGTTTCTCTAAGGCTTCCTCTGAGGTAAGCACCGGGACAATGGCTTGGCAGCCATTGGCTAGTGCCGTCACAATGGTACTTGTTGCTCTCAAAACATCAATCACGATGACTAATCTATCTTCTAAATAGGGAATTCGTGGAGACCCTGTACTCGGCAATACTTCGATTTGCATGCGATCACCCCATTCCTTTATTATTATATAACTTTATGGACAATCCTTTTATAATTCAACTTTTTCTGACTTAATTCCTGCATAATTTCTTTAAAATCCTTAATTTCCGATTTCTTTTAATAACATGCTTTTATAAAGCTTTTTGTATTGAAAAGAATAGACACAGAATACATAAGCATTCTGTGTCTAAAAATGATTTATTAAGACTCTTTACGCCAACGTAAGTTTGGTTTTCTGACGGCACTTACTTCATCCAAACGGGTTACAAATGTGGTATAGGGGGCGTTCTTTACCAGATCCGAATCATTCCGAGCTTCTTCAGCAATCTTAATTAGAACTTCAGCAAACTTATCTAGTGTTTCAATGCTTTCAGTTTCTGTAGGCTCTATCATCATAGCCTCTTCAACAATTATCGGGAAATAAATAGTTGGAGGGTGATAGCCATAGTCTAACAAACGTTTTGCAATATCTAAGGTGTGTACTCCCGTTGACTTAAGGTTCTTAGGGGTAATAATAAATTCATGCATGCAGACGCGTTCAAAGGGGAGATAATAATGGTCTTTAAGAATACTCATAAGATAATTGGCATTCAAAACTGCATTTTCTGAAGCTGACCTTAATCCCGCCCCGCCAAGGCTACGAATGTAGGCATAGGCCCTTACAAGTACTGAAAAATTTGCATAAAAAGAGCGTACACGTCCTATAGATAAAGGCATATCATTTTTAAGTGTAAAGACTCCATCTTCGGACCGTACAACCAGTGGTTTAGGAAGATAAGGAATCAGAAATTCCTTAACCCCAACCGGTCCAGACCCCGGCCCTCCGCCCCCATGGGGTGTTGAAAAGGTTTTGTGCAAATTTAGATGGACAACATCAAAGCCCATATCCCCCGGACGGGCAATACCCATTACAGCATTTGTATTCGCTCCATCGTAGTATAATAACCCGCCCACATCATGAACCAACTTGGTTATTTCTAAAATATTTTCATCAAATAGACCCACAGTGTTAGGATTTGTCAGCATCAGAGCCGCAACCTCGTCATTTAGAACCTCTTTCAAAGCTTCAAGATCCACCCCACCACGTTCATTGGAGGGAATTTGAATTATTTCGTACCCGGCCATTGCAGCTGTAGCGGGATTTGTTCCATGAGCCGAATCTGGAACTACGACCTTTGAACGTTTGGTGTCTTGGCGATGATCGTGATAGGCTTTGATAATTAGTATCCCTGTCATTTCTCCGTGGGCTCCGGCGGCTGGTTGAAGTGTAAACCCATCCATTCCGGTTAATTCACAAAGATCCTCCTGTAACTCTGCCATAAGCTGTAAAGCTCCTTGAGTCAGCGACTCCGGCTGATAGGGATGCAGAGCAGTAAAACCTGGAAGGCGGGACAACATTTCATTAACCTTTGGATTATACTTCATCGTACAAGACCCTAGAGGATAAAACCCAGTATCAACACCATGATTGAAGGTAGACAGGTGAGTAAAGTGACGGACAGCGTCTACTTCAGAGACTTCCGGAAGCAACGGTTCTTGCTTACGCAATAAACTCTCAGGTATGAGATTTTCAATAGGAACTTCCGCTACATCACAGGCAGGTAGACTTACTGCAGTTCGTCCATCGGCACTTAGATCAAAAATTAGCGGTTCTAAAACTTTCACTGGATTTCCCCCAATCTGGCCACTAGCCGATCAATATCTGCTTTTGATTTCGTTTCTGTTACACAGAAGAGGAGATGGTGATCGAGTTCCGGATAGAAACGAGCCAGATCAAGCCCACCAATAATTTTATTTTCTAAGAGTACTTTATTAATTTTCGCAGGTTCAATTTCAGTCTTAATCACAAATTCATGGAAAAACGGCCCAGAAAAAAACAAGCTCATCCCAGGTAGTTTAGAAATTTCTCGAGCAGCATAGTGGGCATTTTGCAGATTTAGATAGGCCATTTGTTTTAGTCCTATTTTACCTAAGGCACTTAAATGCATTGTAAAAGCAAGGGCGCAAAGCGCTTCATTCGAGCATATGTTTGAAGTCGCTTTTTCCCGTCGAATATGTTGTTCACGTGCCTGAAGAGTTAAAACATATCCTCGCTTTCCAGATTTATCAGTTGTAGCCCCAACTATTCGCCCAGGCATACGACGGACAAACTTATCTCGGCATGACAAGAACCCCAAGTATGGCCCACCATAATTCAGCGGGTTTCCGAAAGGCTGACCTTCACCTACTACAATATCAACCCCACACTCACCCGGAGACTTAACCAGTCCTAATGAAACTGGGTTAACAGAGACAACCACTAAGGCACCCTTGGCATGAGCCATCTGGACAACTTGTTCCACATTTTCTAGACCGCCAAAAAAGTTGGGAGTTTGAACAAGTACGCCTGCAATATCTTCTTGCAATACAGCATCTAAAGCCGCCTGATCCATTACACCTTCTTTGAAAGGAACTTCAATTATTTCTACACCCCGAGGCGGCAAATATGTTTTCAAGACTTCACGATATTCCGGATGCACCGTAGTCAAAACTAACACTTTATTTCGCCGTGTAGCATCACAGCTCATAAGAGCTGCTTCTGCTAGTGCCGAAGCTCCATCGTACATGGAAGCATTCGTGACATCCATTCCCGTCAATTCACAAACCAAGGTTTGATATTCATAAATTGCTTGAAGGGTTCCCTGACTAATCTCAGGTTGATAAGGTGTATAGGCTGTGTAGAACTCTGAGCGCAACAATAATTGGTCAATGAAGCTGGGAATGTAATGTTCATAAGCTCCAGCTCCCAAAAATGAACTATACTCTTCGACAGTTTTATTTAAAGCCGCCAAACCTTTGACCTGTTTGACTAATTCTTGCTCCGACATCCCTCCAGGAATAGCCAGCGCACGCTGCAAACGGACTTCCTGGGGAATATCTGCAAAAAGATCATCAAGTGACTTAGCCCCGATACGGGCTAAGAGCCGTTCTTTTTGGCTGTCCGTATTCGGTACGAAGTTCATTCTAATGTTCCTCCTGTGCTAAAAATGTCTCATATTCCTCAACGGACATCATACTTTCCAGCGGAGCTAAATCTTCAGCCTCAACCTTAATCAACCAGCCCTCTCCATAGGGGTCAGAATTTAATAAATCAGGTGTATCCATAACTGAAGTGTTCACTTCTACAACTTTTCCACTCACAGAAGCAGAGATGTCAGATACAGCTTTAACTGATTCAACTGTACCGTAAGATTTTCCGGCGGTTACCGTTGTTCCTACATCCGGGAGCTCGACAAACACTACGTCTCCAAGGCTTTTTTGGGCGTGGTCTGTTATACCAAAAGTTATAATGTTTCCTTCAACCTTTGCGTATTCATGCTCTTTGTTATACTTTACATCAACTGGATTCATTTAAATCATCCTCCTCAAATTTTAATTATTTTGTCCAAAGGGGATTAGCAACATCCATTAGTAATACTAAATGTGTATGGCTAGATGAATTTTATTTAAGCAATTAGCACGAGTAAAACTACTAGATTATTTTTAGCTATGCGATACTGGATAATACTTTATCAGATACTACACCAGATTACTTGGGTTTTGATTGATCCTCACGTTTATAAAACAAGGAGGGAACAATTCTTGCTTTAACTGCTTTTCCACGGATCATTACATCAAGAATCTGACCCTGAATCGCTAAATCGGCCTTGACTAATCCTAAAGCAATGTTTTTGTTTAGAGTTGGTGAAAATGAGCCAGATGTAACAAATCCAATCTCTTGCCCATCTTTTTGTAAGGGATAGTGGGAACGGGCTATTCCACGTTCAATCATTTCTAATCCTACTAACTTTCGCGGTACACCTTGTTCTTTTTGAGCGAGAATTACCTCCTTGCCAATAAAATTCACCTTATCTAGCTTAACAAAAATTCCAAGCCCAGCTTCAAGAGGAGAAATCTCCGCTCCTAATTCATTCCCATATAACGGAAGACGAGCTTCAAAGCGCAATGTGTCACGTGCACCCAGCCCAATCGGCTGTACACCCTCTAGAGCACCAACTTCCAATATTTTTCTCCACAGTTGCCGACTATGTTCAGGAGTAACATAAATCTCAAATCCGTCTTCTCCTGTATAGCCCGTCCGGGAAACCAGACAACTAATCCCGTCAATATTCCCGTGAGTGAAACTATAGTATTTAATCTGTGAAAGATTAAGTTCTGTAATACGCTGTAAGACAGTTTCCGCTAGAGGACCTTGTAAGGCAAGCTGAGCATATTGGTCAGAGACATTCCCTAAGTTCACATTAAAACTGTCTGCTTGTTTTAATATCCAAGCATAGTCCTTATCGGTATTGGAGGCATTTACAACAATCAGAAAATGTTGAGAATTATATCGATAAACCAACAAGTCATCCACAATTCCACCGCTTGGATAGCACATAGGAGAGTATAGAATTCTGCCATCTTCCAGCTTACTGACATCATTCGTGATCAGCATTTGAATAAACTCTAAAGCATCTTGACCACGAACCTCTATCTCACCCATATGAGACACATCGAAAAGGCCGGCCTTAGTCCGAACGGCATGATGTTCATCTATAACACCAACATATTGAACAGGCATTTCCCATCCGCCAAAATCAATAAGTTTTGCCTTATGAGCCAAATGCTCTTCGTAAAGTGGAGTGCGTTTTAATTCATTCATAAGAAACCTCCTTATTTTAGACTAGAAACTAGTTTTTCATAGTAGACATTTCGCGCATCAGATTTCTTCAATAGTGTTCCATATAGCAGGACATCACACCCAGAAAAAACCTTCCAAAACACCCTTGTAATTTCTGTAAATTAAAAGGACAGAGAAAATGCGTAGTCGCATTTTCTCTGTCCTTTAACCTGAGAGATTCGCCGTATCTCGGCTTCCCCTTTGGTGTTCTTTTACAAGAAACTCTCCAGAGTCCCGTCTTCTAGCAGTACTTTTGCCTGAGAGCTTCCCTCCTTGAAAAGCGTATTTCAAGGAATTTCTCCTTCGGCGTCTGTATTTCAGATCTCTCCTGCCAGCTTCATCCGGTATAAACTATTTACTTACTTATATAATATGCTTTTTCAGTCAATAAGTCTACTGGAATTTTCTGAAATCACGTTCCTACATCGAGGGCAAATCGTCGGAAACTCTTCATTCTTGCCAACTTCCTCATGGAACATCCAACAGCGCTCGCATTTTCTTCCTCCGGCTGGTTGAACATGAATTCCTAATCCCTTATTAACTTCCGCTGCCTGTACCCCTTCAGGTCTTTCTTCATCAGGTAGATGCATAACCAACTGGGAAACAATAAAGATTTCTGCCAAATTCGGAACTTGTTTAAGAGATTTGTACTGTTCTTCTGTCGGATACAAATCAACTTGTGCAGTTAAAGGATGACTAATAAGTTTGTCCTGTCGCGCAATTTCCAATATTTTTGAGACATCTGTGCGTAAAGCAAGAATCTGATCCCATCGGTTAGCCAGTTCTTCGTCCATCCACTCAGAATTCACTTTAGGCATTTCTGCTATTTGAACATTTGCCGCACTCTTTTCTCCAGGGATATACGGCCAGATTTCTTCAGTCATGAAGGACAAGATTGGAGTTAAAAGACGTACCAGCGCATCAAGAACTTCATACAAAACTGTCTGAGCCGAGCGCCGAAGAAGAGATGTTTTCCCTTCTACATAAAGCCGGTCTTTGACAATATCCAGATAAACGGCACTTAATTCTATGGTACAGAAGTTATGAATGGTATGGTAAGTCCAGTGGAATTCATAGGATTCATATCCCAGAAGTACTCGTTCAACTACTTTGGAAAGCTTAAGCAGAGCCCAACGGTCAATTTCTTGAAGGTCTTTATAAGCAACTTTATCCTTAGCTGGATCAAAATCATTGAGATTGCTAAGCAAGAAACGCAAAGTATTGCGAATTTTACGGTAGGCTTCAGACATTTGTTTCATAATTCGCGGAGAAGCGGCAACATCATTTTTATAGTCTACAGAACTCACCCAAAGCCTTAAAATATCCGCCCCTAATTCCTGAACAACTTTAAGAGGGTCAACCCCATTGCCCAAGGATTTTGACATCTTGCGCCCCTGCTCATCCACAACAAAACCATGGGTTAATACATTGCGGTAAGGAGCCTGACCAAAAGCAGCCACAGAAGTGGACAGCGAGGAATTAAACCAGCCACGGTGTTGATCCGAACCTTCCAAGTAGAGATCCGCTGGCCAAGACAGTTCTGGTCGCTGCTTCAGGACACCGGCATGGCTAGTTCCAGAATCAAACCATACATCCATGATATCTGTCTCTTTACTGAAGTTTGTCCCTCCGCACTCACAAGCAGTTCCCGCCGGCAACAATTCCAAGGCAGAATGAGCAAACCAAGCATCAGAACCTTCCTGCCGGAAGAATTCTTGAACCCTGGCAATAGTTTGATCGTTAACTAACACTTTCCCACAATCCTGACAATAGAAGATCGGGATAGGTACTCCCCAAGTCCGCTGCCGAGAAATACACCAATCTCCCCTGTCGGCTATCATGTTAAAGATCCGGTCTTTTCCCCAAGCAGGTATCCAGCGAACCTTCTCTATCTCATCTAAAGCAGCTTGTCGGAAACCATTAATCGAAGCAAACCACTGTTCAGTTGCCCGAAAGATAATCGGGCTTTTACAGCGCCAACAGTGAGGATAACTGTGTTCGATGATTTCCTCAAGTACAAGATCTCCGGAATTCTTTAGATCCTCCACAATTACAGGATTTGCCTTTCCGGTCTTTAGTCCCGCATATGCGCCACCTTCTGAGGTAAATTTCCCTTGGTGGTCAACGGGACATAAAACGGTTAAGTCATACTTCTTGCTAACATAGAAATCATCTTCACCATGGGCAGGGGCTGTATGAACACACCCTGTACCGGCTTCTAAGGTAACATGTTCCCCACAGATTACTAACGAGTCTCGATTCATAAGGGGATTTTTGCATATAACCCCTTCAAGTTCCTTTCCTGAAAGTATCTTTACTACAGGAAGTTCCAGCTTCCAGAGGGAACGTAGGGATTCTAACATCCCTTCAGCAACAACCCAATGTTCTTGGTTCGCCTTTACAACGGCATACTTAAACTCAGGATGTACACTAATTGCTTGATTTGCCGGCAGTGTCCATGGAGTTGTCGTCCAAATAACGACAAATGTGTTATCTTCAGTAAGAACACTTAGTCCATCACGTACCGCAAATTTCACATAAATTGCAGTAGCTGGCTTATCGGCATATTCAATTTCAGCCTCAGCAAGTGCAGTTTCACAGGAAGGGCACCAATAAACAGGCTTTAACCCTTTATAGATATACCCTTTCTTAGTCATATCCCCAAAAACTCCTATTTGAGCAGCTTCATACTCCTTTTGCAGAGTCAGATAAGGGTTTTCCCAATCCCCCCTTACTCCAAGCCGTCTGAATTCTTCCCGTTGAATCCCTACATACTTCTCTGCATAATCCTTGCATTTCTCTCTAAATTCAAGGGCGGAAACCGAATGACGGTTTACTCCTAATTTTTTAATAACTTGTTGTTCAATCGGAAGTCCATGGGTATCCCAACCAGGAACATAAGGAGCATCAAAACCCATCATGGTCTTATATTTGACGATGATATCTTTAAGTACTTTATTAATAGCATGTCCCAGATGAATATCGCCGTTCGCGTAGGGGGGGCCGTCATGGAGAATGAATTTCGGGCACCCTTCCCGAGCCTTTTGCACTTTCTCATAAAGATTCTCTTCTTCCCATGCTTTGAGAATTTCCGGTTCTCTTTTGGGAAGATTCCCCCGCATTGGGAAATCCGTTTCGGGTAGGTTTAATGTATTACGATAGTCCATTAAAAGATATCCTCCTTTGGTTCAAGCATATTATCCTTGCCGAATTTCAATGTTTTTATCACCTTACCAACTGCTATTTCGTCCGAATGGAGCAACTAAAAATCCCGCCCCTAATAGGGACGAGATTACTCGCGGTACCACCCATGTTGCTCTAAAGCCACTCGGAAGTCTTTTAACGGGGACAAACCGAACAAAGCTTACTTAACCTTTCAGCCTTTCACTCCAAGGGGATCTCTTTGCACTTTCTCACGGGCTCACACCAACCCCGCTCGCTGTTTAGTCAGTTAACAAAGACTGTCCTTTTCAACGTGTTTAAGATTTATACTATCAAATTACTACAAATGCAATAAAAGCACTAGTCTTTTAAAATAACTTTACGCAGTATGGTAATGAGTTTCGCTTGCCCTTCCGAATCAATCGGCTCCATCATCCAAAGACAAAGAAATGATAGCTTCCGGCTTTTCCAGTCTTGAACAAAAGGATCCATCTGCTCTTTGGATACGTATAAGTGCTTAGAGTCTGGAGGGGGAGTCAAACTTACAACGACACCACGTTGTTCCATTTCATCCATTGCCCTAAAGGCACGATCTAGCAAATCATCACTTCCGGTCATCAAAACATCTCCGGAACGAAAATGGTGATCTGCTTCAGCAAACCCAACACAAAAAATCTTTATATCTTTTTCATCTGAATTTAAGTTATCAATGGAAGCTAAAAGCTGAACCTCTTGGCCGCCAACTTTGCCAACATAAATCTCATTCTCATCCTGGTGTAAGGCAAACCCTTGAATGAGAAAGTCCGGAGATATCTCACTAATTATTCTATACATTGATGAAACCCTTCTCCTTCAAAGTCATCTGTAAAACATTTTACCACGAAACCAGAGAGATTCGCAACATTTTCCAGCTGATCTCGTTAAGCGATGCCTTCATTTTTCTCTTGTAAGGTTTCTAAATCTAGATGGGCTATTAAAAAAGACTTAAGTTGCGTACGCAA
>JGI2924J29684_1078708_pt1 | contig 121155 bp, 99 predicted proteins | sample BenlonsequencITS_FD_29684 | JGI IMG/M metagenome (IMG submission 29684)
CCCGCCACAGCGTCAGCCAGTTACGTGAGCAGAGCGATTACTGGCTCGAATACCAGGGCCGACTGACCGAACCGGTCCGTTACGATACCGCCAGCGACCGCTACCTGCCGATAAGCTGGGACGACACCTTTGCGCTGATAGCCCGACACCTGAACGGCCTGGACAGTCCGCACCAGGCGGCCTTCTACACGTCCGGTCGGGCCAGCAACGAGGCCGCTTATCTCTACCAGCTGTTCGGTCGCAGCTTCGGCACCAACAATTTTCCCGACTGCTCGAACATGTGCCACGAGGCCAGCGGCGTCGCCCTGACCGAATCCATCGGCGTCGGCAAGGGCACGGTGACGCTGGAGGATTTCGATCACGCCGATGTGATCTTCGTTCTCGGCCAGAACCCCGGCACCAACCATCCGCGCATGCTCGAACCATTGCGTCAGGCGGTGGAACGCGGCGCTCAGGTGGTCTGCTTCAATCCATTGCGCGAGCGCGGGCTGGAGCGCTTCCAGCACCCGCAGAAGCCCATCGAGATGCTCGCCAATCAGGACGCGCCGACTCACAGTGCCTACCTGCGACCCAATCTCGGGGGCGATCTCGCGGTGCTGCGCGGCATCGCCAAGTACCTGCTGCAGTGGGAGCAGGAAGCCCAGGCCAGCGGCGCACCGGCAGTGTTCGATCACGCGTTTCTGGCTGAGCACAGCCACGGGCTGGACGCCTATCTGGCCGAGGTCGAAGCCACGCCCTGGGCGCTGATCGAGCAGCAGTCGGGGCTCGACCGCGAAACCATTCGCCACGCGGCCGCGATCTACCGCAATGCCGAAAAGGCCATCGTCTGCTGGGCGATGGGCATCACCCAGCACCGTCACTCGGTGGCGACCATCCAGGAAATCGCCAACCTGCTGCTGTTGCGCGGCAACTTCGGCAAGCCCGGCGCTGGCGCCTGCCCGGTGCGCGGCCACAGCAACGTGCAGGGTGATCGCACCATGGGCATCAACGAGCGGCCCCCAATGGCGCTGCTCGATGCACTGCAGCGTCAATTCGATATGCCGATGCCGCGCCAGCCCGGCTACAACACCGTGGAATGCATCCAGGCCATGCTCGCCGGGCAGGTCAAGGTGTTCATCGGTCTGGGCGGCAATTTCGCCCAGGCCACGCCGGACAGCCCGCGCACCCAGCAGGCGTTGCGCAACTGCGCGCTGACCGTGCAGATCAGCACCAAGCTCAACCGCAGCCACCTGACCATGGGCCGCGACGCGCTGATCCTGCCGTGTCTCGGTCGCACCGATATCGACCGCCAGGCCTGCGGCCCGCAGGCGGTCACCGTGGAAGACTCGTTCAGCATGATCCACGCCTCCCGGGGCCAGCTGGAGCCGCTGTCGGCGCAGATGCGTTCGGAGCCGGCCATCGTCGCCGGCATCGCCGCCGCCACACTGGGCAATCGTCCGGTGGACTGGCTCTGGCTGGTGGAGGACTACGCCCGTATCCGCGAGCTGATCGCGGCGACCATCCCGGGTTTCGCCGGCTTCGACCACCGCCTGCACCGTCCTGGTGGCTTCTACCTCGGCAACACCGCTGCCCGGCGCGAATGGAATACGGTCAGCGGCCGAGCCGAGTTCAAGGCGCACCCGCTGCCGACCGATCTGCTGCCTGAGCAGGCCCGCCACGGCGGCGTGGAGGCCGACCTGATCCTGCAGACGCTGCGCTCCCACGATCAGTACAACACCACGCTCTATGGCCTGGATGATCGCTATCGCGGGGTGAAAGGCATGCGCGAGGTGGTGTTCGTCAATCCCGCCGACATCCAGCGGCTGGGCCTGGAAGCCGGCCAGCAAGTCGATCTGATTTCGCTGTGGGACGACGGCATCGAGCGCCGCGTGCGCGGTTTCACCCTGCTCGCCTACGACACCCCGCCCGGCCAGGCCGCCGCCTATTACCCGGAAACCAACCCGCTGGTGCCGCTGGAGAGCTTCGGCGAGCGCAGCCACACGCCGACTTCGAAATTCATCGCGATTCGCGTGCTGCCAAATACGCAGAAGACCGAGCAGCCGCTGATCGCCAGCGGCCAATGACGCTCACTCGAAGCGGCTGGAGTCGTCGCGATCGTGCGGGTAGCGGCGGCTGAGGGGAAACGGCGGCAGCCAGCCTTCGCGGCGCACGGTCCAGCATTCATAGGTCGGCGTCAGCTGGTCAGGTGCATCCAGTGCGCCGAGATGCACCTCGATTTCATCGGCGAAGCGGGAAAAAACCGACGAGCCACAGTGCGGGCAAAAATACCGCCCGGCATATTCGGCCGTCTCGCCTTCGACGGTTACCGCGTCCTGTGGGAACACCGCAGCCGCATAGAACAGCGCGCCATGATGTTTGCGACAGTCCAGGCAATGACAGACTCCGACCCGATAGGGCTCCCCCGCCGTCACGATCCGCACGCTGCCGCACAGGCAGCCACCGGCTAATGAATTCACCTTGCGTCTCCTCCGTCAGTGCTGAAAGCGCCGCGGCCAAGCCACCGACTTCAGGGCCGTGGCTCGACCGCCCGTGAAGCGTAGTCGCCTCTCGGCTGCCGCACTAACGGAGACAAGCTTCAGCTTCCCTTGCGCCCCTGCCCGGCGAAACGCTGGATATCGTGCGTCGGCCCCGAAACGATCAACAGATCGCCTGGCAGCACCTGGGTACTGGGCGTCGCATGCTGAAAGTCCTGGTTGGCGCGCTTGAGTCCGACGACAGTCACGCCGAACGTCTCGCGGACTCCAGCAGCGGCGAGCGTGCTGTTGTGAATCCGCTCAGGGGCATGGATCTTGGCGATCGCGAAGCCGTCGTCGAACTCGATGAAGTCCATCATCCGTCCGGAGATCAGATGGGCAACCCGCTCGCCCATGTCCGCCTCGGGATAGACCACGTGATGCGCCCCGATGCGCAGCGCTATCTGCCCGTGCTCTGCAGTCAGGGCCTTTACCCAGATGTCTTTGATGCCCAGTTCGGTCAGCGCCATGATCGTCATCAGGCTCGCTGCCATGTCGGAGCCGATGCCGACGATGGCGTGGGGAAAATCGGCGACGCCGAGCTGGCGCAGCGCCATGACATTGGTGGAATCGGCCTGTACCGCGTGGGTCAGCAGATCGGCCCAGGTATGCACAGGCTCGGCGGCCTGATCGATGCCCATCACGTCATGGCCCAGACGCGTCAGTGAGCGCGCCACCGAGCTGCCGAACCGCCCCAGCCCGATGACTACTACGCTGTCGCCTTTAGAGAACGAAAATTGCTCTGAAAACAACAATTTAGCCAACAATTGGGTGTTCCTCCGGATAGCGGTAAGGCATGCGGTGCTCGCCCAGTGCGAGGGATGCGGCCAAGGTGATGGTGCCGACCCGGCCGACGTACATCAGCAGAGTGAGCATCAGCTGGCTGGTCTCCGGCAGATCGGCGGTGATACCGGTGGACAGACCGACGGTGCCGAATGCGGAAATGACTTCGAAAATCACCTGATCGGTAGGGATGTCGGTGTCGCGCAGGATGACCAGTGTGCCCAACACAACCATGGCGCTCCCGAGCACCAGCACGGTGATCGCCTGGCGCTGGGCCGAACTGCCGACCCGGCGGCCAAACGCCTCGCTGTCGGCCCTGCCGCGGATCTCGGCGATCACCAGCAGCGCCAGGATGGCGACGGTTCCGACCTTCACCCCACCGGCAGTACCGGCGCTGCCGCCGCCGATGAACATCAGAAAATAGTGCAACGCCCAGCTCTCATGGGTCAGCGCGCCGATATCGATCGCATTGAAACCGGCCGTACGCGCCGAAACCGAAACGAAGGCTGCCGAAAGAAGCTTGTCGACCCAGGCCATGGGACCGAGCGTGCCCGGATTGGACCACTCGAACAGCAGCACCGTCATGAAGCCACCCAGCAGCAGCACTGCCGTCCCCGACAGCGTCAGTTTGGTGTGCAGCGACCAGTGACGCGGGTCCGACCACCGCCGGCGCAGATCGTTGAGAACGGGAAAGCCGATGCCGCCGATGATGATGGCGCTCATGACGGGCAGCAGGATGAAGCCATCGGTGGCGTAGCGCACCAGGCCGTCGCCGTGGATGGAGAAACCGGCGTTGTTGAACGCCGATACGGCATGGAACAGGCCGCTCCAGGCGGCCTCGCCCCAGCCAAGGCCATACGACAGATGCAGGCGCAGGGTCAGCAACAGCATGACCACCAGCTCCATCACCAGCGTAACGACCAGCACCAGTTTCGCCACGCTGCTGATATCACCCAGCCCCAGTACATGGGACTCGGCTTGCGCGACCAGCTTGGTACGCAAGCGGAACGATCGGTTGACCAGCAAGCCCAGCAGAGTTGCCAGGGTCATCATGCCGAAGCCACCGACCTGGAACAGCACCATGATCACGACCTGGCCGAAGGTCGACCAGTACGTGCCCGTGTCGACCACCACCAGACCGGTAACGCAGACCGCCGAGACCGCGGTGAAGAAGGCCGCGAGCAACGGGCCGGTCTCGCCGCTGGCATGGGCAATGGGTAATGAGAGCAGCGCTGTGCCGCAGAGGATGGCGAACAGGAAAACGAGAGCAACGGCCCTGCCTGGGTGCAGCAATGATTTCATTCGACCCGCGCCAACAGATCCGAAAAATGGCAGCGAACCGGCCGGCGGTCCGCGAACAGGAGCGGGAGGCTATGCCTATTCATTCGTTTGTTCAACTGGCAAGCCCTGCTTCACAGGCCTAGCCCCGCAGCAGCTCAAGCACCCGAGCGGCAAGCGCGTCGATCGAGAACGGCTTGGTCAACACCTGCATCCCGACTCCCAGCGAGCTGTTACCCAGTGCCGCGCTTTCTGCGTAACCAGTGATGAACAGCGTCTTCAGCTCTTGGCGGACCTCTCGTCCGGCGTCGGCCATCTGCCTTCCGTTCATTCCACCGGGCAGACCGACATCGGTGATCAACAGGTCGATGCTCACATCCGACTGCAGCAGTTTCAGCCCGGCAACGCTGTCGGAAGCCTCGATCAGCGTATAGCCCAGGTCCCCGAGTACATCCATCAGCAGCATACGCACCGTGGGCTCGTCATCGACGATCAGGATCGTCCCGCAGGAGCCCGTCAGCGCCGCCGCTGTCTGCGCCGGAACCACAGCGCCAATCCCCGTCTCACCTAGATGGCGCGGCAGATAAATGCACATCGCTGTGCCTCTGCCGACCTCCGAGCTGATTCGCACCTGGCCGCCGGACTGCTTGGCAAAGCCGTAGATCATCGACAGGCCGAGGCCGGTACCTTCACCGATCGGCTTGGTGGTGAAGAACGGATCGAACGCCTTGGCGATAACACCGGGCGTCATCCCTGTGCCAGTGTCGGTCACGGTCAACGACAGATATTCGCCAGCCGGCAGATCGTTGGCCTGCGCCGCATCGGAGTCCAGCCACTGATTGGCCGTCTCGATGGTGATGCGCCCACCGTCCGGCATCGCATCGCGGGAATTGATGCAGAGATTGAGAATGGCATTTTCCAGCTGGCTGGTATCCACCGATGCAGGCCACAGATCCGGCGCACTGATGGTTTCCAGCCGAATGCTCGGCCCGACCGTACGTTGAATCAGCTCGGTCATGCCTTCCACCAGCAGGTTAACGTCGACCGGCCGCGGGTCGAGCGTCTGGCGACGAGAGAACGCCAGCAGTCGGTGGGTCAGCGCGGCAGCCCGTTTTGCCGCGCTCTGAGCCGACAGCATGTACTTGTCGATGTCGTTGAGCCGGCCCTGGGCAATCCGCATGCTCATCAGTTCAAGCGCGCCGCTGATGCCGGCCAGCAGGTTGTTGAAGTCGTGCGCCAGGCCGCCCGTCAGCTGGCCGACCGCTTCCATTTTCTGTGACTGGCGCAGCTTCTCCTCGGCCTGGATCAGCTCTGCGGTGCGCTCGGCGACACGTTGCTCCAGCGTCTCATTGAGCGCACGCAATGCCGCAGTCGCGCGGTCTCGCTCGGCCTCGATGGAGCGACGGTCCTCCACGTCGATCAATACGCCGGGAAAGCTCAGGGCAGTGCCGGCCGGCGCGTGATCAACGCGACCGTTCGCCTCGATCCAGTAATACCGGCCATCGGCGCGGCGAACCCTGTATTGATGGGCGTAGGCACCGCCCCGAGCGATGACATCGTCGATGGCCGCGATCAGACCTTCCCTGTCCTCAGGGTGCACCGTTGCGATGATCTGCTCGAGCTTCAGCCCCTCGCGGCCAAGCGCCGGGTCAAGGCCAAAGGCGCGGGCGAAGCCGTCATCCACGGTGAACTGGTTGGACGGCAGGTCCCAGTTCCAGGTGCCGATGATCGCGCCAGCCGCCAGCGCCAATTGAACGCGCTGGATGTTTTCGCGCGCCAGCGCTTCGCTGATGCGCAGGCGATTTTCCGCGTCGCGGCGCTGGGTGACGTCGTTGAACAGAATGGCGATTCTTCGGTCGGCAGGGTCCCCGACACGCACTGCCCGCACATCGAACCAGCGCTCGAAGGCCAGCGCGAAACTCTCGAAATTCGCCGGCTCGCCGGTCTTGGCAACGTGGCCATAGGTGTCGAACCAGAACTGTTCCAGCTCCGGCGCGTACTCGGTTACCCACTTGCCCCGCAGGTCCACGCCGGCCTGCCGCTCGAACGCGGGATTGACCTCGACGAACTGATAATCGACGGGACGATCATCGGCATCGAACTTGACCTGCACGATCGCGAAGGCTGCTTCGATGGTTTCCAGAATGGCGCTGAAGCGCTCCTCGCTCTGACGCAGCGCAGCCTCGGCGGCACGCACGCGCGTCAGATCGAGCATCGCGCCGATCATCCGCACCGCCCGTCCCTGCACGGTGCGGATCACATGCCCGCGATCGAGGATGTCCGCGTAGGAGCCATCCACGCGCTGAAAACGGTACTCGTCGGTCCAGGTCGTACCGCCGCTGTCGATGACGGCATGAATTGACTGGTGGATACGCTCGCGATCTGCCGGGTGAATATGGTCCAGCCACCACTGCCCGGAGCTGTCGACATTTGCCAGCGAATGGCCGTAGGCCAGTTCCAGCGCATCGTTCCATAGCACCTGATCGGCATCGAGATCCCAATCCCAGACCGCATCGCTGGTAACGTTGGAGGCCAGTCGATAACGGACCTGGGTGTCCTCCGTGGAGCGGTCGACCAACGCGGCACGCAGGCGCACCACCTCCGCCATCAGCTCCTCTCGAGTAAGATTTTCCAGGGCCGCTTCCTCTTCCAACGTTTCGATCAGGGGTGGACCAATCCCCTTGACGTAAGGTGCCGGTAATCAGAGCAGAATTGTCGGGATTTTGCACTCGCGCCAGCCGCGCAAAGCCGAGGAACGGCGGTTTGCTTCGGCCTTGCAACCCGCACACCGGACCCTACCGCATGCGGCCCCGCCCTCGGGACGACGACTGGCACGCCCCAGCTTTTGCCGCGCCACGATCGGCGGCACGAGCCAGCAATGATCACCTGACGTCCCGTGCAACCCGCCCTGAACTTTCCCCCGACAGGACTGTCAGTCAGCTGATGCCCGCCATGGAGCGCCATGCTTTTCGTGCCGTTTGCACGCTGGGCCCATAGTGGCGGCTAGCGGGTTCGCCCGTTGCATTCCCGTACCCGCCGTCGGGTATCCGCCAAATCATCTCGCGGATACGGCCGACCCACCGCCCTCACCCATGGGCTTATCGTTCTTCCAATAACGCGAACTTTTCATGTCCATATCTCTTCATCTTTCTGCCTTGCTCTCCCGTCTCGCTCGTTCCAGGTCGCGCCAGCTCATCGGCGTCGGCGTGTTTGGCGCCTTGTTCATGGCGGGCCCGGTGAATGCTCAGGAGCCCTCCAGCAACACGCGCTGGGTCAGCGACAGCCTGAATACCTTCGTGCGCAGTGGCCCCACCGACGGCTACCGCATCGTCGGCACCCTGACCTCGGGACAGAAGGTCGAGTTGATCAGCACCCAGGGCGATTACAGCCAGGTGCGTTCGGAATCCGGCAGCAACGTCTGGATTCCCAGCAAGGAACTGCAAGAAGTACCCGGCCAGGCCGAGCGCCTGCCGCAGCTCGAACAGCAGGTCGCCGAGCTGAGTGAAGAACTCAAGACTATCGACGACAGCTGGAAGGTACGCGTGCAAGGGATGCAGGAAACCCTGGATTCGCGCAAAGCCCTGATCGACGAACTGGACGCCCGCCGCGTCGCCCTCGAAACCGAACTGACCGAAGCCCGCTCGGAGCTGCGCTCCACCCAGGCGCGCCTGGGCGACGAGAACAAGCAGGTGCTGATGCAGTACATGGTCTACGGCGGCAGCATCGCCGGCGCCGGGCTGCTGGTCGGCCTGATCCTGCCGACGCTGACCCGCGGCCGCAAACGTAACGATCGCTGGTTCTGAGCCCGTATCAGGCGAGGTAACTGCCCAGCAGGTAGTAGATGGCAGCCGCGAGCAGCGTACCGCCTATCAAGCCGATGCGACCGTGCACGGCCAGCACCGCGACGGCCATCAGAGCAAGCCCGCCCGCGACGGGCGATCTGCCGATCTCGCTGTAAACGACATACACCGCGAGATTGGCGAACACAGCCACCGGCATCACCTGCCCGATCAGGTGCAGCCCTCGCGCGCCCAGCGATAGGCGAACGAAGGCCGGCACGATACGCACCAGCACGCTGGTAGCCGAAAGCGCCGCAAGGGCGACCAGGGCTGCATCGCTCATGAGCGACTCCTGCCCAGCAACCAGGTCGCCAGCAGCACGCCAGGCACCCAGAAATACACAGGCCCGAGCAGCAGGATCAGCCCACTCGCCCCTGCGACAACGAATGCGATCCGCATCAACCCAACCTGCCGAGCAGGCTGCAGCGAACCGATCCGGCTCTTGAGCTGCGACACCGCCAGATACAGCAACACAGCACTCGCCGGGAAAGCGAGATTCAGATCGTCGCCAAGCCAGGCTGTAGGTAGCACGCGGCTCAGCCATGCGCCCAGCACACCTGCCAGTACCCAGGCGAGAAAAATGATCAGGCGAATGCGCAACACCACGCTGGGCCCATCGTCGTCGCGCTCGCAGGCGTATGCCTCGTCGCCGAGCATGTGCGCACCGCAGGCGCGATTCAATGCTCGATCCGGCAGGCGGTCTACCGTGGTGAGCGCCGTGGGCACGTAACGGCTGTTGATCGAGGCCGTGACCAGCAAGAGGGTGAAAAAGCCTGCGCCACCCTCGCTGAGCGGCAAAGCGGCAAACTGACCGCTGCCGGTAAAGCCGAGCAAACCGACCAGCAGCACCTCCCACCACGCCCAATCGGAGCGCGCCGCCAGTACGCCGAACAGCATGCCTACCGGGATGAGCGAAAGCGCGGCCGGCAGCGCACGTCTATATGCAGCCAGACTCGCCGCGTGGCGCCCTTGAGGCCGATCGAAGTCCTCTGTTGCGTCGGTCACCTGGAACCCCGCTGCACATGCCTGTTTCGCCCAGTCTCGGTGACAACACCCGGAGACGTCTTGCACGATCGTGCAGGCGAGCGGGCTCAGGGTCGGCGAATCAACCGCAGCCAATGCCCGGGGGGAAGGCCGTAGGCCTGCTTGAACTGGCGGCTCATATGGCTCTGATCGACGAAGCCGGCGATCAACGCGGCATCGCTCGGCGCGCTTCCTCCGAGCAGCAGGCGACGGACCTGATCGAGCCGGCGCAGCGTCAGATAGCGATAGGGGCTGGTGCCGAACAGCGCGCGAAAGTCCCGCGACAGGCTCCAGCGATCACGATCTGACACCCGCTCCAGTTCATCGAGGCTGATGGGCTGAGTGAGGAATTCGTGGATGTAATCCCGGGCTCGCTCGGCCGCCCGGAAATCGACACTGCGGCGCCGGCCTTTTGTCCGCGCGACCTTGGCCATGATTTGAGCGAGGTCGTACAGCGCATCCTGCTCCTCCAATCCCTCGAGTGGCCTGTCCAGACACTGCAGCAGGCTACCAATGGCTCGCTGCAGGCGCGGATCGCGGGATACGCCATCGTCGATGAAGGGCAGTGGCTGGCCGCCCAGCGGGCCCTGCAATAAAGCAGGCTCGATGTATACGGCGCGGTAGCGGAAACCCGCTTCGCTGCCGGCTTCGCCATCGTGCAGCTCGTCCGGATGCAGCACGAACGTATCGCCCGGCAGGCTGTTGCGCGCGCACTTGCGATAGTTGAAACGATGTACTCCAGACACCGTACAGCCGATGGCATAGGTATCGTGGCGATGAGGGGCGAATCCGTAACCGGCGAAATAGGCTTCCAGCCGCTCAAACCGGCCTGGTTCGTGCGGGCGCCTGACCCAATCCCTATCGCTCATGTGCATTGCGCATCGTCCGGCACTCATCGGTTTCGCTGCTGACCCGCGCTACGGTAGCGAGCGATGGCAATGCCAGGCAACCACAGTCCGCGCAAGGGCATTCTTGAGCCGCTCCGTTCGTCAAAGGGACATCGCTTAAGCCTTGCGCGCCGACTATGCTTGTCGCAGAGAACTGCTAGGAAGCCAGGCACACATGGGCGCAGTATGGCGGTCCGACAAGACATCCCAGGATGGGCGTAACAAGCGCGCCCCCACCCCTAAACCATCCCGTAAAACTGCTAAAGGTCGCCGCAAAGTGGCGCGCCGGTTGGCGTTGCTCGTCGGCATTTCACTGCTGGCTGGTGGCGGTTACCTTGGCTGGCAGGAGCTGGAAAGCTCGCGGTGGCAGGCCCATTGGTTAAGCCGCTATGCGGCTGACCTGGATTACACCGTCATGCCGGGGCCGAGCCCGCGCATCCAGTTTCCCGAAGATGGCCCGTTCGATCGCCGGCTGGGTTATGTGGACCTGCCGCGTTTCATCGAGCAGCTGTCGCAGCGCAACTTCCGGGTCGAGGAACAGGCGCGCTTTTCGCGAGCCTTGCTGGATTACACCAGCCGGGGATTTTTCCCGCCTTACCCCGAAGAGTCCAAGGCCGGGCTGGCGATCAATGATTGCCGCGGCGCACCGCTGTACACCAACAGCTACCCGCGGCAGTACTACGAGCGCTTCGAGGACATTCCGCCGCTGGTGGTGATGAGTCTGTTGTTCATCGAGGACCGCGGGCTGCTGGATACCGACCGTCCCAACGCCAACCCAGCGGTGGACTGGCCGCGTTTTACCAAGGCAGCGATCAGCCAGCTGGAGAAACGTCTCGGCCTGGGCGGCCAGGCGGCTGGCGGCAGCACCCTGGCGACGCAGGTGGAAAAATACCGGCACTCCCCGGAAGGCCGTACCGGCGACCCGCAGGAGAAGATCCGGCAGATGGTTTCCGCCAGTGTGCGTACCTACCGTGAGGGCCCGCAGACGCTTGCCACGCGCCAGCGCATCGTGCGCGACTATCTCAACAGCGTGCCGCTTTCGGCCGCGCCGGGGCATGGCGAAGTGCATGGCATTGCCGACGGCCTGCGACTTTGGTTCGGTGCCGATTTCCGCGAATTCAATCGCCTGCTCGATCCGCGCAGCGGCGACGCTGTCGACCCGCAAGCCCGTGGGCTGGCGCTGCGTCAGGTGCTATCGCTGCTGATCGCACAACGGCGACCGTCCTACTACCTGGGTGCCGGCCGCGAGGAAATGGCAGCGCTGACCGACAGCCACATCCGCCTTTTGGCCAACGGCGGCATCATCGATGCGAACCTGCGCGACGCAGCGCTGAATCAACGTATCGTCGCGCGCAGTCCGAGCCGTGACTCGGCGATTCAGACCGTGGACGCCACCAAAGGCATCACTGTGGCGCGAATGCGCCTTGCCGGCCTGCTCGGCTTGCCGCTCTACGACCTGGACCGGCTGGACCTGACCGCCAGCACCCCATTGCAGGGCGATCTGCAGGCGCAGGTCAGCGAGTATCTGGTGCGTCTGGCCGATCCGGCATTTGCCGAAACGGTTGGGCTGTTCGGCGACCGCATGCTGTCGCCGGAGAAAACCGCCGATGTGCGCTACAGCTTCACCCTGTTCGAGCGTGGCGAGGAAGGCTTCCGCGTACGGGTGCAGACCGACAACACCAACCAGCCATTCGACATCAACGAAGGCAGCAAGCTGGAGCTGGGCTCGACCGCCAAACTGCGCGTGCTGACGACCTATCTCGAAGTCATCGCCGAGCTGCATCAGCGTTACTCGGACCTCACCCCGGCCGAGCTGCGCAAGATCGGCGCCAAGGCCAATCTCAGCCGCTGGGCCATCGATTACCTGGCCACGCACAGCGACCGCAGCCTCGATCGCATGCTCGACGCAGCGCTGGAGCGGCGCTATTCGGCCAGCCCTGCCGAACGCTTCTTCACCGGCGCCGGCATGCACCGTTTCGGCAACTTCCGCCGCGAGGACGATGGGCGCATTCCCACGGTGCGCGAGTCCCTGCGCGAATCGATCAACCTGCCGTTCGTGCGTCTGATGCGTGACCTGGTCAGCTACAGCACCCACGAAACCATCAACAGCGCCGAGTTGCTGAACGACGACAAGGACCCGCGTCGCCAGGAGTACCTGACCCGCTTCGCCGATCGTGAGGGCTCGGTATTTCTGCAGCGTTTCTGGAAAAAGTACCGCAACAAGACGGCCGAGCAGCGCATCGAAACCTTCCTGCAGGGCATGCGGCCGACGCCGGTACGCCTGGCCGCGGTGCATCGTTATCTGATGCCCGATGCCGAGCGGCCGGTCTTCGATCGCTTTCTCAAGCAGCATCTGCCAGACGCCGACCTCAACGACAAGCAGCTGGATGCGCTTTACACGCGCTACGGCCCTGGCGCCTACAGCCTGCCTGATCAGGCCTACATCGCCCGCACGCACCCGCTCGACCTGTGGCTGCTGGGCTACCTGATCGCCAACCCGCAGGCGACGCTTTCCGAAGTGGTTGCCGATAGCCGCGCCGAACGCCAGGAGGTCTATGGCTGGCTGTTCCGCAGTCGGCACAAGAGCGCACGCGACAGCCGGATTCGCATCATGCTGGAGGTCGAGGCCTTTACCGACATCCATCGGCGCTGGCAGCGGCTGGGCTATCCATTCGACAACCTGGTGCCTTCGCTGGCCACGGCGCTGGGCAGCTCCGGTGACCGACCGGCCGCGCTGGCCGAGCTGATGGGCATCATCCTCAACGACGGCATCCGCCTGCCCAGCGTACGCATCGATAACCTGCAGTTCGCCGAAGGCACTCCCTACGAGACGCGCATGGGCTTCGTCGCCGGCGATGGCAAGCGGGTGATGCCGGTTGAGGTCGCCCGCGCGTTGCAGGATGCGTTGGCCAATGTGGTCGAAGGCGGCACGGCGCGGCGCCTGCAGGGCAGCTTCGTGCAGGAGGACGGCAGCGCGTTGCGCGTGGGTGGCAAGACCGGCACCGGCGACAACCGTATCCAGAGCGTTGGCGCAGGCGGGCGGTTAATCAGCTCGCTGGCGCTGAACCGCACGGCCACGTTCGTCTTCTATCTCGGACCCCGTCACTTCGGCACGCTGACGGCCTATGTTCCGGGGCGCGGCGCGGAGAACTTCCGCTTCACCTCGGCGTTGCCGGTACAGACCCTCAAGGGCATGGCGCCGATCCTGCTGCCCTATCTGCAAGGCCAGAGCACGCTCTGCCAGCCGGAGCACCTGCCGGCACTGACCAGCGGCATGCTGTCGGCCGACAAGTGATGCCGCAGCGGCGATGCGGCTGGCTACATGGCCAGTCGCTCACCGCACCCCGCCTGATGTGAACGTGATCATCCGCTTTCCTTTGAGCTGCTTTGCCTGTTTGCCTGTCGAATACCTCGGCCCTTGCACCATCCGCAGCGCAAGGGCATCTGCCGAATCGATCGGCCGCTATGGGAAACGTCATGCTCGAAGGGATATTGCTGGTCACCACAGGCTTCTTTGTGCTCGTCACGCTCCTGCCGCTGTGGCGGCATCGCGGCTGGTGGGTGCGCGTATGGGAGTTTCCACGCCTGCAGCTCGGCGCGCTGCTGGCCGCCCTGCTCGTCGCTCAGGGCATGCTGCTGGACTACAGCCAGCCCTGGCATTACCTGATCTCCGCCCTGGCCGGCGCGTGTCTGGTCTATCAGCTCGCGTGGGTCGTGCCCTACACCCGCCCCTGGAGCAACGAGGTGCGCCGGGCGGAGCCAGATGCCACAGGGCCGCGCATCCGAGTGATGTCATCCAATGTGCTGGGCCCGAATCGGCAGTCCGACCGGCTGCTGGCGCTGGTCCGCGAGCATCGCCCCGACGTTCTGGTGACCCTCGAATCAGACCAGTGGTGGGAAGCGCAGCTCGAGCAACTCGCCGAGGAGTACCCGCATAGCATCCGCTGCCCGCTGGACAACCTTTACGGCATGCATGTCTTTTCACGTCTGCCGCTGGAAGAGCCGGAGCTGTGCTTTCTGGTGGAAGACGACGTGCCATCCATGCATGCCCGAGTGCGCGTCAGCGACGAACTCGCGGTGCGCATGCACTTTCTGCACCCTGCACCACCCAGCCCGACGGAGAACGAAGAATCCACCGAACGCGACGCGGAGCTACTGGTGGTCGCCAAGAGCATCCAACGCAGCGATGACCCGATCATCGTCAGTGGTGATCTCAACGATGTCGCCTGGTCGCCCACCACGCGCCTGTTCCGCAAGATCAGCGGGCTGCTCGACCCGCGCGTAGGCCGTGGTATGTACAACACCTTCCACGCCCATCACTGGTTCCTGCGTTGGCCGCTGGACCACTTCTTCCACAGCGCGCATTTCCGCTTCATCCGCCTGCTGCGCCTGCCGGATATTGGCTCCGACCACTTCCCGGTATTCATCGAACTGCAGTACGACCCCAAGCACACTGAGCAGCAACATGGCCTCGAAGCCGATCGCGAGGACGAACAGCAGGCCGAGCAAACCATCGACGAGGAACCCGTCACCCCGAGCGATGTACCGCAACCGGATGCCAAGCCGCAACGCTGAGCGCAGCCCGGCTAGCCGCAATAGGGAAAGCTATGCTGGACGGCATAGCTTTCCCTGTCCCAAAGAGAGAGGCTGCATTGACTCCCGCACCCGAACGCCCCGCCATCACACCGGAAACCCTGCGTCGGCTTGCCTTCGACCAGTCCATCCGCTGGACCAGCCAGAACGATGACCTCTGGCAGCTGATCGACAATGACCTGTGGCAGCTCACACGCAACCCCAGCCTGATTCTCAGCACGGTGCCGGAGCAGAGACTGGAAGCCATTCTGCAACGCGCCGAATGCCATCGTTTGGTGGAAGGCATCGTTGAGGCTCAGCAGGCACGCCTGGAACGGCCAACGTGGTTCGCCAGCCAGAATTGCGGCGAAACGCTCACGCGGGTCGCCTATTTCTCCATGGAGTACATGCTCAGCGAGGCGTTGCCGATCTATTCCGGCGGGCTCGGCAATGTCGCCGGCGATCAGCTCAAGGCTGCCAGCGATCTCGGCGTTCCGGTCACCGCGGTGGGCATGCTCTGGCAGCACGGTTACTTCCGCCAGAGCATCGGCCCCGATACTCACCAGCAGGCGCTGTATCCGGTCAACGACACCCGGCAGATGCCTATCGAACCGCTGCTCGATGCAGACGGCGCCCCGTTGCGGTTGGCCATTCAGCTCCCCGGGCTGCAGATCTGGCTGCGCGGCTGGCAGGCCACGGTCGGCCTCAACCGCCTGCTGTTGCTGGACACCAACGATCCGGCAAACCCGCCCATAGCACGGCTGATCGCCAGCGAACTCTACGGCGGTGACAATGAAATGCGCCTGCGCCAGGAGCTGGTTCTGGGCATCGGCGGCTGGCGTTTGCTCGAAGCCGCCGGGCTGCGTCCTGATGTGCTTCACCTGAACGACGGTCACGCTGCATTCGCGGTGCTGGAGCGCGCGCGCAGCCATATGGCCAGAGAGCGTGTCTCGTTCTCCGTCGCACTCAACGCAACGCGTGCAGGCAATCTGTTTACCACCCACACCCCTGTCGAGGCCGGATTCGATCGTTTTCCGCCGGAGCTGGTAAGCAATTATCTAGAGCGCTATGCCGAGTACGAACTGGGCATTTCACTGCAGGCATTGCTGGCAATGGGACGCAAACAACCGCAGGACCCGCGCGAGCCATTCAACATGGCCTACCTGGCGACGCGCGGTGCCGGCGCGGTCAACGCCGTCAGTCAGCTGCACGGCCGCACCAGCCGCTACATCTTTCGCGAGCTGTACCCACGCTGGCCAATCGAATCCGTACCTGTCGGCCATGTCACCAACGGCATCCACCTGCCGACCTGGGTTTCACCGGACGCCGAAGCGCACTGGTATGAATTGCATGGCGACGATATCCCCTGGCGCGGAACCGACCAGGGTTCGGTGGACGAGCTACTGGCGCGAGTCGACGATCGCTGGCTATGGCAGATTCGCCAGTACGCGCGTGGCGAATTGCTTGCCTTCGTACGCAGCCATCTGGCCCGCAGCCTCGCGGTGCATGGCGCGTCGCCAGCGGAAATTGAAGTTGCCGGCTCGCGCCTGCATCCCGAACATTTGACGTTGGGTTTCGCCCGGCGCTTCGCCAGCTACAAGCGCCCCAATCTGCTGTTGCAGGATCCGGAGCGACTGGCAGCCATCCTCACCCATCCCGCTTATCCGGTGCAGCTGCTGGTGGCTGGCAAGGCACACCCTGCCGACCGCACCGGGCAAGCGCTGCTCAGCGAATGGCAACGGTTCGCCGCCAGAGCCGACATCGCCGGACGCGTGATCTTTCTCGAGGACTACGATATGCGCATCGCCCGGCACATGGTGCAAGGCGTCGATGTCTGGCTGAACACACCGCGCCGCCCATGGGAAGCCAGCGGCACCAGCGGCATGAAGGTTCTGGCCAACGGCGGGTTGAACCTTTCACAGCTCGACGGCTGGTGGGCCGAAGCCTATGCCGCCGATCTCGGCTGGGCCGTCGGCGATGGCCTAGAGCATGAACCCGAACATGATGCGGCTGACGCCGAACAGCTTTATCGGCTGCTCGAAGAGCAGGTGGTGCCGTGCTTCTACAGACGTGATGAGCAACAGATCCCGGCCGCCTGGGTAAAACGCATGCGCCGCAGCATGAGCGAACTGGTGGAGCGTTTTTCCGCCGATCGCACGGTGCGCGAATACACCGAGCGCTATTACCTTCCGCTGGCCACTGCCTACCGGCAACGCTGCGCGGATGGTTCGGCCTCGGCATCGGCGCTGTCACGCCAGATCACCTGTCTGCGCAGCTACTGGCACGAACTGGCCTTCGAGCAGATTGAATGGCGGAGCGAGAGCGACATCCATCATGTCGAGGTTCGCCTGCATCTTGGACGCATCGAGCCGCAGCAGATTACCGTGCAGCTGTTCGCCGAACCGCAGGGGGGCGAGCCAGCTGCCGTCCACGCATTGACGCTCCAGCACCACGACGGCGCATACGCCACCTTCCAAGGTGACGTGATAACTCAACGCCCGCCGGCCGACTACACAGCGCGAGTGATACCCAGCTCCGTACTGGGCCTCGCCGTGCCGCTGGAGCTGTCGCTCATTCTCTGGCAGCGATGAACAGCCGGAACGCTACCCGCACGCCGCAGTCATCTATAAACCCCCCGCATAGAGGATGCCGCGTCATGATCAAGCAAATGTTCGACAAAACCGCCCCACAGAACGTCCACGGCTGGGAACGCGCCGCGTCGCTGGCCGGCGGCCTGGTATTGATGGGCAAGGGTCTGCGCCGTGGCGGGATTTTCGGTCTGGCAGAACTGGCGATGGGCGGCATGGCCCTGGTCCGCGGCATCAGCGGTCGTTGCGAGGCCAAGCGCATGCTCGCGGAGATGGAAAGCAAACCGGCGTTGCCGAGCCAGCGCTACAGCCATATGCCGATGGATTCCGAAGTGCACAGTTCGGACTTCACCGATACGAGCGTGCAGATGCCGGACTCCACCCCCATGGGCAACGAAAGCCGTACCACGCCCCGCGTCTGATCGACCGGGCGGCGCCGCAATGATGTGCCGCCTGCGCACAGCCGCTACACGGCTGACGCGCAAATCTCCCGGCGCTCTCGCAGCGCCGTCTTGCTTCTCTGGACAGCTCGGCCAGCGATAACTACTGGCCCAGCAAACGATCCTGGTTCTGCTGCGCCATCTCCTTGAGGTAATCCCAGGTCGTGCGCATGCGCGCCAGGTCCTTGAACTCGATCGGCATCAACATCCAGAAGGTGCGGGTGAAGCTGACCTCTTCGGGCAGCAGCAGTCGCAGCCGTGGATCGGCGTCGGCGGAAAACGCCGGCAGAATCGCGATCCCTGCACCCATCGCCACCGCCTCCTGCTGTGCCAGCAGGCTGGTGCTGCGCAGGCCGATGGAGCGGGCGTCAGCGATGCCATCGAGAAACAGCAACTCCTTGCTGAACAGCAGATCATCCACGTAGCTGACGAAGCGGTGCTCAGCCAGATCCTCGCGGCTGCGGATCGGCGGGTGTTCGTCGAGATAGGCTGGCGAGGCATACAGCCGCAGCACGTAGTCGGTCAGCCGGGTGATGATGAACGGCCCGCGCTCCGGGCGTTCCAGGGTGATGACGATATCCGCCTCGTGGCGCGACAGGCGCACCGCCCGCGGCAGCGCCAGCAGGTCGATGTTCAGGTGCGGATAGCGGCGGCTGAGCCCGGTGAGCTGACCGGCAAGCATCACCGTGCCGTAACCCTCCGTGGCGCCGATGCGCACCTGCCCGGAAAGGCCATCACCCATGCTCGGCAACGAGTGCTCGATGGCCACACTGGCGCTTTCCATCGCTTCCACTCTCGGCAGCAGGTTGCGCCCGGCTTCGGTGAGCTTGTAACCGCCCGGCTCACGCAGGAAGAGCTGCAGGCCCATGCTTTTTTCCAGCGCCTGCAAACGACGGGACACGGTGGTGTGGTCGACAGCGAGCCGGCGCGCCGCGGTCGTCAGCCGCCCTGCCCTAGCGACCTCAAGGAAATAACGCAGATTGTCCCAGTCCATGGTTGAAGCCTCCATCAGCTCCTGTGCATTTATGCAGAGCGACTCTGCAGTCGATCGCATTGTAATGTGGTTTTTTGCATTGCTACATTCATTGCAACTGGTCGCAGCCGTCCGCGAGCCATAACAACAACAGTGCCTTCTCAGGCGGAGAGCCTTATGACAACGTCCAGCTCCATTCCTACCGTCAAATTGCTGATCGACGGTGAATTTATCGAATCGACCACCCAGGACTGGCGCGATGTCGTCAACCCGGCGACCCAGGAAGTCCTGGCCCGCGTGCCGTTCGCGACCGCTGAGGAAATCGACCGCGCCGTCGCCAGCGGCCAGAAAGCCTTCAAGACCTGGCGCAAGACACCGATCGGCGCGCGCGCACGCATCTTCCTCAAGTACCAGCAGCTGATCCGCGAGAACATGAAGGAGTTGGCGGCGATCCTCACCGCCGAACAGGGCAAGACCCTGGCCGATGCCGAGGGCGACGTGTTCCGCGGCCTGGAAGTGGTCGAGCACGCCGCTGGCATCGGCAACCTGCAGCTCGGCGAGCTGGCCAACAACGTCGCCGCCGGTGTCGATACCTATACCCTGCTGCAGCCGCTGGGCGTCTGCGCCGGCATCACCCCGTTCAACTTCCCGGCGATGATCCCGCTGTGGATGTTCCCGATGGCCATCGCCACCGGTAACACCTTCGTTCTCAAGCCCTCCGAGCAGGACCCGATGGTCACCATGCGCCTGTGCGAACTGGCGCTGGAAGCCGGCGTGCCGCCGGGCGTGCTCAACGTGGTGCACGGCGGGCCAGACGTGGTGAATGCGATCTGCGACCACCCGGATATCAAGGCGGTGTCCTTCGTTGGCTCGACCAAGGTCGGCACCCACGTCTACAACCGCGCCAGTCAGGCCGGCAAGCGCGTGCAGTGCATGATGGGCGCGAAGAACCACGCCATCGTGCTGCCCGATGCGCACAAGGAGCAGACCCTCAACAACCTCGCCGGTGCCGCCTTCGGTGCGGCCGGCCAGCGCTGCATGGCGCTCTCGGTGGTGGTGCTGGTGGGTGAGGCGCAGGCCTGGATTCCCGATCTGGTGGCCAAGGCGCAGACGCTCAAGGTCAACGCCGGTGTCGAGGCCGGCACCGATGTCGGTCCGCTGGTTTCCTGCGCAGCGCTGGATCGCGTCAGCGGGTTGATCGAACGCGGCGTGCGCGAAGGCGCCAAGCTGGAACTGGACGGTCGCAACCCGAGCGTCAGCGGCTACGAGAACGGCAACTTCGTTGGCCCGACCATCTTCTCCGGCGTCACCCGCGAGATGAGCGTCTATCAGGAAGAAATCTTCGGCCCGGTCCTCTGCGTCATGGCGGCAGCGACCATGGACGAAGCCATCGAGCTGATCAACGCCAACCCGAACGGCAACGGCACCGCTATCTTCACCCGTTCCGGTGCCGCGGCGCGGCACTTCCAGGAAGAGATCGACGTGGGTCAGGTGGGCATCAACGTACCGATCCCGGTGCCGGTGCCGATGTTCTCCTTCACCGGCTCGCGCGCCTCCAAGCTCGGCGACCTCGGCCCGTACGGCAAGCAGGTGGTGCAGTTCTATACCCAGACCAAGACCATCACCGAACGCTGGTTCGATGAGAACGAGGTCGGCGGCCCGGTCAACACCACCATCAACCTGAAGTGACATCACCCATCGGGCCGGCGGACGCGCCGGCCCTCAAGGACGCTGAAATGACATTCGAAACCCTGCTCGTCGACATCCAGGAGCGCGTCGCGCTGATTACCCTCAACCGGCCGCAGGCGCTCAACGCGCTCAACGGCCAGCTGATCAGCGAGCTGAACCAGGCGCTGGGCCAGCTCGAGGCTGATCCGCAGATCGGCTGCATCGTGCTCACCGGCTCGGCCAAGGCCTTCGCCGCTGGCGCCGACATCAAGGAAATGGCCGAGCTGACCTATCCGCAGATCTATCTGGATGACTTCTTCGCCGACGCCGACCGCATCGCCACCCGCCGCAAGCCGCTGATTGCCGCCGTCGCCGGTTATGCCCTGGGCGGCGGCTGCGAACTGGCGCTGCTCTGCGACATGATCTTCGCCGCTGACAATGCCCGTTTCGGCCAGCCGGAAGTCAACCTGGGCGTACTGCCGGGCATCGGCGGCACCCAGCGCCTGACCCGCGCCGTGGGCAAGGCCAAGGCCATGGACATGTGCCTGACCGGTCGCCAGATGGACGCCGCCGAAGCCGAGCGTGCCGGTCTCGTCGCCCGTGTGTTCCCGGCTGAAAGCCTGCTGGAGGAAACCCTCAAGGCCGCCCGGGTGATCGCCGAGAAATCCCTGCCGGCCACCATGATGATCAAGGAAAGCGTCAACCGCGCCTTCGAAACCACGCTGGCCGAAGGCATCCGCTTCGAGCGTCGCGTGTTCCATGCGGTGTTCGCCACTGCCGATCAGAAAGAAGGCATGGCGGCGTTCAGCGAGAAGCGCAAGCCTGAGTTCACCAATCGCTAAGCCGCATCTGGCCATAACAACAAGAGGAAACACGCCATGCATATCGGATTTATCGGTCTGGGCAACATGGGCGCGCCCATGGCCCACAACCTGCTCAAGGCAGGCCATCAGCTCAGCGTCTTCGACCTCAACGCCGCGGCCGTGGAGAATCTGGTCGGCGCCGGCGCGCTGCCGGTCGATTCCCCGACCGCCATCGCCCAGGGCAACGCCGAGCTGATCATCACCATGCTGCCGGCCGCCGCCCATGTTAAGGGCGTGTACCTGGGGGTGAACGGCCTGATCGCCCACAGCCGCGCGGGTGTGATGCTCATCGACTGTTCCACCATCGACCCGCACAGCGCGCGCGAAGTGGCCAAGGCCGCTGCCGAGCATGGCAACCCGATGCTCGACGCGCCGGTCTCCGGTGGCACCGGCGGCGCCGCGGCCGGCACCCTGACCTTCATGGTCGGTGGCAGCGATCCGGACTTCGACCATGCGCAGCCAATCCTCGCGGCGATGGGCAAGAACATCGTGCACTGCGGTGCGGCCGGTAACGGCCAGGTGGCCAAGGTCGCCAACAACATGCTCTTGGGCATTTCCATGATCGGCGTCGCCGAAGCGATGGCGCTGGGCGTCGCGCTGGGCATGGATGCCAAGACCCTGGCTGGCGTGATCAACACATCCAGCGGTCGTTGCTGGAGCTCGGATACCTACAACCCCTTCCCCGGCGTGCTGGACAACGTTCCGTCCTCACGCGGCTACAGCGGCGGCTTCGGCAGCGACCTGATGCTCAAGGACCTCGGCCTGGCTACCGAGGCCGCCAAGCAAGTGCGCCAGCCGGTGATCCTCGGCGCCCTCGCCCAGCAGCTCTATCAGAGCTTCAGCGCCCAGGGCCACGGCGGCCTGGATTTCTCGGCGATCATCAACCAGTACCGCAAGGACACCTGACCATGAGTGTAACCGAACGCCCCGTGCTGGCCGCCGTACGCAACCACGTCGGTCACCTCACCCTCAATCGCCCGGCCGGGCTGAATGCGGTGACCCTGGAAATGGTCCGTCTGCTGCAACAGCAGCTCAGCGCCTGGGCGGCCGATCCGCAGATTCATGCCGTGGTGCTGCGCGCCAATGGCGAGAAAGCCTTCTGTGCCGGCGGCGACATCCGTTCGCTGTACGACAGCTTTCAGCGCGGCGATACCGAGCATGAAACCTTCTTCGAGGAGGAATACGCCCTCGACCAGTACATTCACGCCTACCCGAAGCCGCTGCTGGCGCTGATGGACGGCTTCGTCCTCGGCGGCGGCATGGGCCTGGTCCAGGGTGCGTCGCTGCGCGTGGTCACCGAGCGTGTGCGCATGGGTATGCCGGAAGTCGGCATCGGCTATTTCCCGGATGTCGGCGGCAGCTATTTCCTCTCACGCCTGCCGGGCGAGCTTGGCACCTACATGGGCGTCACCGGCCTGCAGATCCGCGCCGCCGATGCGCTGCACGTCGGCCTGGCCGACTGGTGTGTCAGCCACGACCAGATCGCCGAACTGGATCGTTGCCTCGACCGCATGAGCTGGTCGGTCCATCCGCAGGAAGCGCTGCGCACGCTGGTTGCGACCCTGGGCAGCAACAAGCTCCCTGGCTCTGAACTGAAGGCACTGCATCAGGCCATCGACGAGCATTTCGGTAAGAGCGATGTGGTCGCGATTCGCGCCTCGTTGGCCGCCGAAACGCGTCCGGAATTTGCCGACTGGGCCGAGGAAACCGTCAAGGTGCTCGACAGTCGCTCACCACTGGCCATGTGCGTGACCCTGGAGATGCTGCGACGCGGCCGCGAGCTGCCGATCGCCGACTGTTTCGCCCTGGAGCTGCACCTGGATCGTCAATGGTTCGCCAAGGGCGACATCATGGAAGGCGTGCGCGCGCTGATCATCGACAAGGACAAATCGCCGCGCTGGAATCCGCCGACGCTGGCAGAGGTCACGCCCGAACGCGTGCAGGCGTTCTTCGACGGCTTCAAGGCCACAACCGGCAAGGCACGTCGCAGCGCCACGGCCTGAACCTCTTTTGCAGCACAACAACAAGAAGAGAACGCGCAATGCATGACCTCGAACTCAGCGAAGACCAACGCATGATCCGCGACATGGCGCGCGACTTCGCCCGCCGCGAGATCGCTCCGCATGCACAGGCCTGGGAAAAGGCCGGCTGGATCGATGACACCCTGGTCGCCCAGATGGGCGAGCTTGGCCTGCTCGGCATGGTCGTCCCGGAAGAATGGGGCGGCAGCTATATCGACTACGTCGCCTACGCGCTGGCCGTGGAGGAAATCTCCGCCGGCGATGGCGCCACCGGCGCGCTGATGAGCATCCACAACTCGGTGGGCTGCGGCCCGGTGCTGAACTACGGCTCGCAGGCGCAGAAGGATGAATGGCTGACGGAGCTGGCCAGCGGTCGCGCTATCGGCTGCTTCGCCCTCACCGAACCACAGGCGGGCTCGGAGGCGCACAACCTGCGCACCCGCGCCGAATTGGTCGATGGGCACTGGGTACTCAACGGCAGCAAGCAGTTTTGCAGCAATGCCAAGCGGTCGAAGCTGGCCATCGTGTTTGCGGTCACCGATCCGGAACTCGGCAAGAAAGGCCTTTCCGCCTTTCTGGTGCCTACCGACACCCCCGGCTTCGCGGTGGAGCGCAGCGAACACAAGATGGGTATCCGCGCCTCGGACACCTGCGGGGTCTCGCTCAGCGACTGCCGAATCCCGGAGGCCAACCTGCTTGGCGAGCGCGGCAAGGGCCTGGCGATTGCGCTGTCGAACCTCGAAGGCGGGCGTATCGGCATCGGCGCGCAAGCTCTCGGCATCGCCCGTGCGGCCTTCGAGGCCGCCCTGCTCTACGCCCGCGAGCGGGTGCAGTTCGGCAAGCCGATTGCCGAGCACCAGAGCATCGCCAACATGCTTGCCGACATGCAGACCCAGCTGAACGCCGCGCGCCTGCTGATCCTGCATGCCGCAAGACTGAAGAGCGCCGGTCTGCCGTGCCTGTCCGAAGCCTCCCAGGCCAAGCTGTTCGCCTCGGAAATGGCGGAGAAGGTCTGTTCGCAGGCGGTACAGATTCATGGCGGCTACGGCTATCTCGAGGACTACCCCGTGGAGCGCTACTACCGCGACGCCCGCATCACGCAGATCTACGAGGGCTCCAGCGAAATCCAGCGCCTGCTGATCGCGCGGGAGCTGGCGAACTACGCGCTATAAGGCGTTTTCCCGTCCTGCCGAGCAGGGCCCCCTTGAAATCAGGACAAGCCTGCAGTCAGTGCGACCATGACAAGATTGGTCGCCGGCTGCCTGGCTTTATTGGTAGCCCGGCTTTACCCCAGATCGCCTGCTAGCGCCATGCGCTCGCCGCCAGGCGTGCGCTCCACCAGCCCAAGCAACTGCCGCGACTACCAGTCAGCTCCCTGTTCGCCACCAATGGTTTCCGGCAATGTCCGGAACCAGTACGCCGCAAATAAAAAGGGGAGCCATAAGGCTCCCCTTCAGGGCGTGTTGCTTTGTTCTTCTTCTGCTTACGGGCTTGTTGTTTTTGTTGGTAGCCCGGTCGGACATCGTCCGAATAGCAGTCCCATAAGGGACATAAAGAACAAACGGATTATTTTGGTCGCTGATGTTGCCACTGCCCTCACGGGCTCAACCGGTTCTGGAGCTGCCTCAAGGCAGTTTTATTTTTCTCGGTCCGGTCGACAGGAAACCTGTCGGGCAATTCCTCTCCAAAAGAATCAGTTTGCTACGTCTCCCACCTGCTTGTTTTTATTGTGTCGGAGTCGCTACGTGTTGTTCTTGTTATTGGGTGTGCTTTCTTGTTCTTGTTGTGCCGATTAGAAAGCATTCGCCGTGCCAGTTTTCATAAACCGTTATTTTTCAATAGGTTGCGTTTTCGTGACACAGACGCCGCACAAAATCCGCGCCTGATTCGTTACCGCGCACCTCAGCGGCCGTTACGCTGTACGAAAGGAGTAACACCTTTGGGTAACCGCCTGTGCGTCTGATTCGGCGAAAGCGCGATGCTGAAGGAAAACCGGCAATTGACTGGCTGGCGGAGCCCCAACGCAAGACACCCCGGCAATGATTCACTGTCAGGGTGTCGATCGCTCGATAGGCATAGGAAGGTTCTTCGGCTGGTTAGCGCCTGAGTCGTATCAGGCGTCTGCTGTAAGCACAGCAGTTTCCTTGCGTCTGGCTAGATAATCGCAGGCCATGATGGCCAGCAGTGGAACAACCCCAACACTGAGGGCAGCATGCCAGGATCCGACGAGGGCCACGAAGAGCATCCCCACGACAACGATCGCGGCAATGCAGTGGGCCAGGAACCGGCACAATTCAAGTGCAACTACTTGTTGCTCGGCATTATTATTCATGACGTCTGACTCCCCGTTTTTGTTGTAATAAGCAGCCTCGTTTTCATAGTAGTCAGCTGACGCCAAGTAGCAACCCAAACCGACGTGCGGCACGTCTAGCCCGCGGATTACAGGGCGTGCACCCGACTTTGGTCGGGTACAGCCATAACTTTCGGCCGAGTAGCAACATAAGCGTTGTATATCGTGGAATCGATTTCCTGACTGCGCGTCCAATAAAACACGCGCCCAGCTGCTATAAGTTAAACCGGCTGAAATGCCATGCCTTTCAAGTGCTATTGAATATCTCTCTTGGCCTGTCGAAGCACGCTTGATCACCTGCCCTTTTACTCCCAGCCTTCGTCCGAAAGGCAGCGCGAGGTTTGCCTGGCCTTGCTCGGGGTACGTGAAAAACGTGGGGCCGGTGCTGCTTGGGCAATGCCATCGAGTTCCTGGTAAACGCTTCGTTGACGCAGGTGTGGATGCTGAGGCGCTTCGCCCAGCTCCAGCACCGGCGCGAAGCATGCGTCGCTGCCCTCCAGCAAGGCGCACCATTCAGCCTGGGTACGGGTAATGAACAGGCGCTCCAGCAGTTCGGCCTGCGCTGGCCATCCAGCAGGATCCTCGCAACCCGCCCACAGCGCTTCCGGCGCATCGATGCGCTCGAGCAATTCTCGCCAGAACTGCGGTTCCAGCGGGCCGATGGCGATCTCGCGGCCATCCGCGCAGCGATAGCATCGATAGTTAGGTGCTGCACCAGCCAGCGGATTACGCTCACGCTGCATGTCGATCCGTCCGCTCGGTAGCAGACCGGCAAAGAAGGTCATCAGCGACGAAACGCCATCGACGATCGCCGCATCGATCACCTGGCCCTGGCCGGAGCGCTCGCGCTCCCATAACGCGGCGAGAATGCCGACCGCGAGATACAACGAGCCGCCGCCGAAATCGCCAACCAGGTTCAACGGCGGTATCGCGGTTCCACTCTCGCCACGGATTGCCGCCAGCGCACCGGTCAGTGCGATGTAGTTGATATCGTGACCAGCTGCCTTGGCCAGCGGGCCAGTCTGGCCCCAACCGGTCATGCGTCCGTAGATTAGTTTCGGATTACGCTGCAGCAGTTCCTCCGGCCCGAGCCCGAGCCTTTCCATCACGCCGGGGCGGAAGCCTTCGATCAGCACATCGGCGGTCTGCGCCAGCTCAAGGCAGCGCGCACGCCCTGCTTCGCTGCGGATATCCAGCGTTAGCGTCTTGCGCCCACGATCGACCACAGGGTTCGGCCAGCCGTTACCACCCTCGCGTTCGATGCGCAGCACTTCGGCGCCCATATCTGCCAACAGCATCGCGCAGTGCGGCCCTGGGCCTATCCCGGCAAACTCCAGCACGCGCAGGCCGCACAGCGGTCCGCTACGGGCATCGTCGTGTTCGTTCATGGCAAATCTCCTAGATTCACACGCACGCAGACGCGCCCCGCACCGAAGCACGGAGCGCGTATGGGTAACAGGCGTTACTGGTTCACGGCGCTGGGCTGGTTCTCGACCAGATGATTACGATAGCGCTCGCGCAGCACCTTCTTGTCGATCTTGCCGGTAGCGGTCAGCGGCACCGCGTCGAAGATCACCGCATCCGGCATCCACCACTTGACGATGTTCGGCTCCAGATGGGCGAGGATCGTCTCGACCGTAACCTCAGCGTCGGCGTGCGGCTCGATCACCAGTACCGGGCGCTCCTCCCATTTGGGGTGGAACACGCCGACCACCGCGGCCACCTTCACACCGGGACAGGCCGCCGCGACGTTCTCGATATCGATGGAACTGACCCATTCGCCGCCGGACTTGATCACGTCCTTGCTGCGGTCGGTAATACGCATGAAGCCATCGGCATCCAGCGTGGCGATGTCACCGGTGTCGAACCAGCCATCCTCATCCAGCGCGCTTTTTTCGCTGCGGTAGTAGCGCTCGACCGTCCAGGGGCCGCGCACCTTGAGGCTGCCAGAACTGACGCCATCGCACGGCAGCTCACGCCCTTCTTCATCGACGATCTTGAGTTCGATACCGAATTGCAGGCGGCCCTGACGGGTCCAGATGGTGTCGTTGGTCGCTTGCTGACCACGTTCGGCCAGCTTGGGCGTCGGCGTTGCCACCACGCCCAGCGGGCTGGTCTCGGTCATCCCCCAGAGCTGGCAGACCGCGACGCCGTACTTGGTCTGGAAGGTTTCGGCCATCGCCCGCGGCACGGCGGAACCGCCGATCACCAGCCGCGCCAGACTGCCGGAATCCTCACCGCTACGTTCCAGATGGGCGAGGTACATGGTCCAGATGGTCGGCACGCCGCCGGACAGGGTCACGCCCTCGGTCTTGATCAGTTCCTGCAGGCTCGCGCCGTCCATCTTGTCGCATGGCAGCACGAACTTGCAGCCATTGATCGCCGCGGCGAACGGAATGCCCCAGGCAGTACCGTGATAGAGCGACGAGCACGGCATGATGCAATCGAAGGCGGACAGGCCGAACGCACCGGACAGCCCGGCGGCCATCGCATGCAGCACCACCGAGCGGTGGCTGTAGAGCACGCCCTTGGGGTCGCCGGTGGTGCCGGAGGTGTAACAGAGCACCGCGCCGGCGTTCTCGTCGAACTGCGGCCAGTCCAGCGGCTGCTCGGCGGCAATCAGTTGCTCGTAACCCAGCACATCCTGCAGACCGGAACTTGGCTGCGCGGCCAGCTCGATGAAATGGCGGATATTGCCCAACCGCGGCCGCAACCGGGCGACGCAGGCGGCGAAGCTGCTGTCGAACAGCAGCACCTGGCTGCCGGCATGGTTGATGGTGTAGACGATCTGTTCGTCCGACAGCCGCGGGTTGGCGGTATGCAGCACCGCACCGATGCCGGGCACGGCGAAGAACAGCTCGTAATGGCGGTGGGTGTTCCAGGCCAGCGACGACACGCAGTCGCCGGGGCCGATGCCGAGCTTGCCGAGCATGCTGGCGGCCTGCGCCGAACGGGCGGCGAGACAGGCGTAGTCATAACGCCAGAGGGGTTCATCGACCAGCCGCGAGACGATCTCGCGATCACCGTGCGCACGCGCGGCGTGGGTGACGATGCTGCTGATCAGCAGCGGGGCGTTCTGCATCAATCCTGGTTGCATGTTTCCTACCTCTATCTTGTTTTTATTGTGCAAGTGCCGGTCGAGGAAACGGCGTTCTACCGGCACCACTGAAATCATGTATCGATGCGCCGTAAAGCACGCAGGCGCAGCTGGTTCAGGTCAGACCGGCCCTCCGAGGTTGCGGGAGATGACCAGGCGCTGGATGTCGCTGGTGCCTTCGTAGATCTGGCAAACCCGCACATCGCGGTAGATGCGCTCCACCGGAAAGTCGGCCAGATAGCCGTAGCCACCGAGCGTCTGGATCGCCGCGGAACAGACCTTCTCCGCCATCTCCGAGGCAAACAGCTTGGCCATCGAAGCCTCCACCAGTGCTGGCCGGCCGACCTCGCGCAACGCGGCGGCGTGATGCACCATCTGCCGCGCCACGGCGATCTGGGTCGCCATGTCGGCCAGGCGGAACGCCACGGCCTGATGCTCGATGATCGGCTTGCCGAAGGTTTCCCGGTCCCGGGCGTAATCACGCGCCGCCTCGAACGCCGCGCGCGCCATGCCGACCGCCTGGGCGGCGATGCCGATGCGTCCGCCTTCGAGATTGGCCAGGGCAATGCGATAACCCTCGCCCTCCTCGCCCAACCGGTTGGCCACCGGCACGCGCAGGTCCTCGAAGGCGATCTGGCAAGTATCCGACGCGTGCTGGCCGAGTTTGTCCTCCACCCGCACCACCTGATAACCCGGGCTGTCGGTCGGCACGATAAAGGCACTGATACCGCCCTTGCCGGCGTCCGGATCGGTCACCGCGAAGACGATCACCGTGCCGGCATGCTTACCGGAGGTAATGAACTGCTTGGCGCCGTTGAGCACGTAATGATCGCCGTCGCGACGGGCGCGGGTGCGCAGGCTGCTGGCGTCGGAGCCCGCTTGCGGCTCGGTCAGCGCAAAGGCGCCGATCTGCTCACCACGGGCCAACGGAGTGAGGAAGTCACTCTTCTGCTGCTCATTGCCGAAACGCAGAATCGGCACGCATCCCACCGAGTTGTGCACGCTCATGATGGTCGAGCAGGCGCCGTCACCGGCAGCAATCTCTTCGAGCGCCATGGCATAGGCCAGGTAGCCGGTATCGCTGCCGCCCCACTGCTCCGGCACCAGCATGCCGAAGAAGCCGAGCGCGGCCATCTCGCCAATTGCTTCGGCGGGATAGCGATGCTCGCGACTCCACTGTTCGGCGAAAGGCTTCAGCCGCTCCTGGGCAAACTGGCGGGCCATCTCGGCGATCGCGTTTTGATCTTCATTGGGCAGCATGGGTGCCTCCTCAGATCAGTTCGACGGCCATCGCGGTGGCTTCGCCGCCGCCGATGCAGATCGCCGCCACGCCACGGCGCAGGCCGCGCTTGCGCAATGCGGCAAGCAGCGTCACCAGGATTCGCGCACCGGACACACCGATAGGGTGACCGAGCGCACAGGCACCGCCGTTGACGTTGACCTTGGCGTGGTCCAGACCCAGCTCGCGCATGCTGGCCATGGCGACCACGGCGAAGGCTTCGTTGATCTCGAACAGATCCACGTCTCCGGTGGACCAGCCGGTGCGCTCCATCAGCTTGCGGATCGCGCCGATCGGCGCGGTGGTGAACAGATTCGGCGCATCGGCGTAGGCCGCGTGGCCGTGGATCACCGCCTGTGGCTGCAGGCCCCAGCGCTCGGCTTCGGAACGTCGCATCAACAGCAGCGCGGCGGCGCCATCGGAAATCGAGCTGGAGTTGGCCGCAGTCACCGTGCCGCCCTCGCGGAACGCTGGTCTCAGGCTGGGAATCTTTTCCGGCATCGCCTTGGGCGGCTGCTCGTCATCGCGGATCTGCCGCTGCTGTTTGCCCTGAGTGACGTCCAGCGCGACGATCTCATCGGCAAAGTGCCCTTCGGCGATTGCCGCCTGGGCCCGTCGCAGCGATTCCAGCGCGAACGCATCCTGCTCCTCACGGGTGAAGCCGAAGGCGTCGGCGCACTCCTCGGCAAAGGTGCCCATCAGGCGGCCCTTGTCGTAGGCGTCTTCCAGACCATCGAGAAACATGTGGTCGAGCACCCGGCCGTGCCCCATGCGATAGCCGCCACGGGCACGATCGAGCAGATAAGGCGCGTTGCTCATGCTTTCCATGCCGCCGGCGACAACGATTTCCGCGCTGCCGGCGAGCAACTGGTCGTGAGCCATGATTACCGTCTGCATGCCCGAGCCGCACATCTTGTTCACTGTGGTGCAGGTGGTGGCGCGGGTCAGCCCGGCGCCCAGAGCCGCCTGGCGCGCTGGCGCCTGGCCCTGGCCGGCGGGCAGCACACAGCCCATCAGCACGTCCTGCACGTTCTCGGCCGGCAGGCCGCTGCGCTCCACCGCCGCGCGGATGGCGGCAGCGCCGAGCTGCGGTGCCGTCATGCCCAGCAGATCACCCTGGAAACCACCCATGGGCGTACGCGCGCTGCTGACGATTACGATCGGATCATCTTTCATCTCTGCTTCCTTTACTTGGCGGCCATGCGCAAGGCGCCGTCGAGGCGAATCACCTCACCGTTGAGCATGCTGTTCTCGAAGATGTGCCGCACCAGCGCGGCGTATTCGGCCGGATGGCCCAGGCGTGGCGGGAACGGCACGCCGGCGGCCAGCGAGTCACGGATCTCCTGGGTCATGCCGGCCATCATCGGCGTCTCGAATACGCCGGGCGCAATGGTCATCACGCGGATGCCGAAGCGCGCCAGCTCGCGCGCGGCCGGCAGGGTCATGCTCACCACACCGCCTTTGGACGCGGCATAGGCAGCCTGGCCGATCTGCCCGTCGAAGGCGGCAATCGATGCGGTATTGATGATCGCGCCGCGCTCGCCATCGGCGTCTGGCGCGTTCTCGGCCATCGCCTCGGCGGCCAGGCGCAGCATGTTGAAGCTGCCGATCAGGTTGATGCCGACGATGCGGCTGAAAGCGTCGAGGCTGTGCGGACCATTGCGCCCGAGCACCTTTTCGCCACCGGCGACGCCAGCGCAATTGACCAGCCCGTGCAGCCCGCCGAAATGTTCGCGCGCGGTGGCGACGGCATGGCGCGCGGCCTGTTCATCATGAATGTCGGCGGCGACGCCGAGGGCGCTAGGCCCGAGCGCCTGTGCCGTGGCGTTGGCCGCGGCTTCGTCCAGATCGGCGAGCACGACCTTGCCGCCCGCCTCGACCAGCGCCTGCGCCGCCGCAGCGCCAAGGCCGGAGGCGCCGCCAGTAATGAGGAATACCTTGTCGCGAATCTGCATGGCTGTCTCCCGTGCTTGTTGTTATTCGGTGCGAAGCCGGGGTTATCTTTGGACAGCGACACGGGTGCGGCAATGGTCGATGTTCTCAACCTGCCTGACCGTTTTGGCCAATGGCAAAAGGCAATCATGCTGCTATCGCTAAAGGCGTGAGGACAGCTGGAGGGCTTCACGCCCAACAACGCGCTATCAGGCGCGCGCCGGCGCCAGAATCAGGTTGCGGTAGTGCCCGGGATTGATACCTGTCCACTTGCGGAACGCCTTGTAAAACGAACTGACATCGGCAAACCCCAGCCGCTCGGCGATTTCGCCATAGCTGATGGCGGCGTCGGCCAGCCATTCGGTGGCCATTTCCTGGCGCAAGCCGTCCTTGATGGCCTGATAAGGCTGCCCCGCCTCCGCCAGCCGGCGACGCAAGGTCGAGGCCGAGATGCACAGGGTCTGTGCCAGCGTCTCGCTGTCCGGCCAGCGTTCGGCAGGCAGGCTGCGCAGGTGCTGCTTGATGCGGCTGGCCAGGCTGGAATGGTCGCGGTAGCGCACTAGGATGTTCGCCGGGGCCTCGGCGAGAAAGGCACGCAACTCCGCTTCGCTGCGACGGATCGGCAGGTCGAGCACTTCGGCGGCGAAGATGATCCGCGTCGAAGGTCGGCCGAACCGCAGGTTGTCGGAGAACATCACGCGATAATCGTCGGTGTAGTCCGGCTCGGCGCAGCGCAGCTCGACCGCCAGTAGCGGGATGCGCCGCCCTACCAGCCAGCAGGCCAGCCCATGCAGCAGCATCCAGAAGGTGAAATAGCAGAAGGCGCGAGCCGGCTCGGCGTTACGCTCGCGCAGCACCACTTCGGCCAGGCTCTGGCTGCGGATCAGCTTGCCACGCAGGTTCTCCAGCCCCAGGCCGAGAAACTCCAACGCGTGAACAAGCGCTTTCTCCAGAGTGGGCTGCTGCAGGCAGCTGCGACTGAGAAAGACGAAGCTGCCCGAGCGCAGCCGGCGCGGATCCATGCCGAAGAATTCATCATCGAAATGCCGCGCCAGGCGCAGCCAGAGTTGCGAGTAGTCGCGCACGTCCATGCGGCCGTCGGGATCTTGCAGGCAAGCGGGGTCGAGGCCGATTTTCTCCAGCAGATGCTCGCCGCTCAGCCGCGGCCCGACGAAACCGAGCAGTGCCTCGGCCACCAAACGGACGCTGATGCTGTCCCGGCTGGCACTGGCCGTGCCGACCGCTGCGTCTGCTGTCGTTTGCGCCTCGATGATCATGCCGCGCGGATTCCTGCCTGTTGTCGATGCTGCATGATCGACCAGGCACGGTCGTGCTGTCAGCCCTTGCGTCACATCCAGCCGAGCGTCAGTCCCATCACGATCAGATAGCGTGCGGTCTTGGCCAACGTGACGATCAGCAGAAAGCTCCATAACGGCTCGCGCATGACACCCGCGACCAGCGTAAGCGGATCACCGATGATCGGCACCCAGCTGAGCAGCAAGGTCCAGCGACCGTAGCGGTGGTAGCTGTGCTGTGCCTTGGCCAGCTGACGCTCGTTGACCGGAAACCAGCGCTTGTGGCGAAAGTGCTCGACGTAACGACCGAGCAACCAGTTCACCAGCGAGCCCAGCACATTGCCCAGGCTGGCCACGGCAACCAACGCCCAGACCGTATACCGCTCCGAAAGGAGAAGACCGGCGAGTACCGCCTCGGACTGCATGGGTAGTAGCGTGGCAGCACCGAACGCCGCAAGAAAAAGGCCGAGATAGCCGGAAAACGACACCATCGATATGCAACCGTAACCCGTGCTGACTGACGGCACGCAGTATGCGGGAAAAGGCGCCGCTCCGAGGGGCATTGTCGACGGGATCATGCCTGGACAAGCATCGGGGATTTCCAGGCACATCGTTCAACTGTAACGAATCGATTAGGTGGCGGTTGGATGAGCAGTCTCCGCACACGCTGCCCGCAACCTCCGCGCGAGTGAGCATCGCAGCCAAACTCAACCGCTACGCCGTATGGCCACTACATTTCGTGAATACGGCTCACCTGGCGGGCCAGTCGCATGGTTTCGTGCTCCTCAAGCTGCAACAAATCCTCGGCCAGGTTGCGGGCACCATCGATCTCGGCACGGCGGGCCAGGGAGCGGTAGAGATCGATCACCTGGTTGTGAATGGTGAAGATATCCAGCGAGATCTCCTCCACCGTCATGGTGTCGTAAGCCTTGCAGGCCTGATTGCGCAACACCGGATTGCGCGTCAGGTAGTCGTAGATCCAGGTGTGCAATGCCTTCGGGTCGGCATGTTTCTCGATCTTGTCGACCGTTTCTGCCAGGGCTCGCTCGTGGTCGGCAATATAGACCAGCAGCCATTTGGCTCGGGTCTCCTCGTGCTTGTCGGAACAGCGCGCCATGCAACGCGCCAGCATGGCATGGGTGTCGCGTGTCCAGTCGATCAGGTCTTCGAATCGCTCGATCTTCATCGCCAAAATCTCCGCTGGTAGGACGGCAAACAGCACGGCACAGCCTGTCTCACCGGTGCCTGATTCTGTCCGCTTGTCAGGTCCGGTTCCATGACGCTGATTAAGAGATTAGTCCACCCTGCTGCGCCACGGCCGCTCACACCGCGCAACCTTGCTACAGATCATTGCTGACCGGAAAAAGACGGTCGAGGATGGACGTGGATTCGCAAACCATGTGCCATCGCCCCGCCGGCGGCTTGGCCAGCACCAGGAAGCACGCTCATGTACCACGTCGTGTTGCGCGGGGCTCTGTTGATGCTTCTGGGGCTACTGGCCAGCGCTCCTGTCTTCGCCGACGCAACGGTGCTTGAGGTGTTCGTCCGCGACGGCTGCCCGCACTGCAGCGCAGCCAAGGTCTATCTCGCGGAGCTGTCCACGCAGCATCCGGAGCTGGAGATTCGCCTGCGGGAAGTCGATCACGATCCTGCCGCGCGCGCCGATCTGCTACACCTGTCCCGTGAAGCCGGCGCCTGGCCCCCGGCAGTGCCGACGTTCGTCATCGGTGATCAGTTGCTGGTGGGCTTTGACGACGCCACGCACAGCGGCGCCAGGCTGCTCGCCTTGATCGAGCAACGCGTCCAGCGCCCGGGCACGGTTGAATCCACGCTATTCGGCACGCTCAGCCTTGAGCGTCTTGGGTTGCCTGCATTCACCCTTGCCCTCGGTCTGCTGGATGGTTTCAACCCCTGCGCGATGTGGGTACTGCTGTTTCTGCTGTCGCTACTGGTTCGTCTGCAGGATCGAAGGCGTATGGCTGCAATCGCGGGAACCTTCGTGCTGATCAGCGGCGCGGTGTACTACCTGTTCATGGCGGCCTGGCTGAACCTGTTTCTGTTCGTTGGCGTATCGCCGCTAGTCGTCACCGGACTGGCGCTGTTGGCGATGCTGATCGGCTTCATCAACCTGCGCGACGGGCTGCGCCCAGAAAGCGGCTTCACGCTTTCGATACCCGCCAGCGCCAAGCCGGGGCTGTATGCGCGCGTACGCCGCATCCTGCAAACCCGGAGCCTGTTGCCCGCTCTCGGCAGCGTTGCGCTGCTGGCCGTCGTGGTCAATTTCGTCGAGCTGCTGTGTACCGCCGGCCTGCCGGCGATCTACACCGCAGTCCTGGCCCAGCAGCAGTTGAGCGCACTGGCCCACCACGCCTATCTGGGTCTCTACATCATTGGCTATATCGCCGACGACGCACTGATGGTCGCCATCGCCGTACTCGCGCTGAGCAGCCGCAAGCTTACGCAAGGTTCTGGCGCCACGCTGAAGCTCATCAGCGGCGCGGTGATGCTCGCCTTGGGCATCGTCATGCTGCTAAAGCCGCAATGGCTGCAATAGCAGATTGCCAGGGGTGACCTATGCTGGAACCGAGGGCCGCTGCCATGCAGCAAGGGAGAGGCAAATGAGAGCATTCCGCCAGTGCATCACCGCCCTGCTGTTAGCGCCACTTCTGCTTTTAGGCGGCTTCGCGCAAGCATCCACCGCCGATCACACCCTCTTCGAGGCATTGCAGGGTCCGTTCGCCAGCGGCGAAGAGGTCACACGGGCGTGCCTGAGTTGTCATAGCAAGGCCGCCAGCCAGATCATGGCGACACGGCATTGGACCTGGGATTACCTCAACCCGGATACCGGCCAGCGCCTGGGCAAGAAGACCATGCTCAATGGCTTCTGCATCGGCGACCGCTCGAACGAGGCGTTCTGCCAGTCGTGCCACATTGGTTACGGCTGGAAAGATGCCAGTTTCGACTTCACCGACGAGAGCAAGGTTGACTGCCTCGCCTGTCACAACACCGGCAACTACCTGAAGCTTGCAGGTCTCGCCGGCCATCCACCGCTGGTGCGTAGCGAAACCGCACCCGGCTCAGGCAAGTTCGTCGAGCCCGTGGACCTGGCCGCGGTGGCGCGTCAGGTCGGCGCCACCAGCCGGCGCACCTGCGGCACTTGCCATTACTACGGCGGCGGTGGCGACGGCGTTAAGCACGGCGATCTCGATTCGTCACTCAATTCGCCGTCACCTGAGCTGGACGTACACATGGCCGTCGATGGACTCGACTTCGCCTGCTCAACCTGCCATGTCGCCGAAGAGCACCGGATTGCCGGCAGTCGCATCAACGTGACTGCCAGCGACCCGCACAGCGCAGCCACCCGAGGTCAGCGTAGCGAGCGCAACCGCTCGACGTGCCAGTCCTGCCATGGCGACAAACCGCATCAGGGGAATCTGCTGCACGCCGGACGCCTGAATGATCACACCAGCGTGCTGGCTTGCCAGAGTTGCCATATTCCGACCTTCGCCCGTGGTGGTGTGCCTACCAAGATGGCCTGGGACTGGTCCAGCGCCGGGAAGGTGGGTGCCGACGGCAAGCCATACCAGACACGCAACGAACGTGGTCAGGTTCTGTACGACAGCCGCAAGGGCAGCTTCATCCTCGGCGAGGACGTAGTGCCGGACTATGTCTGGTTTAACGGCCGGGTTACTTACGTGCAACCCGACACGGTCATCGACCCGACCAGCCGCGTCCCGATCAACCGCTTTCACGGTGTGCCGGGAGCTGCCGATGCGCGAATCTGGCCGGTAAAAACCTTCCATGGCCGCCAGCCATACGACACCGAGCACTTGACGTTACTGGTGCCGCATACCGCGCTGCCGGACGATACGGCGTTCTGGTACAACTTCGACTGGGCCAAGGCGCTGCAGGCAGGTGCCGACGCCTCCGGCGCGCCCTATAGCGGCAAGTTCGACTTCGTTGACACCTCGATGCTGTGGCCCATCACCCATATGGTTGCGCCGAAGGAACAGGCAATCGATTGCGCGCAGTGCCATACCCGGCAGCAAAGCCGACTCGCTGGCGTGCCCGGTATCTGGTTGACCGGCAACCATCACAGCCCCTTGCTCGATCGCATCGGCTTTGGCCTGGCTGGAGTGGCCCTGCTGGGCGTCTTCGTGCATGCCGCCTTGCGCGTTTTCTCGCGCCGCAGAAGGAGTCAATGACATGCGCGAGCGCCTGTACCTGTTCACCCGTTTCGAACGCTTCTGGCATTGGTCGCAGGCCGCGCTGATCATCACCCTGTTGGTCAGCGGGTTCGCCGCCCATGGCAGCCACGCACTAGTGGATTTCCGCAGCGCGGTCGAAATCCACGAGGTATCCGCTTGGCTGCTGATGCTGTTGTGGGTATTCGGCATCTTCTGGCATTTCACCACCGGTCAGTGGCGCCAATACACGCCTACCCTGAGCAACATCGACCGCATGTTGCGCTACTACGTCCACGGAATATTCATCGGCGCGCCACACCCTTACAAAATCACCGTGGAGCGCAAGCACAACCCTCTGCAGCGCCTGTCGTATCTGTTCGTCAAGGTGATGATCGGCCCGTTGCTATGGCTGACAGGGCTGCTCTATCTCTTCTGGGAGCGGGCACAGGGTCTGCTCTCGCCCTGGATTGATCTGCAACAGGTCGCGCTGCTGCATACGGCAGGCGCGTTCATGATGCTGATCTTCCTCATCGTGCATGTATACCTGGCGACAACCGGGCGGACACCGCTCGAGCACGTCAGGGCAATGCTCACTGGCTGGGAAGAAAAGCACTGAAACGGCCGCACAGGCTCATATACCCCCATAGGTATATGATGAGCGGGTTTCCTATATTCACCCTTGCCGGAGCTTCAGATGAAATCATCATTGATCGCCCTGTCCCTCAGCCTGATGGCTATCGCAGCGCATGCAGTCGAACTCGAGGTGACCCCACAGGATGCCTACGCTCGCGCCCAGCAGGAGGGTGCTGATGTGCTCTTCGTCGACGTGCGCGACCCGGTGGAAATCATGTTCGTGGGTTTTACCGACGCCGTGGATGTCAATGTCCCGTATCTGCTCGTCGATCGTGACGCCTGGAACGATGAGCGCGGCGCCTTCCAGACCAACCGCAATCCGCAGTTCCTCGACCAGGTCCGTGCCGAGCTCGACAAGCGTGGCCTGAGCACCGACACCGAGATCATCACCATGTGCCGCTCGGGCAGCGAGCGTGGCAAGCCCAGTGCGGATTTCCTGCGCGAAAATGGCTTTCCCAACGCGCGGTATGTCGTCGATGGCTTCCAGGGCGCAGCCATCAAGGAAGGACCGCAAGCAGGCTTTCGCCTGCAGAACGGCTGGCAGAATGCCGGGCTGCCCTGGAGCCCGAAGATGAACCCGGAAAAGATCTATCGCACCGATCGCAAGTGACATCGACGGAACACGCGGCGCTGCACGTCAGCGCCGCGCCGTCAGCCGAATACCGTCACCGTTTGCCGGCTCAGGGCGATCAGTTCGCCAGCTGGCGTCCATAGCGCAGCCGCACAGTGTCCATAACCGTCGCGTGCGTGCTCGATCACGGCGCGATACATGCACCAGTCGTGGCTGTCGAGATCGGGCATCGGCTGAATGAACTCGATGGTCCAGGTCAGCGAGCTGCCAGGAGCGAAGCTTTTCAGATGCGGCAACACGGCGGGCGGCCAGGCGTCGACCAGCGCCAGCAGATGCGCCTCGGTAATCGGTTCACGCGGCAGCTCGCCCCGCTGGCGCACCCAGCCGCCCATTTCGCGAGAGGTATTACCGGTGAACGGCAGCCCGCCAATACCCCAGCGCATCGACACGTAGCGGGTAAATTCCGGCGTTACACCGGCTACATAGGGCAGCTCCTGGCAGGCCTCGACGGGAGGCATGGCCGGCGCCGGCTCTGCCGCAACATCCACCACCGAACTGCGTGGCGCGCCGAAGCTGCCCTGAACGATGGTGACCACCTGTCCGTCCTGCATCACCCGGCCGAGCATCTGGCTGACGGCCTTGCCTTCGCGCAGCACCTCGGCCTCGAAACTCGCCGGCGCATCCAGCGCCAACGGGCCGACGAAGGTAATGGCCAGCGAGCGCAGCGGGCGACCCTCCGGCACCTTGGCCCGCATGCTTTCGAACACAAGCGCGGCGACCAGCCCACCGAAACCTGCACGCCCCTGTCCCCAACTGGCCGGCACCACCACGCTGCCGGGGTTGTCACGTACCGCCTGCAGCAGCTCGCAAAGCTCCATACCCACCTCGTTATCGTTCGTTATGCGAGCGATGTTAAAGGCCCGCCCTTGGCGACGCGAACCACTCTGGCAGAAGCAGCCGGATGAAATGCCGAATCATCCATGTCGGTAATGGGTAATCAGGACCGCCCAGCCCGCTTCGGAAGACGCCACGGCAGTGCTCGGCGAAGCTGACGCAAGCTATGCGCCAGCTCATCCGTGGCCCCGGGCTGCTGGGCGTAGCGCTGCGCCTCATAAAGCCTGACGAACGCGCGGATGGCCGGCGCCTGTCCGGGCAGCATGGTCGCGGCACGCTCGGCGAAGCTGCGCGCACCCTCGCCTTTGTAACGATGGACGCCGTGGCGCGCCAACAGCCGCTCGAAGCGTCCGAACAGGCGCTGCTGAAGGTCCGTTTCACGACGCCAGGGCTTGAAGAGGAACAGTGCCAGCACAGCAGTGAGCAGGGCCAGAACCGCAACAAGGCCAAGACCGAGCGCCTGAGCATCTAGTTTGCCTAACCAACGCTGCAACACCTGCGTTTGTTGCTCGCCCTGGTAATTGAGTACCCAGCGTTGCCAGCCATAGTTGAGGCTGTCCCAGCGCAACCTCAGGGCATTCACCCAGCCGATATCCCGATAGCGCAGCAGCGACATCGGCTGGTCGGCAAGAAAGCTTCGCTCACGCGCCAGCGCCTGTTCCAGACCCTGCTCCACCCGTTCAGGCGCGACCTGAAAGGTCGGATCGACGCTGACCCAGCCGCGCTCGGCCAGCCAGTACTCGACCCAGGCATGGGCGTCGAACTGATGCACCGAAAGATAGTTGCCAGCCGGATTGACCTCACCGCCCTGATAACCCGCGACCACTCGTGCCGGAATACCCGCCGCGCGTAGCACGAAAGTCATCGCCCCCGCGTAGTGCGCACAGAAACCGCTGCGCGTCTCGAACAGGAAATCGTCGACGATGTCGTCACCCACCGGCGGCGGTTCCAACGTGTAGTGGTAGGGCTGACGGTTGAAGTGCTTGAGCAGCGCATCGACCATCGCCTGTGGCTCTTGTGCGGTGCGCCGCAGCTCCATGGCCCAGGCGCGCGCGCGTGAATTGCCCCGTTCTGGCAGTTGCAGCGACCGGCCAAGGCTCTCCGGCGCACGGACCGCTTCGCGGCGCGCATCCAGCCAGGAGGTGACCTGGTACATCAGCGGCTGGTTGACCGGCTGCCGGCGCTGCAGATGGAAATCGGTCATCAGCTGTGCCTGGCCTGGCGCCACCTGAGCGACATCCAGAGCAAACAGCCAGGGCTGCCCGCTCGGCTGCATGACGACGTTGTAGCGAAGCGGCTCGCCGACTGCCTGCCATTCCGGCTCCTGCGGCAGATGAGAGGCATAGGACTGCGACCAGCGCCGGCCATCGAAGCGCTCGAAGGTCACCGCGCGCCAATAGAGTTGATCGCGAGGAGGAATGTCGCCGTCGAAGCTGACACGAAAAGCCAGCTCCGGGGAGCGTCCCAGCCGAGCGATATCACCGGGCGCCATGTGATCGGCCAAGCCCGTGGTGCCACGATCACCAGCCTGCGGCAACGACCACAGCGGCGGCAGACGGGGAAAGAAGAGGAACAACACCAGCATCAGCGGAACGGCCTGCAGCAATAGGGAACCGGCCAGCCGCACCGTTGGCCATGGCCTCGTCACCAGACTGCTCTGCTGCAAGCCGATCATCGCCGCCAGCAGCGCGGTGACCGGCAACAGGCTATACAGCCCGGCGAGCAGGCTGTCCTCGAACAGGTAGCTGGTTACCACCGCAAAGAAGCCCAGGAAGATCAGCACCAGCGCATCGCGGCGGGAACTCATCTCCACCAGTTTCAGGATGAACGCGGCGATCAGCAGCACCACCCCGGCTTCCAGTCCGACCAGGCTGCCGCGGGAGAAATAAACGCCGAAGCCAGCGCCTATCATCAGCAGCGCCTTGAGCCAGCTGCGCGGATAGCGTGCACGCATGCGGAAGATCTGGATCCGCCAGGCCGCGCAGCCAAGCCACAGGCCGATGATCCACAACGGCAGATGAGTGAGATGCGGCAGGATCACCAGCACCTGCGCGACCAGCAGCCAGATCAGGCTGTTGCGGGGAATGCCCGGCTTGACGCTCATGCGCTGCCCTCCTCGCCAAGCCCATGCAGTGCCAGGGCACGCAGACAGGCATCCCGATGCGCCTGTCCACCGTCGGGTCCGATTACCCCGGCCGGTAGCCGCAGCGCGAACGGCTGCTGCTGTTCACTCAGTTCGACAACCCAGTGGCAGAGCATCGACAAACGCCGCTCGGGATCGCCTTCAAGCGTATCGAAGTCGAGCAGCGGATCGTTGCCGAGCAGGCTGGCGAAATCCTTCACCAGCAGGCCCTGGCCGCGGGAATAGGCCTTCCAGTGCAAGCGTCGGCGCGCATCGCCCGGCTGCCAGACACGCAGCCCCTGATAGTCATCGACGCCGGCACCCCGCGCCAGGACGCCTTCATCTTCGGTTTCGGGTGCGCCCTGGCCCGGAGGGCGTTCGGCCACCGACGGCTGTGGATAGACCAGCGCCGCCAGCTCCAGATCGATCCAGCTCCAGGCCACCAGCAAGCCGAGCGGGAATCGGCTCTCCACCCGCACCCGACCGGGCCGCAACCAGCCGCGACGTTCGGTTGGCAGGCTCAGCTCGACTTCGACGGTACCGCCCGCCGGAACATCGACCAACCGCAACCCACTGGTCGGCCAGCCGAGCGCCACCGCCTGATAGGCACGCCCTGCGCTTTCCAGGCGGACACGCAGCAGCGCCTGTTCGCCAACGAACGCCGCCGTTGTGCCACCCGCCTGCAGCAGCAGCCCCGCCAGATTGCGCCAGGTGTGCAGGATGGTGACCAGATAGAGCGAACCAAGCAGAAAGGTCAGCCCGTAGGCCAGGCTGTTCTGGTAGTTGATGGCGGTGAGCAGCATCAGTAGCAGGGCGACGATGAATGCCAGCCCGACCGCCGTCGGCATGATGAAGATGCGCCGCTGATTCAACCGCACGCTGGGTGCTGGCGGTATCCGGCGCAGCAGCCAGCGGTCACGGAAACGCGGCAGTATCCTCATAGTGAAGGCTCGCCGAAACGAGCAGGCGCACGTCTCACAGCGCTGGCACCTCGCGCAGCAACCACTGCACCAGCGCACCGCCACCATGACCGGTGGCATCGGCGCGTTCACGCAGGCGATGCCCGACCACGGTCGGCAGCACCGCCTGCACATCTTCCGGAATCACATAATCGCGGCCATCAAGAAACGCCCAGGCCCGCGCCGCAGCGAGCAGCGCCAGACTGCCGCGTGGTGACAATCCCCAGGCGAACTGCGGTTGGGTACGCGTGGCTTCCACCAGGCGCAGCACGTAGTCGACCAGGGCGTCGCTGGCACGCACCTGGCTAACCGCGTCCTGGATGGCGCGCAGCTCGTCATGCTCAAGCAGCGGCTCCAGGCGCAGCAGCAGATCCCGCCGGGATTCGCCGAGCAGCAGCGCCTTTTCCGCAGCCTTGGCCGGATAACCCAGCGAAACGCGCATGAGAAAGCGGTCCAGCTGCGATTCAGGCAGCGCGAAGGTGCCACCCGAACTCACGGGGTTCTGCGTGGCGATGACGAAAAACGGCTCGGGTAGCGGGCGCGTTGCCCCTTCGATGGTGACCTGGCCCTCCTCCATCGCCTCGAGCAGTGCGCTCTGGCTCTTCGGCGTGGCACGGTTGATCTCATCGGCCAGCACCAACTCGGCGAAGATCGGTCCGGGATGAAAGACGAACTGCCCGCTGTCCTTGTCGAACACGGACGTACCCAGAATGTCACCGGGCAGCAGATCGGAAGTGAACTGAATGCGCTGAAACTCCAGCCCCAGCACCTTCGCCAGCGTATGGCTCAAGGTGGTCTTGCCCATACCGGGCATGTCCTCGACCAGCAGGTGACCACGGGCCAGCAGGCAGGTCAGGGCCAGCCGGACCTGCGCTTCCTTGCCGAGCAAAACTTCATTGACTGCTCGCAGGCAGGCGTCCAATCGGGTGCGCATCAAAACCTCCTCTGTTCGTCGTCCCGATGCTACTGGTCAGCCGCAGCCAGGCAAAGCACAGGAAACGCCCGGTGACGAGTTTGTGACCCGGGCCTTGATCCAGCACCATGCGCAGCATGGCAGCCCGGCTTAGGCTGAGCAGATCAAAGGTCAACAGGAGGACCCGATGTCCACACCCGCTTCACGTTGCTGGCATGCGCAACACGCCGAGCAGACGCTCCAACAGCTGGACACCTCGCCTGCCGGACTGACCACCGAGCAAGTGCAGCAGCGCCTCGAGACCTTCGGCCCCAACCGTTTGCCACGGCGGCGCCGCAACGGGCCGCTTATGCGGTTCCTGCTGCAATTTCACAACCTGCTGATCTACGTTCTGCTGCTCTCGGCGCTGGTCACCGTTGCCCTGGGTGAATGGCTGGATAGTGCGGTGATCTTCGGGGTGGTGGTTATCAACGCTATCGTCGGCTTCATCCAGGAGGGCAAGGCGGAACAGGCGATGCGTGCCATCCAGCGCATGCTCACGCTCGACAGCAAGGTGCGCCGCGGCGGGCGGACGCTCAACGTTCCGGCCGAACAACTGGTGCCTGGCGATATGGTGCTGCTGGAAGCCGGCGACCGGGTACCGGCGGACATGCGCCTGCTCGAATGCCGCGATCTGCGCATCGAGGAAGCGGCCCTTACCGGTGAGTCGCTGCCGACCGGCAAGCAGGTGGAGCCCGTGGCTCGCGATGCCAGCATCGGTGATCGTTACAGCATGGCGTACTCAGGCACCCTGGTCAGTGCCGGTAGCGGCACCGGGGTGGTGGTGGCGACTGCGGGCAAAACCGAGCTGGGGCAGATCAGTCATATGCTCGGCGAGGTCGTCAGCCTGCAGACACCGCTGCTCGGCGATATGGCGCGCTTCGCCCGGGTGCTCACCTTCATCATTCTGGCGCTGGCGCTAGGCACCTACCTGTTTGGCGTCGGTTTGCGCGGCTATTCATCCGACGAGATGCTGCTGGCGGCGGTCGGTCTGGCGGTTGCAGCCATACCCGAAGGGCTACCGGCGGTCCTCACCATCACCCTTGCGCTTGGTGTGCAGCGCATGGCCCGGCGGCGCGCCATCATCCGCCGCCTGCCCGCCGTGGAGAGCCTGGGTGCGGTGACGGTGATCTGCTCCGACAAGACCGGCACCCTGACGCGCAACGAAATGACCGTGCAGCTGGTGGTCACCGCGGCAAACCGTTATCAGATCGAAGGCGTCGGCTACGCACCAACCGGCGAGGTTCGCGGCGAGAATGGTCAGCCCTGCGCAATCGACCAGCCCAGTGATCTGCACGCGCTGGGTCGCGCCGGCCTGCTGTGCAACAGCGCCAGCCTGCTGCATGACGGCTCGCAATGGAGCATCACCGGCGACCCCACCGAGGCCGCCCTGTTGACCCTCGCAGGCAAGCTGGGGATGACTGCGACCCACGAGCTAGCCCACACCCCACGTGTCGACAGCATCCCGTTCAGCTCGGAACGGCGCAGCATGTCCAGCCTGCACCACGACCATTCCGGCCACGGCCTGATCTACATGATCGGCGCTCCGGAACGGCTGCTGGAGGTGTGCAACCAGCAATTGGTCGATGGCAGCGCCGAACCTCTGAACCCTTCCTACTGGCATACCGTGCTTTCCGAGGGCGCCGCTCAGGGCCTGCGCATGCTCGGCCTGGCCGTGCGCGCGCTCGGCGCGCCGCACCATGAACTGAACTATGCGGACCTGGAGGGTGATTTCGTCCTGCTCGGCCTGGTCGGCATGCTCGATCCGCCGCGTGAGGAAGCCATCGCCGCCATCGCCGAATGCCGTCAGGCAGGTATTGCGGTGAAGATGATCACTGGCGACCACGCCGAAACCGCTGCGGCAATCGCGCGGCGTCTCGGTCTGGGCAGCAGCGCGCCGATCACCGGAGCCGAACTCGACAGGCTCAGCGACGCCGAGCTCGACGCGCGCCTGGGCGATACGACGGTCTTCGCTCGCACCAGCCCGGCGCACAAGCTGCGCCTGGTGCAACGCCTGCAGGCCGGTGGCGCTCGCGTCGCGATGACCGGCGATGGCGTCAATGATGCGCCGGCGCTCAAGCGTGCCGACATCGGCGTGGCCATGGGTATCAAGGGCACCGAGGTGGCCAAGGAAGCCGCGCAGATGGTCCTTGCCGATGACAATTTCGCCACCATCGCCAATGCCGTCGAGGAGGGCCGCACGGTCTATGACAACCTGAAGAAATCGATCCTGTTCATCCTGCCCACCAACGGTGGCGAGGCGTTGGTGCTGCTGGTTGCCATTGCTCTGGGGCTGACGCTGCCGATCACCCCGCTACAGATTCTCTGGGTCAACATGATCACCGCCGTAACCCTTGCCCTGGCGCTGGCCTTCGAGCCCGGCGAGGCCGACATCATGCGGCGGCCGCCGCGGAACCCGAACGCGGCGCTGTTGAGCACGCAACTGATGTGGCGAGTGCTGCTGGTGGCGGCGCTGATGACCGCGGCCTGTATCGGTGTCTTCGTCTATGCACAACAGCTGGGCTGGAGCATGGAACTCAGTCGCACCCTGGCGGTGAACACACTGGTCGCCTGCGAGATCGCCTATCTGTTCAGCAGTCGGCAGATCAATGCGCCGGCCCGCTTCGGCCTGCGTGACAACCCAATGGTCTGGGGGATGATAGTCCTGCTGAGCGTCCTGCAACTCGCCTTTACCCACTGGGCGCCGTTGCAGCGCCTATTCGCTACCCAATCGCTGGACGTGGTTGGCTGGGGGATCTGCCTGCTCGCCGGAGCCGCGTTACTGGTGGTGGTCGAGATGGAGAAGTGGTTGCGGCGACGCGCCGGCTGGCCACTCTGATCCAAACGCCGCGAAGGGACCAGCCCGCCCGGGGGCAGGCTGGTTGTTGGAGTACCGCTTTTAACGCCCGGCCCGTGACTCGCGCAGATAGAAGCGGGCCTTCTGCGCTTTCTGGGCACAGCCACGAAACGCCTCGAACTGCTGCTGGGTCTTGGCCCCGGTCAGCAAGGCCAGCGCCTTGGAATAGCTCACGGTTCCGGCAAAGCCTTCGGCTTCCGCCAGGCTTTGCTCCTTCCACGCCGCATCCAGCTCCGCCGCGCAACTGTCACGGTATGCGGTCTTGCCGGCACAGCCGGCCAACAGCACAACCAGCAAAGGTAAACTCAGCCAGGTTTTCATCGCATCATCCCTCGTGTGCCATTTCAGGAATTAAAGGCGCTCTTGCGCCTTCCGGTTACGCAAATACTCGACCACCGATCGCTGGTCGCCAGCGAACTCGATCCGCCCGGCCTTGCTTTCGCGCTGGTAGGCATACATCGGATCGTAGTACTCGCCGAGCAATGCCTCGATCCACCCCCGGTGCAGATCGACCGTGCCGCTGCGTGTCTGCTCCGCAAGTGCCTGATCCATTAGCAATGCCAGGCGCTGATAACGCTCGCCGCCGAGTCGCTTGTTGATATTGACCAGACTTTGCTGCAGACGCTCGGCGAAAGCAGCGAAACCGTTCTCACCCTGCTCGGCAATGAACTCCGCGCACAGGTCGATCACGTAATCCTTGAGGATCCGCTCGACGCGCCCTTCCAGGCTGTCTTCGAGCCAGATCAGGGGAAACTCCTGCATGCCATTGAACAGTGGTAGCGGAATCGAACAGCGGCCAACCAGACGCGCCTCGTCTTCGACCACAAACGTCTTGATGCCGGCGGCGCGCATCTTCAGCAGGCGGATCGCCAGAGCATTCTCGAAATCGATCTGCGCCGGCTGCGGCGTGGCACGCTTGCCGAAACTGGAACCGCGGTGATTGGCCAAGCCTTCCAGGTCCAGGCTGTTGTCTAGCTGCGCCAGGACCTCGGTCTTGCCGGTACCGGTCATGCCACCCACCAGCACGAAGTCGCACTGCTCGACAGCCTGGTCGATGGTGCCGAGCAGGAAATGGCGCATCGCCTTGTAGCCGCCGACGACACGCGGGTATTCGACACCCATTTCGTCCTTCAGCCACTGCTGGACGATCTGCGAACGCAGCCCACCGCGGAAGCAATACAGGTAGCCATTCGGATGGGCGCGAGCGAAGTCGGCCCAGGCCTGCAGGCGCTCGGCCTTGACCTTGCCGGAAACCAGTTGCTGGCCGAGTTCGATGGCCGCCTTCTGGCCGTGCTGCTTGTAGCAGGTGCCGACCTTCTGTCGCTCGATGTCGTTCATCAGCGGCAGGTTGACCACACCGGGAAAGGCGCCCTTGGCGAATTCCACCGGGGCGCGGGCATCCATCATCGGGACGTCATTGAGGAACAGCTGGCGGAAATCTTCGGTATCGCTGCGCATCAATGGACCTCGACCGCATGGCCGCGCGCTTCGACGAGCTGGCCGATGGGCTGCAGGTTCAGGCCGAGTTCGGCACAGACTGCGAGGAACTCCGCCTCGCCTTCCGGTGCCACGGCCACCAGCAATCCGCCACTGGTCTGCGGATCGCAGAGCAACTGCTTGTGACGCTCGTCGAGCGCGGCGATGCGCTCGCCGTAGCTGTCGAAATTGCGCTGGGTACCGCCAGGCACGCAGCCCTGCTCCAAGTAGTACTCGATGCCCGGCAAGCGCGGTACGCGCGCATAGTCGATCTCAGCAGTCAGCCCGCTGCCATCGGCCATTTCCACCAGGTGACCGAGCAGACCGAAGCCCGTGACATCGGTCATGGCGCGAACACCCTCGAGCTTGCCGAAGCGGCTGCCCGGCGTATTCAGCGTGCACATCCAGTCCCGCGCCAGCCCGACATCTTCGGCGCGCAGCTTGGCCTTCTTCTCGGCGGTGGTGAGGATGCCAATGCCCAATGGCTTGGTCAGGTACAGCCTGCAGCCGGGGGTGGCGGTGTCGTTGCGCTTCATCTGCTGCTTGTTCACCAGACCGGTGACCGCCAGGCCGAAGATCGGTTCGGGCGCATCGATCGAATGCCCGCCAGCCAGCGGAATACCCGCCGCATCGCAGACGGCACGGCCACCGGCGATGACCTCACGGGCAACTTCCGGCGGCAGCACGTTGACCGGCCAGCCAAGGATCGCGATAGCCATCAGCGGATCACCGCCCATGGCGTAGATGTCGCTGATCGCGTTGGTCGCCGCGATCCGGCCGAAATCGAAGGGGTCGTCGACGATGGGCATGAAGAAGTCGGTGGTCGAGACCACACCGCGCTCCTCGTCGATGCCATATACCGCTGCGTCATCGCGCGAGGCATTGCCGACCCACAGGCGCGGGTCGAGATTCTGCGCTCCGCTGCCGGCAAGAATCACGTCCAGCACCTTGGGCGATATCTTGCAGCCGCAGCCGGCGCCGTGACTGTACTGGGTGAGGCGGATCGGTTCGCTCATCGGGCTCTCTCGTGGCACAAGCACAAACGGGCGGCGATTGTAGCAAAGGCCGCCCGTCATTCGCCGATTGACGCAGACTCCCACCAGTCTTAACGGTACCGGGACGGATCAGCCCTTGCAGGCTCGCCGGCCAGGCATGAAGCTATCGCAAGTGCCACAGGGAGAACCGCATGAGTAAGAAAGTTGCACTGGTACTGGGATCGGGCGGCGCACGGGGCTATGCGCACATCGGCGTGATCGAAGAGCTGGAAGCGCGCGGCTATGAAATTGCCTGCATCGCCGGCTGCTCCATGGGCGCCGTGGTCGGCGGCATCTACGCGGCGGGCAAACTCGACGAGTATCGCAACTGGATCGAGAGCCTGGATTACCTGGACCTGCTGCGGCTGGTTGACCCGAGCTTCAGCCTCGGTGCGATACGCGGGGAAAAGGTTTTCGGTCGTATCCGCGACATGGTCGGCAAGATCCGCATCGAGGATCTGCCGATTCCGTTCACTGCGGTTGCCACGGACCTGACCAACCAGCAGGAAATCTGGTTTCAGGAAGGCAGCCTGGAACTGGCCATGCGCGCTTCCGCGGCCATTCCCAGCCTGTTCACGCCCGTGATGCAAGGCAATCGCATGCTGGTCGACGGCGGTCTGCTCAACCCCCTGCCAATCGTTCCGGTGGTGTCGGCACACTGCGACATGATCATCGCGGTCAACCTCAACGCCAACAACCATAAGCAGTATCCACTGCCTGAGGTGGTGCGCCCAGGGCGCTTCGATTCACTGGTCAACTCGATCAGTTCGCACATCCCGTTCTGGCGCAAGGACGAAGCTGAACTGGCCGGTGAGCTCGACGACCTTCGTGCCGGCGAACTGCTGCGCGGCGATCAACCGCCTGCAGCGCCGACCAGCCAGAGCGCACCGAAGTCTGCCGAAGGCGCGACGGTGATCGACGTCACCGGCCCGGCATCGCTGCTGGAGCTGATCAACCAGAGCTTCGACGTCATGCAGTCGTCACTGGCGCAATACAAGATCGCCGGCTACCCGCCAAACGTGCTGGTCAACATTCCCAAGCGGGCCTGCCGCTTCTACGAGTTCTACAAGGCCCCCGAGCTGATCGAACTGGGCCGCATCGTCGCCCACGACGCGTTGATCCGCTACGAAGAGGAACAGTGAGCGAGCCTTCGCTTACTGTCCAAGTGGGTCGCGCGGTTCGCCCGGGAGTAGCGGCGACTCGTGCGAGGGCATCGTCGGCACCTCCTTGATCAACCAGTCGCCCAGCAGGCTGTAGGCAACCGCAAGCAGGGTCGGGCCGAGGAATAGCCCCATGAAACCGAAAGCAAGGATGCCGCCGAACACGCCAAGCAGCACCACAACCAGCGGCAGGTTGCCGCCACGGCTGATCAGGTAGGGCTTGAGCACGTTGTCCACGCCACTGATGACGAACATGCCCCAGATTCCAAGGAAGATCGCCATCCCGTAGTCGCCCTGCCAGGCCAGCCAGGCGACGGCAGGGCCCCAGATCAGTGGCGGCACCATGATAAAGCTGCAGGCGAACGTCAGCAGGCCGAGCACCAGCGCACCCGGAATCCCGGCGATGAGAAACCCGATGTAGGCCAGGATCGCCTGGGCCGCAGCCGTACCGATCACGCCGTTGACCACGCGCTGCACCGTACCGGCCACGAGCTCCAGGTAATGATCGGCGCGGTCACCGATCAGCCGGTGCAACAGGCTATGGACGAATGCGGACAAACGGGGCCCGTCACGGTAGAAGAAAAACACCAGCACCAGGCTCAAGGCCAGCTCAAGCATGCCGCCACCGATCCGTGCGCTGCGCACCAGCAGCCAGTTCGCGACCTGGCCGATGTACGGACGGATGCTGGCGATCAGCGCCGTACCCTGCTCGTCGACGGTATCCCAGAAGCCCACAAGGGTATCGCCAATCAGCGGCAGCTCGCCCAGCCAGGTCGGGGCAGGCGGCAACCCTTCGACCTGAAGGTCGTGCAGCAAGGCATTGGCCTCACGGATCTGGTCGGCAATGTTGAAGCCGAGCCAAACCAGCGGTACCGCCACCAGTACCATCCAGCTGAAGGTAAGTAGCCCGGCAGCCAATGTGGCATTGCCGTCCAGCCAGCGGGTCAGCAGACGCATGACCGGCCAGCTGGCGAATGCCAGGACGGCGGCCCAAAACAATGCGGAGGCAAACGGTGCCAGCACCCAGAGGCACGCAGCCAGCAGCCCGAGCAGCAGAATCTGCGCCAACAGGCGGTCATTGTTGAGCATGTGAACGTACCCTGGGAATTAGAGCCGCGCCCATGATCAGGGCGCGAAACAAGAACCGCTATTGCAGCCGTTACGCAGGATCAGCGCAATAGCCGAATGACCAGGCCCGGTTCCTGGGACTCGTCGACTTCCAGCCGCCCGCCACGGATGCGCTCGACGATCAGCGCTTCGCGCCAGGCTGCCGCACCTTGTCCGGCCAGACTGACACGCGTGGTGCTGTCCAGGCTCAGCACATTGGCGAGCAGAGCTCCCCACTCGGCGGTCGGTTCGTCTGCCAGGCGTGGCAAACGCAGCTCGCCAGTGCTGCGCAACTGCCGCAACAGCGTCGCTGCCGTGGGCAGTACCGCAGCCAGGGGTTCATTGCTTTGCAGTTGTTCGACGTGCAGATAAGGTCTGCCATTGCCGCGGGTTATCCCGTACAAGGCAACCAGATCGTTTTCGGCATCGGGTAGACGGGCCAGCAGATACGCCTGCTGCGCTTCCGGACCGTAGAGCATGGATTTACCGAAAATAGCGTTGGCCCAGAGGCTGCTCGAACCGCACTCGCGACCCTCGCACCAGAACAGCAGTTCGGCGCCCTGGCGCAGCAGCTCGCTGCGGGCCTGGGTGAAGGCTTCGATACCGGTATGCGTATTTGGCAACTGGTAGGTCACTGCCGTCAGTTCACCCGAAACGACCACCTGCGCTGCCATGCGCAAGTTGCCACTGATGCGACGGATGGAGTCCTGGGGATAGATGCGCTCCTGCACCTGCGACTGCCGATAATCGACGATCTGCGCCTGGGCAAAACGTGGCAGCCGCTCGAGATCGGCACTGCCGGTAACGTCCGCGGCCACGGCAACTGTGGATACCAAGACCGATGCCGCGATCCATGCACTTCGCATAACACTCCTCAACGGGTCACCCGTGGCTGTTTGCCGAAACTCAGCGAATGCGGCAAGCCGAGGTCCGTCGGGACAAACGCAAGGGCGCAGCCGGGGGCCGTCGCGACTCTGAAGCAATCGATCATTGCGCTGGCTCTGCTGGAAACGTTGCCTCCCAGCCTCGCCAGTTGGCAAAAGCAAGTCAAGCGAGGCTTTGCGAGAGAGTATTGCAAACGCCCGGCATCACTCAGCGGTAGAAGAAGGCATTGAACACCGCAGCCACCGCTTCCGCGCCCGCCTCATCGTCCAGATGCAGATGATGTCCACCGGGCAGCCGCTGCACATCGAAGGGAAAGCCATCGATCAACTTCACCAGCTCCGGCTCGTTCATCAGCCCCTGCTCCGCCAGCACCAGAGTAGTCGGGCAGGCAACCTGCGCGACAAACGCCAGCGCATGGGCACGGGTCAGCCGCATCGCCGAAGGCAGCATCAGCCGGGCATCGGTGCGCCAGGTATAGCCGCCGGGCACCGGCATCAACCCGCGTTGGGCCAGTAGTTCGGCTGCCTCACGGCTGACCGCGCCGACGCCCTTCATGCGCGCTTCCACCGCCTGAACGAAGTTCGCGTAAACCGGCTTGCGTTTGTCGTCGACCGCAAGCAGCGCCTCGAGCGCCGCACCAAGCTTCTTCGGTGCGCTGTCCGCCTCGCCGGTGTAAGGGATGACGCCGTCTATCAATGCCAGTCGTTCGATGCGTTGGGGCAGTGCGCCGGCCAACAGCACCGAAACGATGGCGCCCATGGAATGCCCCAGCAAGGAAAAGCGTTGCCAGCCGAACTGTTCGGCTACCTGTAGCACGTCATGAGCGTATTCCCAGATGTTGTAGGCGGCACCAGCGGGACGATGTTCGGAATGACCGTGTCCAGGCAGATCCAGCGCGACAATCCGCAAACCCCTGAGGCGCGGCGCAAGCCGGCTAAAGGTCGCGGCATTGTCGAGCCAGCCATGCAGGGCGATAACCGGCTTGCCGTCTTCCGGACCGTACAGGTGCGCCGCGACTTCCAGATGCGGCAGGCTCAGCCGCACCTCCTCGAACACCAGGCTCATGCCACCCCCTCGGTAAGCTCGCCGTGGGTGCCCCAGCGGGCCAGCAGTTCGCGAAGCTTGTCCGCTGTCTGCTGCGGCCGCTCGAAAGGAAACATGTGGCCACCCGGCAGCGTATGCGCCTCGCCGCGCGCCATAAGCCGTAGCAGATAGGCGTGATGCGGCAGCACGACACGGCTGTCGCGCCCACGCACCATGGCCAGAGGAATCTTCAATGCCGGCGGCCAGCCCGGCGTCAGATGCGGCACGCTGCGGTAGATGCTGATTTCGGTCTGCGGATCGAAACGCAGACGCACGCCCTGCCCTGCGGGTTCCAGACCATGTTCGATATAGGCCTCCAGGCACTCCGGATCGAAGTGGCTGAACAGCGCCTTGCCGGCGAAGTAGGCGCGCGCCTCCTCGACGCTGGAGAACTGCTCGCGCCGCCCAAGCGTCCGCCCTGCCGGGGTCAGCCGATCAATGAAGCCCAGGCGCTTGGCGGCCCATATGACGGTCTGATCGAACCAGGTCGGAAGCGGCGAATCCAGCATGACGACGCCGTGATACAACTCGGGCCGCAGCAGCGCGGCGCGATAATGCAGCATGCCGCCGAACGAATGCCCTATCCCCCAGACGGGTTCGTGCAAGCGTTCGAGCTGCTCGAACAGCTCATCGAGCAGATTGTTCCAGTTATCGTCAACGGGAAAGCGCGGGTCATGGCCATGACGATCCATGTGCGTGACCTCGTACTCGGGTGCGAGGGCATCGAACAGCTTGCGATAGGTCGCCGAAGGGAAGCCGTTGGCGTGGGCGAAGAAGATACGCTGGGACATGAAGGCATTGCCGGACAGACTGAACGCCCATTGTCTGGCAGGCCCTGGCATGCGGCAATCGCCATAGGCCTGCCGAATGAAGGGCATTCAGGCCAATCAGCAGGTCACTATGACGGCAGGCTGCAAATCAGCCCGCACCGTTGCCCTTGTCCAGCGGCACGATAGCCACGGTCAGCCGCGAAATGCAGCTGGGCTTGCCGTCCTCCCCGCTCAGGCGAATATCCCAGACATGCGTCGAGCGTCCCAGGTGCACCGCTCGGCAAACGCCGGTCACACGGCCACTGCGCAGGCCGCGCAGATGATTGGCGTTCACCTCCAGTCCGACGCAGTAGAACTTGCTGGTGTCGATGCAGTGATAGCTCGCCATCGAGCCGAGGGTCTCGGCCAACACCACCGAAGCGCCGCCATGGAGCAGACCATAGGGCTGATGGGTACGGGCATCGACCGGCATGCTTGCGGTGATCGAGACGTCGTCGAAGGATTCGAAGCGTATATCCAGCAGATCACTGATGGTGTTCTTGCGGGTGCTGTGAAGCGCTTCCAGGTCGGGTTGACGGTGCCAGATGCTCAAGACAGGTACTCCTGATGGTTATTGTTCTGCGGTCAGGCTCGCCCCAAGTGCAAGGCGAGCCGCCCAACCCTAACCAACGTGATGCACGGAAACCAGTCGCATCAGCCCTCCGGCAATCGCTTCGCCTTCCAGCTCAACCAGTGAAGCCGTCGCCATGGGCAGCGGATCGGCGTAATGACCGTTGATCAACCAGCCCGCCAGGTTGCCGACAAACGGCTGATGCGTGACCAGCAGCAGGTCGCTTTCGCCCCGCAGGTCCAGCTCGCGCAATGCCTCGGCAAGATCGGATTCCGGTGTCGCCCAGTCAACCGTCTCGCAGTGACCGGCAAAGCCGAGCGCCTTGCGTACCTCGTCCGCAGTCTGCTGTGCGCGCCGAAACGGACTTACCAGAATCGTCTGCAGCGGCTTGCCACGCAGAAATGTGGCGCTGCGGCGCACGTCACGTCGACCACCCTCGGTCAGATTGCGCTCGGCATCGGTACGGGCCTGCGGCTCGGCTTCACCATGTCGCAACAACCATAGCCTCATGGAGTCGGCCCCTGCTGGGGATCTTTCGGCTCGACCGGTGGCACCGGCGGGACCGGATTGCTCAGCTCCACATCGGCCGGCCTGGGCGTCGGCCAGTCGGACAGCGGCCAGGGCTTGCGCTCGGTATTGAAGGTGGCGAAGCGACCGATCTGCGCGATGTACTGGCTGAGGCTGTCGCCAAACGCCTGCAGGCTGGAATCCGGGTGCCCCTTGACCAGGCGCATCACCAGCTGCAGCACCACGACCACCAGCAGCGCCAGCTCGGCCAATTGCCAGACGAAAAAGAAGATCAGCATCCAGAGGGCCCGCAGGATCAGTGACTCCCGGTCCGTGGCCTGGTTAGATTGGTTCATGAAGGTTTCCCCTACGCTCGGCTCAGAATCCGTCGGTTGAAATGAAATCCACATCGGTCTTCGGCTCGCCGCGCATCAGTACACCGATGATCTGATCCAGCGTACGCCCCTCGAACAGGACGGCATGGAGACCCGCGACCAGCGGCATGTAGACCTGCAGCTCCTCGGCCTTGCACTTGAGCACCTTGATGGTATTCACGCCCTCGGCGACCTCGCCCAGCCGGGAAACCGCCTCGTCGAGGCTGAGCCCTTCACCGAGCGCATAGCCGACCTGGAAATTGCGGCTCTTTTGCGATGTGCAGGTGACGATCAGATCGCCTACGCCAGCCAGGCCGAGAAAGGTCATGGGATTGGCCCCGAGCTTCACGGCGAATCGCGTCATCTCCGCCAGCGCCCGGGTAATCAGCATGCTGCGCGTGTTCTCGCCCATGCCCAGTGCGGCAGCCATACCCGCCATGATCGCGTAAACATTCTTCAGCGCCCCACCCAACTCGACGCCGAAGCGATCCGAGCTTGCGTAGACGCGGAAGGTGCGGCCGTGCAGCACCTGCTGGACGCTGCGGCAGAGCGCTTCGTCCTGACTTGCCACGACCGTTGCGGTCAGCGCGTGCTCGGCCACCTCACGTGCCAGGTTCGGGCCAGACAACACGCCGATGCGGGCATCTGGCGCAATCTGTTCGAGAATCTGGCTCATCAGCATGAAACCATCGGCCTCGATACCCTTGGTGGTGCTGACCAGCATCTTGCCGCCAAGCTGCTTCGCGAACGGCTGCAGCGCCTGGCGCAATGCGCTGGATGGCAGCGCGACAAAGATCAGCTCGCAGGCATCCAGGGTCGACGGCAGGTCGGTGGTCGGCTCCACCTGCTTGAGAATCTCCACACCTTTTAGATAGCGAGGGTTCTGCCGCAGCGTCCGGATGCTCTCAGCCTGCTCGGGATCACGCATCCAGAGCAGAACGTGGTGACCGTTCTCGGCCAGCAGATTGGCGATTGCGGTACCGAAACTGCCGCCGCCGAGTACGGCGATGGGTTGCTGTCGTGTCATGTGGGTTCCGTTATGAGCCATTCGAAATGGCAGTGCCGGGCATTATACGTTTCGCGTTCACAGCGGCCAGCGCAACCACCACAGCCCGTGAAATCATTCGGTTACAGTTGGATCGAAAGGCAGTCGAAGCCCGCCCGACCCGTTGGAACAAGGCTTCAATCGATCCATGCAACCGTCACTGCAACGATTGTCTATAGAGGACAAGCTGTCGCAAGGTCCTCGTTAGCCTTTCAGGAGTGTTAAAGTAGCCGCCCGATTCTGTCTTTGCGTCCTTCAGCCGCAGGTACGGGTTGAATGGCGTCGCTGTTGGCAGGCTGTGACTTTAGCCACAACGCGGCAGTCTATGACTAGTCTTGATGATCAGGCCTCGAATTCTGGCCCGGTATGTAAGCAGCAAAGCCCTTCGCAAGGGGCCCATTGAGGAATACGCATGACCAAACAACACGCCTTTACTCGGGAAGACCTGCTTCGTTGCAGCCGCGGCGAACTCTTCGGTCCCGGTAATGCGCAACTGCCCGCGCCGAACATGCTGATGGTCGATCGTATCGTTCACATCAGCGAAGTGGGCGGCAAGTATGGCAAGGGCGAACTGGTTGCCGAACTGGATATCAACCCTGATCTCTGGTTCTTCGCTTGCCATTTCGAAGGCGATCCGGTCATGCCCGGCTGCCTGGGCCTGGATGCCATGTGGCAGCTGGTCGGCTTCTACCTCGGCTGGCAGGGCAACCCTGGGCGCGGCCGCGCGCTGGGTTCCGGCGAAGTGAAGTTCTTCGGTCAGGTACTGCCGACCGCCAAGAAAGTCACCTACAACATCCACATCAAGCGCACCATCAATCGCTCGCTGATCCTCGGCATCGCCGATGGCACCGTCAGCGTTGATGGCCGCGAGATCTACAGTGCCGAAGGTTTGCGCGTCGGCCTGTTCACCTCTACCGACAGCTTTTGAAGGACATCCGCATGCGTCGCGTCGTGATCACTGGCCTGGGTATCGTTTCCTGCCTGGGCAATGACAAAGAGACCGTCTCCGGCAACCTGCGCGCCGGCCGCCCCGGCATTCGCTTCAACCAGTCCTACGCGGACATGGGGCTGCGCAGCCAGGTTTCCGGTTCCGTCAACCTGAACCTCGAAGAGCTGATCGACCGCAAGGTTCTGCGCTTCATGGGCGACGCTGCCGCCTATGCCTATCTGGCAATGGAGCAGGCGGTCAAGGACGCCGGTTTCAGCCTCGATGACATCTCCAACCCGCGCATCGGCCTGGTGGCCGGTTCCGGTGGTGCTTCCACCATCAACCAGATGGAAGCCATCGACATCCTGCGCGACAAGGGCGTCAAGCGCATCGGCCCATATCGCGTACCGCGCACCATGAGCAGCACCGTTTCTGCCTGCCTGGCGACGCCGTTCCGCATCAAGGGCATCAACTACTCCATCGCTTCGGCCTGCGCCACCAGCGCGCATTGCATCGGCCATGCCATGGAGCAGATCCAGATGGGCAAGCAGGACGTGGTGTTCGCTGGTGGCGGTGAAGAAGAGCACTGGAGCCAGAGCTGCCTGTTCGACGCCATGGGCGCGTTGTCCAGCCAGTACAACGAGACCCCGGAAAAGGCCTCCCGCGCCTATGACGCCAAGCGTGATGGTTTCGTCATTGCCGGCGGTGGCGGCATGGTCGTGGTCGAAGAACTGGAGCATGCGCTCAAGCGCGGCGCCAAGATCTACGCGGAAATCGTCGGCTACGGGGCTACTTCCGACGGCTACGACATGGTCGCGCCGAGCGGTGAAGGCGCGCTGCGCTGTATGCAGCAGGCGATGTCTACCGTGGACACCACCATCGACTACCTCAACACTCACGGCACCTCGACGCCAGTGGGCGATGTGGCCGAGATCAAGGCCGTGCGCAACATGTTTGGCGACAAGATCCCGACCATCAGCTCGACCAAGAGCTTGTCCGGTCACTCGCTGGGTGCCGCAGGCGTCCACGAAGCGATCTACTCGATGCTGATGATGGAAGGTAACTTCATCGCCGGCTCGGCCAACATCGACGAGCTGGACCCGGAAGTTGCCGACATGCCGATCCTGCGCGAAACCCGCGAGAACGCTCAGCTCGACACCGTGATGAGCAACAGCTTCGGCTTCGGTGGCACCAACGCGACTCTGGTGCTGCGCCGCTTCAAGGGCTGAGCCCTAGCGCCGGCAGAACGCCCCGACTAGTCGGGGCGTTTTCGTTTGTGCGCCCAGAAGCCGAACGATGCGGTGGCTGTCGCCACAGCGTCTGGCATCAGACCAATCGACGACCGTTTCGCCATTGCGCTGGTGGTCGCCCTGTCCAGCGCTTGAAGGCCCGACAGAACGCCGCAACCTCGGCGAAGCCGCTCTGCTCGGCCACCTCCTGCACGCTGAGGTGCTCGTTGCTGAGCAGCCGCAGAGCGAATTCCCGACGTAACGACTCCTTGATCTGCCGCACCGAGGTGCCTTCATCCTGCAGCCGACGCCGCAAGGTGCGTGGCGTCATCAGCAGTTGCTGGCTGATCTCCCCTAGCTCTGGCATGTGCCGGAGATCGTAATGCTGCAGCAACAGCCTGACGCGAGTCTGCAAGCTGTTGTCCTGCACGGGCCGGTGCAGGATCACCCCCGGACAGTCGCGCAGAAACGCCTGTAGCTCGGTGTCGCTGCGCAGGATTGGCAGCTGCAGGACGCGTGGATGCAGATAGAAGCCACAACGGGGCTGGTCGTGGTGCAGCTCGCCAATGAACATCACCCGATACTCAGCCGCGTGACTGGGGGCCGGGTAGCCGAAACAGGTGGCGACGACAGGAATCTGCTGCCCGATCAGCCAGCCGGCGAAGCGCTGCCACATCAACAGAATGAACTCCTGCAGGAAATGATCAGGATCGAATTGCTGATGCAGATGCAAGCGGTAGAACACCAGTGGTGACTGCGCGGGCGCAAGATCCAGGCCGATATCCAGGTCGTCCCTGACAGCGGTATAGAAACGCGCGCTGCGCTCCAACATGCCGCCAAGGGTCTTTGCGCCCAAGGCGAACTCCGCCATGAGCGAGAACACGCCCCGCTTGCAGGCTCTTGGCGCCATCCCCATGAATTCGTCCGCGGTAGCGCGCCAGACCGCCTTGATCAATTCGCTGAGCTGATGTTCGGTGATCAACCTTTCGGGCTGATCGAGCCAGTGCGCTGGGATGCCGGCAGCGGCCAGCAACTGCAGCGGATCCGCCCCCTGTCGCACGGCGCCGCCGATGCCGGCTCGCAGGTAGTGATTGGCGATATGCGCCCTGGCCAACGACCTGGGCAACTCCGTCGCAGTCATTCGGCTGCTCCTTGGCTTTCCGCTCGGCAGTATGGCGCGTTTCCAATCCGTGATGGCCTATCCGATCAATCAAAACGACCGCAACGGTCATTCAAAGCACGCGAGCAAGCTCTTATTAATAGCCATGCACCTGCTCGGTGACCGACCAGAACAAGAACAATCAAAGGGCTCAGCATGAACGAACAGACCCTGCGGGGCGCGGATTGCGCAACCAGCGAAGATGACCAGACACTGTTTCAGGATTCGGTGCGACGCTTTCTTCAACAGGAAGTGGCGCCCCACTACGAGCAATGGGAAGCCGACCACCAGCTGCCACGCGCGCTCTGGCATCGCCTCGGCGAAGCGGGCCTGCTCGGCGTAGACCTGCCGGAGCAGCTGGGTGGCTGCGCAGCAGGAGTCGAGACCTGCCTGATGATCTGCGAGGAAATATCCCGCCAGGGCTTCGGCGGGCTAGCCAGCGGCTACAACATCCACGCCAACATCGTGATGCCCTATATCCACCACCTGGGCAACCCTGCGCAGCAGGCTTGCTGGCTACCGCGCATGGCCGCTGGCGAAGTGCTGGGCGCCATTGCCATGACCGAGCCTGGCGCCGGAAGCGATCTGGCCGCCATGCGCGCCAGTGCGCAGAAGGTTCCTGGCGGCTGGAAGCTCAACGGCAGCAAGGTATTCATCACCAACGGCCTGCTGGCGGACATGGTGATCGTCTGCGCCAAGACAGACCCGAACGCCCGGGCCCGCGGCGTCTCGCTGTTTCTGGTGGATACCACTTTGCCAGGCTTTTCTCGCGGCAAAGCGATCCGCAAGATCGGCCAGCACGCCAGCGACACCGCCGAGCTGTTCTTCGACGATCTGATCGTGCCGGAGGATGCGCTGCTTGGCGACGCGGGCAAGGGCTTCGCCTATCTGATGCAAGAACTGCCTCGGGAGCGTCTGGGTGTGGCAGCGCAAGCCATCGGAGCCATCGACGGCGCCCTGCAGCTGACCCTGGACTACGTCCAGCAACGGCGTGCATTCGGTCAGCGCATAGCCGACTTCCAGAACACCCGCTTCACGCTGGCCGAAGTGCGTGCACACCTGGAGATGGGACGCGCCTATTTCGAGAAGTGCCTGCAGCGCTACGCCCGTGGAGAAATGAGCAGCACCGACGCAGCAGCCCTCAAGTTGATGCTCAGCGAGATGCAGTGCCGCTGCGTCGACCAATGCCTGCAACTGTTCGGCGGCTACGGCTACACCCTCGAATATCCAATCTCGCGCTTTTATGTGGATGCGCGCATCCAGACCATCTATGCGGGCACTTCCGAAATCATGAAAGAAGTGATCGCCCGCGACATGCTTGGGCCTGTGGCCTGACCGACCGACAAGAAGGAATTCCAGATGAACGACACAGTTGCGCTGCAGGACGTGGTGATCCTATCCGGCGCCCGAACCGCCATCGGCGACTTCGGCGCCAGCCTGTCGGGCTATAGCCCTGCCGAGCTGGGGACTTTTGCCGGCCGTGCCGCCATCGAACGCGCCGGCGTGGCGGCGGAGGAAATCGACCACTGCATCTTCGGCCACATCATCACGACCAGCCCGCAGGATGCCTACCTGGCGCGACATGTTGCCCTGAACTGCGGCCTCGCCGAGCACTCGGCGGCAATGAACGTGAACCGCCTGTGCGGATCATCGGTGCAGTCGCTGATATCCGCCGCGCAGATGATCCAGGCGGGTGCCAGCCGTCTCGCCCTTGCCGGTGGCGCCGAAAGCATGAGCCAGGGCGCGTATCTGCTGCCCAAGCTGCGTTTCGGTCAGCGCATGGGCGATGCAGCCGCCGTGGATCTGACCATCGGCATACTCAGCGACCCGTTCGGCAGCGGGCACATGGGCATCACCGCCGAGAATGTCGCCGCCCGCTATGGTTTCACCCGCGAGCAACTCGACCAGTATGCCTGCGACAGCCACCGCAAGGCTGCCAATGCAATGGCTGCGGGGCACCTGACGACGCAGATCGTCAGCGTCCCGATCAACAAGGGCCGTGCTGCCGGGGAGTTCTCTCAGGACGAGCACGTGCGGCCTGACACCACGCTGGAGGGCCTGCAGAAGCTGCGCGCAGCATTCAAGAAGGACGGAATGGTGACAGCCGGCAACGCCTCGCCGCTCAACGACGGCGCTGCGGCACTCGTGCTTGGCTCAGCGCAGGAAGCCGCCAGGCTCGGGTTGCGCCCCCGCGCCCGCTTCCTCAGCTACGCGTTCGCCGGTGTCGAGCCGCAACTGATGGGCTTGGGGCCGATTCCTGCGGTGCAGCGGGCGCTGACGGCAGCAAACCTACGTCTGGCCGACATCGACATCATCGAGTCCAACGAAGCCTTCGCCGCCCAGGCGCTAGCAGTGGCGCAGAGCCTGGAGTTCGATCCAGACAAGGTGAACGTCAACGGCGGAGCGATTGCCCATGGTCACCCGGTCGGTTCCACCGGGTCGATTCTCACCCTGAAAGCGTTGTATGAGCTTGAACGCCTCGGCAAGCGTCACGCGCTTATCACCATGTGCATCGGCGGCGGACAGGGCATTGCGCTGATTCTCGAGCGCCTCTGAATGCAGGAATAAGTTGCACCGAATAAGGCGGCGACCAGCGGCGAGTCGTTGGTCGCCCATGACCCTCATGCCGCAACAAAAATAATTATTCGAGGTATGCCCATGCGTCCGACGGTTGAAGTCCACCCTTCTATCCACCGCAACACCATTGGTGACGCCCTGCAACGCATAGCCATGCGGAGCCCCGAACAGATCGCCTTGCAGTACAGGGAGCGCCGCTGGAGCTTCCAGGCGCTGGATCGTGCGGCGAACCGTGTAGCCAATCATCTGCTGGCCCTTGGCCTGAGCAAAGCGGACCGGGTCGCGGCATACGGCAAGAACTCCGATGCCTACCTGATTCTCTGGCTTGCCTGTACCCGTGCCGGCCTGATTCACGTTCCGGTCAACTACTCGCTGACCGAACACGAACTGGCCTACGTACTCGACCAGTCGGGCGCCCGCGCCCTTTTTCGTCGACGACAGCCTGAAAGGCCTGGTCGACCGCATTCCGGCCCAGCGCCAACTGGCGATCCGCGGCAGTCTGCACAGCAATGAAACGACATCGGATCGCAGCGATATTCTCAGAATCGCCACCGGTTCCGCCTGCGATTTGCCACCTGAGGTCGACATAGCCGAAACCGATGTCGTGCAGATTCTCTACACCTCAGGCACCACCTCCGATCCCAAGGGCGCGATGCACAGCCACCGCTCGCTGATGACCGAGTATTCCAGCTGCCTCCTGCACCTCGATATAAAGGCCAGCGACCGCTGCCTGGCAGCCCTGCCTCTCTACCACTCGGCACAGATGCATGTGTTCACCATGCCGGCGCTGCTGGCCGGCGCCTTCAGCTGCCTGACGGATACGCCGACGCCTGAAGAAATTCTGCGACTGCTCAAGACCGAACAGCTGAACAGCTTCTTCGCGCCACCAACCGTCTGGATAGCCCTGCTGCGCCATGAGCAATTCGTCGAGGCGCAACTACGGCACGTACAGAAGCTCTACTACGGCGCCTCGATCATGCCGGAGCCAATCGCCCGGGAGCTGGGCGCGCGATTGCCGCAATCGGGCCTCTACAACTGCTACGGTCAGAGCGAGATCGCCCCGCTGGCGACGGTCCTGACGCCCGAAGAGCACAGGGAGCGGCCGACATCCTGTGGCCGGCCGGTAAGCAACGTGCTGACGCGGATAATCGACCCCTCCACCGGCGAAGAATGTGCCCCCGGCGTTGCAGGTGAGCTGGTCCACCGCTCGCCGCAGCTGATGGTCGGTTACTGGGAGAAGCCGGCCGAAACCGCCGAGGCGTTCGCGGACGGCTGGTTCCACTCCGGGGACCTGGGCTACCGCGATGCGCAGGGCTACATCTGGATCGTCGATCGCATCAAGGACATCGTGAATACCGGCGGCGTGCTGGTCGCCAGTCGCGATGTGGAGGAAGCGCTCTATCGGCATCCACATGTCGCTGAAGTAGCGGTCATTGGCGTGCCCGACCAGAAATGGATCGAAGCGATCGCCGCCGTGGTGGTCCTGAAGCAGAACGCCACGCTGGATGCGCAGGCACTGCTGCACCATGCCCGTGCTCACCTCGCGCCGTTCAAGGTCCCGAAGCATGTGCATTTCGTGGAGCAACTGCCGAAGAATTCATCAGGCAAGCTGTTGAAGCGGGTACTGCGCGTCCAGTTCGGTGCGTCAGCGCGCAGCAGCCTGGGCGAAGCCGGCGACAACCTTCAGCAGAGCGAGGCCAGCGCCAGATAAGGATGACGCTGGCCTCGAGTCACGCGGTCAGAACCCGCCCGCAGGGGAGGATCTAGGCAGCTTCGGCAATATCGCCGTGAGCGATGCAGGAAGCAGCAGTGAAGAGCACATCGGTCGAAGAGTTGAGCGCTGTTTCGGCCGAATCCTGCACCACGCCGATGATGAAGCCCACCGCCACCACCTGCATCGCCAGGTCGTTGGAGATGCCGAACAGGCTGCACGCCAGCGGGATAAGCAACAACGACCCGCCGGCCACACCCGATGCGCCACAGGCACACACGGCGGCCAACAGGCTCAGCAGAACCGCCGTGGCGATATCGACCTGAATACCGAGGGTGTTGACCGCAGCCAGGGTCAACACGGTGATGGTGATCGCCGCACCGCCCATGTTGATGGTTGCGCCGAGCGGGATGGATACCGAATAGGTGTCCTTGTGCAGCCCAAGTCGCTGGCACAGCTGCATGTTCACCGGGATGTTGGCGGCCGAACTGCGGGTGAAGAACGCGGTGATACCGCTCTCGCGCAGGCAGGTGAACACCAGCGGATAGGGATTGCGGCGAATCTGCCAGAACACGATCAAAGGATTCATCACCAGCGCCATGAACAGCATGGCACCCACCAGCACCAGCAGCAGGCGCAGGTAACCCAGCAACACATCGAAGCCCGAATCAGCCAACGTGCCAGCAACCAGCCCGAAGACGCCGAGCGGCGCGAAGCGAATGACCACCTTGACGATCAGCGTGACGCCATCGGACAGATCACCAATCAGCCGCCGTGTGCTGTCCTGCGCATGACGGAAGGCGAAACCGAGGCCGATCGCCCACGCGAGAATGCCGATGAAGTTGCCATTGAGCAGCGCGCGTACCGGGTTGTCGGCGACATTGAACAAGAGCGTCTGCAGCACCGCGCCTACGCCCGAAGGCGGAGTGACGTCAGCCGCTCCACTCACCAGCGTGAGCGTGGTGGGAAACATGAAGCTCGCCAGCACGGCCACCGCCGAGGCGCTCAGTGTGCCAAGCGCGTAGAGCAGGATGATCGGCCGTATATGGGTAGGCTGGCCACGCTTGTGATTGGCCAATGACGAGGTCACCAGCACGAACACCAGAATCGGTGCCACCGCCTTGAGCGCCTGCACGAACAAGTCGCCCAGCAGCGCTACCGATTTCGCCGCAGCCGGCAGGAAAAGCGCCAGTAAGGCGCCGGCCACCAGGCCGACCACGATCTGGGCGACCAGGCTGGTACGACTGATGAAGCGGATGACTCTAGGCATATCGGACATAAACGCGTCTCGCAGCTAGGAAGGGAACGGCCCGGAGGTGGCCATTCCTGCCATGGAAAAACGCGGGATGGTACGCCGCTCGCCCGGCAATGCCCAGCGTTGCGCTGTCACGGGGCTGAAAGAGCGTCGCAGTCTGACGGCTGAGGAGATGGGCGCCGTCAAACGACGCCCATGATGTGGATCAGACCTGGAAGCGCGCCACGAGGTTGTTCAGGTCGATGGCCAGGCGGGCCAGCTCCTGACTCGCCGCGCTGGTCTGGTTGGCACCGGCCGACGACTGCAGCGACAGATCCCGGATGTTCACCAGGTTGCGGTCGACCTCGCGGGCCACCTGCGCCTGCTCTTCCGACGCACTGGCGATCACCAGGTTGCGCTCGCTGATCTGGCTGATAGCACTGGCGATACCATCGAGCGCCTCGCCTGCAGCGCGCGCCAGCTCCAGCGTCGTCCTGGCGCGCTCGTTGCTGAGTTGCATCGCGTGCACCGCCTTGTCGGTACCCTGATGTACGTCGCCAATCATCTGCTCGATTTCCTGGGTCGACTGTTGCGTGCGATGTGCCAGTGCCCGCACTTCATCGGCCACCACCGCGAAACCGCGGCCTGCATCCCCTGCCCGCGCGGCTTCGATGGCGGCGTTGAGTGCCAGCAGGTTGGTCTGTTCGGCGATCGAGCGAATCACGTCGAGCACCTTGCTGATATCACGTACCTGCCCGGCAAGCCGTTCGACTTCGGTGGCCGTCTGCGTTACGTCGTCGGCCAGCAGGCCAATCGAGTCGACCGTGCGAATGACCTGCTGGCGACCGTGCTGGGCCGTCTCGTCGGACTCTCGCGAGGCCTCGGACGTCGCCACGGCGTTGCGCGCAACCTCATCGACCGCCGCAGTCATTTCGTTGACTGCAGTGGCCGCCTGTTCGATCTCGTGATTCTGCTGATGCAGGCCGCGGGTCGAGTCCTCGGTCACGACATTGAGCTCTTCCGCCGCTGACGCCAGCTGGTTGGAGGAATCGGAAATCCCCTGGATGGTTTCACGCAGGCTGCGCTGCATCGCCTGCAGCGCACTGAGCAGGCGCGCCGGCTCGTCGCTGCCGACAACCTGGAAATGGCGGGTCAGGTCGCCACCGGCAATCACCTCGGCAACGCCCACAGCTTCAGCCAGCGGTTGGACGATACTGCGTGTCAGCAGCATGGCGAGAATGATGGTAGCGATAAACGCCAGGATCATCGCAACGACGACGCCCTGGAAAGCGCTGGCTGCTACCTCAAGGGCATGGGCACTCGCTGCATTAGCTGCGTTGCGGTTGAGGCCGATAAGGTCATAGACAGCTTTCGAGGTACTACGGGCATGCTCGTTCAGCTCCCCCCGGGTAATTTCGATCGCCTCCTCCATGCGATTCTGCAAGGCGAGTTCTACTATCCTGCGCTGAAAGCTCTCGTAGCGTGCCAGCGACTGGTCAAAGTTAGCCAGCAACGCCTTACCTTCGGTATCTTGTATCAGCCGATCAAGATCCTGTCGCTCCTGAGCCAGCGTCTTGCGTAGGCCGTCAAGGGTTTCCGCACCGCGGCTGCGCTCTGCCGGCTCGCTGATCAACAGGCGCAAGGTGCTTGCACGGATCATCAGGAACTCCTGATTGACCTGACCGAGCAACTGAATCGTTGGCAACAAACGCTGGTCGACCTTCTCCGCGTCACCCTCCATCGCGGCAATCCTGGTCAATGCGAAGACACCGAGCAGGAACACCAGCAATGCCACCACGGCAAAACCCAATCCGGCCCTCAGGGCAATTCTCATCTGTCTAAACATGGCAAGACCTCACTTCGACTACGGGATATAACCGTATATCGGGCAAGGTCATGCATTACTTGACAAGCGACAACAAATATATTTATCGCAATTGAGAATCCATCTTTTTCAACCTCGGGATTACCTTCGGGTCAAACTCGGAAGCCGCCGACCAGACCATTCAAACCAACCGCCAACCGTGCCAGTTCTTGGCTCGCCGCACTGCTTTGGCTCGCCCCAGCGGACGACTGCAGCGACAGATCGCGGATATTCACCAGATTGCGATCGACTTCCCGTGCTACCTGGGCCTGCTCCTCCGACGCACTGGCGATGACCAGATTGCGCTCGGAGATCTGACTGATCGCAGCAGCGATTTCTTCCAGTGCTTCGCCGGCCGCACGCGCAAGGTCCAGCGTGGTACGTGCACGCTCGTTACTGACCTGCATGGCCTGCACTGCGCGGTCGGTTCCCTGATGCACGTCGCCGATCATCTGTTCGATCTCCTGGGTCGACTGTTGCGTCCGGTGCGCCAGCGCCCGCACCTCGTCGGCGACCACCGCAAAGCCGCGTCCCGCATCACCTGCTCGTGCGGCCTCGATAGCCGCGTTGAGCGCCAGCAGGTTGGTTTGCTCGGCGATCGAACGGATCACATCCAGCACCTTGCTGATATCGCGCACCTGCGCCGCCAGCCGCTCAACCTCGGCGGAAGTCTGGGTCACATCGCCGGCCAGCTGGCCGATCGAATCGACGGTGCGGATCACCTGATTGCGCCCATGCTGTGCCGTCGCATCGGAATCTCGGGAGGCTTCGGAGGTAGCCACGGCGTTGCGCGCCACCTCGTCCACCGCCGCTGTCATCTCGTTGACCGCAGTGGCGGCCTGCTCGATTTCGTGGCTCTGCTGATTCATCCCACGGGTCGAATCCTCAGTGACCACGTTCAGCTGCTCGGCAGCGGATGCAAGCTGACTGGACGAATGAGAGATGCTCTGGATGGTGCCGCGCAAGCGCTCCTGCATGGAACGCAGTGCCGTCAGCAATCGCGCCGGTTCGTCCCGGCCGACGATGTCGATATGCCGCGTGAGATCACCACTGGCCACCACTTCGGCAATGCTCACCGCCTGTTGCAATGGCTGGACGATACTGCGGGTGAAAATCCATGCCAGCACAACCGTCAGCAGCACAGCGAGCACGATCGTCCCGATCATCCAGGCCTGCGAGCTCTGGAAGATGGCCGCGGCCGAGGCCGCCGAGAGTGCGGATTGCTCGTTGTTGAAGGCAGTCATCCTGGCAACTGCTTCGTTCAAACCGGTGCCGGCCGTGTTCAGCCTGGAGCCGACGACCTCAACGGCCTCCTCGATCCGGCCCTGGCCTTCCAGACGGACAATTTCTGACAGCACCTCGTCGAACGCGGTACGCGCACGCTGGTAGTTCTGGAACAGCTCGCGTTCCTGCGGATGGTCCACCGTGCGCTGATAGGCATCCTCGAGGCTCGACAGCTCGTTGCGAAAACGAGCCAGGGTGGCGCGGTTCTCTTCGACCCGCGTGCGATCGATGATCAGCCGCAGCGTGTGAATCCGCGTGCGCAGGGTGTGTTGGTTGAGGTCACCGAGCGCGACGATACTGGGCAACCATTCATCGCTGAGCTTTGCCGCTTCGCTGCGAATCTTGCCCATCTGCAAGATGGCAAACAGCCCGAGCAGCAGGACAATCAGACCGATGAGGCCGAAACCCAGCGCGGATCGCTGAGACACATTCATGTTCCGAACAAGCATTGAGGCATTCCTCTCGAAATTTCCAGCGCTGCTCTGGCGGGCAGGCAGCGGCGTCATCTGCCATATCGTGTCGCAAGCGACTGACTTGAACGTTCGAGAGGTATTCCGTCGAATATCGGCCGGATAAGCGACGGACGGAGACGAATCGAGTCACTCACTCCACAATGAAGCGCTGCTCAAGAATTTTGCGATCCCCCTGGAAGACCAGAAAATGCCAGTCGCCGGCGACGAGTTCGTGGGATTCGGTGAACTCGAACGCCATGACGTCCTGAGCGCTGTCCGGCACCAGCTTCTGTACGACCTCGAACTTGTCGTGTCGCTGCCCATCCGGCGTCACCACGCCAGGGGTCAGGTACAACAGCGTCAGCGGCATGTCGCCCTCGCGTTTGCCTTGCAACCTGTAGCGCACACCGAACTTGATGCCAAGGCGCGCCGGAACGCGGGTGGTGTGCTCGATCGCAGGATCGCTGCGACTCAAAACTCGCTCACCTGGCTGCAGATCTAGTTGAGGGTTGCTGAACAGGCCGTATTCCACCGGCCCGGTGACTTCTACCGCTGCCCCTACTAAACCGCTAAAAAGCAGCAGGCCAACTAGCGAAAACGCACGTAACACTGGCATGTGACACTCCTGTCCGAAGAAAAGACAGGAGCCTATGAAGCACGGATGACAGCCTGATGACACTCAACGCAGAGCGTCTTGGCGCTTGCGGGGCAGCAGAGAGAGAAAGTTGTCACGTGCGACCTGATGAGCAACCTGCTCCGGCAACGCATCGAGAAACGGTGCGAATGCCGCCATACCGTCGGCCAGACTGCCAAAGCGGCCGACCACATCCGACCCCAACACGAAACGAGTTGGATGCCGCTCGACCAGCTTGACCCACGCGGGGTCGGCATTGCCGCGCTCGTCCAGCAGATAAGGCTTGAGCATGGTCCAGGACAGATCGATATAGAGGTTCGGGTAATCATCGAGCAGGCGACTGACCGTTTCGTGCAGGAAGGTCAGCTTCTCCTGATGTCGATGCAACTCCATGCTGGTACCGGCGTGCGCCCAGATGAAGCGGGTATGCGGGTGGTTGCGCAAAGGTTCTTCCAGCTCGACCAGATAAAGCGGATTGCGCTCGCGCTTGGAGGTGATGTTGGAGTGCAGCATCACCGGCAGATCGAACTCCGCTGCCAGGTGATAGACCCTGGCCAGCGCCTCGTTGTTGGCGCGCGGTGTGTCGCCTTCGGTCAGGGCAGTCACATCGTCATGACGCGTGAAAATCTCACCCAGCCCCTGCCAGAGCCCCGGATGCAGCTCAAGCATGCGGCGGATATGCGCATCGGCATTCTTGTCGTTGGGGTTGAAGCCGGAGAGGAAGGGATGAAAGCGCTTGCGCTGTTCCTCGTCCAGCTCCTCCAGAGCCGCGGCTACCAGCACATCGGTGGCGCTGTACCAATACACCGGCGCATCGTCACCGGCGTAATAGCGCGGCCGCTTGGGCTCGTTCTCGTGCCATTTCTTGGCCACCGGGATGCCGCTGATCATGACATGGTCGATGCCGCCGGCATCCATCGCCTCCAGCAGCTTCTGCATGCCATCGGTTTCCTGGAAGAAATCGACGTAGTGCAGATGCGCGTCGCTATAACGGTACTCGCGTCCTTCTGCTGCAGCTACAAGCGGCAACAAGCAAAGCGCGGCGAGGGAAAGAATTCTGGGAATGTACAAAGCACGGTCCTCCTGACAGCCAGCGAGTAGACCGTGAGCATTGCTCACCGTTCAGCTTTGCCGCAGCCCCGCACAATGAGCTCTACCCTCCCTCGCATACCCCCTCCTGTATTGATTGGAATCAAAGCCGACACAGGAGGGTAGTTCTAGTATCGCCGGAACACTCGACCGCGCGGCTTCATCAGGCTAGGCGCGCCAATCCTCAGATGCAGCAGGCAAGGAACCTACCATGGCTATGAAAACCATCAGCGCACGCGGAGAGCTGAACGCCGGAATGGCGATCGTGGTGGAGTGCGGCAATCACCGTCTGACCATGGACCAGCCGAAAAACGCAGCAGGCCAGGATCTAGGGCCCACTCCCCTCGAGGCCATCCTGGCAGCCGTGGCCGGCTGCTTCGGCACCATAGGCCGTTTCATCGCGCATCAGCAGAAGATCGAACTGCGCGGCATGCGCTTCGAGATCGAGGCCGATTACGACCCTGCCGGTCTTCTTGGCCGCGACCCGGAAGTACGCCCAGGCTTTCAGGAACTGCGCGTGAAAGTCGAAATCGACGCCGATCTGGATCAGGCAGGCAAACAGGCGCTTCTCGAACAGATCGAGAAACGCTGCCCGGTGGCGGACAATCTCACCCACGGCACCCGCCTGGTCAGCGTGTTGCTATGAGCCTCTGACAAACGAAAACGGCCCGTCAAGGACGGGCCGTTTGGGCATTGCGCTTGCGGATCAGGCAGAAAGCTCGACCAGCAACTTGTTCAGGCGCTGTACGTAGGCAGCCGGATCTTTCAGGCTGTCCCCTGCCGCGAGCGCGGCCTGATCGAACAGGATGTGCGAAAGATCGGCGAAGCGATCTTCATCCGGCTCGGCGTCAAGTTTCTCGATCAGAGGATGCTGCGGATTGATCTCGAAAATCGGCTTGGACTCTGGCACCTTCTGCCCGCTCGCCTCGAGGATCTGGCGCATCTGCAGGCCGAGATCCTGCTCGCCGATGGCGAGGATCGCCGGTGAGTCGGTCAGACGGTGGGAAACCCGCACTTCTGCGACCTCGTCACCCAACGCTCCCTTGAGGCGCTCGATCAGCCCTTCCTTGGTCTTGGCGATTTCTTCCTGGGCCTTCTTGTCCTCCTCGGAGTCCAGCTTGCCCAGATCCAGATCGCCGCGCGCCACATCGGCAAGCTGCTTGCCATCGAAATCGGTGAGGTAGCTCATCAGCCACTCGTCGATACGATCGGTCAGCAGCAGCACTTCGATGCCCTTCTTGCGGAAGACTTCCAGGTGCGGACTGTTCTTGACCTGCGCGTAGCTCTCGCCGGTGAGGTAGTAGATCTTGTCCTGACCTTCCTTCACGCGGCCGAGGTAATCGGCCAGCGAGACCGACTGCTCGCCGCTGGCGTCGCTGGTGGAGGCAAAACGCAGCAGACTGGCGATCTTCTCCTTATTGGCGAAGTCTTCTGCCGGACCTTCCTTGAGCACCTGGCCGAACTGCGACCAGAACTTCTTGTAGTCCTCCGGCTTGTCCTTGGCCAGCTTCTCCAGCATGTCCAGCACACGCTTGGTCAGTGCCGACTTCATCGAGTCGATCACCGGATCCTTCTGCAGAATTTCGCGGGATACGTTCAGCGACAGGTCATTGGAATCGACCACGCCCTTGATGAAGCGCAGGTACAGCGGCAGGAACTCGTCGGCCTGATCCATGATGAAGACGCGCTGAACGTAAAGCTTCAGGCCCTTCGGCGCTTCGCGGTGATACAGATCGAACGGCGCACGGCCAGGCACATAGAGCAGCGATGTGTACTCCAACTTGCCCTCGACCTTGTTGTGGCTCCAGGACAGCGAGTTGTCGAAATCATGGGCGACGTGCTTGTAGAACTCCTGGTACTCCTCGTCTTTCACGTCAGTGCGCGGACGGGTCCAGAGGGCGCTGGCGCGGTTGACCGTCTCCCACTCGGGTTCAGTCGACTTGTCCTGCTCCTCGCCATGGAACTCCTTCGGCAACTCGATGGGCAGAGCGATGTGGTCGGAGTACTTCTTGACGATGTTGCGCAGGCGCCAGCCATCGGCGAACTCTTCCTCGCCCTTCTTCAGGTGCAGGACGATACGAGTACCGCGCTCGGCCTTTTCGACCGTGGCAACTTCGAACTCGCCCTCGCCTGCCGAGGACCAGTGCACGCCCTCGCCGGCCGGCGTACCGGCTCGACGGCTGTAGACATCGACCTTGTCGGCGACGATGAAGGCGGAATAGAAGCCAACACCGAACTGGCCGATCAGGTGCGAGTCCTTCTTCTGGTCGCCAGAGAGGTTCTTCAGGAAGTCGGCGGTGCCGGATTTGGCGATGGTGCCCAGATGCGCGATCACGTCATCGCGGTTCATGCCGATGCCGTTGTCTTCCAGCGTGACGGTCTTGGCATCCTTGTCAAAGCTGAGGCGAATCTTCAGATCGGCGCCGCCCTCGAGCAGCTCTGGCTTGGCCAGGGCTTCGAAGCGCAATTTGTCGGCAGCATCGGAGGCATTGGAAATCAGCTCCCGTAGGAAGATTTCCTTGTTGGAATACAGCGAATGGATCATCAGATGAAGCAGCTGCTTCACTTCAGTCTGGAAGCCCAGGGTTTCTTTTTGAGTCTCCACACTCATCGTCTACAAACTCCACATCATCTCAATGGCACGGACCGCGACTGCGGCGATGTCTGGCAGATGGGGGCATGACGGTAGATTTCAAGGGCGACCGACGCCGCGAGGCGTCGGTCCGAGCCCATCAGGGCTCGACGAGTTCCAGCAGCACGATTTCGCCTGGTGCCAGGTTGTAGGTTGCCTCGCCGGGTCCACGAATGACCCGCTTGATGATCAGATTGCCTTCGCTGTCGAGGCCACCGAAGCGCCCCTCGGCGACGCCACCACGCTCGGTATGGGCACGCATCAACAGGTGCTGGTAGCGACCGGGGTTGCGCAGCACCTGCTCCATGGAAAAGCGCAGACGCCGATCCAGACTGCTCGGCGGTGTTTTGGCATTTACTGCTTCGGTCGTCTCGCGGGCAGGCGCGACCACCTCGACGGGCTCGGCCAACGGCGGATAATCATCACCCTTTACCTGCCAGCCCTGCTCGCCTTTGCCAAGATGCAGGGTAAAGCTCTGCCGCTCGCCTTTGATCTGCGCTTGAACGTCCAATTCCAGCTCAGCGGCCGGCAAGGTGAACGTGGGTACGGTTTCAAGCGTCACCAGCCGACTCGCATGTCGGCGTTGCAGGTAGTCCTCGATCACGAACACCACAGTATCGCGCGAGTCGTGGTGGCGATCGACCTGGCCGTCGCGGTAGCGCAGGCGATCGGTGTACAGCTCGACGATGCCGGTAAGGCTGGTTTCAAACTGCGGCGGCAGCACAAGGTGGAAATCGCCGCGCAGCTTGTTCGGCGCGACTGGCTGCAGATCGAGGTGCAGCGTGTAGCCGCGGTTCAGACGGCGCGATTCGGGAAGTTGTTGATCCTGGCTCAGCCAGGCGATTTCAACTTCTGGCAAGGTGCCGACATCGTCGGGCAGCACATCCATACGCAGCGCACCGTCGAAACGCTCGCGCAGACGGATGGTCACCTCCTGGCGCGCGAATAAGCCCTGGCCTTCACGCAAGGTCAATACACCATTGATGATCTCGCCTCGTTGCGGTGCGAACTCGCGGCCATTCAGCTTCCCGCGTACGCCCATCGCAAGTTCGGGCTGCGTGTGGATCGGCAACCAGCGCAGGCTGAAAATCGCCTCCAGCCGCTCCGCGTCGCGGTTGGCCAGCAAGGACAACCCCACGATAAGCGGAATGACACCCAGGCAGGACAGAATCAGCGCCTTGCGTGCCACGCGCCAGTGACTGAACACGAACGCCAACGTCAGCGGAGGCAGCAGGCTGCCCAATCCCCACAACAGGCTCGTGGCAAAAGCCTGACTGATCAGCCAGATGAAACCGGCGAGAATCAGCAGCAAACCGCCAAGTATCAATAGTGCTTCCATTCGAATTCCTTCACGCAATCGCACAGGGTATCGGCGCACACCGCAACGCCGCTTCCCATGACGAAAGCGTCAGGGCTCGTCGATCTTGAAATGGCAGCGGGCGGTGGCGATGGGCTCGGCCTGATGGGTCTGCCAGGCGGTGATCGCTACGTTGGCGACCCTACGGCCCTGACGCCAGACCTGGCAGGCGGCAAAGGTGTCACGATAGTGACCGGCACGCAGATAATCTATCGAGAAGTCGATGATTTTGGGCAAATGTGGCGCACCCATGAACATCAGCAGATGCAGCAGCGCGGCGTGCTCCATGAAGCCCGCAATCCCCCCGCCATGAATGGCCGGAAGCGGGTTGCCGATGTTGTCTTCGTTCTGCGGCAGGCGAAACACCATCTCGTCGCCTAACCGCAGGCATTCGATACCGATCAGCTTCGCATACGGCACGAGTTTGATCAGGGAGTCGTAATCATTGCTGGCATGGGCGTTGCGCACCAGCTCGTTGAGATTGAGCTCGCTCATGCCGCACCGTCCTTGCTGAATATGCCCTGGCTCGCCTTGCCCATGCGCATGAACGTGCCCACTACATGAGCGATGGGTTCGTTGATGTCGCGCTGGTAGGCGACGCCGCGGGTGAAGATCACCGTCGGCGTAACGCGATAGCACTCGGCGAAACCGAAGATATCGTGACCTGCCTCGGCCGGGTGCATGTAGTCGATACGCAGATCGAGCGTCGGGCAGACCTCGAGTTCCGGCAACGCACAGGCGGTGGAGATGCCGCAGGTGGTGTCCATCAGCGTCGTGATCGCGCCGCCGTGAACGCCCCCGGTTTCCGGGTTCCCGATGATTTTCTCGCTGTAAGGAAGGCGCAGGGTCAGCCCTCTGCTGTCGGCGTGCTCGACACTTAGACCCAGCACCTGGCAATGCCGCAGGAAGGACAGGAAGCGCTGCGTGCGCTCGAGTATCTGGCTATCGCTCATTCGAGTTCTCGGGGGATTGAATCAAAGGCCGCGCATGATACCGACTTGCCATATAGCGCCCTACTCCTTGGGCATTTCGGCCGGGGAAGTTGGCGTGAATACCATCACCCCGAGCACGTCGGAATGAAATTCGCGGCGATAGAGGATCAGTACCACGCCTGTGGTAACGAGCATGAAGAACCAGGGATGAACGAACCAGGCCAGCGTCGCCATGCCGAAATAATAGGCACGCAGGCCGAAGTTGAACTGATTGGCCGCCATGGAAAGGACCCGCGCCGCGCGCTCGGCAAAGGCCTTGCGCTCCTGATCGCTGACGTTGCGCTCCCCCACCATCGGTGCCGACGCCACCAGCACCGCGGCGAAGTTGTACTGGCGCATGCACCAACTGAAGGTGAAGAAGGCGTAAACGAAGACCACCGCCAGGCACAGCAGCTTGATTTCCGACAGCCCGCGGCTGACCGGCTGGGCGAACGGCAGGTCGGCCAGCAGCGAAACCGCACGTTCCGATGCGCCCAACGCGGTCAGGATACCGGCGAGGATGATCAGCGTACTGGATGCGAAGAAGGAGGCGTTGCGTTCCAGATTGCCGATTACGTTGGCATCGGCGATTCGGTTGTCGCGCAACAGCAGGCGCTGCATCCAGTCCTGCCGATACAGGTGCAACACGCTGGCCAGACAGGCGGTGTCGCGTCCACGCCAACCCGCGTACCGGGTGTAACCAGCCCAGCAGACAACAAACCAGATTACGGCAATCAGATGCGGCAGGTTTGAATCAGAAAAGGTCATGGCGCGCCCTCGGGAAACGTGGCGAGATTATAGCCAGCACCGCTGCGCTGAAAGCGACCAAAGGGCAGCACAACGGCGCAGGTCTGGTTGCCAGCTGCGCCGCGAGCCATAACGCGGACGCTTAAGCGTGGCGCTGCCGGTCAGCACGCCCAAGCAGGCGATCGGTAGCAACAGCCAGAACCAGCATTACCAGCACCGGAACCAGCCAGCCCATGCTCTGATCCGCCAACGGCAACTGCGCAAACAATGCCGGAACCCAGTTCCCCAGCCCCGCAGCGGCGAGACCATCGACCACGCCGAAAATCAGGGTCACGCCCATTACCGGCACGAACACCCGCGTGGGCGATACCCAGAAACGGTCCAGCAGGCTCAATGCGACCAGCACGATCGCCAATGGATACAGCCCCACCAGTACCGGCACCGATACGCTGATCAACTGCGTCAGCCCCTGATTCGCTACCAACAAGCTGAACAGAGCAAAGACAACCACGACGGTGCGATAGGACACGGGCAGTAGCGCGCTGAAGAATTCGCCACAGGCGGTCGTCAGGCCCACTGCGGTGGTCAGGCACGCCAGGGTGATGACCACCGCCAGCAACAGACTGCCCGGTGTACCGAAGGTGTGCTGCACGTAGGTTGTAAGAATCTGGACGCCATTTTCCGCTCCGGCGGCGATGCCCTGGCTGGTGGCGCCGAGGTAGAACAGTGCCAGATACACCAGCGACAAGCCGATCGCCGCGATCACGCCGGCAATCATCGAGTAGCGGGTCACCAGGGCCGGCTCGGTCACACCACGGTCTCGGATGGCAGTGGCAATCACGATCCCGAACACCAGGGCGCCGAGGGTATCCATGGTCAGATAGCCTTCCAGGAAGCCCTTGATCAGTGGAGAAGCGCGATAGCTCTCGGTAGCGGCGCCGACCTCTCCCGCCGGAGCGAAGATGGCCGCACCACCGAGCACCAACAGCGCAGCCAGCAGCACCGGCGTGATGAACTTGCCAATTCGATTGACCAACTGACCGGGATTCAGCACGAGGAACAGCATGGCGGCGAAGAACACCAGCGTGTAAAGGAACAGCGGCATCCCGGCGTTACCACTGAACGGGGCGATCCCCATCTCGAACGAGACGACAGCTGTACGTGGCGTGGCGAACAGTGGACCGATCGCCAGATAGACAGCGACCGCCAATACGGTACCGGCGACGTTGCCGAGCGGCGCGGTAAGCCGGTCCATTCCGCCGCCAACGCGAGCAAGCGCAACAACCGTCAGCAACGGCAGGCCGACACCTGTCAGCAGAAAGCCCAGTGCCGCATGCCAGACGAACTCACCCGAAGCCATACCGGCGCTGGGCGGGAAGATGATATTGCCGGCGCCAAGGAACAGCGCAAAGGTCATGAAGCCAAGGGCCAGCAGGTCAAAGCCTTTCAAACGATTCATGCAGGGAGAACTACCAGAGAAATAAACGGCGCGAATGAAGTGACGCACGCGCAGCGAAAGCGGCGGGTCAGCGATTCAAATAGGCCTGATGATGGGGATTCGGGTTTCCTTCAGGGATAAGGGGAAACGTCACCCAGCCGGTTGGGCCGAGTCCTTCGATGCACGCCGTCGCTCTTGTGAAACGAACATGCGTATGAATGAGCGGCAATGATGCCACGATGCAGCCAGATTGCCGACCAGAACGTCGGCAGTGCTTGCGAAAAGTACAGCGCACAGCCGAGTCCGCTGGGCAGACACGAAGGCGTCAAGAGACATTGAGCAAGCCGGGGGTAATGCAGACTGTTGCTACGAAAAGCCCAACGAAAAAGGCCCGGCTTCCGCCGGGCCTCCTTGCCATCAGGCTTTCATTTGCCAGCCGGTGACTTCCGCCAGCGCCTTGCCGATGTCGGCAAGCGAGCGCACGGTTTTCACACCGGCGTCCTGCAGCGCAGCGAACTTCTCTTCCGCTGTGCCCTTGCCGCCGGAGATGATCGCGCCAGCATGACCCATTCGCTTACCGGCCGGAGCCGTAACGCCCGCGATATAGGAAACCACCGGCTTGGTCACGTTGGCCTTGATGAACGCAGCCGCCTCCTCCTCCGCCGAACCACCGATCTCGCCGATCATGACGATCGCCTCGGTCTGCGGGTCGTTCTGGAACAGCTGAAGGATATCGATGAAGGTCGAACCCGGAATCGGGTCGCCACCGATGCCGACGCAGGTCGACTGGCCGAAACCGGCGTCGGTGGTCTGCTTTACGGCTTCGTAGGTCAGCGTGCCGGAGCGCGAGACGATGCCGACCTTGCCTGGCATATGAATGTGTCCAGGCTGGATACCGATCTTGCACTCACCCGGTGTGATCACACCCGGGCAGTTCGGCCCGATCAGGCGCACGCCCAGCTCGTCGCACTTGATCTTCACCTCGAGCATATCCAGCGTGGGGATACCTTCGGTGATGCAGACGATCAGCTTGATGCCGCCAAACGCCGCTTCGAGAATCGAATCCTTGCAGAATGGCGCAGGCACATAGATGACCGAAGCATCGGCACCTGTCGCCTCTACGGCTTCGCGCACGGTATTGAACACCGGCAGCCCCAGGTGCATCGTGCCGCCCTTACCGGGCGTGACACCACCGACCATCTTGGTGCCGTAGGCAATCGCCTGCTCGGAGTGGAAAGTGCCCTGAGAGCCGGTGAAGCCCTGGCAAATGACCTTGGTGTCCTTGTTGATCAATACGCTCATTACTTGCCCTCCGCGGCTTTGACAACCTGAATGGCCGCATCGGTCAGGCTGTTCGCACCGATGATGTTCAGACCGCTTTCACTCAGCATCTTGGCGCCCAGGTCGGCATTGTTGCCTTCCAGCCGCACCACTACCGGCACCTTTACACCTACTTCACGCACCGCACCGATGATGCCCTCGGCAATCATGTCGCAACGCACGATGCCACCGAAGATGTTCACCAGAACCGCGGCAACATTGCTGTCGGAAAGAATGATCTTGAACGCTTCGGTTACACGCTCCTCGGTGGCACCGCCGCCGACGTCGAGGAAGTTGGCCGGCGCACCGCCGTGCAGGTTGACGATGTCCATGGTGCCCATGGCCAGGCCCGCACCATTGACCATGCAACCGATGTTGCCATCGAGCGCAACGTAGTTGAGCTCCCACTTGGCCGCGTGCGATTCGCGCGGGTCGTCCTGGGACGGGTCGGCCATATCGCGCAGCTTTGGCTGGCGGTAGATGGCGTTGCTGTCGATGTTGATCTTGGCATCCAGGCAATGCAGATTGCCGTCAGTCTTGATCACCAACGGGTTCACTTCGAGCAGGGCCAGATCATAGTCCTGGAACAGCTGGGCAAGGCCGACGAAGATGTGCACGAACTGCTTGACCTGGTCACCCTTGAGGCCCAGCTGGAAAGCCAGTTCACGCGCCTGGAACGGCTGCGCACCCACCAGCGGGTCGATGGTGGCCTTGAGGATCTTCTCGGGCGTGTCGTGGGCGACTTTCTCGATGTCCACGCCACCTTCGGTCGATGCCATGAAGACGATCCGACGGCTGGCGCGATCGACCACGGCGCCCAGATAGAGCTCCTTGTCGATATCGGTGCACGCCTCGACGAGGATCTTGCTGACCGGCTGACCATTGGCGTCGGTCTGGTAGGTCACCAGACGCTTGTCGAGCCACTGCTGGGCGAAAGCCCGGGCTTCATCCTTGCTGCGAACCAGCTTTACGCCACCCGCCTTGCCACGTCCACCGGCATGCACCTGGGCTTTGACCACCCATTGTGTGCCGCCGATCTTGTCGCAGGCTTCCGCTGCTTCCTTCGGGCTATCGACTGCATAGCCTTTAGACACGGGCAGACCGTATTCAGCGAACAGTTGTTTACCTTGGTACTCGTGAAGATTCATGCTTTCTACCGTCTGTTTTGGTATTGGCGCATTTACGGCACGACGAACCGCCGTGCCTCCCTCACAAGTCGCTGAAAACTATCTGCGAATTCACGATACCTCTCAGCGACCTGCAATCCTTTTTGAAACTGCAGTTTGCAAAAGGCCCGACGCATCAGTGGATACGTCGGGCCCGGGTACAGCACTAAACCGCTTTAGCGCTTCTTGCGGTTGGCGATGTGGATGGCGTGGCCATTCACTGCCAGAGCCGCTTCATGCAGCGCTTCGGACATCGTCGGGTGCGAGAACACCATCATGCCCAGGTCCTCGGCGCTGGTGCCGAATTCCATGCCGATGGCGCCCTGCTGAACCAATTCGGCGGCGCTTGGGCCCATTACATGCACGCCCAACACGCGGTCGGTCTTGGCATCAGCGATGACCTTGACCAGGCCGGCAGTATCGTTGGCAGCCATGGCGCGGCCGCTAGCAGCGAAGGGGAAGGTACCGACGTTGACTTCGACGCCCTCGGCCTTGAGCACTTGCTCCGACTTGCCGACCCACGCGATTTCCGGGTGAGTGTAGATGACCGACGGAATCAGGTCATAGTTCATCTGGGTCTTGTGGCCGGCGATGCGCTCGGCAACCATCACGCCCTCTTCCGAGGCCTTGTGGGCCAGCATTGCGCCACGAACCACGTCACCGATGGCATAAACGCCCGGTACGCTGGTAGCGCAATAGTCATCGACGAAGATGAAACCGCGCTCGTCCATGTCGACGCCGGTGTCGGCAGCCAGCAGCTCGGAGGTGACCGGACGACGGCCGACCGCAACGATCAGCTTGTCGAAGGTCATCTGCTGCTCGCCTTCGGCGCTGGTGAAGCTGACGGTCACCTGATCGCCCTTCACTTCCGAACCAGTCAGGCGAGCACCCAGCAGAATCTTCAGGCCCTGCTTGGACAGGATCTTGAATGCTTCCTTGGAGATCTGCTCGTCAGCGGCTGGCAGGAACTTGTCCATCGCCTCGATAACGGTGACTTCGGCGCCCAGACGGGCCCAGACGGAACCCAGCTCGAGACCGATTACGCCAGCACCGATGACGCCCAGTTTGCCCGGAACGCCCTGGAAATCCAGCGCACCAGTGGAGTCGACGATGACTTTCTGATCGACCGGCGCCGGCGGAATGTTCACCGGAGTGGAACCGGATGCCAGGATCACGTTCTCGGCAGCCAGCGTCTGCACGTTGCCGTCCAGGCCAGTCACTTCGACCTGCTTGCCGGCCAGCAGCTTGCCGTGACCTTCGAATACAGTCACACCGTTGGCTTTCAACAGAGCCGAAACACCACCGGTGAGGTTCTTAACGATCTGGTCCTTGCGCGCAACCATGGTCGGAACGTCCATGGCCACTTCGCCGGTGCTGATGCCGTGGACTTTGAAGCTCTCGTGGGCTTCGTGGAACTTGTAGGAGCTGTCCAGCAGCGCCTTGGAAGGAATGCAGCCTACGTTCAGGCAGGTGCCGCCAAGCGCGGTCTTACCATCCTTGCCCTGGTACTTTTCGATACACGCGGTCTTCAGACCCAGCTGGGCTGCGCGAATAGCGGCCACATAGCCGCCAGGGCCGGCACCGATGACGACGACGTCGAATTTCTGGCTCATTACGAATCCTCTTCAAAAGCAGCTAAAAGCCAAAAGCTGCAGGCAGCACGGTTGGCTTTCGCCTGCCCTGCCAACTGCAGCTTGTGGCGTTTCTATCAGATATCCAGCAGCAGACGGGCCGGGTCTTCCAGCAGGTCCTTCATGGTAACCAGGAAGGTTACTGCTTCCTTGCCGTCGATCAAGCGATGGTCATAGGACAGCGCCAGGTACATCATCGGCAGGATGACCACTTGGCCGTTAACAGCCATCGGACGTTCCTGGATCTTGTGCATACCAAGAATGGCGGTCTGCGGCGGATTGACGATCGGGGTGGACAGCAGCGAACCGAACACACCACCGTTGGAAATGGTGAAGGTACCGCCAGTCATTTCTTCGATGGTCAGCTTGCCGGCCTTGGCCTTCTTGCCGAACTCGTTGATGCCACCTTCGATCTCGGCCAGGCTCATGTGCTCGGCGTTGCGCAGCACCGGAACCACCAGGCCACGATCACTGGAAACGGCAACGCCGATATCCTGATAACCGTGGTAGACGATGTCATTGCCATCGATGGAAGCGTTGACGCCCGGCTGACGCTTGAGTGCTTCGACCGCGGCCTTTACGAAGAAGGACATGAAGCCCAGACGCACACCGTTGTGGGTCTTCTCGAACAGGTCCTTGTACTTGGCACGCAGCTCCATGATCGGCTTCATGTTGACTTCGTTGAACGTAGTCAGCATCGCCATGGAGGATTGGGCTTCGACCAGACGCTCTGCCACCTTGGCGCGCAGGCGGGTCATCGGAACGCGCTTCTCGACGCGATCACCTTCAGCGAAGATCGGCGCGGCAGCAGCCGGAGCAGCCGGCTTGGCAGCGGCAGCCGGAGCGGACTTCTTGGCTTCGACGGCGGCGACGACGTCTTCCTTGGTCACACGACCGTCCTTGCCGGTGCCGCGGATGCTGTTCGGGTCGATGCCATTCTCTTCGGCCAGCTTGCGGGCAGCCGGTGCCAGAATCGGCTCTTCGCCGCCAGCGCTGGCAGCGGCTGCCGGAGCAGCAGCGGCCGGGGCGGCAGCCTGAGCAGGAGCAGCAGCGGCAGCGGCGCCCGCTTCCAGCTTACCGAGCAGCTCGCCGCTCAGCACGGTGTCGCCTTCGTTCTTGACGATCTCGGTCAGCACGCCATCAGCTTCGGCGAGCACTTCCATAACAACCTTGTCGGTTTCGATGTCGACGATCAGCTCATCACGCTTGACCGCGTCGCCCGGCTGCTTGTGCCAGGTGGCAACGGTGCCGTCGGCAACCGATTCCGGGAATGTCGGGGCTTTGATCTCGATAGCCATTATTCAGGGGTCCTATTGATTCGGTTTCTACATCGAGGCCGCGATATCGCGGCCTCTTGCACGAATTGGTTAAACGGTGAAGGCGTCCTGCAGCAGCTTTTCCTGCTGTTCGGCATGCATGGAGGCGTAACCGACCGCCGGTGCCGCTGAAGCATCACGACCTGCGTACTGAAGGAACAGTTCCTTCTTGTGTGCAATGGCCACGCGGCGCATGTGGTGCTGGCTGCAGTACCAGGCACCCTGGTTCATCGGCTCTTCCTGGCACCAAACGATGTGCTTGAGGTTCTGGTAAGGCGCCAGTGCCTCGGCCAGATCCTCTTCCGGGAACGGATACAGCTGCTCGATACGCACGATGGCGATATCTTCGCGGCCTTCGGCACGACGCTTGTCCAGCAAGTCATAGTAGACCTTGCCGCTACACATGATCACGCGCTCGACCTTTGCCGGATCGATAGCATCGACTTCCGGGATAACGGTCTGGAAGGAACCCTGAGTGAGTTCTTCCAGCGTCGACGTGGCCAGCTTGTGGCGCAGCAGCGACTTGGGCGTCAGCGCTACCAGCGGCTTGCGCAGCGGGCGAATAGCCTGACGGCGCAGCATGTGATAGACCTGCGCCGGAGTCGTCGGCACGCAAACCTGGATGTTGTGCTCGGCGCACAGCTGCAGGTAACGCTCCAGACGAGCGGACGAGTGCTCAGGCCCCTGACCTTCATAGCCATGCGGCAACAGCATGGTCAGACCGCACAGGCGACCCCACTTGTGCTCACCGCTGGTGATGAACTGATCGATCACTACCTGCGCGCCGTTGGCGAAGTCACCGAACTGTGCTTCCCAGACGACAAGCGCGTTGGGCATGGTGGTTGCGTAACCGTACTCGAACGCCAGAACCGCTTCTTCGGAGAGGAACGAGTCGTACAGATCGAAACGCGGCTGACCTTCATAGAGGTGCTGTAGCGGAATGTGGGTGCTGCCGTCCTTCTGGTTGTGCAGCGCAGCATGGCGATGCGAGAAGGTGCCGCGACCGACGTCCTGACCAGAGATACGAACAGGATGGCCTTCGAACAGCAACGTGGCGTATGCCATGACTTCCGCGTAGCCCCAGTTGATGGCCAGCGCGCCGGCGCCCATCTTCTGACGATCTTCGAGAATCTTCGAGACCTGACGCTGCACCACGAAGCCTTCCGGCGTTTGCAGCAGCTTGTTGGACAGATCCTGCAAGGTCTTCAGATCGAAGCTGGTGTCATGACGAGCAGTCCAGGCATGACCCAGATACGGACGCCAGTCGACGAAGAGTTCCTTGTTCGGCTCTTTGACCAGGCTCTTGACTACATGGAGGCCATTGTCGAGCGCCGTGCGGTACTCGTCGATCTTGGCCTGAACACGCTCGTCGTCCAGCACTTTCGACTGGATCAGCGAATCGGCGTACAGCTCACGAGTGGTGCGCTGCTTGGAGATCTTCTGATACATCAACGGCTGGGTGCCGCTCGGCTCATCCGCTTCGTTGTGACCACGACGGCGGTAGCAGATCAGGTCGATGACGATGTCGCGCTTGAACTGCATCCGATAGTCGACAGCGAGCTGGGTGACGAACAGCACCGCCTCGGGATCGTCTGCGTTCACATGGAAGATCGGCGCCTGGATCATCTTCGCCACGTCGGTCGCGTACTCGGTGGAACGAGCGTCTTCCTGCTTGTTGGTGGTGAAGCCGACCTGGTTGTTGACCACGATACGGATGGTGCCGCCCGTGCGGTACGCACGAGTCTGCGACATCTGGAAGGTTTCCATCACCACACCCTGACCGGCGACGGCCGCATCACCGTGGATGGTTACCGGAAGCACCTTGTCGCCGATCGGATCACAACGGCGATCCTGGCGAGCTCGCACCGAACCCTCGACCACCGGGGAAACGATCTCCAGGTGGGAGGGGTTGAACGCCATTGCCAGGTGAATCTCACCGCCCGGGGTCATCACGTTGGACGAGAAGCCCTGGTGATACTTGACGTCACCGGAGCTCAGGCCTTCGACCTTCTTGCCTTCGAACTCGTCGAACAGGTCGCGCGGATTCTTACCGAAGGTGTTGACCAGCACGTTCAGACGGCCGCGGTGGGCCATGCCGATGACGATTTCCTTGGTGCCGTAGGAACCGGAACGCTGGATGATCTCGTCGAGCAGCGGAATCAGGCTCTCGCCACCTTCCAGGCCGAAACGCTTGGTGCCCGGATACTTGGTGCCCAAGTACTTTTCCAGACCTTCGGCCGCGGTCAGACGCTCGAGCAGATGGCTCTTGATCTCTGGCGAAAACTCGGGACGCCCGCGCACACTCTCCAAGCGCTGAACAAACCAGCTGCGCTGCTCGGAATCGACGATATGCATATACTCGGCGCCGATGGTGCGGCAATAGGTTTCTTGCAACGCCTGAACGATATCGCGCAGAGTTGCCTGACCGTTGACCACCGCAAGGTCACCGGTACGGAACACCGTATCGAGATCAGCGTCAGTCAGGCCGTAATTGTTGATCGCGAGATCCGCGGGGGCGGTGCGCTGCTGCAGGCCAAGCGGATCGAGCTGTGCTGCCTGATGGCCGCGCACTCGATAGGCCTGGATCAGGCGCAGGACTTCGATCTGCTTCTTCTCGTGCTCGGTGCTGACGGTGCCTGCTGAAACAGGCTGGGCACGACGCTGGTTCTTGGCCAGCAGGACGAAGTGGTCGCGAATCGTCGAATGCGATACATCGGCTGAAGCGCTGCCACCGGAGGGCAACTTCTGGAAATAAGTGCGCCACTCTTCGGGCACAGCGTTGGGATCGTGCAGGTAGAGCTCATAAAGCTCTTCCACATAGGCAGCGTTACCACCGGATAGGTGGGCACTGTCCCACATGCGCTGCATTACGCTTTCTTGCATGTCTGGTCACCTTCGATAAGGAGACACCACCAGCGTGGAAACCGCAGCATGACTTCCCAAGTTCTGAAGCAGCGACTCAGGTAAAGCCACTACGGACCGCGCAGATAGTTCCCGGGCACAACCCGGATGCTCCTGCTGGTCATCAAATTTTCAGAGTGAAATCCCGGCTTTGTGAGCTGGGATTCCTACTAAAACTACGGCGCCGAGCTTCAACTTCGGCGCCGCAGGTGTAACGGGTAAAGCGATCCGGCCGTTCCAGGCTAGCGCATAACCTTTCCCGACCGGGGTGTCATCAGGTGCCGCTCTGCAGCAGCATGTTGCGTATGTGACCAATCGCCTTGGTCGGGTTCAATCCTTTCGGACAAACGTCAACGCAATTCATGATACCGCGGCAACGGAACACACTGAACGGATCATCCAAACCAGCCAGACGATTCTCGGTTTCGGTGTCGCGGCTGTCGGCCAGGAAGCGATAGGCCTGCAGCGAAGCGGCTGGACCGAGGAACTTGTCCGGGTTCCACCAGAAGGACGGGCAGCTGGTCGAGCAGCAAGCGCATAGAATGCACTCGTAAAGACCATCCAGCTTCTCGCGATCTTCCGGGCTCTGCAGTCGTTCGATAGCAGGCGGCGGCGTATCGTTCATCAGATACGGACGCACTTTCTCGTACTGCTTGTAGAAGATGCTCATATCGACGGCCAAGTCACGAATGACCGGCAGACCCGGCAACGGACGCACGACCAGCTTGTTGTTCTTGACCACGGCGGACAGCGGCGTGATGCAAGCCAGACCATTCTTGCCGTTGATGTTCATCCCATCGGAACCGCACACGCCTTCACGGCAAGAGCGACGATAAGAGAAACCCTGATCCTGTTCCTTGATCAGAGCCAAGACGTCGAGAACCATCAGATCCTTACCATCGGTATTGACCTGAAAATCCTGCATGAACGGCTTTTCGTCCTGATCGGGGTTGTAGCGATAAACACTCACTTGCAACATATCGGCGACCTCAATAAGTCCGAACCTTGGGCTCGAATGCCGGAACGGTCTTCGGAGCGAAGTTCACGGCACGCTTGGCAACGCGCTTGTCACCCGGAAAGTACAGGGTGTGGCACAGCCAATTCTCGTCATCACGCTCTTCGAAATCTTCGCGAGCATGCGCACCACGGGATTCCTTGCGGTTCTCCGCGGCAATTGCAGTAGCTTCGGCAACTTCCAGCAGGTTCTGCAGCTCGAGCGCTTCGATGCGCGCGGTGTTGAACGCCTGGCTCTTGTCGGAGATCTTGACGTTGGCGATACGCTGACGCAGATCGACCAGCTGAGCGATACCCTTCTGCATGTATTCACCGGTACGGAATACACCGAAGTAGTTCTGCATGCAGTTCTGCAGTTCTTTGCGCAGCGGAGCGACGTCTTCGCCAGTGGTACGCTCGTTGAGACCGGCAAGGCGGCTCAGCGCGACGTCCAGGTCGGTATCGCTGGCACCGCGATGCTCGATACCGTCCTTGAGCGCCTTCTCCAGGTGGAGACCAGCAGCACGACCGAACACCACCAGATCCAGCAGCGAGTTACCGCCCAGACGGTTGGCGCCATGTACGGATACGCAAGCCACTTCGCCTACAGCGAACAGACCATCGATGATCGTATCGTTGCCGTTGGCGTCCTGGGTGATTGCCTGGCCATGAATGTTGGTAGCGATACCGCCCATCATGTAGTGGCAGGTAGGCACAACTGGAACCGGAGCAACGACTGGATCGACGTGAGCGAAGGTCTTCGACAGCTCACAGATACCCGGCAGACGGCTATGCAGCACTTCTTCACCGAGGTGATCGAGCTTCAGCATTACGTGGTCGCCATCCGGACCACAGCCATTGCCGGCCAGGATTTCCTTGACCATCGAGCGCGCAACGACGTCACGACCAGCAAGGTCCTTCGCGTTCGGAGCATAACGCTCCATGAAGCGCTCGCCGTGCTTGTTGATCAGGTAGCCACCTTCACCACGGCAACCCTCGGTCACCAGCACACCGGCGCCGGCAATACCAGTCGGGTGGAACTGCCACATCTCGATGTCCTGAACCGGAACACCGGCACGCAGCGCCATGCCAACACCGTCACCGGTATTGATCAGTGCGTTGGTAGTCGATGCGTAGATACGACCAGCACCACCGGTAGCGAGAACGGTAGCCTTGGAGCGGATATAGACGGTTTCACCGGTTTCGATGCAGATCGCGATGACACCGACAACGGCGCCGTCCTGATTCTTCACCAGATCAACCGCGTACCACTCGTTGAGGAATACGGTGTTGTTCTTCAGGTTACCCTGATAAAGGGTATGCAGCAGGGCATGACCGGTACGGTCAGCCGCGGCACAGGTACGAGCAGCCTGACCACCCTTGCCAAAGTCCTTGGACTGACCACCAAACGGGCGCTGGTAGATACGACCCTGCTCGGTGCGGGAGAACGGCAGACCCATGTGCTCGAGCTCGAACACAGCCTCTGGACCAACGGAACACATGTACTCGATAGCATCCTGGTCGCCGATATAGTCGGAACCCTTGACGGTATCGTACATGTGCCAGCGCCAGTCATCGTTCGGATCAGCCGACGCGATGGCGCAGGTAATGCCGCCCTGAGCGGATACAGTATGCGAACGAGTCGGAAAAACCTTGGTGACTACAGCGGTCTTGTGGCCGGATTGAGCCAACTGCAGTGCCGCGCGCATACCGGCACCACCACCACCAACAATGATGGCATCGAAGGAAAGCGTACGAATATTAGCCATGAATCAGATACCCCAAAGAATCTGCACACCCCAGACGAAGAAGGTGAACATGGCAATGCCACACACCGCCTGGAACAGGAAACGAACGCCGGTAGCCCACTTACCGATCGCCATATTGGTCAGGTAGTCAGTGGAAATCGTCCACATACCTACCCACGCGTGCACACTCAGGGCGACCAGCGCCAGCAGGCTGAAAATGCGCATCCAGTTAGCCGAGAACAACTCGTGCCACTGGGCGTATTCCAGACCCGGGTTCGCGATCAGATACCCAAGCAGAAACAGAAAATAAGCCGCAAGAACCACTGCAGAAACGCGCTGGGCCATCCAGTCATACAGGCCCGAACGCGAAAAGTTGGTGACATTGGTTACCATATCCACACTCCCGCCAGAACGATCAGCACCACCGAAACGGCGATTACGATTTTCGCGCCCAGCTTGCCGCCTTCCAGCGTCTCGCCATGGCCAGTGTCCATTAGCAGGTGACGCACACCCGCCACCAGGTGATACAGCAGCGCGGACAGCAACGCCCAGCTCACCAGCTTGGCCAAGGGACTACCCAGATACGCACGAACCTCCTCGAAGCCTTCTGGCGAAGACAGCGAGGTATCGAGCGCGAGCAGCAACAAGGCGATACCGACGAACAGGATGACACCGGATACACGGTGGAGAATCGACGTGTAAGCAGTGATGGGAAGTTTTATTGTCCTAAGATCTAGGTTTACAGGTCGTTGGCTTTTCACGGCTTTTTTTCACACTTGAGAGCCCCAGAACGCAGGGCAAAGTTGTTGGGAAGAGCACGCAGCAGTACCCGCTACCCACGAGTGACAACCTACAGAAATACCGCCTGTAAGGCCCCTGCCGGTCGGTTTCCGAGTATAAACAGTTAGGTCACTAATGACAATGTGGTGAAGTGCCACTAAAGGCTGATAGCAGCCTCTATATAAATGCCGTAAACAGTGCACCCAAGCTGTACGCATCCCCCTGCAGAGCCCTCTACGGCATGGGTTCGCGCAAATTGACTTTGCGATTTATCACACTATAGTGATGCGGGCCCTGCGTGGGGGGCCATGATGATTCCAAGCACAAAACAGGAGGCCATACATGGCTGACAAGAAAGCGCAGTTGATCATCGAGGGCGCTGCCCCCGTCGAACTGCCCGTTTTAACCGGTACCGTAGGGCCTGACGTAATAGATGTACGAAGCCTGACCTCCACGGGTCACTTCACCTTCGATCCCGGCTTCATGTCGACCGCCTCTTGCGAGTCCAAGATCACCTATATCGACGGCGACAAGGGCATCCTGCTACATCGCGGCTACCCCATCGAACAGCTGGCAGAGAAATCCGACTACCTGGAAACCTGCTACCTGCTGCTGAACGGCGAGCTGCCGACCGCCGAACAGAAGGCACAGTTCGTCAGCACCGTGAAGAACCACACCATGGTCCACGAGCAGCTGAAGTCCTTCCTTAACGGTTTCCGTCGTGACGCCCACCCGATGGCCATCATGTGCGGTGTGGTCGGTGCACTCTCGGCCTTCTACCACGACTCCCTGGACATCAACGACCCGCACCATCGCGAGATCTCCGCGGTGCGTCTGGTCGCCAAGATGCCGACCATCGCTGCAATGGTCTACAAGTACTCGATCGGTCAGCCGCTGATGTACCCGCGCAACGACCTGAGCTACTCGGAAAACTTCCTGCACATGATGTTCAACACCCCGTGCGAGATCAAACCGATCAGCCCGGTGCTGGCCAAGGCAATGGATCGCATCTTCATCCTGCACGCCGACCATGAGCAGAATGCTTCCACGTCCACCGTGCGTTTGGCTGGCTCCACCGGCGCCAACCCGTTCGCCTGTATCGCAGCCGGCATCGCCGCCCTGTGGGGACCGGCTCACGGTGGTGCGAACGAAGCCGTACTCACCATGCTGGACGAGATCGGCGACGTATCGAACGTCGAGAAGTTCCTGGCCAAGGCCAAGGACAAGAACGATCCGTTCAAGCTGATGGGCTTCGGTCATCGCGTTTACAAGAACTTCGATCCACGCGCCAAGGTCATGAAGCAGACCTGCGACGAGGTTCTGGGCGAGCTGGGCATCAACGATCCGCAACTGGATCTGGCCATGAAGCTCGAAGAGATTGCCCTCAACGATCCTTACTTCGCCGAGCGCAACCTGTATCCGAACGTGGACTTCTACTCGGGTATCATCCTCAAGGCCATCGGCATTCCGACCAGCATGTTCACCGTCATCTTCGCCCTCGCGCGTACTGTCGGCTGGATCTCCCACTGGAAGGAAATGATCGCCTCCGGCCAGAAGATCGGTCGCCCGCGCCAGCTGTATACCGGCCACACCAAGCGCGACCTGCCGCGTTAAGCGACAATTCCGTGCAACGAGAAAGGCTGCCCTAGGGCAGCCTTTTTTGTTTCTTCGCGAGCATCAGCAGCAAACCCTGGATTGCCGACAAAAATCCTCGCCGGCGAATCCTGCCCAACCGCCACTGATTGAAACATTGCCTAGCTGGCGGCAGCATCGCCCACATCATAGCGTCGGCACGCCTCACCTCCAGCGGAAGGCCGCTACGCCGTCTCCTGCTCCAGCCAGCCCAGCAAACGGATTGCCTCATCCCTGCCTTCACCGCAGCAGACAGGGTCTGCTGCAAACGCAGCGCATACAGCAGGCCGCCGTGGATCACCAAACAGCGAGCATAAAAAGCCAGCGTCCAATTGAACACACCGCTCCCCAGCACGCTTGCCATGCGGCATGCCGGGTATGGACGAACTGATCGAGGGGGCGATGCAGCAGGCACCGCAACCAGGGCGACAATCCATGAACTGCCACTCATGAGAAAAACGGGCGGCGATAATAATCCGACCGAATTGCAGACACCAGATGGCCATTGCGCAGGGCTGCGACCGGAAATAGGCTAGCGCGTCGTCATTTTCGAGCACACACCCACCATGCCTGTTTGGTTGCAAACCGCCGCCCTGCTCTGCTGCTCCAACCTGTTCATGACCTTCGCCTGGTACGGCCACTTAAAGAGCCTGAGCGGCAAACCCTGGCTCATCGCCGCGCTAATCAGCTGGGGCATCGCATTCTTCGAGTACATGCTGATGGTGCCGGCAAACCGCATCGGCTACACGGAGCTATCGATAGGCCAGCTGAAGATCATGCAGGAAGTAATCACCCTCATGGTGTTCATCCCTTTCAGCGTGCTGTACATGCAGCAGCCGTTGAAGCTGGATTATCTGTGGGCGGGATTGTGTCTGGTCGGCGCTGTGTACTTTATCTTCCGCAGCTAGCAACGCGCCCTAACACCGATACGCAATCAGCCAGGTGACGCCAGCACATGCGCTTGGGCATACTGGCGACCCTTTCAAATCCCTTCAAGGAATCTCGATGTTCAAGGTCAACGAGTACTTCGATGGCACCGTCAAATCCATTGCCTTCGACATGGCAGAAGGCCCGGCCACCATCGGCGTGATGGCACCAGGCGAGTACGAATTCGGCACTGCACAGCTGGAAGTCATGCACGTAGTTGCGGGTAGCCTGGACGTGAAGCTGCCGGGAGCCGATGCCTGGGAAACCTTCGCAAGCGGCAGCCAGTTCACCGTACCGGCGAACAGCAAGTTTCAGCTAAAGGTCAAGATGGATACGGCTTATCTTTGCGAGTATCGCTAAGGCGAACGAGCACTGCTGAGGCGCTAGCCAGGTGGATGAACGTTGCGCCATCCACCTTCAGCGAAGAACTTTGGAGGCTTAAGCATCGCAGCCCTCTCACCCCCTGAACGTCACGAAAGACAGAGCGACTGACGCCCCAACCATCAGCCCAACGGTTTATAGGCCTGTGTCACCTGCTTGCCCTGGCTCAACTTGGTGAGCTCCTGCGCAAGCCGTTCGCGCTCCGAGCGTCCCGCCGTTTGAAGCTTGGCGTATACCTCGGCCATAGCCTCGATCTCTGCACGCAGCTCGGCGTCCGCTGCATCCTCATCCTGTAAAGTCGCAATCAGAGCGCTGCAGTCATCATCCAGAGCGGCGATCACTTCCCAGTCATCATTGGCTAGCGCTTTGCGCAACCGCTCGGTGAAGTCGGCGAAGAGTAGCGTTTTCGAAGTCATACACTCTCCAGGTCGATCAGCGCCGCTAAACGCGCTATAGGCTGAACTGGATACATGATAGATCAACCCTTCGGAGCGATCTGATCCCAGGCGAGCTTGATCTCGCCAAGCAGCCTGCCAACTTCGTTGAGTTTTTCGATGTCGTTTTCTTTGTTCGCCTCGAAAAGACGCATCGTCATGTATTCGTACAAACGATCCAGATTCTCCGCCAGCTCACCACCAATGCTCTTGTCCAAGGCATCACGCAGCCCGCCCACAATGCCCAGTGCCTTTCCGATCAGTACGCCCTTCTCTGCGAAGGCCTCGCGCTCCATCGCGCCCTTGGCCTGAGCGATACGATCCAGCCCGCCCTGCATCAGCATCTGGATCAAACGGTGCGGGTCGGCGTCATTTACCTGGGCCTGAACACCTACCTGCTGATACTGCTTCATTGCCGACATTGCGTACATTTGGATTAACCCTGCCACATCAAGTACATGCTCTAGTTATCGGTCGATGCTGACGGGACTTGAGCGAGCGGCGCAAACAAAAAAGCCGCCAACAAGGCGGCTTTCTGTACCAACTGAATCATTTCTTGGAGTTATTCGCAGCCCAAGGCAGATTCTCCAGCGAAGCCAGGAGGCTCGACGACGTGCTAGCCATCTTTCCCACCAGCGCATCCATCGCATTGAACTGCTTGTAGAGACGGTCCTGCAGTGAAGTGATACGCCGATCCAGATCCACTTTCTGTTTATCAATCTTGGAAATTGTTTCGGTCATCACTTTGTTGCGCTGCTCGAGAATTCCGCCCGTTTGGGTGTATGGCTTCAGTTTCTCGTCCAGACGCGTTGCAAGACCTTTTTCACCGGCGAACAACTCTGACAGCTCAGCGAAGTTTGCACTAACAACTTTAGACAGCTTGTCGCTGTCGACTTTCAACGTTCCATCTTTCTGGGTCGTCACGCCAATATCTGTAAGCGCACGAATACCGCCTGAGCCCTGAACCGAAACCAGTTCGTTTCGAATGGTGTTCAACAGGGTGCGGGCAGTCGCATCGCCGACCAAAGCCCCCGTCACTGGCGCCTTACCTTCACCGACAGAAGTCACTTTCGTCTGTGCGTTGATCACACCGATAAGCTTGTTATAAGCATCGGCAAAGGACTGAATCTGCTGCTTGACACCAGTTTCGTCGAGCGTAACACCTACCGTGAGCGGCTCCTTCTCATCCACCAAGCCTTTCAGTTCCAGAGTCACGCCTTCGATTGCGTCATCAATGGAATTGGTCTTGCGGGTGACAGTCAGGCCATCAATGGTGAGCACAGCATCCCGCGCTTGAGTGATGACACCAGCAGATCCATCAGCACCAGGTTTATTCGTGCCGCCAGCAAACGCAAGCAGGGAAAGGTCTCCGGTCGAGCCGTCATCCACCGCTACAGTGATGTTCTCTTCCTTGCCTGTAGTCGAACTACTGAGCACAAGCCGGGACCCGACATCATCAGTCACGATGGTGGCAGAAACACCTTTATCCGCACCGGCCTTGTTGATGGCATCCCGAATGCCCGCGAGCGTGTTATTGCTTTCATCGACTGTGATCGGCAACAGCTCGGAATCGCCGACACTGATGCGCAGAGTACCGGCGCCTAGCGCGACTGGATTCGCAGCGTCGTTTTTAAAAGCCTGGAGCGCTATCTTGCTGCCAGAGGCAAGCTGCGAAACCGCAACCTTATAGCTTCCCGCACCGGCAGTTACGCCCGCCTTTACCGAAAGCAGATCCGCATTCGAAGAAGAAGCAGCACGAGCCTTGAACACCTCGGGCTTATTGAGATTGCCCAGTGCAGTCTGAAACTCGGTAATAGCGCTCTTGAGCGCACCGATAGCAGTGATGCGGGTGGTGGTCTTCGACTCCAGCGTCTTGAGCTGTGACTCTTTAGGCGCGCGCTCCGCCGCTACCATGCTCTTGACAATGCTATCGATGTCGATACCGGAGCCGATGCCCGTTACGCCCGCCATAGCCACACCTCGTCAAAAAATTTGCTTATCGTTAACAAACGAACCGACGAATCAAGATTCGTGCCGCTCATGCCTTGCCTTCAAACAGAAGGCTGCGCATTTCGTCCAGCCGCTCGGCAAGGCGCAGGAGTTCTTCCGACGGTATTTGCCGCACCACCTTGCCCGACTCCCCATCCACGACCCGGACAACAACTTCTCCCGACGAGTCGTCGACGCTGAAACTCAAGTCCCGCTGCAGGCTCTGCACCTGCGAACGCAGGCGGTCCACCACCTCACCTACATTCTCGGGCTGCCGTGAAAGGCTATCGGCGGGCGCCCCGGCCTCCTGCCAACCGAACGACGAAAACCCAGACTCCCGGGAGGGGCTGGGTGATGAAGCTAGCGTGGCTGATGAAAGCGCCGTTACAGCCGTTTTTCCGACGTCCATGATTCACCTCGTAATGAATCGATGGGGAAGTAGCCAAGCCACTTCCCCATCCTTGCGTCGCCCTGCTTCTGCGATTACTGCAGCAGACTGAGGACTGCCTGCGGCAGCTGCTTGGCCTGGGCCAGGATCGCGGTACCGGCCTGCTGCAGAATCTGGTTCTTGCTCAGATTCGCGGTTTCGGCAGCGAAGTCGGTGTCTTCGATACGGCCACGTGCAGCGGACACGTTCTCAGAGATGTTCTGCAGGTTTGCGATGGTGTTATCAAAGCGGTTCTGTACCGCACCCAAATCAGCCCGCTGAGCATCAATAGCTTGGATAGCCTTGTCAAAAACAAGCACTGCCTTTTGTGCATTTTCAGCCGATAGCAGATCAACACCACTTACTTTCTGGCTTGTCGCTGTAGCCGCCAGGGTAGCCGCCGCCGGATTAGTTACACCCGCGGGAATTTTGCCGGCTGTCGTGCTGATTGCAATGCTTAAAGCACTGAGGCTATTCGCACCAGCTTCTGTTTCTCGGGAGACTATACTTAGGGTGTTATCGTCTTTAACGAAAGCACCAACCCCCGAGTTGGTGTCGTTGATTGCTGCAGCGATCTTCTGATTGACCGTCTTTTCATCATCCCCCACAGCGACGTTTGCAGTTACAGCATACGCTTTTCCGTTAACGGTGAATCCGACATCGATTTCACCAGCCGTAGTTACGGTCGTCGCAACCGCAGCTTTTGGAGATGTATTCTCGAAAAATTTTGCACTCAAAGACTTCGAACTCATCTCAGCGATCCCAACGCTGATGATTTCGTTAGCCGCCGACCCTACTTGAAAACTTGCGACCCCGAAGCTCCCGTCAAGCAGCTGGCGACCACCAAAGGTGGTGGTGTTGCTGATCCGGTCCAGTTCTTTTTTCAGCTGACCGACTTCCGAATTCAGCGCTTCACGCTCGGAAGTGCTGTTCGAACCGTTGGCCGACTGTAGGGCCAGGTCACGCATACGCTGCAGGATGTTGGTGGACTGCTGCAAGGCGCCTTCAGCGGTCTGAGCCAGGGAGATACCGTCGTTGGCGTTGCGAACTGCTACGCCGAGACCGTTGACCTGGCTGGTCAGGCGGTTGGCAATCTGCAGGCCGGCGGCGTCGTCCTTGGCGCTGTTGATGCGGCTACCGGTGGACAGGCGCTGCATGGAGGTCGCCAGCGCGTTGGACGAGCTATTCAGGTTACGCTGAGTGTTCAGCGAAGGGATGTTGGTATTGACGGTAAGAGCCATGGTGTTTGCCTCCAAGGGCGCTAGTTACTTTGGTTGCCTGAGCTTGCGACTCCGGGCCGGCTTATGTCAGGCACCCATTGAGTTCGCATTCGATTAGCTTATCGGCGCCGTTTGGGTTGGCTTTAGGGCAGATTCGAACTTTTTCGCGCCCCCGGTACCACACCACCACTACGCCAGCGCATCCATACTGCGGACTTGCTTGACCAGCTTTTCGGGCGCGACGGGGAAAACTTTAGGAGGATGGCTGAAGCTGTGTCCCAAGGTGGCGGCGAGGGGAGATCGCTGTGTGCTGTTGCACTTTGGAAAAACGCTTCAGCGGCCAAGGCCGCCCCCACGGGTTCGGTGAAACATTCGGGAGCGGGTTTGACGGATAGGCTCGCTGGGTGAACCGTGCTGATGCGCTATGTGTTTACCGGACCAAGCTGTGCGAGGCGCCCGAGGAACTGCGCTTCGTCCAGTACCGTCACACCGAGCTCATTGGCTTTGGCGAGCTTCGAGCCGGCGCCGGGGCCCGCTACCACGCAAGCCGTTTTGGCGGACACCGAACCTGCAACCTTTGCGCCCAACGCCTCCAGCCGCGCCTTGCCTTCATCACGGCTCATGGTTTCCAGCGTGCCGGTCAGCACCCAGGTCTGGCCGGCCAGCGGCAAGCCTTCGGCGGCTTTCCTTTCGCTTTCCCAGTGCATGCCGAACTCGCGCAGCTGGGCTTCGATCAAACGGGCGCGCTCGGCGTTTTCGGGTTTGTCGAAGTAGTCGCGCAGCGAGCGTGCAGCCTTTTCGTTAAGGCGCTCGACCTGACGCAGGTCGAGCCAATCAGCGGCGATGATCGCGTCGAGGCTGCCGAAGCGTTCTGCCAGCCGCTGGGCGCCGGTGCGGGCGATATGGGGAATGTTGAGCCGGTCGAGCAGATCGGCCAGCGTTGCGCAGGCGGCGAATTCCGGGTGGACGTCGCCCTCCTCCTGCGGTTCGACGCCACGCTCACGCAGCAGCGCAATGACCGTGCGGTTGTGCTCGTCCTCGAAGAAGCTGTGGATCTCGTGGGCGACTTCGAGCCCCACGTCAGGTAGGTAGACCAGCACGTCTGGCAGCACCAGGCCGATTCGCTCCAGGGAACCCAGCGCCCGCGCCAGCAACTTGGCGGTTTCCTCACCGACATCGGGTATGCCGAGGGCGTAGATGAACCGCGCAAGGCTCGGCTTGCGACTGGCATCGATGGCATTGAGCAGGTTGCGCGTGGATATCTCGGCGAAACCTTCCAGCTCAATGACCTGCTCGTGAGTCAGGCAGTAGAGATCCGCTGGAGAACTGACCAGCCCCTTGTCGACCAGCTGCTCGACGATCTTGTCGCCCAGACCGTCGATATCCATCGCGCGTCGCGAGACGAAGTGGATGATCGCCTGCTTCAGCTGCGCCTGGCAGGCCAGGCGGCCCACGCAGCGGTAGATCGAACCTTCACTGACCGCTTCACGACCTTTGCTGCGCTTGATCAACTGGGTGCGCTCAACCGCAGAACCGCACACCGGACATTGCTCGGGCACATGCACGGCGCGCGCATCGGTCGGGCGACGTTCGGCGATCACGCCGAGAATCTGCGGGATGACGTCACCGGCGCGGCGCACGATCACCGTGTCACGGATCATCACGCCCAGGCGGGCCACTTCGTCCATGTTGTGTAGCGTCGCGTTCGATACGGTGACGCCGGCAACCTGCACCGGCTTGAGCCGGGCGACCGGGGTGATCGCGCCAGTACGACCAACCTGGAACTCCACATCGAGCAGCTCGGTGATTTCTTCCCGCGCCGGGAACTTGTGCGCGATGGCCCAGCGCGGCTCGCGCGCACGAAAACCCAGTTCGCGCTGCTGCGCAACGGCGTTGACCTTGAACACCACACCGTCAATTTCGTAAGGCAGCGCATCGCGCTTTGCACCGATGGCGTCGTAATAGGCGCGACATTCGGCGACGCCCTTGGCCAGCTTCAGTTCGCGAGTGATAGGCAGACCCCAGCTTTTCAGCGCTTCGAGAATCCCGATGTGCGTACCCGGCAGCTCACCATCGCTGCGACCGACGCCGTAAGCGCACAGTTCAAGCGGCCGGCTGGCGGTGATTTTCGAATCCAGCTGGCGCAGACTGCCGGCTGCGGCGTTGCGTGGGTTGGCGAAGGGTTTGCCGCCGCTTTCCAGCTGTCGCGCATTGAGCGCTTCGAAGCCGGCCTTGGGCATGTAGATCTCGCCGCGCACCTCGAGCACCGCCGGCCAGCCGCTGCCATGCAGCTTGAGTGGGATGTTGCGAACGGTGCGCACATTGGCGCTGATGTCCTCGCCAGTGCTGCCATCGCCGCGGGTAGCACCGCGCACCAGATGGCCGTTCTCGTAGAGCAGGCTGACCGCCAGACCGTCGAGCTTGGGTTCGCAGCTGTACTCGACCACCACGCCAGCACCGAACAGGTCGCCTGCCGGCAGGTCCAGACCTTCGCGCACACGACGGTCGAAATCGAGAAGATCCTGTTCCTCGAAGGCATTACCCAGGCTCAGCATAGGCACTTCATGGCGTACCTGACCGAACGCCGCCAGCGCCGCACCGCCGACCCGCTGGGTTGGTGACTCGGGTGTCACCAGCTCCGGGTGCTCTGCCTCGAGCGCCTTGAGTTCGTTGAACAGGCGGTCGTACTCGGCATCGGGAACACTGGGTTCGTCGAGCACGTAGTAGCGGTAGTTGTGGGCGTCGATTTCGCTGCGCAGTTTGGCAATGCGCTCGGCGGCGGTTTGGGCGGAAGGCATAGGACGAAGCCGTGACTGGGGCTGTGCTGATTCAGACCGCATCAGCGCGCCTTGGTTGATAGGAAAGGCGTCGGATTCTAGCCGAATGCACAGCCAAAGGCAGGTTTGCGGAAGCTGATTGGAGCGGACTGGGCGGAACAGGCTAACGGGACGACTGCTCTGAAGCGAAGTGCCGGTGGCTAAAGCTCAGCCCTAGACACCGACCGAAGCCACCCTACAGCGCTCTGCGCAGCGAGGCGGCAGACAAGACAAATGAAAGGAGCCTGCCCCCAACAAACGCAAAACCGGGCGCGAGGCCCGGTGCGGTGAAGTATCAACGTTGCTTGATGGTCATCTGTCGGCGTTCGAACTCGACGATGCGCTGGCGGTAATGCTCGATGGTTTGGGCGGTCAACACGCTGCGCTGGTCATCCTTCAGCTCGCCGTTGAGCTCTTGGGAGAGCTTGCGTGCAGCAGCGACCATGACATCAAAGGCCTGCTTGGGATGGCGCGGGCCAGGCAGACCGAGGAAGAAACTCACTGCCGGAGTGGTGAAGTGATCGATATCATCCAAGTCGAAGGTGCCGGGCTTGACCGCATTAGCCATGGAGAACAGCACCTCGCCGTTACCGGCCATGCTCTCATGGCGGTGGAAGATATCCATCTCACCGAAGCGCAGGCCGCTTTCGAGAATGTTCTGCAGCAATGCGGGACCACGGAAACCCTGAGGGTCGCGGCAAATAACGTTGATGACGAGCACTTCCTCGACAGGCGCAAGCTCTTTGTGCGACTGCTCTTTCTCGTCCTCATCGTCACCCACAACAGGATCGAGCAGCGTTGGCACGGGCTCGTCGGTATTGAGCTGAAGATCGCCCTGGAAAGGTTCGTCCTGCCGGCGTTTCTTGCCGGATTCGCGAGCGCTCATGGCAGGCATGTCGCCTTCATCCAGGGACGGCTCATGATCGCGATTCACTACGCGTGCGGGGCCTAGTACTTCAGGAGAATCGTCGGCATCGGGAAGGTTGGAGAGGCTACGGTCCAGCTTGAACTTCAGCTTGCCCTTGCCGCCACGCATGCGTCGCCAGCCGTCGAACAGAATGCCGGCGATGACAATGATGCCGATGACGATCAGCCACTCGCGCAGACCGATATCCATTAATGCATTAACCTCTGAATTCGATGATAAAGACGCAACGAACGGCCACTTGGGGCCGATTCAAGCGCATCGCAAAAATTGTGCTCTAAGCTAGCACGACGAACGGTAACTTTGCACCGTGCGGTAGTTCTCTTTTTATGGCCTTCCTCGTATCAAAAATGCTCAAACACGCGGCTTAATCCTAGGCTTCGGCGAGTGCAACGGCCTGTTCGACATCGACTGCCACCAGCCTCGAGCAACCCGGTTCATGCATGGTTACACCCATCAACTGGTCGGCCATTTCCATGGCGATCTTGTTGTGAGTGATATAGATGAACTGCACTTTCTCCGACATCTCCTTCACCAGCCGTGCATAACGACCAACGTTCGCATCGTCCAATGGCGCATCGACTTCATCGAGCATGCAGAAAGGCGCCGGATTCAGCTGGAAGATGGCAAATACCAGCGCCAGCGCCGTCAGTGCCTTTTCTCCACCGGAAAGCAGGTGAATGGTGCTGTTCTTCTTTCCAGGCGGTCTTGCCATGATCGCCACCCCGGTATCGAGTAAATCTTCCCCGGTAAGTTCCAGATAAGCGTTGCCACCACCGAAGACTTTCGGGAAAAGCGCCTGCAGGCCGCTGTTGATCTGATCGAAGGTTTCCTTGAAACGATTACGGGTTTCGCGGTCGATCTTGCGGATGACGTTTTCCAGCGTATCCAGTGCCTCGACAAGGTCGTCGTTCTGCGCATCGAGATAGCGCTTGCGCTCCGATTGCTGCTGGTACTCGTCGATCGCGGCCAGGTTGATCGGCCCAAGACGCTGAATGCGCTGGGCGAGGCGCTCCAGCTCCGCTTCCCAGCCTTGCTCGCTGGCGTCGGCCGGGAGCGTTCCCAGTACGCCGTGCAGGTCGTAGCCATCCTCGTGAAGCTGATCCTGCAGCGCCTTGCGCCGGACGCTCAGCCCCTGCCAGTCCAGTCGCTGTTGTTCCAGTTGACCGCGCAGCAGCTGCGCCTGCTGCTCGGCCTGAGTGCGCCGCTTTTCCGCGTCACGCAACTCGCGATCAGCATCTTCCAGCGCCAGGCGTGCATGCTTGAGTTCCTCTTCGACGCCCATCCGTCGTTCTAGCAACTCCTCGAGCTTCATGCGCAGCTCTTCGAGCGGCGCCTCCCCCTCTTCCAGATTCAGCGTAAGCTGCTCGCGGCGCTCGATAGCCCGCTCGAACTGCTGCTCCAGCCGCTCCAGCGCCTGGCGCGTAGATTCATGCTGCGCCTTGAGCGAACCGACTCGAAGCGCCAATTGATGGGCATGATCCTTCTGCTGACGTGCGTCCTGACGAATACGGTCCAGCCGCTCGCGAATACCGTCACGACTGGCTAGCAGCGTCTCGCGCTGCTCGGCGTCATGAGCCATCGCATCCAGCGCGTCCTGAAGCTGCAGGCGCGCCTCGCCCAGTTGCTCGGTCTCGATCTCGCGCCGGTCCTGCTGTTCGGCAAGCTCTTCGTCCAGGCGTTGGCGGCGCAATCCAAGTTGCTCCAGCCGTGCTTGCCCGGCAGACAGCTGGGCTTTGAGGTCACCCTGTATCCGCGCCTCTTCCTGCTGCCGCCGGCGCTGTTGTTCGCGTTCCTCTTCCAGGCGGGACTGGGCTGCGCGCAATTCGGAAATACGCTCTTCAACCACTGCCAAGGCCGCTTCACGTTCGTCGCGCTCGGCCAGTAACCGCTCCAGTTCCTGGCCGCGTGCAAGCACACCCGATTCCGCCTCACTGGCCCGGCGCACACGCAGAAAATGCTGGCCGACCCAATAGCCGTCACGACTGATCACGCTTTCGTCTTCACCGAGCGCTGCGCGTGCGGCCAAAGCCTGCTCCAGCGAGTCGACAGGACGCACGCGCCCCAGCCAGGGTGAGAGATCCAATCTTGACTCGACCAGATCAAGCAGACTGCCAGGGCGGCTCACATCGCCCTGGCGCGGGCTGACCAGGCGTAAATCCCCCTGTTCGAAGCCAGCAAGATCGATAGCCACGAACTCATCGAGCAATACCGCATTTACGTCGCCGCCGAGCACCGTTTCCACGGCCAACTCCCAGCCGGGCTCGACTCGCAAGCCCTCGACGAGGCGCGGACGGTCCGCCAGACCTTGCTCCCGCAGCCATTCGGCGACGCCCTTGCCTGGGTCCATCGCAGCCTGCTGCAACGCTTCCAGCGAGGCGATGCGGCCATTCAAGCGCTGCAGTTCACCCTGCATCTGTTGCTGCGTTCGGGTCGCCTGCTGCAACTCCTCACGCAGCTGCTCAAGACGTTCATTGATGTCTTCGGCGGCCGCAGCAAGCGCCTCGAGATCGAGTTCGCTGGCTGCGAGCTGCTCACCAAGCTCAAGGATCGCGACGTCTTCGGGATCGGCAGCCAGCAGCGCGCGCTCCTCGTCCAGGCGACGTTGACGTTCGGCCAGGCGCTCCAGGCTCTGCTCCAGTTGCTGGATGCGCGACTGCTGCACTTCCGCCGCGCGACGCGGCTCGGCGCTGTGCTGATTGAAACGCTCCCACTGTTCCTGCCAGGCCTGCATGGCCGCTTCGGCCTCTTCCAGCTGGACCGCGGATTCCTCGGCGGCGGCTCCGGAGAGCTCCTGCTCGGGCTCGAGCATCGCCAGTTCCTCCCCGAGGGTGGCGAGCAGAGTGCGATCGTGGCCAAGGTGCGATTCGGTTTCCAGCCGCGCCTGCTCCGCCTCGCGCAGATCGTCCTGCAACTGGCGCAGGCGCTGTTGGCCGTGCTGAATGCTCTGCTCGACGCGGGCGATGTCACCGCCAACCGAATAGAAACGGCCCTGCACCTGATTGAAGCGCTCGGAGAGCTCGTGGTGGCCGTCACGCAACCGCTCGATGCTCGCATCGGCGCTGCGCTGCTCGGCCACCAGCGCTTCGAAGGCGACCTCCTGATCGCCGATGACCTGCTCGCGCTGGCCGACCAGCTCGTTCAGCGCTTGCCAGCGCAATGCCGAAAGCTGCGCCTTGAGCTGACGCTCTTCAGCCTTGTATTCCTGATACTTCTCCGCCGACTGCGCCTGGCGGTGCAACCGCTCGAGCTGGCGCTCCAGCTCTTCGCGCAGATCGGTCAGCCGAGCCAGGTTCTCGTGGGTGCGACGAATGCGGTTCTCGGTTTCGCGCCGGCGCTCCTTGTACTTGGAGATGCCAGCGGCTTCTTCGATGAAGTTGCGCAGGTCCTCAGGCTTGGCTTCGATCAGCTTGGAGATCATGCCCTGCTCGATAATCGAGTAGCTACGCGGTCCGAGGCCGGTGCCGAGGAAGATGTCGGTGATGTCGCGGCGCCGACACTTCACGCCGTTGAGGAAGTAGGTATTCTGCGAGTCGCGGGTCACGCGGCGGCGGATGGAGATCTCGGCGAAGGCGGCGTATTCGCCGGTCAGCGTACCGTCGGAGTTATCGAAGATGAGCTCGATACTCGCCTGGGTTACCGGCTTGCGCGTATTCGAGCCGTTGAAGATGACGTCGGTCATCGACTCGCCACGCAGGTTCTTCGCCGAGCTTTCGCCCATTACCCAGCGCACGGCGTCGATGATATTGGATTTGCCGCAGCCGTTCGGACCGACGACCGCCGCCATGTTGCTCGGAAAGCTGACTGTGGTGGGGTCGACGAAGGATTTGAAGCCGGCGAGTTTGATGCTCTTCAGGCGCATGCAGCCAATCCTTGGCAGTCAGCATGGGGACGAACAAGCGGAGTCGCCGTGAACATCGAAAATCCTGGCATCAAATGGGTACTGGCAAGAAGCCACGGAGTTTATCACGCCGACTAGCCCGCCTCGCAGCGCGGCGGCGCACAGAAACGCCTCTCCCGAGGCGCAGCGCCGCCGGATAACTATGGCGACACAAACATGGAGAGAATGAAACGCTGACCAGTGAGCCAGAGGCCGCGCGCTATCAGCCGCCGGTCATGCTCATGAAACGCACCACCTGAACCTGTTCGTCGGTGCGGAAATGATGCTTTTCCGGTTTGAGCTGCAGCGCATTCACCAGAGCATTGCGCAGGCGCTCACTGTCGCCCGGATGACGCCGCATCAGGCTCTTCAGGTCCAGTGCACCCTCATGCCCCAGGCAGAGCACCAGCTTGCCCTCGGCGGTCACGCGTACTCGGTTGCAGCTGCCACAGAAGTTGTTGCTGTGCGGCGAGATAAAGCCGATCTGCGTTTCGCTGCCTGCCACCTGCCAGTACCGCGACGGGCCGCCGGTAGCGTGGCTGCTGCGCACCAGCGTATGCCGCGCTTCGATCCGCTCACGGACTTCGTCGCTGGAGCAGAAAGTAATCTGCCGCTGATGACTGGAGACGCTCCCGAGCGGCATCTCTTCGATAAAACTGATATCGAGGCCGCGCTCGATAGCGAAATCCACCAGATCGAGGATCTCGTCGTCGTTGCGCCCCTTCTGCACCACGCTGTTTAGCTTGATCCGCTTGAAGCCCGCGCGGCGCGCGGCCTCGATGCCTTCGAGCACCTGATCCAGTCGGTCGCGACGGGTCAGCTCGGCAAAACGGTCGCGTTTGAGTGAATCGAGGCTGATGTTGAGACGCTTCACGCCAGCGGCATGCAACGCCGGCGCCAGGCTAGGCAGCTGCGAGCCGTTGGTGGTGATGGCCAAATCTTCCAGTTCTTCGCGCGCGCCCAAGCGCTCCAGCAAGCCGGTCAGACCCTTGCGCACCAGCGGCTCGCCACCCGTCACGCGAATGCGTTTGACGCCGAGACTGATGAACGCATCGGCCACGGCATAGAGCTCTTCGAGGGTAAGAATCTGCGCACGCGGAGCGAAGACCATGTCCTCGCTCATGCAATAGGTACAGCGAAAATCACAGCGGTCGGTTACCGACAATCTCAGGTAGGTGATGCGCCGGCCGAATGGGTCGACCAACTGGGAATCGGGCATTGCACTCTCCAACTGCTGGCTGCGCCTGTATTCAGACTATGCGCTAACTGTGATTCAGGCAAAGTGACGTTACCAACGGCATGCGACCAGCGCGGCGGCACGGCATGCAGCCACGCCGCTGCGGTGCTTTAATGGCCCGCTTTGGCAGCACTCATGCGAGAGACCACGGCGAATGGATAACGATTCCCTGAAGGCGATGAGCTGGCGCGAACGGCTATACGTCATCATCTTTTTCACCAATACCCCGGCCGGCAAGCGCTTCGACACCTGGCTCCTGGTCATCATCCTGGCCAGCCTGGTGGTGGTGATGTTCGACAGCATCGCCTCGTTCAATGAGCGCCACGGCGAGCTGCTGACCAATCTGGAGTGGGCCTTCACGGCGATCTTCGCCGTGGAATACCTGGTGCGCATCTACACGCATCCCGAGCCGCGCAAGTACATCTTCAGCTTCTACGGTGCAGTCGATCTTCTATCGGTGCTGCCGGCTTTCATTGCCCTGCTGTTTCCGGATGCGCAGTACCTGTTGGTGGTGCGCATCGTCCGCATGCTACGGATATTCCGCGTACTCAAGCTCACGCCCTACCTGAGCCAGGCAAATTTCCTGCTGGTGGCGCTGCAGGGCAGCCGGCAGAAGATCATCGTCTTCCTGCTCAGCGTCACCACGCTGATCATCGTCTACGGCACGCTGATGTACGTGATCGAGGGGCCTTCCAACGGCTTCACCAGCATCCCGATGAGCATCTACTGGGCGGTGGTCACGCTGACTACGGTCGGCTTCGGCGACATCGTCCCGCACACGCCGCTGGGCAAGGCGCTGGCAACAGTGGTGATGATCACCGGTTATTCGATCATCGCCGTGCCGACCGGCATTTTCACCGCCGAGCTGGCCAATGCCATGCGCCAGGACAGCCTGCGCCACGCCTGCCCAACCTGCGACAAGCTCACCCACGAGCCCAATGCGGCGTTCTGCAGTCGCTGTGGCACGCAGCTGTTCGAGCGCCCTGACCGCGGCGCACCTACCTGACGTAGCAGGCGCCGGCGCACCAGCGGCGCTCATCCGCCGCCGCTTCGCCCGCACCGACGAACTGCCCGGAAGCGGGACTGTCACATCCTCAGATTCGCATCAGGCTGGATGGAGACCGGCATGCCCTTGCTCAAACTGCTGCACTTTGCCGCCCTGCTCTGCTGGTGCGGCTCGCTGCTCTATCTGCCGGCAATGATCGCCGCGGGCACCAAGCGCAGCGATCAACTCTTCTACCGCGACCATGCCCACCTCACCCGCATGGTGTTCACCCTGATCAGCACGCCCGCTGCGCTGATCGCCATCGGCTCCGGCACGGCACTGTTCCTGCGCGACGGCACCCTGGCCGGCTGGCTGATCATGAAGCTGACGATGGTGACCGGCATGGCGCTCTGTCATGCCCTGTGCGGCGTTCTGGTCCTGCGCATCGAACGCGAGCCGGAGCGTGGCGTCACATACCAGTGCATGGCCCTGGGTGTGCTGGTCCCCGTATTGATCGCCCTGACCCTCTGGCTGGTGCTTGCCAAACCCTTCTGACTCAAGGAACGACAGCCTCGCATGACCGACTGCCCGGCCCGCCTCGACCCTCCCCATTCTGCCTGCTCGAGCCGGCCGTCCCTGGCAAGCCGTGACGAAGGCTCAGGGCGCCTGCTGACCGTCGAGATCCACGCCGACGGCATGTTCGTAAACCAGTCGCCCGCCGAGAAAAGCCGCCAGCGAGATCAGCACGGCAGTCAGCAGCGAAAGATAGAGCCCCCACATGGCATCGCCATCGCCACGATCCATGCCCTGATAGCGCAACAGCCAGTTCAGCGAAGCCAGCGAAAGCATCATCACGGCGAGTATCGCGTGGCACCAGGCGGTGACCTTGCGGCGAATCTGCTGCACGGAGAGCAGATCGATCACGCCGGCAATGCTGGCAATCCAGCCGCCGATGGCGCCCACGCCGGAAAGCCAGAGGCCGGCGCGCCACCAGAATTCGTCGAGCGTCCAGAAATAGGCGAGGTCGGCCGGCACCAGGCCGATCAGCGCGGCGACGGGGAAGTGAATCATCATCGGATGCAGCGGATGGCCGGCAATGGCGGCGTTACTGGTGATCGACTCGCGTTCTGTGGCCATCCGGCCCTCCCAGGCACTGTAGTGAAACGGGCCGCCCGGTCATCGAGACGAGGCGGCAACCCTTTCAAATGGACCACGCTGGCGCTGGCAGTTCCTTTGCTGACTGCATGCGATGGGCCGCAGTCAGCCCTGTCGCCCGCAGGGCCAATGGCCCGCGACGTCGCCAATGTCTGGTGGGCGATGTTCGGTTTCTCCGTGCTGGTACTGCTGGTGGTGAGCGCGCTGTGGATCTACGCCATGCTGCGGCGCCCACAGACGTACACCGATGAACAGGCCCTGCGGATCAATCGACGCTGGATCATTGGCGGTGGTCTGATCCTGCCCACCGTCAGCATCATCGCCCTGCTGGCTTTTGGCATCCCCACCGGGCGCGGCATGCTGCCGTTGCCCGTCGAGGGCGAGCAGCCATTACGCATCCAGGTCATCGGTCATCAATGGTGGTGGGAGGTGCGCTATCCGGAAAGCGGCGTAGTGACGGCCAACCAGTTCATCCTGCCGGCGGATCGGCCAGTGGACGTCGAGGTGACCAGCGCCGACGTGATCCACTCGTTCTGGGTGCCACGCCTGGGCGGCAAGCTGGACATGGTGCCGGGGCGGACCAACACCCTGCGCCTGCAAGCCTCGCAGGCCGGCGTGTTTCGCGGGCAATGCTCGGAATTCTGCGGTAGCCAGCATGCGCACATGATTCTGCACGTGGAGGCGCTGGAAGCTGACGCTTTTGCCAGCTGGATCGAGGCCCGCCGTGAGCTGCAGCACCAGCCACCCAGCGGCGATGCCGGTCGCGTCTTCGCTGAGCGCTGCGGGCAATGCCACCGCGTCACGGGCGTCAGCGAGGGCAATCGCGCACCGGACCTGAGCGATCTCGCCACCCGTCCGACCCTCGGCGCCGGCGTGATCGCCAACGATGCGGACGGCCTGCGCCGCTGGCTCAGCGATCACCAGAGCCTCAAGCACGGCATCGCCATGCCACGTCACGACGACATCCCCGAAGAAACCCTCGGCCAGCTTGCCGACTGGCTGGAGACCCTCGCGCCATGACCCCGACCCGAAACAATGGCGCCGCTACCGACCTCGACCAGCTCCACGATCAGTTCGACGAGGTGTGGGGCAATCCGCGCGGCTGGCGCGCGCTGACCATCGTCAACCACACCAGCATCGGCCTGCGCTTTCTGGTCACCGGTGCCTTCTTCTTCCTGGTTGGCGGCCTGCTGGCCATGCTCATCCGCACCCAGCTCGCCCTGCCCGGCTACGAGCTGATGGAGCCGGACGTCTACAACCAGGTCTTCACCATGCATGGCACGGTGATGATGTTCCTCTTCGCCGTACCGATGATGGAGGGGCTGGCGGTCTACCTGATCCCGAAGATGATCGGCGCCCGCGACCTGGTATTTCCGCGGCTTTCCGCCCTTGGCTATTACTGCTACCTGTTCGGCGGGCTGATCCTGCTGTCGAGCATCTTTCTCGATGTCGCGCCCAAGGCCGGCTGGTTCATGTACACGCCACTGTCCAGCTCGGCGCACACGCCGGGGGTCAATTCGGACTTCTGGCTGCTGGGCATCACCTTTGTCGAGATTTCCGCAGTATCCGCCGGCGTCGAGCTGGTGGTGTCGATCCTGCGCACCCGCACCAACGGCATGGCGCTGCACAAGATGCCGCTGTACGCCTGGTACATCCTGGTGATGGCGATGATGATCGTGGTCGGCTTCCCGCCGCTGATCCTCGGCTCGATCCTGCTGGAGCTGGAGCGCGCGGCGGGCATGCCGTTCTTCGATGTCGCCCGCGGCGGCGACCCGGTGCTCTGGCAGCATCTGTTCTGGCTGTTTGGCCATCCCGAGGTGTACATCATCTTCCTGCCTGGCGCCGGCATCGTCTCCACGCTGATTCCGGTGTTCTGCCAGCGTCCGCTGGTGGGCTATCGCTGGGTGGTGCTGGGCGTGCTGACCACCGGCTTCATCAGCTTCGGGCTGTGGGTGCACCACATGTTCACGGTCGGTATCCCGCAGCTGGCCACAGCCTTCTTCTCGGCGGCGAGCATGCTGGTGGCAATACCCACCGGGGTGCAGATCTTCGCCTGGCTGGCAACGCTCTGGCTCGGCAAGCCGGTGTACAGGGTGCCGATGCTCTGGTTGGTGGGCTTTCTCATCGTTTTCGTCGCCGGTGGGCTGACCGGAGTGATGCTGGCGCTGGTGCCGTTCGACTGGCAGGTGCACGACACCCATTTCGTCGTCGCGCACATGCACTACGTGCTGGTGGGCGGCATGGTCTTCCCGTTGATGGCCGGGCTTTATTACTGGCTGCCGCACTTTTCCGGGCGCATGCCGTCGGAAAAGCTCGGGCGCTGGGGCTTCTGGCTGTTCTTCATCGGCTTCAACGTGACCTTTCTGATCATGCACTGGACCGGCCTGATCGGCATGCCCCGGCGCGTTTACACCTACGACACCGGCCTCGGTTGGGACATGCCCAATCTGGTTTCGTCGATCGGCAGCTTCATCATGGCCGCGGGTGTCGCCACCATCCTGCTGGATATCATCCTGCACTTCCGTTTCGGCATTCCGGCGCCGAAGAACCCGTGGAAGGCCGATACGCTGGAGTGGGCCACCAGCCTGCCACCCAGCGCCTACAACTTCGTCAGCCTGCCCGACGTGACGGACCGCCATCCACTATGGAAAGACCCGGACCTGCCCGACAGCATCGCTCGTGGTGAACATGCGCTGACGGTAATCGACCACGGTCGACGCGAGACCTGGGGCAGCGATCCACTGACGGGCAAGGTACGCGAGATCATTCATCTGCCCGGCAACAGCTGGCTGCCATTCATTGCCTCCGTGTTCCTCGCCGTGCTGTGCCTGAGTCTGCTGAACAAGGCGTACATCCTCGCCATCATTGCTACCGTGGCGACCCTGATCGTGCTGCTGCGCTGGTCCTGGGAAAACGGTGCTCATCCCGCTGCCGCGCCAGACGCTCATACGCAGCCAGGCGAGCCACCGCTGCACTCGCGCACCTTCGACGGACCGGGCCTGTGGGGCATGGGCGTGACGCTGCTGGCCAACGGCGCGCTGTATCTGTCGCTGCTGTTCGGCTGGTTCTATCTGTGGACCGTTTCGCCGCAATGGCAGGTGCCGAACAGCGAGCTGAATGGCTGGCTGATGCTGGCCAGCGCGCTGTTGCTGAGTGCCGGTACGCTCTGGTTGCACCGCCTGATCAAGCGCTTGCGCGCCGGCATACATCACGGCCTGATGGGGCAACTCGCCCTGATCGCGCTCGTGGCATTGCTGCAGTCGGCCATGCTGCTCTGGCTGATGCTATCGGCCGGGCTGGCACCGACAGAAACGGCCCACGATGCAGTCATCTTCGTGATGCTGGCGTACAACCTGATTCATTGCACGCTGGCAGCCGTACTGACCGCTCTGCAAGCGTGGCGGGTAGCCATCGGTTACGTAGGCGACAAGGCGCCGTATGAGCCTGTCGTGGTCGAGCAGCTCTGGTACTACAACCTTGGAGTGCTTTGGGTCAGCTATGCCGCCATCGTGCTGTTTCCGGCGACATGGGGAGGTGCCTGATGAAGTATGCGCGAACATCGCCCTACCATCCGGTGCAGATCCCGATCGGACTGATCATCTGGAGCCTGTGGTTCGTCGCGATGTATGGCGGCCAAGCGGTGATCTGCAAGCTCAGCCCACCCGACCCAGCCCAAGGCGTGTGGAACTGGCTGAATGGCAGTCTCGGCGTGCTGACACTGCTTACACTCGGATTACTGTTGTGGATGGCGCGCTACTTCTGGCGTCTTTCGCGCGCACCGGCGCAGCTGAACGAACGCCAGCAGTTCGTCACCAAGATTGCCGCCGGCATTCACTTCATCGCGGCGCTGGCGACCCTGTTCGTCGGCATTCCGCTGTTACAGATTCCGCCATGCCTGTGACCCGGCTTCCGCTGCGTTGGGCTGCTATTACGCTGGCCGCGATCGTCCTGCCGGCGCCGGCCCATGCCCACGGCCTGTTCGATGCCCACCTGCTGGACCGCGCACCGTTGCTGCTCACGGCGGTGCTGGTCGCGGCAGCCTGGCTGCTCTATGCGCTAGGCGCCCGCAAGGTGCCACCGCGGCGCAGCGAAGCCCTCTGCTTCCACAGCGCCATGCTGCTGGTTGTGTTTTCCGTGTTCGGCCCGATCGACGACTGGGCGGAAAGCAGCACCAGCTGGCACATGACCCAGCACATGCTGTTCATCATCGTGATTGCGCCACTATGGGCGCTAGCCCGCCCGCTGCCGCAATGGCGCGGTGTAACGGGCCGCTTCGCACAGCCTGTATGGACCGGCATTCTGCGTGCCGGCCGCTATCCCACCCTCCTGGCATTGCTACACGGGGCGATCATCTGGATCTGGCATACACCGAAGCTCTATGTGCTGGCGCTGGACAACCTCTGGTGGCACGCCTTCGAACATGCGTGCTTCCTGTTCACCGGCTGGCTGTTCTGGTGGTCGGTGCTGCGCGCCAACCCGAAGCAGGTACCACAGGCGCTGATGGCGGTACTACTTACGCTGATGCACACCGGCCTGCTGGGCGCCCTGCTCACCTTCGGTAACGTTTCGTTCTATGGAGAAGGCCGCGCGGTGGAGGACCAGCAACTCGCCGGGCTGATCATGTGGGTGCCGGGCGGGCTGATCTATCTGATTGGTGGCGGCTGGATCGCCTGGCGCTGGCTGACCCGCATGTGGCGTCGCCAGCAAACGGGTGCTGCCCGGGAGGAGCTGGGCTGAGGCTGCGAACGAATCGGCAGCCACATCGCTCACTCGCTCTTTTTGCGAATCCAGTAAAGGTAGGTGCCTGCTGCTTCCTGCTGCTCGACCAGGTCATGCCCAAGGAAAATGCAGAACTTTGGAATATCGCGCTGGGTCGAGGGGTCGGTGGCAATTACCTTGAGCAAGGCACCACCGGCCAGATCGCGCACCTTGTTGTGCAGCATCATCACCGGCTCGGGGCAGTTCAGGCCGCTGGCATCGAGCACGGCGTCGGCGGTCATTTCAGCTGATTGGTTCATCTTTGGCTCCGGTAAACAGGCGTGCATTGTTACGCATGGGCGCAGGCGGGTCATTCGCTAGCTGATCAGAGACGCCGCAGATGACAGGTCACCTCTTCACGATCGTGGTACAGCTGCTTGCAGCCGATACTCGCCTTGACGCCGCGCGCGGCCAGGCCATCGGCGATACGCTCGAGCAAGCGCTTCACCTCGGCATAGCGCTGCTTCATCGGCAGCTTGAGGTTGACTACCGCCTCGCGGCACAGGCCCTCGCCGATCCAGGTTTCCAGTAGCGCGGCGTTACGTGCCGGCTTCTCGACGATATCGCAGACCATCCAGTCCACCGGCCTCTTCGGGCGGAAGGTGAAACCGTCAGCGCGAAAATGCTCGACCAGCCCGGAGTCCATCAAGTCAGCGTTCATCGGCCCGTTGTCCACGGCACTGACCTTGATGTGCCGATTGACCAGCTGCCAGGTCCAGCCGCCCGGTGCCGCACCGAGATCGACGCCGGTCATGCCTGCTGCCAGGCGAGCGTCCCACTGATCGCGCGGGATAAAGTGGTGCCAGGCCTCCTCCAGCTTTAGCGTGGACCGGCTTGGCGCCTGGCGTGGAAACTTCAGTCGCGGGATGCCCATCGGCCATAGCGCACTGTTGTCCGCCTCGGCGATTCCGGCAAACACCTCACGGCCGCTCTTGAAGGTCAGCAGCAGCCTGGGCCCGCTACCCTCTTCATCGAGCCGCCCGGCCTTGATTAGCGCCTTGCGCAGTGGCGCCTCGAACTTGCGACAGAAGTTGGAAAGCTCCTTGCCGTCGTTGGTATCCAGCACTTCCAGCCACAGGCTGCTGCACACCGGATAGTTCGCCAGATGAGTCAGCAGCACGCTGATGCGATCCGTTTCGGGAAGTTGCAGGTATTCACCGCGCGCCCACTGCCGCGGAAAGATCAGCTCGGCAAAACGCAGTTTTCGCATCAGCCGCTCGCTGCCCCTGCTTTCGCTACAGACGAACTCGGCACAGGCGCTGTCTGGCCGTGCCTTGGCGTAGCCAGCAACTTCGAGCATGGCGGCGTGTTCGCTGATCTCCGAGCAGACTTCACCCTCGAAACCGGGCCGGCAATGCAGCAGCAAAGTGTTCATGTTCGAGTCCTGTCAGCGGTCGGGCCTGCGCCAAAGCCGCGCATCATAGCCGACCATGGGAACCCTCGCCCGCATGGCCCGGTCCAGTGCAGTAGCGAAACCCCTGCCCTGGTGGCCTGTGTGGTGAGTTGGCTCGGAAATGTTTTGAGCGAAACCGAACCCACCAACCCGGCCACTTAAGCTAGTTTCAAAGCTCATTCATCAGCCAGCCCTACCGTGTGGGCACAAGGAGATGAGGAATGCCTTCCCTGGATAGCCTGAAATGCCGTCGCAGTCTCGAAGTCGCCGGCAAGACCTACCACTATTACAGCCTGCCCGATGCAGCTGCCCAGCTCGGCGACATCAGCCGGCTGCCCACGTCACTAAAGGTACTGCTGGAAAACCTGCTGCGCTGGGAGGACAACCAGACGGTGCGCGCCGACGACCTGAAATCCCTGGTGAGCTGGCTGGACACCCGCAGCTCCACCATGGAGATCCAGTATCGCCCTGCCCGCGTGCTGATGCAGGACTTCACCGGCGTGCCGGCAGTCGTCGATCTGGCTGCCATGCGCGACGCCGTGGCCAAGGCCGGCGGTGACCCACAGAAGATCAATCCACTGTCGCCGGTGGATCTGGTGATCGACCACTCGGTGATGGTCGACCGCTTCGGCAGCGACCAGGCATTCGAACAGAATGTCGAGATCGAGATGCAGCGCAATGGTGAACGCTACGAGTTTCTGCGCTGGGGCCAGCAGGCCTTCGACAACTTCGCCGTAGTGCCGCCGGGCACCGGCATCTGTCACCAGGTGAATCTGGAATACCTCGGCCAGGTGGTCTGGACCCGCGAAGAGAACGGCGAAACCTTCGCCTATCCGGATACCCTGGTCGGCACCGACTCGCACACCACCATGATCAACGGCCTCGGCGTGCTCGGCTGGGGTGTTGGCGGGATCGAAGCCGAAGCGGCAATGCTCGGTCAGCCGGTGTCGATGCTGATCCCCGAAGTGATCGGCTTCCGCCTGACCGGCAAGCTCAACGAGGGTGTCACCGCCACCGACCTCGTGCTGACCGTAACGCAGATGCTGCGCAAGCACGGCGTAGTCGGCAAGTTCGTCGAGTTCTATGGCCCCGGCCTCGATCACCTGCCGCTGGCCGACCGCGCCACCATCGGCAACATGGCCCCCGAATACGGCGCCACCTGCGGCTTCTTCCCGGTCGATCAGGTGACCATCGACTACCTGCGCCTGACCGGCCGTAACGAAGAGCGCATCGCACTGGTCGAGGCCTACAGCAAGGCGCAGGGCATGTGGCGTGACAGCAACTCGCCCGCCCCCGAGTTCACCGCTACCCTCGAACTGGACCTGAGCCAGGTTCGACCGTCCGTGGCGGGTCCCAAGCGTCCACAGGATCGAGTGACCCTCGGCGATATCGGCGCCAACTTCGATCTGCTGCTGGAAACCAGCGGGCGCCAGCAACAGGCTGATACCGATTTTGCGGTCGCTGCTGAACAATTCCAGCTCAAGCATGGCGCAGTAGTGATCGCTGCCATCACCTCCTGCACCAATACTTCGAACCCAAACGTGTTGATGGCCGCCGGCCTAGTCGCCAAGAAGGCCATCGAGCGCGGACTGCAACGCAAACCCTGGGTCAAGACATCTCTGGCACCCGGCTCCAAGGTGGTGACCGACTACCTCGAGCGCGCCGGCCTGACCCGCTATCTCGACGAACTCGGCTTCAACCTGGTGGGTTATGGCTGCACCACCTGTATCGGCAACTCCGGCCCGCTGCCGGACGCCATCGGCCAGGCGATCACCGATAACGACCTGATCGTGTCATCCGTGCTGTCCGGCAATCGTAACTTCGAAGGCCGCGTACACCCGTTGGTCAAGGCCAACTGGCTGGCGTCGCCGCCACTGGTGGTCGCCTTTGCGCTGGCTGGCACCACACGTATCGACATGGACCGCGAACCGCTGGGCTATGACGCACAGAACCAGCCGGTCTACCTGAAGGATATCTGGCCAAGCAGCGCGGAAATCGCCGAAGCGGTGGCGCGCATCGACGGCGAGATGTTCCGCAGCCGTTACGCCGACGTGTTCAGCGGTGACGAGCACTGGCAGAAGATTCCGGTCAGTGCCGGGGATACCTACGCGTGGAACGCTAATTCCAGTTACGTGCAGAACCCGCCCTACTTCGAGGATATCGGCCAGCCACCGACCCCACCGGCAGATGTCGAGAATGCCCGGGTACTGGCCGTGTTCGGCGACTCGATCACCACCGACCACATCTCACCGGCCGGCAACATCAAGGCCAGCTCACCGGCGGGCCTGTACCTGCAGTCACTCGGTGTGGCACCCGAGGACTTCAACTCCTACGGCTCGCGCCGCGGTAACCACGAAGTGATGATGCGCGGCACCTTCGCCAATATCCGCATCCGCAACGAGATGCTCGGCGGTGAGGAAGGCGGCAACACGCTGTATCAGCCGAGTGGCGAGAAGCTTTCCATCTACGATGCCGCCATGCGCTACCAGGCCGAAGGGGTACCGCTGGTGGTGATCGCCGGCAAGGAATACGGCACCGGCTCAAGCCGCGACTGGGCCGCCAAGGGCACCAATCTGCTAGGCGTGAAGGCGGTGATCGCCGAAAGCTTCGAGCGCATCCACCGCTCCAACCTGATCGGCATGGGTGTACTGGCGTTGCAGTTCGTGAACGACCAGACGCGCCAGTCGCTGGGTCTGAACGGGATGGAGAAGTTGTCGATCCGCGGGCTCGACGCCGACATCAAACCGCGCCAGATGCTCACCGTCGACGTAGAGCGCGCCGATGGCTCGCGTGATTCGTTCCAGGTGCTCAGCCGCATCGATACGCTCAATGAAGTGCAGTACTTCAAGGCGGGCGGCATTCTGCACTATGTGTTGCGCCAACTGATCGCCCACTGAGCGCCACCATGCGGGCGCCCTGCTCCCGCAGACAAAAAAACGCCGGTGCGAATCCATTCGCACCGGCGTTTGCCATTCCGTGGCGCCTGATCTCCAGCTGCCCTGACGTCCATGCCGCCGCCCGGATCCGTGACCGCCAAGTCATCGCTCCCGTCATAGAGCGTCCGGACATGGGCTTAACGTGCCGGAAAGAGATTGCAGATTGATTAAGCCGCACCAGTTGCCAGTGGTCTTATTGCCGGCTTGAAGCAGCTCCGGCCGGCAGCATAGCGCTCAAGAACACAGTGCGGCTGCCGACCCCATAGGTCAGCCTGAGACTCAAAAAAACATAAAGGTCAGGCGCACCACCTTATGAATACCTTGCCAGGCGTGAAAGTCGATGCGTAACAACCAGCCCGTAACTCAACGTGAATATGCCTTTCCCGACCAGCAGCGATTAGTCTCGACTACCGACCTGAAAGGCCAGATCACCTATTGCAACAACATCTTCGTAGAGGTCAGCGGCTTCGATCGCGACGAGCTGATACGCGCACCGCACAATCTGGTACGCCATCCGGATGTGCCGCCGGCCGTGTTCGACCATATGTGGACCACGCTCAAGCAGGGCAAACCCTGGATGGGCATCGTCAAGAACCGGCGCAAGACCGGCGACCACTACTGGGTCAATGCCTATGTCACGCCAATTCTCGATCAGCAGCGGCAGGTGACAGGCTACGAATCGGTACGGACCAAACCAACCCGGGAACAGGTGCAGCGCGCTGAAGCACTGTATGAGCGGATCAACTCCGGCAAGAGCGGCGTGCCCCAGAGCGATCGCTGGCTCCCGGTGCTGAGCAAGTGGTTGCCCTTCCTGATCATCAGTCAGCTCGGATTTCTCGTCGGCGCAGGCTTCGACCATGCCCTGGGGTTCATCGCCGCAGCCGCGCTTGCCGTTCCGCTCGGACTTGCCGGCTTGCAGTGGCAGCAACGCGGTCTGAAACGCTTGTTGCAGCTGGCGAGCCAGACCACCAGCGATCCGCTCATTGCACGCATGTATACCGACAGCCGTGGCGTAGAAGCCCAGCTCGAGATGGCGATGCTCAGTCAGCAGGCGCATCTGAAAACCTGCCTCACCCGCCTGCAAGACACCGCTGTACAACTGCAAGGCCAAGCCAAGCAGGCCGACTCGCTGGCACAGAGCTGCGCAAATGGCCTGGCGCAGCAGAATCAGGAAACCGAACAGGTAGCGACTGCCATCAACGAAATGGCTGCGACCACTCAGGAAGTAGCAAGCAACGTCGCCCTGGCGGCCGAAGCCACCCGCGAAGCGAGCCGTCTCACCATTCATGGTCGCGAGGTCACCGCGGAGACACGAAAGGCGATACAGCAGCTGGCCGATTCGGTAGCCAGTACCGGCGAGGCGGTCAATCAGCTAGCCAACGACAGCGACGCAATCGGTGGCGTGGTCGATGTGATCAAGAGCATTGCCGATCAGACCAACCTTCTGGCCCTCAACGCTGCGATCGAAGCGGCACGGGCCGGCGACAGCGGACGCGGGTTTGCCGTGGTTGCAGATGAGGTACGGCAGCTGGCACAACGCACTGCCGAGGCCACTGGCGAAATTCACCAGCTGATCGAGAAGCTGCAACTGCAAGCTCGACACGCCGTTCAGACCACCGAAGAAGGTCGTGTCCAGGCCACGCGTGGTGTCGACCAGGTTGCTCAGGCGGACCAGGCCCTGACCGGCATAAACGAGGCGATGGGCAACATCATCGACATGACCACGCAGATCGCCTCGGCAACCGAGGAGCAAAGCGCAGTGGCCGATGAGATCAGCAACAACGTCAGCACCATTGCCCGCCTGGCCGATCAGACCTCGGGAGACGCACGCAGCTCGGCGCTGCTTAGCGAAGACCTCGCCGCAACGGCCGAAGGTCAGTACGCGCTGGTGGAACGCTTCAACCGCTGAGTTCGCCCGGCAGCCGGTGTCGCTTGACCCGGCTGCCTCCTGCAAGAATCAAGGCCGAGCAAGCCCCCGCAGAAACACTGCGATCACGTCCGCGGCGCTGTCGAGATGCTCTGCGTGAGTCGATCCGGAGCGTTTCAGTGGCTTGAGGTCATGATCTGCCGTCGTGAGCCAGTGCAGCGCGATAGCCGGTGACAGCTCGTACTGCTCCACCGTTTCGCGGTCGCCGAGGACGTCCCGCTCTCCCTGAACGATCAAGGTCGGCGTCTGCAGCGTGGCGAGGTGGGCCACCCGAGGTTTTTCCGGCTTGCCGGCGGCATAGAACGGATAGCCCAGGCACACCAGTGCATCCGCCTCCAGTTCATCGGCCAACAGGCTCGCCATGCGCCCGCCCATCGACTTGCCGCCGATGGCCAGCGGTCCTGTGGCCTGCTGTCGCACCAGCTCATGGATTTCCCGCCACTCCGCCAGTAACTGGGCCTGGGGACTGGGTGGGCGCTTTGCCGCACCCACCCGCCGCTGCGCCATGTAGGTGAACTCGAACCGACCGACCGCAATGCCACGCACGGCAAGGCGTTCGGCCATTTCTTCCATGAAGGGGCTGTCCATCGGTGCGCCAGCGCCGTGGGCGAGAATCAGGCTCGCGATCGCGTCGTCTGGCGCTCGGTTCCAGCGGACGGAATGCCCTTTGTCACTTTGTGTGTATTGATCCGGGTCAATACCGGCAGATTGCCCTTTCCCCATCCTTGCCTCGCTTTCTATTAGAAAGAAAAAAACTGCTCATTACCCGTGGATGGAAGCCCATACATGAACACAGCAACCAGTACCGCCTACAGTTACAAGGTGGTCCGCCAATTCGCCATCATGACGGTGGTGTGGGGAATCGTCGGGATGGGGCTCGGCGTTTTCATCGCAGCACAATTGGCCTGGCCATTTCTGAACCTTGACCTCCCGTGGACCAGTTTCGGTCGTCTACGTCCATTGCACACCAACGCGGTGATCTTCGCCTTCGGCGGCTGTGCTCTGTTCGCGACGTCCTACTACTCGGTCCAGCGCACCTGCCAGACCACCCTGTTCGCGCCGAAACTGGCCGCGTTCACCTTCTGGGGCTGGCAGCTGGTCATCCTGCTCGCCGCAATCTCCCTGCCGCTGGGCTTCACCAGCTCCAAGGAATACGCGGAACTGGAGTGGCCGATCGACATCCTGATCACCATCGTCTGGGTGGCCTATGCGATCGTCTTCTTCGGCACGCTGGCGACACGCAAGGTCAAGCACATCTACGTCGGTAACTGGTTCTTCGGCGCCTTCATCCTGACCGTGGCGATCCTGCACATCGTCAACAACCTGGAAATCCCGGTCACCGCGATGAAGTCCTACTCGGTTTACGCCGGTGCAACCGATGCGATGGTGCAGTGGTGGTACGGCCACAACGCCGTGGGCTTCTTCCTCACCGCAGGCTTCCTCGGGATCATGTACTACTTCGTGCCGAAGCAGGCCGAGCGTCCGGTGTATTCCTATCGCCTGTCGATCGTCCACTTCTGGGCACTGATCACCGTCTACATCTGGGCCGGTCCGCACCACCTGCACTACACCGCGCTGCCGGATTGGGCGCAGAGCCTGGGCATGGTGATGTCGCTGATTCTGCTGGCTCCGAGCTGGGGCGGCATGATCAACGGCATGATGACCCTCTCGGGCGCCTGGCACAAACTGCGTAGCGACCCGATCCTGCGCTTCCTGGTGGTATCGCTGGCGTTCTACGGCATGTCGACCTTCGAAGGTCCGATGATGGCCATCAAGACCGTCAACGCCCTCTCCCACTACACCGACTGGACCATCGGCCACGTACACGCCGGCGCCCTCGGCTGGGTTGCCATGGTGTCCATCGGCGCGCTGTATCACCTGATTCCGAAGGTCTTCGGCCGCGCCCAGATGCACAGCGTCGCGCTGATCAACACCCACTTCTGGCTGGCTACCATCGGCACCGTGCTCTACATCGCCTCGATGTGGGTGAACGGTATCGCCCAGGGCCTGATGTGGCGCGCGATCAATGACGACGGCACGCTGACCTACTCCTTCGTCGAAGCACTGGAAGCCAGCCACCCCGGTTTCGTGGTGCGCATGATCGGTGGTGCGATCTTCTTCGCCGGCATGCTGGTGATGGCCTACAACACCTGGCGCACCGTGCAGGCTGCCAAGCCCGCCGAGTACGACGCTGCCGCGCAGATCGCCTGAGGAGCCTAGGTAAATGAAATCGCACGAGAAACTAGAAAAGAACGTCGGGCTGTTGACCCTGTTCATGATCCTGGCGGTGAGCATCGGCGGTCTGACCCAGATCGTCCCGCTGTTCTTCCAGGACGCCGTCAACG